>Ga0326728_10000482_pt1 | contig 155944 bp, 125 predicted proteins | sample MB3enrmetagenome_FD_207602 | JGI IMG/M metagenome (GOLD analysis project Ga0326728, IMG submission 207602) | Lab enriched peat soil microbial communities from McLean, Ithaca, NY, United States - MB31MN | ecosystem: Environmental > Terrestrial > Soil > Wetlands > Peat | place: USA: New York... | reverse complement strand
CTCGATGCTGGCGGCGGGGACGATGACGCTGCTGAAGCTGGGGGCGGGGCTGCTGTCGGGGTCGCTGGGCGTGCTGTCGGATGCGGCGCACTCGGCGCTGGACCTGGCGGGCGCGGCGATGACCTTCTTTTCCGTCGGGGTGAGCGACAAGCCGGCCGACGAAGACCACACCTACGGCCACGGCAAGATTGAGAACCTCTCCGCATTGGGCGAGGCGATCCTGATGGCCTTCTCGTGCGCGTGGATCATCTGGGAGGCGATGCAGCGGATCTTTTACCACACGGTGGAGCTGCACCACTCGCTGTGGCCCGTGCTGGTGCTGTTGACGTCGATCGGGGTGGATTACTGGCGGTCGCGGCAACTGCGCGCGGTGGCCGTGCGGACGGGGTCGCCGGCCCTCGCAACCGACGCCTTCCACTTCGCCAGCGACATCTGGTCGACGCTGGCGGTGCTGGCCGGGCTGGGCGCCAGTTGGGTAGGGACGCGGCTTGGCATTGGCTGGCTGCGCTTCGCGGACCCGTTTGCGGCGGTGGTGGTTTCGCTGATGATTCTGAGGCTGACCCTGTACCTGGGCCGGGAGACGGTGGCCGTGCTGATGGACGAGGTTCCGATGGAGACACGGCGGCAGCTGGTGCGGGAGGTGGCGCAGGTGGACGGCGTGCTGGCCGTGGAGCAGGCGCGCGTGCGGCGGGCCGGAGCGGGCTACTTTGCCGACCTGACGCTGGCGCTGCCGCGGCGGTTTACCTTTGAGCACACCGGGGAATTGGTGCGCGCGGCCACCGAGGCGGCGCACCGGGCGCTGCCGCAGGCGGACGTGGTGATCCACACGGTGCCGCGCGTGGCCAGGACGGAGAGCGTCTTCGACCGGGTGCGGGCGGTGGCGGCGCGCAACAACGTCTCCGTGCACGAGCTAAGCGTGCAATCGCACCACGGGCGGCTGCGCGTGGAGCTGCATCTGGAGCTGGACGAAAACATGCCGCTGATGGCGGCGCATGAGTTTGTGACCGCCATGGAGGCGGAGATTCTGCGCGAGGCGCCGGAGATCGACGCCGTGCTGACGCACATCGAGAGCGAGCCGGCGACCATAGAGCAGCCGGAGGAGATGGTGGAAGAGGATCGCAGGATCGAGCAGGCGCTGCGCACGGCGGCCAGCTCGATCCCTGAGATTGTGGACGTGCATGAGATCAAGGTGGGCCGCACGGGAGACCATATCTACCTCTCCTGCCATTGCACGCTGCCCGACCAACTGCCCATGCAGCGGGTGCATCAGGCCATCACCGCGCTTGAGGACCGCTTCAAGCTGGAGTGCCCGGAGGTGCAGCGGGTAACGATTCATCCCGAGCCGGCGACGGATAACCTGCGATAACGAGCAGGCGCCTGGCGGGAATGCGCGCTGTTGCACGGTGCGGGATTCGCGAGCGGATTCATTGCCGGAAGGAATCGGGCACTCCGCTAACCGCGCTATCTCAGCTACTCGTACCTGAGCGCCTCGATGGGGTCCAGGCTGGCCGCGCGGATGGCTGGAATCATGCCGCTCACCAGGCCGGTGACGACCAGAATCACGGTGGCCACAATCACCGAAGATGGCGAGATGAGCAGCCGAATATCGGCGCTTTCGGCATTCTTGGCCAGGGCGCTGTAAAAGGTGATTCTGCCCACCATCGCCGAGACCAGGTAGGCCAGCGCGATGCCGGCCACGCCGCCCACGGTTGTTATGGCCATGGCCTCGGCCAGGAACTGGATGAGGATGTGGTGACGGCGCGCGCCCAGCGCCTTCTCGATGCCGATCTCGCGCGTGCGCTGCTGCACGGCCACCAGCATGATGTTCATCAGGCCGATGCCGGCAATGCCCAGCGTGAGCGCTCCCACCATGGAGAGCAGCACCTGGAGGGCGATAGAGAGCATGTGGAACTGTTTCAGCTGGGTCATCAGATTGGCCACAAAGATAGCTCTCTTGTCCGTGGGCCGGAAGTGGTGCGCCGCGGCCATCGTCTCGCGCAGGCTTTTTTCCACCAGTTCGCTGTCGCCGCGATAGCCGAACCAGACGCCATCCAGGTATTTCGTGTCCTTGATGTCGCTCATGGTGTTGAAGGGAATGTAAATCTGGCGGTTGTTGTCGTTGTCGCCCTCCTGCATCTTGGGTTGCAGCACGCCGATGACGGTGAACATCACGCCGTTCAGGCGAAGGGTTTCGCCCAGCGCCCAGCCGCCGCTGAAGAGCTTGGTCTTGGCCTCCGAGCCGATGACGCAGACGTGGGCGCGCTGCTGGTCTTCGGCGCCGCTAAAGAAGCGGCCCTGATCGATGTCCAGCTTGAGAACGTCCTGAAATGCCGGCCGAACGCCATTCACTGTCCATGTGTACAGGTGCAGATCGTTCTGGACGGGCACATCCTTTTCCACCACCGGCGAGATATGCGTGATGCCCGGAACGGCGTTATAGACGCGGTCCACATCGTCCAGTGTGAAGCGCACCCACGCGCCTGCCTTGTCGCCTCCGGCCTGCTCGCTGGTGCGGCCCGGAAAGAAGCCGATTGTGTTGGTTCCCCACTCGGCAAAGATGTTCTCGATGGCGCGGCTGAAGCCGGCCCCATAAGCCAGCAGCAGCACCACGGTGGCAATGCCCCAGGCCATGCCGACCATGGTGATGGCGGTCCGCCGGCGGTTGTATAGCATCGCCTCCCAAGCCTGGCCGAGTATGTCCTTGAGCATGATGCAACTCCTGGCTGTTAGCTCTTAGCTATTTAGCCGTTTGCGGGTACGCCCGCTGTCACGGTTGAATGCCAAAACTCGCCTCCAGTATGAGAGAGCTAATAGCTAACAGCTAAAAGCTAATAGCTGTCTTTCTACTCTCTTCGCAACGCCTCGATGGGGTCCAGCGCCGCCGCCTTGCTGGCCGGGTAGAGTCCCGCGACGACGCCGCAGATCACCAGCGATCCCAACGCCACTGCCGCCGACCAGGGAACCACCCTGGGCGGATCCCATCCCGGCATCTTGCCGGTAAGTACCTGTTGGAGGAACCACATGAAGACCGCCGAGACCGCGATGCCAATCAACCCGCTGATCCCCGTCAGCAGCAAGCCCTCCCAGAAGAACTGCGCCAGGATAGCGCGCCTGGTGGCCCCGATGGCCTTGAGCACGCCGATCTCGCGCGTTCTTTCCGTCACCGAAACCAGCATGATGTTGATGATGCCCACCGCGCCGAGACCGAGGGTGACGATGCCCACGCCGCCCAGAAAGACATCCATGGCGTCGAAGATGGCGCCGATCATCTGTTCTTCCTTGATGGTGTCCCATTCGTTGAAAGCGTCTGTCAGAGACGGGTCGAAGCCGTGGTTTTCGCCGATGACGCGATGAACCGCGGCCACAGCGGCCACCGCGTCGCCCTTGACGGCAGGCTGGTACTGAATGGAAGAGACCGCGTCCCTGGCGACATTGTCGCCCTTCATGGCGAAGAGCTCCTGCTGGGTGGTCAGGGGAACATAGATCTTCTGATTCTCGCTGTCGTTGTTGCCGTGGCTGATGGGTTGGGCGCGGCCGATCACGGTGAAGCGGATATCGTTGATGGTAACGGTTTCGCCCAGCATGGGGTGGCCCAGCGAGAGCAAGGTGGTGGCCTTCGAGCCGAGAACGACGACGCGGCGGCGATCGGCCAGATCGGCGTCATCGAAGAACCGGCCCTCGGCTATAGGCATGGTGCGCACCTGGGCATAATTCGGCTCCACGCCGATCACGCCGCCTGAGGTATTGGCCCAGGCGCTGACCTCGTAAAGGTCGTAGCGGCTGAGGATGGCGGTGACCGAACGCAACTCCGGCAGAGCGCGCAGGGCGGCTTCGTCGCGCAAGGTAAGCTGGTAGGGGCGCATGCCGGTGTGCTGGTTAGGCAGAGCGGGGATGGTGGCGTTCCACATCATCACCACGTCGTTGCCGAAGGTAGCCAACTGCTTGTGCTGGCCGGTGCGGAAGCCCTCGCCCAGGCCAACAAGGACGAGAAGCGATCCGACGCCCCAGGCAATCCCGAACATGGTCAGGAAGCTGCGCAGCTTGTTGGCCATGATGGCGCGGAAGACCTGGCCGAGTGTGTCGGAGAAACTCTGCATGACGTTTAGATGCAACCAACCGTATCATGACGCGCGGACGGCGGAGCACGAAAGACAAGTGCCTGAGAACAATTACGCGGCTTGGCGGCGGGAGGTTCCGGAATTCTTCGGCATTCAGAGCAGTCTCATTCCCGCAAACCGGGCCGCGTCCTCATCGAATGTGACCGTCTCGCCGCAACCGGCGGCGGCTCCCGACCGCTCAATGAGGCAGTCGGCGAAATCCGCTTTGAAGTGGCTAAAGCGAAGCAGGGCCGAGGCCACCGCCGTATGACTCTCAACCATCAATTCAGGCGAATTGACCAATCGTTTCAAGTGCTGGATCAATTCTGGTTTACTCAAACGGTATTTGCTGCGCAGTACCCAAACCAATTCGATCAGGGAGGCAAGGGAGACGAACCCCGGCGCGTCGGGCGCAAGGGTTCGCATGAAGCTTGCGGCCCGGCTGCCCTGTTCCAGATCGTCTTTGGTCAAGAAGCGGACCAGAATGTTGGTGTCGATGCCCGTCATCGTGCGCGGCTCAGTCCTCAAAGGTCAGCTCCCCGGCCCAGCCTTTGGCAATCGCCTCGTTCATCTCTTCGATGGAGACTGGCTTCCCTGTCCAATGCACACAACCCTCCAGGTCCATGATCGAGCCGGTCTTCGGCTTGAGGATGAAATCGCCGTGCTCGCCCTCGATGAAACTCACCCGGTCGCCGGGTTTGATTCCCAGCTTCTTGCGCACCTCGAGCGGAATCGTGATCTGCCCTTTGGAAGTGACTGCGGCGGTAGCCATCCGGATCCCTCTGATATCATGATAGCCGATTTCCTTACTCAAAGTAAGGAAAATGTCAGTTGCCGCTCGCGGGAGCCGGAACCATGTCCAGCGGCTCGGTCAGCGTGAAGACCATGGTCGTGCCGGATTCTAGCGTGGCTTGCGGATGGCTGACTAGCAGGTGGACCGTGACTGCGCCGGCTCCGATCAGCCCGCCGGTCACAGCGCCCGCCGGCCCGCCGAGGATGGCCCCGGTCACCGCTCCGGCGCCCACCGCTCCGCCGTACTCGATGCCGTCGCGCTTCAGGCGCGAATCCGGCGTGATGGCGCCTTCGCTCCGGATGCGAGTCCGCGAACCGGGGGCTGCGGTGGTCTCGGCGTGGAGCATGAAGCGCGAGCCGTTGGGCAGGATCACCGCCTCCGGCTGCAGGCGCATGAAGCCGTGGCCGCCCGCATGGTCCGTCGATACCTGGATCACCCGGCCGTCGATCTCCGCTCCGGCGGGAATCACCACCTGGCCGCCCTCGACCACGTCCGATGCCACAACGGTGCGGAAGGCTTCGCCCTTCCGGCTGGAGACAGTCGAAAGCCGCTGCATCAGCCGCACGCGAATGTTGGTGCCCTCGCCCAGTTCTCCGGGGCGCAGCGCGCGCGGATGCACAATGTCGCCGTCCGGATCTGGAGAGGCGGCCTGCTCCGCTGCCGGCGGGGCGGCTGCCGGGCCGGGCGCAACCTGCACGATCCCGCTGTCATCGCCCGGGTACGAAGGAGGGTTGGCGGGCTGATCGGCGGCAGCGGGCTGCGGCTCGGTCTGCGCTTGGGCGGGCGCGGGAACGGCGGGTTGAGCGTAATGCCCCGCCGGCGGCTTGGCTTCGGGTGCGCCGCTGGTGGTGATCTGGTCGTCCGGAGGGGGATTCGAGGTTCCCTCGTAGGGGTTGGGCTGACTCGACTGGCCCGCCTGCTGCGCTCCTACGGCGGCAGCGGCGGCAACCAACAAGGCGCATACTAGAATCTGCCGTTTCATCCAAGTCTCCTTCTTTGAGGGTCACCCCTTGCCGGACCCGTTTGGCGCGGACGGAAATCTCCCTGCTCTCTAAGAACCCCGGCGGGGCCGGGGAGTTGCGCGCGAAACTCGCCTCCAGGCGATACAAACGCAAACCCACCCAAGGTTAGGCTAACGCAGGCCGGCAGGGAGCTTCGCGGCTTCCGGCCGCTCAGGTTCCTTCCCCGGCAAGAATCAACAAAGGCACCCCCAGGCAAGAGTTGCACTCCGCAAACCCAGGCATCCATCCTTCGAGGGTTGACCGCAGGCTGCGAGACTCGTATCGTAAGAGGTTGAATATGAAGACTTCCCCCAACACAATACGCATCGGAATCGCTGCCGCCATTATCGTCGGCACCATCGGCTGGCTGGCCTGGTCCGGCTACGCCGCCGGCAAGAGCTACTACGTCACCATCGCCGAGCTGGGCGGCATGGGCGACAAGGCCTACCAGAGCCAGTTGCGCGTCGAGGGCTTCGTCCAGCCCGGCTCCATCGAACACAACGGGCCGCACGTCGATTTCGTGCTGAACGAATTTGAGAGCCATTCGAAGTTGGCCGCCAAAGGGCGCGTGTTGAAGGTCAGCTACCGAGGCTCCGAGCCGCCGCCGGACACCTTCAAGGACGACGCACAGGCCCTGGCCGAGGGCACATACGGCCGCGACGGGGTCTTCCACGCCACCGTGCTCCAGGCCAAGTGCGCCAGCAAGTACGCGCCGGCCGGACCGAATCAGCCCGGAACAGCTCCAGCGCAACCGGCCGTCAGCCCGCGCGCTGATGCCGCACCGGTGGCTAAACCGGCAAGTTAGGTATGAGACTGCTGGCAGCCCGTAGTAAGTAGTAAGAGGAAAGGAGATTCATGTTTTGTAACAGGGCACGACTTTAGTCGTGCCGCAGATGCAGCACGAAGAAATCGGGCTTTAGCCCCTGAGGAAATGTCAGCGGCACCAGAAGAATTTGTGTGTGGCTATACGAAGGCTCGCACCAGCAAGGAGATTCAATGCACTGGAAACGTACTCTGATAATCGTTCTATTGGCTATGCTTGTTGCTATGTTTTTTTCCTTGCTTATCGAGTTCACGTTGTTTCATGAAATCGGTGGGAATCTACACTTTCCCACACAGCTTCTCATTGTGAATACAATATCGGCTGTCGTGTTGACCTCGTACTTTATCGGCATTGACAAATTGAAACGCGGTGGATATTTGAAAGTCAAACGTACCTTGACAACAATCTATATCATTGCGTTCGTCTTCGTATTCAGCCCGTGCTTCACACATAACAACCCGCATCAGAAGGACGCTGATTTGACGATCGCCTTAGCATACCATTCAATTCCACTCGTAGTGTTACTTGTGTCCACGTTTCCGCTCTCACTTTATCTAACTCGAAAAAGGGATAAATCCACTTCGCAACCGACGGGCGCCAATGTGTCCTGATGCAACAACCAGCGGAGCCCAAGCCGGCCAGCGAGGTCTGCGCCCGCAAGGAGTCTTGATGAATAGGAAGACGTTTCTATTCAGTTTTTTCGGCTATGCAGTGATGTTATTCATAATATTAGTGTCGCAACAATGGAAATGGATTCGATATAATTATCACTCCCATCCTTGCGACCTAGTTTATCGAGCGATTTGGGCTATATCAGCCTCTTTGGCAATGATCGGGTTAGGATTGTTAAATCGTGGAGGGTCTCGAATCGTCCGATATATATTGACCGGTTGTTACTTCATTTATGTTTGCATTTCTTTCGCCTTGTTCTTCAACAGGCCTAACTGGGATGTTGCAATTGGATTTCCATTCTATGCGTCGTGGTTGATTTATGTATCCCCTTTGCCGCTCGCCCTCTACCTGAACCACAAACGGAAGCAATCCAGCACTGAGTCCACCGTCGCCGATGCCAACTAGCCCCGCAGCCAATTCCGAATCGCCCGCTGTCCGCGCAGGACTTTGCGCTCGCGTCGACGGGGTCTCCAAGCTCTTCGGCTCCTTTGCCGCCTTGCGCCAGGTTACGGTCGATCTCGAGCCCGGCCGGTGCTACGTCGTCCTGGGCGAGAACGGCGCGGGCAAATCCACGCTACTGCGCATTCTGGCCGGCCTGCTGCGCCCCAGCCTGGGCACGGTCAGGGTCTTCGGCAATCTTGAGCCGCAGGCCGACGCCGCCCGCGCCCGCATCGGCTACATGGCGCACGCAGCCATGCTCTACGACGAGCTGACAGCCGAGGAGAACCTGCGCTACTTCGCCAGCCTCTATCACGGCCGGCCCTGCCTGACGCCGGCCGAGGCTCTGCGCCAGGTGGGCCTGGACCCCGGCCTGACCCGCATCCTGGGCCAGTATTCGCAGGGCATGAGGCAGCGCACCTCGCTGGCCCGCGTCCTGCTCCCAAGCCCCGAGCTGCTGCTGCTGGACGAGCCTTTCTCCAACATGGACATCGAATCCGCCCGCCAGATGGTCGAGCTGCTGGCCGGCTTCCGCCACGGCAACCGGACGATTGTCTTGACCACCCACCAGCGCGAACTGGCCGCCCCCATCGCCGACTGGGTTTTGACTCTGAAGGCCGGGCGTGTAGCATCGCCGGAGCCAGGGATGCCCAGCCTTTAGCGGTCTTTATTGAAAGGAAGCTCTTTGATGGCTGAAAGTAGAAAGAAGGTGCACCTTGATTGGTTCGTTATTGTTCTGCTGGCATTTGGGGCATGCTTGAGTGCGTTTAAATCATTGATAGGTTGGGGGGATTTGTTTGCTGGCTGCACCTATAGCAGCAGCCCCCCACTGCTTTGCGAAGCTGATGGCTGGCTTAGTTTTCTTGCGTTCCCGTTGTTCATGCTCGTATTCTTCTCCCGCAGAATAGTTGCTTGGGTTGTCTGTACAACTACGATCGTAACCTACAGCGCAGTGTATAACCAGTTTCGGGATGGCTGTCCATGCTTATCGTCTTGGAGGTCCTATCTAGACGCCCGGGCCGCATGGCAGGCACTTTGTGACTTCCGTGTACTTGTGTCTTTCTTGACCGCAACGGTAGTGATATTTGCATACCGCTTCGAGCGACGTAGGGCTCACCGGATGCAACCTGCGATTGACGATAGGGCAACCACCGTATGAAGACCAACGGCGCGCGCATCCTCGAATCCCTCGGCATCGCCTTCGAAGTGCGCGAGTACGAGGTCGATCCCGATGACCTGTCAGCCCTCACCGTCGCCAGGAAGATCGGCCTTCCCGCCGAGCAGGTCTTCAAGACCCTGCTCACCACCGGCGGCCCGGGCGTCTATCTCTTTGCCGCGATTCCCGGCGACGCCGAGCTGGACTTCAAGAAGCTGGCCCGCGCCGCCGGTGTGCGCAAGGCCGAGATGGTCTCGCTCAAAGACGTTCAACCCCTCACCGGCTACATCCGCGGCGGCGTCACGGTCTTCGGCGCGAAGAAGCCCTATCCCGTCTTTGTCGATGAGACCGCCATCCTCTTCGACCGCATCAGCGTCTCCGCCGGAGTCCGCGGCGTCCAGCTTATCCTCTCGCCCGAAGACTACATTCGCTCCACAGAGGCCCAAACCGCCGACCTGACTAAAGCCATCACGGCTCCGGAGGGCCACCGCTGATGCCCCGCGCCCTCTGGTCCCATCTGGTGAAAGATCTGCGCATCGAGTGGCGCTCGCTGGACGCCATCATCTCCATGCTCTTCTTCTCCGGCCTGGTGGTGGTGCTGTTCTCCATCGCCTTCGATCCACGCGGGGCCTTTTCGCAGCAGATCGCCGGCGGCGTTCTCTGCGTGGCCACCATGTTCGCCTCGGTCAGCGCCCTCAACCAGGCCTGGGCGCGCGAAATCCGCCACCAGGTTCTCGATGCCCAGCGCATGGTCCCCGCTCCCGGCGCGGAACTCTACCTGGCCAAGGCGATTGTGAATTTCCTCTTCGTCTCCATTGTCCAGGTGATATTGGCGCCGGTCTTTCTGGTCTTCTATAACCTGCATATCGAGGGCCAGGCCTGGCATTTGGCCGTCGTCCTGCCCCTGGGCACCTGGGCGCTGGTGGCCAACGGCATCTTCTTTGCCGCGCTCTCCATCCGCAGCCGCAACCGCGAGTTGCTGCTTTCGCTCATTCTCTTTCCCATCTTCATTCCGGCTCTGCTGGCCATGGTGCAGGCCACCACCGCCATCCTCACCGGCGAGAGCGACCCCACCCTGTGGATCAAGCTCCTGCTGGGCTACGACATCATCTTCACCACCGCCAGTCTCCTTCTCTTCGACGTCATCTTCCACGCCGAATAGGGACTTTCCCGGATCTGAACCTCGCTGCAATGCCTCGCTCCACGGCGATGGCAAGATGGCGTCAACGCACGACAGGCGGGAGCCTTCACCCCGGCCTGTCATGTCTGTCAAAGAGTCCGTTTCAGAGCCAGCCCTACGGCACAAACACGCGCAGCCTGACATGCCATCTGGTGGCTTGGCCGGGTTTCAGCGTAACCATGCCGGTGTCCATCGATCCCCACTCCTTGCCGAAGGGGTCGGCGAAGTTGTACTGGTGTTCGATGGCGACAAAGTGCGCGGCGGGCGGCGCATACATTTGGATCGTCTTGATCTCTGGCGAGAGACCTTCAATGCTCACGCCATATTGCGCGGCCGGGTCGATGACCCGCACGGTCGCCGCTTTCTTTGCCCATTGCAAGTGGCTCCAGTTGTCGTCGTAGAAATTCTTTCCCAGCGGCGTGCCCCCCATGTAGCGGAAGTCGAATTTGGTTCCCTCGACGGGCACAAGCTTGCCGGTGGGGAAGACGTTGTCATAGCCGTCCAACTCGGCCACCGTGGCGCCGGGAATCTGCACGAGGGCCTGGGTGCGGTCGCCGGAGGGCAGGTTGAAGTACGGATGCCAGGCAAGGGCCATAGGCTCGGGCTCGGTGCCCACGTTGCGGGCTTCGACGGTGGCGTCGACAGACTCCGCGGTGAGGCTGATGGTGACCACTAAATCCGTCTTGGAGGGCCAGCGGCCGCCGAAATCGCCGGCGCGGATGACGCCCGAAACCTTCTGCCCGCCGGGAATATTCTCGACACTCACCTCTTCGGTCTGGGCCTTGAGGATGAGCCCGTGCATGGCGTGGCGCTCGGCGCCGGGCAAGCGGCCGATGTTGTTGGCCGGCAGGGTGACGGTGTGGCCCTCCCACTCCGTGGTCAGCGTCTTGCCGTCGGCGGAGAGCTTACCGCGAATGCGGTTGGGATACGGCGCCAGGAAAGCCGCGCCCAGCCGATAGCCCATATCGCCGAAGTCGTTATCCTCCACATCCAGCATCTTCTTGGCGCCGTCCAGGTCCGGCGAGGCCAGTACATTCACATTCCCCTTGCCGGGGAAGTTGGCGCTGATCTGCAGGATCTCCATGCCGCGGCCGGGAGCGAGGGTGACGCTTGTAAACTCGGGCCTGGATTTGCCGGAGGCAGCGCGGCTGAGGGTAACGATCTTCTGGCCGCCGATCTCCATCGCGGCCTGGGCGCGGCTGATAAGTGCGAGCGGACCGGCCATCAAGGCCGGCATGACAAGGACGGACAGGGCAAGCGTGCAGAGCATCAATTTCATCTCAATCCATTCCTGAAAGCGCGATTGAATTCCTCCGGAGCCGGCTCCGGGGCGAGGCGGATTCCCGCTCCGCGGAAGGGCAATTTCCGGTTGTTTGCCATTCTACGTCACGCGGGGCGAGGCGGTCGCGATTGCCGCGAAATTGAGGCGGCAACGCCGAAACCGGCCCGGAGTATACGAAGACAGCAATCTGCAAATCCCGGCGGCCGGCAGAGCTTTGGCCGACAACCGGGACCTGCCGCTCTCCAACCTCCGCTTTCCGTCCCTGCAATCCACAGGCCGCCAAACTCTCCCCGCGCCGTACACTACTTCTTTGCCGCGCCCATCGCGGGCGCGTGGATTGAACTAGGCAAACAAGCAAGGAGACGACGCGCATGGCCTACCCCGCGAACTACCGTTACACCCGCGAACATGAATGGATTGCCCCCGATGGTTCCATCGGCATCACCGATTATGCGCAGAACTCGCTGGGCGACATCGTTTATGTGGACATGCCCAAGGTCGGCGATCCGGTCATGGCCGGCGCCGCCTTCGGCTCCGTTGAGAGCGTCAAGGCCGTCAGCGATCTCTTCTCGCCCGTCACCGGCACGGTCAACGCCGTCAACGAGGAGTTGAAGTCATCGCCCGACAAGATCAACGAAGCGCCTCACGAAACCTGGATCGTCAAGGTCGCGATCGCCGATTCCTCGCAGCTCGACGCCCTGCTCGACGCCGCGGCGTATGAGGCGTTCATTGCGGAAGAGACGGAAGGCTGAGTGGACAGTGATCAGTTGTCAGTTTTCGGTAGTCGGCATCTATTCGCCTCAACGACGGTCTGGGCTGCTCCGAATTCCAGGACCGCACCAAGCTCTGCGGTTGCGAACCGGTCACTGACCACTGGTCCCGGAGGGACCACTTATGCGCTACCTGCCCAAATCGCCTGCCGAGCGCCGGCAAATGCTGGCTGACATTGGCGTGGCGTCGATTGACGATCTCTTCGCCGTCATCCCCGCCGAGTGCCGGCTGAACCGCGACCTGGCCGTGCCGCGCCAGCACGCCGAGAGCGAAATCGTCGGCTACTTCCGCGCGGCGGGCAAGAAGAACGCCACCGACTATGCCAGCTTCCTCGGCGCCGGAGCCTATCGCCACTACCGCCCGGTGATCATCGACTCGCTGGTGCAGCGCGGAGAGTTTCTCACCAGTTATACGCCCTATCAGGCGGAGATAACTCAGGGCACGCTGCAAGCTATTTTCGAGTTTCAGACGATGATCGCCGAGCTGACCGGCATGGACGTGGCCAACGCCAGCATGTACGACGGCTCGACCGCCGCGGCCGAAGCCGTCATGATGGCCGTCCGCGTGACCGGCCGCCATAAGGCTGTCGTCGCCCGCACCGTCCATCCCGAGTACCGCGAAGTTCTGGCCACCTATGCCAAACATCAGGGCCTGCCATCGACCGTGGTCGGCTATGACCGCGAGACCGGCCGCCTCGATCTTGCCGCTCTCGAAGCGGCCGTCACGGAGGAGACAGCTGCGGTGCTGGTGCAAAGCCCCAACTTCTTCGGCATCATCGAAGATATTCCCGCCATCGCGGCCATTGCTCACGCCAAGGGCGCGCTGCTGATTGTCTCCATTGCCGAGGCGGTCTCGCTGGGCATCGTTCGCCCGCCGGTGGAGGCCGACATCGTCAGCATGGAGGCGCAGTCCTTCGGCGTGGCGCTCAGCTACGGCGGCCCGTACTGCGGCGTCATCGCGGCCAGAGAGCAGTACCTGCGCCAGATGCCGGGACGGCTCGTCGGGCAGACCGTCGATTCGAATGGGAACCGCGGCTTCGTTTTGACCCTTTCGACGCGCGAGCAGCACATACGCCGCGAGAAGGCCACTTCGAACATCTGCACAAATCAGGCGCTGGTGGCGCTGATGGCTACCATCTTCCTCACCGTCTACGGCAAGGAGGGCATTCGGGAGTTAGCCGAGCACAACCTGGCCAAAGCCGATTATGCGGCGGCGGCGCTCGCGGCGCAGCCCGGCGCAAAGCTGGCCTTTACCGGCGCGCCGCGCTTTCATGAGTTTGTTTTGCAAACCGATGAAGCTCCCGCAGCGTGGAGCCAGCGCCTGATGGATGCAAAGATCGTCGGCGGGATTGAGTTAGGCAAGTGGTATCCGGAGTTAGGCAACGCGACGCTCTGGTGCGCAACGGAGATGATTACCCGGGAAAACATCGATACCGCGGCAAGAGTGCTGGCGGCCGCGCCGGTAGAGGCATAGGAAAGGGCCATGACCAAGCAGACTTATCCGCCGCGGATCATGTACATCGAATGCAAAGGTGAGGGTTTGCATGGTTCGGCAAGGATTGGCAGAGTAACCTTCAGCCGCACAGGTGCGACTCTTTACTATGGTGGCAAGTCGTTCGGGCGTCTCGGCGGAAGGGGCTACAAGGCGAATTATAGCGACATCGAGACCGGTGAGCAGTACTGGATCTCCGGTCCAAGGCGGGATGGTACCGACCGCCTTTACAAAAGTGATAGGCCGGTGGAGATCGACGAAGATGTTCGGGAGGAGTACTGGACTGAGATTCGCAAGAAACCTGAATGGAAGACACGGTCGCAAGCGTCGCTTTCGACAATGAACCGCCCGAATGCAACGTCTTTGACGCGCGAGTGAACAGAGAAACAGCGGGTGCACTTGCTTTGTAACAAGGGCACGGCTTTAGCCGTGCCGCAACAGCAATGGAGAGGAGAAGAGGGCTTTAGCCCCTGCCATGGCGCATCCAGCCCGCAACGCTGCTTCAGCAGACATTCTGAATCCGTCGCGCATCTTCTTCGCGACGACAAAGACGAGCATGGGCAAGCGACTGCTGCAATCGGAGCGCAATGCCACCCTTCTCATCGATGTACTGCGTTCGCTTGTCGCCGAGCATCGCTTCGAATTGCACGATTTCGTGGTCATGCCCGATCACGTCCATCTTCTGATCGAGGCCGGTAATGATATGACCATCGAAAAAGCCATGCAGTTGATTAAGGGCCGGTTCTCTCATCGGCTTTCCCATGAGTTCGGCTGCAAAGGCGAAGTCTGGCAGCGGAAATTCACCGAGGTGCAGGTCATGAACAAGCAGAACTTTGAGGCCCACCGGGCATATATCGCTGAGAACCCTGTCAAAGCTGGGCTTGTCGCTTCTCGAGAGGAGTACCCGTTCTGTTTTCTCAACCTGGCGCGGAAGAAAGGAGACCTTGTCGGTTCAACATAAAGCGGCAGGGGCTAAAGCCCTCCCGTTTTTTCGCGCTTTTCGGCCCGGCTAAAGCCGTGCCCTGTTACAAGACAAGGAAACGAGGCATGCCCTATGGGAACGACTGAGAATCTCGACCTTCGCACCATCGGCAAGGTCCGTCCTCACCAGACCCAGAACGAGGCCCTGGTCTTTGAGAAGTCGTCGCCCGGCAAGCGCGCCTACAAGCTGCCGCCGCTCGACGTACCCGCCGTCGATGCCGCGGCGCTGCTTGGCCCCGCCGCACGCGAGGCGCCGGCGGAGCTGCCCGAGTTGAGCGAGATCGAGATCGTGCGCCACTTCACGCGGCTCTCGACGTGGAACTACGCGATCGACCTGGGCATGTACCCGCTGGGCTCCTGCACCATGAAGTACAACCCGCGCGTGAACGAGTGCGTGGCCCGCATCGAGGGTTTGGCCGAGGCGCATCCCTACCGGCCCGACTCGCTGGCGCAGGGCATCCTCGAGGTCATCGACCTCTTGCAGCGCTGCCTGCTGGAGATCACCGGCATGGACGCCATCACGCTCCAGCCGGCCGCTGGTGCGCACGGCGAGTTCACCGGCATCCTGCTCGTCCGCGCCTGGCACCAGTCGCGCGGAAATCCCCGCCGCAAGGTGCTCATTCCCGACTCCGCGCACGGAACCAATCCCGCCACGGCGGCCATCTGCGGTTACACGGTCGAGAATCTCAAGTCCAACTCCGAAGGCGGCATCGACCTGGAAGCCCTCGCGCACCAGGTGGACGAGGAGACCGCCGCGCTGATGCTCACCAATCCTTCGACGATCGGCGTCTTCGAGAGCCAGATCCACAAGATCGCGGAGATTCTGCACGCCAGGGGCGCGCTGCTGTACATGGACGGCGCCAACATGAACGCCCTGGTGGGCAAGGCGCGCCCCGGCGGCTTCGGCGTGGACGTGATGCACCTGAACCTGCACAAGACCTTCTCAACGCCTCACGGCGGCGGTGGTCCCGGCTCAGGGCCGGTGGCCTGCAAGACGTTTCTGGAGCCGTTCCTGCCGATCCCGGTTCTGGTCCGCACGGCAGGGACTGAGGGACCAGGGACTAAGGGACTAGGGACTGAGGGACTAGGGACTGAGGGACTAGGGACTGAGGGACTGGAGACCGCCAGCGGTCTGCGCTGGAGTTACGACCGGCCGCAATCCATAGGCCGGGTGCGCGCCTTCTACGGCAACACCGGCATGTTCATCCGCGCGCTGGCTTACATCCTGGCCAACGGCCCCGACGGCCTGCGCCAGACCACGGAAGACGCGGTGCTGAACGCCAACTACATCCGCAAGAAGCTGGAGGACCTGTACGAGCTGCCTTACAAGACCGGCTCCATGCACGAGGTGGTCTTCAGCGACAAGCGGCAGGGCGCCAAGGGCGTGAAGACCGGCGAGATCGCCAAGCGCCTGATCGACTACGGCTTCCACCCGTACACGGTCAGCTTTCCGATGATCGTCCACGGCGCGCTGATGATCGAGCCCACCGAGAGCGAGTCGCTGGAAGAGCTGGACCTGTTTATCGCCGCCATGCGCTCCATCGCCCGCGAGGTGGAAGAAACTCCCGAAATCGTAAAGTCCGCGCCCCACTCCACCCGCGTCTCCAAGCTCGATGAGGTGCAGGCGGCCAGGAAGCCAATCCTCCGCTGGCGGCCGGCCCTGTAGCGCCTATCCCGCCCTAGCCGCAACAACAAGAACGCGGCGAGGGCGGGGCACCCGTAGCGTTGCACCGTCCGTGAAGACGATCCGATCGGCCGCCCCGTCAGTGAACCGGCGTTTAAGATGGTTTGCATGGAAACGACAACGATTGCCGGCGTGGAGGTTTCCCGCATCGGCCTGGGTACCTGGGCCATTGGCGGGCTGGACTGGGGCGCAATCCCCGACGAAGTGGCAGTCGCCACCTCCCTGAGCGCCGTCGAGCGCGGCATCAACCTCATCGATACCGCGCCCATCTACGGCCACGGGCGCTCCGAGGAGATCGTCGGCAAGGCCATGCGCGCCCACGGCCGCCGCGAGGCCTTCTACATCGCCACCAAGGCCGGCCTCGACTGGAACGACCGCGGCGTCTTCGCCAACTCCACCATTAAGCGCCTGCGCCGCGAGCTGGGAGAAAGCTTGCACCGGCTGGGGACCGACTACATCGATCTTTACCAGGTCCATTGGCCGGATACGCGCGTGCCCGTTGCCGAAGTTGCCGCCCTGATGGGCGAGTTCCAACGGCAGGGCAAGGTGCGCGCGCTGGGAGTGAGCAACTTCAACGTCGCGCAGATGGAGGAGTTTTGTTCCGTTGCCTCGCTGGCCTCGAACCAGCTTCCGTACAACCTCTTTGAGCGCCGGATCGACGAGGCGATTCTGCCCTGGTGCGCGGTCCACGGCGTCGCGGTGCTCACCTGGAGCACGCTCTGCCGCAGCCTGCTTGCCGGCCGCATCCATCGCGGCATGAGCTTCGACGCCAAGGACATTCGCAGCGTGGACCCCAAGTTCCAGGAGCCGCGCTTCAGCCAGTACATGACGGCAGTGGAGCGGCTGACGGCCTTTGCCCGGGAGCACTATGGCAAGACGGTGCTGGAACTGGCGGTCCGCTGGGCGCTCGACCGTCGCGGCGTCAGCGTGGCCTTGTGGGGCGCCAAACGCCCCCAGCAACTGGATGCTGTCGCCAGCGTGCTGGGCTGGAAGCTCGACGCCGGCGCCATGGCCGAGATCGACCGCATCGTGGCGGAATCCGTCACCGACCCGGTCGGGCCGGAGTACCTGACGCCGAATGTGCGGGAGAGCTGACTTCTTCTGTTTCCGTGCTGTGCGGGGAACATGCCGCAACACGGGTTGCTGTAACGTAGATTCTGAGGGCCAGGCAACTGGTAATCTCCGCTCAGCGATGCGTTCCCCTAACTAAGCCAGTGACTCAGGGGTGCTTGCTCTCGTTCCTAACCCCTGATCTCTGACCCCTGATCCCTCCTCCAAGAACGACTGCAGGATGAGCGTGGCGGCCACCTTATCCACCAGTCGGCGGTGCTGCTGGCGGGCGTGGCCTGCTTCGTAAAGGATTTGATGGGCCTCGCGCGTGGTCAGCCGCTCATCCCAGAGGTGAATGGGCAGGCCGGTCAGTTCGCCCAGTTCGGCGGCAAGAGCTTGCGTTTTGGCCGCCTGCGGGCTGGCCTTGCCCGATAAATGCACAGGATTGCCCACCACGATGCCGGCGACGGCGAAGCGCCGCGCCAGCCGGGCTAGAGAGCGCAGATCTTCCCTGCGATTGCGGCGCCGCTCCAGGGTGAGAACAGGCTGCGCCGTCAGTCCCAGCTCGTCGGAGACAGCCACTCCGATGCGCCGGTTGCCGACGTCGAGGCCGAGATAGCGAGGCGGTGGGGCAATCATCAGCTTGCAGCTCCTGCCTTCCAGCTTATCGCCCCTTTGCAGTTCGCTCACACTTTCAAGATGCCGTCCAAGAGCAAGCCGATTCGGTTCAATCGGTGCGCAGACTTCGACCTTCTATACTGAACCCACCATGAGTTCCGACCCGCCTGCCCCCATCCGCACCCGCTCCCAGGCCCTCGAAGAGCGCGCCGAGCGATTCTTCCCCGGCGGTGTCAATTCGCCCGTGCGGGCCTTCCGGGCGGTGGGCGGCGCGCCGCCTTTTGTGGAGCGCGCCCAGGGCGCCTGGCTCACCGATGCCGACGGCAACCGCTATATCGACTACTTCGGATCCTGGGGTCCGATGATCCTCGGCCACGCCTTTCCACCTGTGGTCGAGGCCATCGAGCGGGCGGCGCGCAACTCCGCCAGCTTCGGCGCCTCCACCGCCGCCGAGGGCGAGCTGGCCGAGCGCATCGTAGCCTGCTTCCCGGCCATTGAGAAGCTGCGCTTCGTCAGCAGCGGCACCGAAGCCGCCATGAGCGCCATCCGCCTGGCGCGCGCTGCCACCGGCCGCAAGATCGTGATCAAGTTCGAGGGCTGCTACCATGGCCACGCCGATGGGCTGCTAGTGAAGGCCGGTTCCGGTGTAGCTACATTTGGCATTCCCGGCTCGGCGGGCGTACCGGAGGAGATCGCCCGCCTCACACTGGCCCTTCCCTACAACGATCTGGCCGCGGTCGAGGCCGCCTTCGCCGGGCATCCCAGCGCCATCGCCGCGGTGATCGTGGAGCCTGTCGTCGGCAATGCCGGCTGCATCGCGCCGGCCCCCGGCTACCTGGCCGGGCTGCGCGAGATTACCGCGCGCGAAGGAGCGCTGCTGATAGTTGACGAGGTGATGACCGGCTTCCGCGTGGCCCTGGGCGGCGCGCTGGAACTTTACGGCATCGACGCCGACCTGGTCACACTGGGCAAGATCGCCGGCGGAGGCCTGCCCGTGGGCGTCTTCGGCGGGAAACGCCGTTTCATGGATCTTCTGGCGCCGCTGGGGCCGGTCTATCAGGCCGGAACCCTCAGCGGCAATCCCCTGGCCATGGCCGCCGGCATCGCCACGTTGAGCTACCTCCAAGACCATGCCGCCCAAGTCTATCCTCAGCTTGAGGCCACAGGCAAAGCCGTGACCGAGGGCGTCGCCGGCGAGGCCGCCAAGGCCGGCATCCCGCTCACCCTCAACCGTGTCGGCTCCATGTGGACCTGGTTCTTCACTCCCGGCCCCGTCACCAACTATGCCCAGGCAGCCGAGAGCGACACCGCCGCCTTCGGGCGCTTCCACCGCGCCATGCTGGATGCCGGCGTCTGGCTGCCGCCCTCGCAGTTTGAAGCTGCGTTCCTGAGCACGGCCCATGGCAAAGAAGAAGTGGCAGCGACTGTTGCCGCCGCACGCGAAGCATTCAAGAGCGCAACCGCCGACTGAGAGCTGGATCGTCATCCCCACGCATCGAGGGTCACAAACCGATGCGTATCCTTGTACCGCGCAACGATCCGCTCCGCCGCAGCCACCGATGGCCCCCGGTTCGCGCCCAGCGTCAGGTGGCTGCCGTCGTGGAGGACGATATTGGCTGCCCGGCCCCGCCGCCCTAGCCGGTCGATGCGGCGAGTCAATCGCTCCGCAATCGTGTCCACCAAAGGCCCGCGCCAGTCGGAGGTCATCGCGTTCCACAGCACCGGCGTCATTCCCAGCGACCTCGCCACGCGAAAGACCACGGGACGCCGCGCCCCAAAGGGTGGGCGAAAGAACCGCACCGGCGCGCCCGCAATCTGCTCCAGCGTCTCTTTGGTTCTCGACAGCTCCTCACGCACACGGCTGGCCGAAGCCAGCGCCAGGTTGGGATGGCTCCAGGAATGGTTTCCTATCAGGTGCCCGCCTGCCGCAATCCGCCGCACCAACTCCGGCTCTGCCTGGGCGAACTTGCCCACCAGAAAGAACGTCGCCCGCACATCGTGGCTGGCCAGAACCTCCAGCAGCCGCGGCGTCAAGGCCGGGTTGGGACCGTCGTCGAAGGTGAGCGCCAGTTCGCTGGGACGCTCGGGCGCAATCAGCGCCTCGCCGAATATCCGCGACCCCGGCCACAGCGCGGCGTAGGCGCAGCCGCCCGCCGCACCTAACCCGGCGCAAATCCCCGTAGCTAAAGGAGAAAGCATACCGCCTTCCAGTGTGCAGCGCGGGACAAGCGAATCGCAAGCCGAACCCGATAATTGGGATTGGGACGATTGCAAAAGACAGACCTGCGGGTCATTGGATATATTGGCTGCACGCCGGGGGACCAATCTGAAAACTTTGGTTAACCTGCTCCAGATCGGCAAGCCAACAATATGCTCAAATTCAGAAGATTCATGCGTGGGTGCTTCGGGGTCGCATCTATTGCGTTCTTCTCGATTGCCGCGTTCGGCATCCTGGTATCAATAAGTTATTCCCATACGCATGGCCATTCATTAATCACCCGCGGAGATTTGGTAGCCGTCGCAATACTCTTCGTATTTTCCGTTCTCTATGGGATGGCCTGGTGGACAGTCAAGACGGGGAAGAAGTCGGCGAGGGGTTGGGCGATTGCCGCAAGCTCGGCGATTCTCTTGTTGGGCGTCCCACTCTTGATTGCGGCGTGTTTTGCCTTGCGCTACAGCAGCGACGTACCCATCGGGCTCCTGATCTTCAACGGGTTGGTGCCGGCTCTCGGAATAGCTGGGTTAGTGGCTTTCGTCCCTCATGCCGCAAAAGTCCCCATCAATCCTCCCAAGCCCGCTCGGATTGCCGGCGATGGAACCAGCCGTCTTTTCGACACCATTGCCCTGCTGCTCGGAATCGGAGGAGCCAGTGTTGGGGCGCACTGGTGGGAACGCTGGAGATTTGCCATGGGCCTTCCCAGCCATTCTTTGATTCTGATCTACCTCCAGATCGCGGCTGCAGCGCTGATCGCAATTGCAGTGCACGAGTCTGGCCATGCTGCATCGGCCCTGGCCCTCGGGATGAAACTCCGCGCCTTTATCGTTGGGCCATTTCATTGGCGAATCCGGGACGGCAAATGGAAGTTCGAATTCCATCCGGCAAGGCTACTGTCCTTCGGGGGTGCAGCCGGCGCCGTTCCCTCGAATCCGGAGCAACCCGTCTGGCACCGCATTTGCGTGAGCGCGGGTGGCCCGTTAGCAAACCTGTTCGGGGGCTTGATCGCCACTTGGATCGCCTTGGCGGCCAAAGATCGACTGTATGGGCAATTCTGGGAAGTTCTTACGGCGTTCGCCACATTTAGCTTGCTCGGGTTCGCTGTGAACTTGATTCCCTTCCGGTTCGACGCAAAGAATGAGGCCGCTTATTCGGATGGTGCAAAGATCTATCAGTTCCTACGGGGAGGGCCGTGGGCCGACCTCCATCGGGTGTTCTCTATCGCTGGTTCGTCCGCGGTTACGCCTCTTCGGCCGCGGGACTTCGATATTGAGACGATCCAGCGAACGGCCCGCGTGTTCACATCTGGCCGTCAAGGGCTGCTCTTACGGCTGTTTGCTTCGTACTACTTCCTTGATCGCGACATGATCCCCGAGACATGTGGGGCACTCGCCGAAGCGGAGTCGATCTACCTGGAATCAGCCTCGGACATCTCTGCGGAATTACACACAGACTTTGTATTTGGCAACGCCTTGCTGCGTCGTGACGCTGCCAGAGCACGTCAGTGGTGGGAGCGCATGGAAAGCAAGAAGCCAACTCATTTCGGCGTGGATTATTGGTTGGCTCAGAGCGCACTTCGCTGGATCGAGAGCCGTCCGTTGGAAGCTTACGAAGCGTGGAACAAAGGGAACGCTCTGGCCCAGCAACTCCCAGCAGCGGGAATCTATGAATTCGACAGATACCGTTGCTCCCTGCTGCGTCAGGTTCTGGATCAGGCGCCTGTGGCAAACTGATTCGTCCGAACTGGCAGCAATCGAAGTTCGTCGTTGCGCCTGCGCCCGCCCTCAGGCGTATACTCACCTTGTTCGGGTCGCATCCGGCGTTTTCGGAGCGGCACTGGAGACAACTATGAGCCTTGCGCAGTTTCCCGGCGGCGCTGATTCCTCGCCCCACGCCAATCCCATTCCCAATGTCACCGTGCCCGCGCTCACTGAGATGAAGCGCCAGGGCAAGCCCATCAGCGCGCTCACCGCCTACGACTACTCCAGCGCGCGGCTGGCCGATGAGGCCGGAATCGACCTGCTCCTGGTGGGCGACTCGCTGGCCATGGTGGTTCTGGGCCACGAAAACACTCTTGCCGTCACGGTGGATGAGATGCTCCACCACACGCGCGCCGTGCGCCGCGCCGTGCACCGCTCCCTGGTGGTGGCCGACATGCCCTTCGGCAGCTACCACGGCGCGGCCGGCGAGGGCCTGGCCAACGCCATCCGCTTCGTCAAGGAGGCCGGCGCCGAGGCTGTCAAGATCGAAGGCGCGCGCATCGAGCTGGTTCGCGCCCTCACCGAGGCCGAGATTCCCGTCATCGGCCACCTCGGCCTGACTCCGCAGAGTATCCACCGCATGGGCGGCTACCGCGTGCAGGCGCGCACCGCCGAGACCGTGCTTCAGCTCAAAGCTGATGCCCTAGCGCTCGCCTCTGCCGGAGCCGGAGCAATTGTGCTCGAAGGCATCCCCCGCGAGGTGGCCGCGGAGATTACCGCCGAGCTTCCCATTCCTACTATCGGCATCGGCGCGGGCCCAGATTGCGACGGCCAGATATTGGTCTTCCACGATCTGGTAAACCTGACTTTCGCGCCGCCGGCCAGGTTTGTCCGGCGCTACGCCGATGCCGGCGCGCTCATCCGCTCCGCCATCGAAAGCTATCGCGAAGACGTCGAGCGCCGCGCCTTCCCTTCGGATGAGGAAAGCTACCACCTGCCCGAGGCCGAGCGCCGGGTTCTGGACGGAATGCCGAAGACGGGAGCGCTGCGGAAAGTCTGATGGAAGTCCTTCGCACTGTAGCTGAATTGCGCCAGTGGTCCCGCGCGCTCAGAAATCCGGGCCGCAATGGCGGCAATACCATCGGCTTCGTGCCCACCATGGGCGCTTTGCACGCCGGGCACGCCGCGCTGATTCGCGCCGCCGCGGCTTCATGCGGGCGGGTCGCCGTCAGCGTCTTCGTCAACCCCACCCAGTTCGGACCCAGCGAAGACTATGCCTGCTATCCACGCACCTTTGAGGCCGACTGCGCCCTCGCCAGGGGCGAAGGCGCGGACGCCGTCTTCGCTCCCACGGTCGAGGAGATCTACCCCCCCGGCGCAGCCGCGTTTGTCGAAGTCGAAGGACTGAGCAACCGGCTCGACGGCGCATCCCGCCCCGGCCACTTTCGCGGTGTAGCCACCGTGGTCGCCAAGCTGCTCATCGCCAGCGAAGCCGACCGCGCCTTTTTCGGCCAGAAGGACGCCGCCCAGGTGGCCGTCGTGCGCCGCATGGTCACCGACCTGCGCCTGCCCGCGGAGATCGTGGTATGCCCCATCGTCCGCGAGCCGGACGGCCTGGCCCTCAGCTCCCGCAACCGTTACCTCAGCCCCCCCGAACGCGTCCAGGCACTGGTGCTCAGCCGCGCCATTCGCCAGGCCGAAGCCCTCGCAGCCGCGGGCGAGCGCCGGGCCAGCGCACTGATAGAAGCCGCCCGCCGGTCCTTCGCCGCCGTCCCCGAGGTCCGCATTGACTACATCGCCGCCGTTGATTGGGCCACGCTCGATCCCGTGGAAGTCGCCGCTCCCGGAACCCTCTTCGCCGTCGCCGCCTGGGTGGGCCAGACCCGGCTCATCGACAACACCATACTCAACTGATCTGGATCCCTGGCGCGGCCCAGGCGCCCTATAGTTCGGGCACTCGCGCGTGTTGCTCACGCCCCGATCACTGCCTCATCTAGGCTGGGCTGATAAACTTATACGACAGGCATGGGAGCCTCTTGCAAAATTCCATTGAGACTGCTCGCCGCGGCAAGTGTCAGGGCACGACTTCAGTCGTGCCGAAAGAGCCACAAAGTTATGTTGGGCTTTAGCCCCTGCGGTTTTGTTTTCAGTAATTTGCAATTCCGCAGCGGCTAAAGCCGGAATCTAAGTTGGCTATTTGTGGCACGACTTAAGTCGTGCCCTGACACAATCTATAACCTGAAGGCAATTTTGCAGGAGGCTCAGGGGTGTGGAAATGCCGGCGGGAAAAGCCCGCTTTCCGTTGAAAGGAAAGGACATGAACACCAGGTTCGCGCGCAGGATGGACACTGTGCGCACCTCGACCATACGCGAGATTCTCAAAGTCACCGAGCAGCCGGAGATCATCTCCTTCGCCGGCGGCCTTCCCGCGCCGGAGTTGTTTCCCGTGGACGACATCCTCTCCGCCGCCGGGCGCGTCTTGAGCGAGAGCGGCGCCGCCGCGCTTCAGTACAGCCCCACGGAGGGATTTCCTCCGCTGCGCGAGGCCTTCGCGGCGGAATCCCGCCGCCGTGGGATCGACTGCTGCGCCGAAGATATTCTCATCACCACCGGCTCCCAGCAGCCGCTCGATCTGATGGGGAAGATCTTTCTCGATGCGGGCGACTGCGTTCTTACCGAGAGTCCGACTTACATGGCCGCCATTCAGGCGTTTCAGACTTGCGGAGCCCGCTTTGCCGCCGCGCCCACCGATAACGACGGCCTCATCCCGGAAGCACTGCCTGAACTCATTGAACGCGAGAGACCCAAGTTCCTCTATACGATTTCGAACTTTCAGAATCCCACCGGAGTTACGCTCACCCCCGAGCGCCGCCGGCTTCTCTATTCGATCGCGGCCCGCTATGAGCTCATCGTGCTGGAAGACGATCCCTATGGCGCGCTGCGCTACGCGGGAACGCCCATTGCTCCCATCAAGTCGCTGGATACCGAGGGCATTGTCATCTATCTCAGCACCGTCTCCAAGACCATCGCTCCCGGCCTGAGGGTCGGTTGGGCGGTCGCGGCCGAAAGCATCCGGCACAAGCTGACCATTGCCAAGCAGGCGGCCGATCTGCACACGTCCAGCCTGGACCAGCGCATCGTGCATCGGTACCTTGCGGACTTCGACAGCGATGCCCACATCGAGCGCATCCGGCGGTCTTACGGGGAACGATTCTCGATCATGGATGCCGCCCTGAGCGAGACCATGCCTCCGGGGTTCACGTGGACCCACCCCCAGGGAGGAATGTTTCTGTGGGTCACCTGTCCCGAGGGGGTGAACACCAATGAACTGATGCGCGAGGCCTTTGCGCGCAAGGTCCTTTTTGTGCCGGGGCAGGATTTCTTCTCGGATACACCCGGTCACCGGTTTATGCGCCTGAACTTCTCCAATGCTTCTCCGGATCAGATTCGGCAAGGCATCGGGCGGCTCGCGGAGGTCTGTCAGGCTGCGGTGCATGCGCTCCAATAGCGCCCCGCTCGTCCAGCGCCGATTCGCCCGCGCTGATAAACTTGAACCAAAGGCATGTTCAAGGAACGCTACGCGCGCTGGATGTACGAGTGGGAGACGCGGCTGACCACGCGCGACGAGAACCGCGTGGTGCGCCCGCTGGAATGGGGATTCGAGTGGATCGAGCCCTTTCTTGAGACCCATGGCTTTGCGGACGCCGTGCCCAGCCCGGAGATGGTGCCCGACCCCGGTGCCGCCGAAGCGGCCATGGTGCGCATCAACCAGCTTCTCGTCCGCCACAGCGACAAGTTCTTCGGCTACGAGCGGCCCACCGACTTCCGCCTCGAAGAACGGCATCCGCGTCTGTTTCCAACCAACGTGCGCCCGGAGACCCTGGCCAGGGACGCGGAGATGCGCCGGCAGGCCGCCGAAGGGAAGCTGCCCAGAGCGCAGTATCTGCGCTTTACGTCGCCGGAGCGAACGCCTTATCCCGAGAACGACCAGGTGAATGCCCGCTGGTACCCTGCGCCCGCGCACAAGGATCCGGCTCGGCCAAAGCAGGCCATGGTGGTGCTGCCGCAGTGGAACTCCGACGGCCTGGGCCACAACGCACTGTGCGCCATCTTCAACCGCATGGGGGTCTCGGCGCTGCGGCTCTCCATGCCCTACCACGACATTCGCCGCCCGGCGGAGCTGGAGCGCTCAGACTACGCAGTCAGCTCGAACATCGGGCGGACGCTCTCGGCCTGCCGCCAGGCGGTCGTCGATGTCCGCTGCTGCCTGGACTGGCTGGAGGAGCAGGGCTACGAACACTTCGGCGTTCTGGGAACCAGCTTGGGCTCCTGCTACGCGTTCCTGGCCAGCGCTCACGACGCGCGCATCCGCGTGAATGCCTTCAACCACGCCTCGACGGCCTTTGGGGACGTGACCTGGGCCGGCCAGAGCACCCGCCACGTCAAGCAGGCCCTGGGAGATGCCGGACTGACCCAGGAGCGGGTGCGGGCTTTGTGGGCAGCCGCAAGCCCGTGCTACTACTACGACAAGATTGCCGCCGCCGCGGCAGGCGGACCCGATAAGCGCGTACTGCTGGTCTACGCTGACTACGACCTGACCTTCCCCAGAGAGTATTCGCTCGAGGTGGTGGATGCGTTCCGCCGCATCGGCCTCAACTTTGAGCCTCGCGTTCTACCCTGCGGCCACTACACCACCGGCGAAGCGCCCTACAAGTTCATCGACGGCTGGTACCTGGGCTGGTTTGTCTATCGCGCCTTCAAGGCGCTGCGCCAGGAGAAGGCAGCGGGTTTGCAGACGGCAGCGGTCCCGGCGCATGAAGCGGAAGAGGAAGCGTTGACGCGCTGACAAGCGGCGCTCGCCCGCAAACCAAAATGGGCGAATGGTGGAGCAGGCGGCGCAGTTCCTCCCGTAGGGAGCAGACCGATGGGCTGCTCATTGGATGGCCGATGTGGAGGTCCATCCAGAATTGCCGTGCGCGCCGGGCGCGTCGAATGCGGCCGCCGCGCGGTTTCTGCTAGCATCCTCTGTGGAGACTTATCACGATGGAAGCTCTTAGCTGCGCGAGCCTTGGCGCCCGGCGCAATGAAGACATCGCACTCGATCTGCTCAAGTTTGTGGCCGCCACGGCTGGCGTGGGCCGCCCCGCTGCTCCGTCAACGGGATTCAGCGGCGCCGCCGCGCCCAAGCCGGAAGAGCACGTCTGCCAGTTGCTCTCGCTCTACAGCCGCTGCCTGAAGGCCGTCGAGGGCCACGGGGCGGAGCAGGCGACAGAAGAGCCGGAAATCGAGGCTGCCAAATAGCCGCCGAATCCATTGTGCGCGTAGCGGTGGCCGGTTGCGGGGCCTTTGGCCGCAACCACCTCCGTGTCTATCGCGAGCTGGAGACGGCTGGGCAATCTGTCGCTCTGGTCGCGGCCGTCGAACCGGATTCGGCCCGAGCCGCCGAAGCCGCCAAGTACGCAATTCCCGTCTTTCCGTCGGTGGACGAGTTGCTGGCCGCCAGACGCAGTGCAGGCCTGAGGCTCGACGCGGCCACGGTCGCCGTCCCCACCGTTCATCACCACGAAGTGGCCTCGGCGCTGCTCGACGCCGGTCTGGACCTGCTGGTGGAAAAGCCCCTGGCCGCGAGCCTCGCCGAGGCCGACGATCTGATCCGTGGCGCGCAGATCGGCGGATGCATCCTGCAGCCGGGCCACCTGGAGCGCTTCAACCCTGCGGTCCTGGCCGTGCAGCCGCAACTGACCCGGCCGATGTTCTTCGAGGCGCACCGGCTTTCGGTCTTCACGCCCCGTTCCCTGGATGTGGATGTGGTGCTGGACCTGATGATCCACGACCTGGACATCGTGCTCGCGTTCGCCGGCTCGCCGGTGCGCGAGGTGCGGGCAGTCGGATTGCCGATCCTGTCGCCCAAGGTGGATATCGCCAACGTTCGCGTGGAATTCGAATCCGGCTGCGTGGCCAACTTCACCGCCTCGCGCGTGTCTACGGAACGCGTCCGCAAGCTGCGCTTCTTTGAGCCGCGCCAGTACGTCTCCATCGATTACGCGCGGCGGGACGTGCTGGTGATTCGCGTGGACGCAGGCGCGGGCAAGGCTTCGCCAGCCGAACTGATGGCGTCGCTGCCGCCGCAGGTTGCGGCCATGCTGCCGCCGGGGATCGCCGAGGGAATTGCGTCGGGGAAGATCGATCTCAAGAAGATCAACCCGGTATTGATTGCGCAGTTTGCCGCCATGGCCAAGATCGATCCGTCGGTAATCGTGCAGTTCACAAATCCCGCGGAAACGAAAGCGGGCTTGAGCTTCTCCAAGCCGCCCGTTACGCCCGGCGAGCCGCTGCGGCTGGAAATCGAGTCGTTTCTCGACGCCGTTCGCACGCGCCGCGAGCCGCGGGTTACGGCCCGCCAGGGCCGCAACGCGCTGGCGCTGGGGCTGGAGATACAGGCTTCAATGGCCGCTCACGCCCGCCGCGCGGGGCTGGAAGACTTCTTCGCGCCCGGCGCGTAGGGCAGAACGAGCTTCTAGCCTCTAGCTGTTGGCCTTTCTCCAGAGACGGTCCATCTACGGTGAGGCTGCGCCACACTAACGTTCACCGTGGCACAAGTCGCCGGGCGGGCCAGAGGTGTCTTCACTTGAAAAACGGGGGCTGACACGCGCTGGGCGGCAGATCGTTTAACCTCTCGGCCTTCTCGGAAATAACATTGGCGTTCTGGATCTGTACTCCAGATAGGATGCCCCGAAGCGAAACTCCAGTTCCCGTTCCTCATACACTTTCACGAAGACAAGCAATGCCGGTGCAAACAGGAGAAGTGCCCAAAGCACAAACAGTACTGACTGAAACCAGATCCCCAATGACAGGAGAAAAGCCAGAACTGCAAGCACCATGGGGTTGCGCGTCCAGGCATACATCCAATCTGCCGCTAACCTCTTGCTGAGCACAATGAAAAAAGGGGCGCCAAGCCCTTTCAAGGCTAGGTTAGCCACTGTGAGGAAGACAGCCGCGCCGGTAACAATGGTTAACGACAAGCCGATCTCAGTTGGCGCTGGGAGTGCCCAGTCAGACCAATCCCGATGAGTGGTTATTGCTCGAATGGCGCCCAGACCCAATAGATTCCCCACGGCAAATTGGACAAATGTCGTGATCCAAACGACGCCGCTTGTCGTCGGGTGCCGGTCGAGTATCTTCCTTCCGAGCCAGACAACGGGAAACACCAGCAATGCCCCTCCCAGAATGATGGATAGATTCATAACATCTGAAAGCGGTGTATCGACCGCCCGCCACATGAGAAACACGGCGAATGCAAAAAGGGCAATTCTAGAAACAAGCTCAACGGCATCTTTCATGGCAATTTCTCGCGACATTTTCACCCTCGCCCTAGATGGTTGGCCTCTGAAGAAAAGCTAACAGCTATCAGCTAGCATTTGATAACTGTTAGCTGCTTTTACGCAATCCCCAGCACCCGGTTCAAAGCACCCACAATGTACTTCCAAATCAGGTAGTAGGCTGCAAGCGCGGCCAGGAAGCAGGGCGCGATGAGCGCATAGGGCACATAGGCCGCCTGGAACCAGGTGACGCCGTGGGCACCGAATGCGAGCACTCCCAGGCAGTGGGCTGTGGTTGCTCCCAGAGGCATTAGAACAAGGGGCAGGATTGCGCCGTGCAGGCCGATGGGCAGGTGCGTGCACTCATGCGAGCCCAGCCAGAGCATATTCCACAGCCCGAAGAGCGAGGGCACGACGGCCATGGGAAAGATCATGGCTTGTTCGATGGGAATCGGCACTTTGAGCACGATCCGCGCCACGATGAAAACGGCCAGAAGCAGCGGCAGGACGAGCGTGGGCACAAAGACTCCCGCCAGGTACGCGCGAAGATACGGATGGGTATTCATTGGTTCCTCCTTGCATGCGAGTTAGATCGCAAGTCAGTTTGCGGGCGGGTGCGCGTCCGCGGGTTTACAGGTAGTAGAGAAACACCGGGATCGACGCCGGCAGGAAGGCGGCAAAAACCGCGAGACCGGCCAGCAGCGCCCCGTCAAACCAGGACCAGAAAACCGGCGCCGGCGCAGCGGGCCGGGCATCCAGCCGCCGCAGCACGGCGGGCCACAGATCGCGGCCGGGCTCCTGCTCACCTTCGACCGGCGGCAGCGCCTGTTGCAGAAGTTTCTTCAAGCGGTCCTCATCGTGTGCATTCATGGCGTAATCCCCTGTTGTTGCAAGTTTCTTCTCAGCAAACGTAGCGCGCGAAAGACGCGCAGTTTGACCGCCGCGACCGAAATGCCAAGCGCCTCGGCGACATCCTTGTGCGGCAGCTCTTCAATGACCGCCAGCGTGGCCGCAATGCGCAACTTCGGCGCCAGCCGCCGAAATGCCAGCGCGATCTTACTCCTGATCTCGGCGGAGACGGCGGCGTCTTCTACGGCCGGAGCCGGAATCTCCGCGGGCAACTCGGCCTCAGGCCGCGCGCTTCGCAGCCAGTCGAGCGCCGCGCGGGTGGCGATGCGGCGCGCCCAGCCCTCGAATCCGCGCGATGGCTGGAAGCTGGCGCGAGCCCGATAGATTCGCCAGAAGGTCTCCACGGTCAGCTCTTCGGCTGTGGCCGGGTTGCGGACGATACGCAGAATCCAGCCGTAGACTGCCCGCTGATGCTGGTGGAAGAGCGTCTCGAAGGCAGCCTCCAAGGCCTCAGGGCTGCCTTGCCGGAACGCGTTCAGGAGGCCGTTCGATCTGTCCGCCATTCGCCCTTCCCCCTTCTATCCACTCTTACGCGCTAACTAGAAGAAAGGTTACATTGCTCGCGCCGGGAACAGTTTTGTTCGCAGCGGTGTCTATACAAGCACAGTGGTTCCGATGGGGAAGAACGGAATAGCGGGGTCCCCAGCGACAGGCAGTTATCGCTGGGGCGCAGTGCCTTGAGTTCCGCTCCGCGCGCGAGAGATCGCGCGCGGAGCGGCTGGCCCCTCCTGCGTCTGCGAAAGGCTTCCCGACCTCCCAAGCGGCGCGGCTGAATAGCAGTTTCAAGGGAGGCAGGCCATGTTTGAAGATTCCACCTTCGAATCCGCAGGCAGAATCCACACCCGCAGCCGCCGCTGGATGATCGCGGCCTTCACCTTCAACAGCACGATCCTGGCGGCATTGATTCTCATCCCGCTCCTCCGCCCTGAGGCGCTGCCGCACCAGTTCGTCCCCATCCTGATGGAGGCGCCTCACGCGCCGGCGGCTCAGGAGCCGCAGAAGCCGCAACAGGCCCAAATCTCTACAGTCCGTTCCGAGATGGATCTCGGCCATATCCTTGCACCACCGAAGATACCCATCGGCATCTTCCGGCCGAGCGAACCGGAACCGGCGCTCCCGGTCGATACTGCGGCGATGGGTGGCGGCCCTAATGGCCCCGGCGTTCCCGGAGTCTTTTCCGGCCCCGCCAACCGACCTGTCGTCGGTCCGGAACCCAGAAGCCGCATGCGGGTCTCGTCCAGTGTTGAGGATGGTTTGCTGGTGCGGAAGACATTGCCCGTGTACCCGGCTATCGGACGCGCCGCGCACGTAGAGGGCACGGTGGTTCTGGAGGCCACCATCTCCAAAACCGGAACCATCGAAAATCTTCACGTGGTTAGCGGTCCACCGGTGCTGCGGCAGGCAGCGATCGATGCCGTGCAGACCTGGCTCTACCGCCCATATCTGCTCGACGGCGAGCCCGTGGAAGTGGAGACCACAATTGACGTGATCTTCAAACTGAGCCAGTAAGGACGGTCGCTGAGCAAGCCGGCAGGCAGGGCGGTGAACCAGCCGGACCTATCCGCCCGCCAGCTTCTCCCTGGTCAGCTCGTTCCATGCGGCGATGGCTTCGGGCATGGGCGGGCTGACCAGGCCGGAAGCCACGCCCTCGATTACGGTTTGCGGCTCGACGCTGCCTCGCTGGTCGCGCAGGATTCCCTTCACCCAGCCCACCGCGGCCAGGCCCTCGCGGCCCATGAACGTCTGCTCGATGTAAAACCATCGCTCATCCCAGCAGACCAGCCGGGAGTTCAGCCCGAAGGCCGAGAACAGCGGCAGTGACCGGCGATAGGTGACCCATACCGCGCCCACCAGGGGTTTCCACCGCGAGCGGACAATGTGCTCCAGCAGCCGCGTGCGCGCCAGCAGGTGAGTGCGCGCATAATCCATGATGCTCAGATAGCGCGCGTTGTTCATGTGCAGGTTGAGATCGATGTCGTTGGGCCAGACGTGCAGGCGCAGCCGGTCCTCATCCAGAACGCCCAGCGGGGCCAGCGGCCGGATATGCTGGCGGATGGCCAGCGCAGGAATGCGGACAAAGCTGATGAAGTGCGACAAAACGTGCTCCCTCGACGATCGGGCATTCAGACTACAAAGATAAACTCAGAGCATTCTCGGATACGTTAATGCTATGGGCGCTCCGCGCCTGGCAACGGCGGAGATTGTTGGCCCGTCGGCTTGTCCTACGGCCGTATTTCGACCGGCGTACCCACAGGCACCAGGTTCCATATCTCGTCGATCTCTTGGTCGGTGACGGCGATGCAGCCCAGCGTCCAGTCGTAGAGCCGGTGCGCCGCGCCCACCCATTCCTGGCCGTTGGGCAAGCCATGAATCATGATGGCTCCGCCTGGCGAGACGCCCAGCCTGGCTGCCCGCTTGCGATCGTCAGCGTTGGGATAGGAGACGTGCAGCGCCTTGTGGTAATGGCTCTCCGCGTAGCGCGCATCGATGACGTAATGGCCCTCCGGCGTGCGCCCGTCGCCCTCGTGCTCCTTGGGCGCGAGGCCGCCCTGGCCCAGCGCCACCTTGTAGGTGCGGATCACCTTGCCCCCGGCCAGCAGTTCCATCACATGGTCTTTCTTGAGGATCAGAATGGAATCGGCCTTTTGCGGGGGCGGAGTCTGCTGAGCCGGCTGCGCGGCGGCAGCGCAGAGCGCGGGACAGAGTGTAAGACAGAGTGTAAGACAGACTGTAAGACAGAGCGCAGGACCGAGCGCAAGGCAATGCGCGGCGCGCGCCAGCGTGAGAACTGAACCGCCATGAATTGCGGGAGATTTCATGCGCCCACTCTACTACACACGCCTGTGCTTTGGACGCGGCCGAATGGTTCATACTTCATCTATGCGGCGGTTAGCTCAGCGGTTGGCCCGGCGAGCGGGGATGGGGATGTTGTTGGTCGGCCTGGCAAGCGCCGCGACGGCCGGTTGGGCGCAATCGAGCCGCCCAGCGCCGGGCGGGACGCAAGCGGCAGCGGACTGGCGGAACTCGATCCATCAAGCCGCCGCCGTGGCGCCCGACGCGCGGATGCTGGTGCTGGAGATCGGTTCGGGCCGCCTGCTGGCTTCCGCCCATCTGGCTGAGGCGGGCCGCGCGCCGGCCACTCCGGGCTCGACGCTGAAGCCTCTGATCCTGTACTTCGCTCTTGCAACAGGTCGGTGGGACGCCGCACACAGGGTCGCCTGCAGCCGCCAGTTGCGCATCGGCAGCCACCAGCTCAACTGCTCGCACCCGGAGGCGGAACCCATGAACGCGGAGCAGGCGCTCACGTGGTCCTGCAACTCGTACTTTGCCGAGCTGGCGGGAACCCTGGAGCCGGAGGAGCTGCGCCGGGCGCTGGAAGCGCGGGGTTTATTGGCCGCCACGGGACTTGCGCCGCAAGAGAGCTTGGCTGCCTTTCGCCAGCCCCGCAACCGGGAAGAGGTTCAGCTTGCGGCGCTGGGCGTCGAGGGGATTCGCGTGACGCTGCCGGAGTTGGCGGAGGCCTACCGGTCGCTGGCGATTGAACTGGCGGCGCACCCTGAAGCTCCGGCGGCGCGGACCGTGCGCGCGGGGCTGGCGGACTCGGCCAGCTTTGGTATGGCGGGCGCGGCGGGGCTGGGCGGTGTGCTCATTGCCGGCAAGACCGGCACCGCCAGCGCGGAGAGCGGAGGCGCAACCCACGGATGGTTTGTGGGCCTTGCGCCGGCCGAGTCGCCGCAAGTGGTGGTGGCCGTCTACTTGCCTGCCGGGCGAGGCTCGGACGCCGCTCAGGTTGCCGCGAGCCTGCTGGCTCGCTCGCCGCTGAGGAAGCCGTGAGACGGGCCGCGCACTTAGTCTGTCTGGCCGCGGGTGCCCTCTGCCTGGCCACAGGCGCTGCAGGTGGAGCGGCGCAGCCGGGCCAGACTGCTCCGCGCGCCACCATCCGCGTGGGCCTGTGGACGCTGTGGCGCGATCAGGATGCGACCGTTACTCCGCTTGCCGGCGCGACCTTTCGCCTCTGCGCAACCTGCCCTGCCCGGCCGCTGGCGGCGATTGCCGTGAAGGCCGAAGGAGCTGGTCTGGCCTGGACAGAACAGGACGGCGCTGCCCATTCCGCAAATGAGTTGCTGCTCACCGGCAGTTACCGTCTTGCCGCTCATAGGGAATCGCTGACGCTGGCCCACCCGCTGCGCATCGCGGCGCAAGCGGGCGCGCTCAACCTGGTCGCCACGCTGCCGGTCGAGCGGTACGTCGAGCTGGTTGTGGCGGCCGAGAGCGGCGCAGCGGATGGGCCGGAATCCCGCCAGGCGCTGGCCGTCGTGGCGCGCAGCTTCGCTCTGCAGCCTGCGCACGGCCACACCGGCTTCGACGTGTGCGATTCGACCCACTGCCAGTGGGTGCATTGGCGCTCCACTCCCGAGGCTCATGCGGCAGCGCAGGCGACTGCCGGAGAAGTTTTGTGGTTCCACGGGAGCCGCGCAGCGGCGTATTTTCATCAAAATTGCGGCGGGCGGACAGCGGCCGCAGAGGAGGTTTGGCCCAGCCGCGCAGCGCGGGCAAATGGAGCGCTGGGGCACCTGGTTTCGCGCCCCGACAACTACTGCCAGCACGCCGGGGCGAGCGAGTGGTCGGCAACGCTCTCCCGCGCGGAGCTGACCCAGGCGCTGGCCGCCGCCGGGTTGGCCGCTCCCGGATGGAAGAGCCTGACCGTCGCCAAGCGGGGCGAGTCAGGCCGCGCCACCATGCTGCTCGTGGGCCCGGCAGAGATTCCGGCGGAGAGCTTTCGCCTGGCCGTGGGCCGCGCCCTGGGTTGGACCCGGATTCGCAGCAACTGGTTTGAGGTTGCGGCCCTGGACGACGGCTTTCTCTTTCACGGACGCGGCTCGGGCCACGGCGTGGGTCTCTGCCAGGCCGGCGCTGCGGAGATGGCGCGGGAGGGCCAGGGCTACCGCGAGATTCTGGCCCAGTACTTCCCCGGCACAACCCTGGGAGAGGAGACGACCGGCGCGGCCTGGCAGAGCTTGAGCGGGCAGACTCCAACCGGACAGGGTTTCACGCTGGAAACGAGCGAGGCAGCGGACGCCGCGTTTCTTCCTGCCCTGGCGCGCGCCCTAGCCGAGGCCCAGAGCCGCAGCGGGCTCATTCCTGAGGCTGCATTAACGGTTCGCGCCTACCGCTCCACGCCGGCTTTTCGCGATGCGACGCTGGCTCCCGGCTGGGTGGCCGCCTTCACCGAGGGCGACCGGATCGCCGTGCAGCCGCTGCGCATTCTGGCCGCGCGTAAACTGCTTGCGGGCACGCTGCTCCATGAGTTTCTGCACGCCCTGGTGGAAGAGCGGGCCAATGCTCAAACGCCGCTCTGGCTGCGCGAGGGACTGGTGGAGGTGTGGTCCGGCGATGCGCCACGAGACTTGGGTGCCCCATCCTTTCGCCGTCCTTCTGGCGAAAGGATGGGAATCAAGTTGACCCTGGAGCAGGTCGAGCAGCAACTGGCCCACTCCACCAGCGCAGCGGAGTCGGAAGCGGCCCACCGAGCCGCCGGTTGGTACGCTCTGCAGCTACTAGATCGCTTTGGCCGGGAGCAGGTCGTCGGCTGGCTGCGTACTGGCGTTCCGCAGAGCGCGCTAACTGCTCTCAGGTAAGTCAGGCTTCACTGATGCCTGGTTGCTCGGCTCGGGCGGCTCGTCCGCAGCTGGAATGACCGCCAGCGCCTCTTCCGCCGGGGGCTGTTGACGGTTAAACAGCACCGCCAGCCAGCCCAGAAGAAGAACCCAAATGCCCATCTCCAGCACGCTGGCTAAGCCAAGCTTCAGCTCCGCCAGCCATGTCTGAGTCGCGATCACGGCGGTGACCGAGAAGTCCACCAACTCAAGCGCTAGCGCCGAGATGACGATGGCCAGCCACCAGCGCCAGTTTCCAAGCAGTCTCAGAATTCTCCGCCACGGCAGTCGCAAGCCCCACTGCGCCGATGCCGCCGCGCAAGGGAGGATCAGGACTGGAACCACAAGCCAGCTAAGCGCCCACTGAGCAATCTGGCTCTTCGACGTTTCCACCAAAATTACAGCTGCCAAAGCCAGCACCACCCAGATCAGCATCGCCAGCGTGCCCCAGATCAGTCGCACGCGCTTTCCACCGTCGCCCATCAGCCCGCGCAGCATCCCTGCCTGCACTGCCAACGCCACGATCAGCAGCAACACGCTCAGCACGCCCAACGCATCCGAGACGATCGCTTGCCAGCCGTGATCGCCGGAGAAACGCGCTTGGGTTCGATTCGCCAGCGTGAACAGCAGAATCCAGCCGAATTGCAGATAGATCCAGCGGCGGTCAAGATTCAGACCCTTGAATAACTCGGAAATGCCGTCCGGTCTGGCGCACGGCTGTTGGCGGTCGAACAGCACCGCCAGCCAGCTCAGCAGCAGAACCCAACTGCTCACGGCCAGCAGGTAAGTCGCAATCAGCTTCAGCACCACGTGCCAGATCTGCGCATGAACCGAACCGCTGGGCTCGGCGGCAAACAACCGGCTGGGTAACTCCGCGGCCAGCAGCGCCGCCAATAGCACGCCCAGCCACCAGCGCCAGTTCCACAAGAACCGCATCACCCCACGCCAGGGCAGCCGCCATCCCCACTGAGCCGATGTAGCCGCATAAGGAACGAGCTTGGCCGGCACAATCACCCAGCGGAAGACCCACTCCAGATAAGTCATCCAGAGATAGAGGTGCTCATAAGTGAAGAGCTTTGCCCGCGCATGGGCCGAAGCCTGCGAGTTCAGATAACCCGCCCACTGTGGAATCTGGTCGTCGCACCAGTCCAGCACCGCCCAGGCCGCTGCGCCCAGAGCAATCCAGATCAGCAGCGAAAGCGCGCCCCAGACGAGTTTGATCCGCTTCCCGTCGTCATCGGCAAAGACGCGCACGGTTCCGGCCTGCAACTCCAGCGCCGAGATTCCCAGCAGCAGCGGCAGCACCAGCGTGAGCGCAACTTGCCAGCCGTGCTTGTCGGGCAGGCGTGTCCAGGCAAGGCCCGCGAGAAGCAACAGCGCGGTAACTACAAACTGGGCCGCAACCCAGCGCCAACCCAGGCGCAAACGGCGGAATAGATCTTTGAACAAACTCACGGCTGCACCTCCAGGGTTGCGGGATCGGTGGTAGTTTCCACATTCGATTGATACATGGGGCCTGCCTGCGCGGGACTTATGACGAACTTGCCGGGGTTGACCACCTTGAGCAGGTAGACATACTCCCGGCGTTGGTCGAATTCGGTGTTAAAGAAGGCGGCGCGGTCGTCGTGAAACTCGCGGCGAGTGAACCAGTCCGCCCACCACGCGGGCCGGCTGTTGATGGAGTAGAGATCGGTGCGATCGATGAACTCCGTGCCCGCCGGAATGGGATCCTCGGCCATCAGATACTTCCAGCTCGTTCCATTCAGCGCCAGCCTGACGGCCACGATGTCGCCCACATGCACCGGGCCATTCAGCGGGGCGAGATCGTAAGTGATAGGATCGGTGGGCTTGAGTTGCTTCTTCTGGAGCAGGTAGTAATCGCGGGTGATATTGAGCGCCAACTGGCCTTGCTGGTAGAGCTTGCGATCCGCCGCGTACCAGGCGCTCTCCGCCGACCAGTAAGTTATGCCGTTGCCGCTCTTGCGGATGATCACCTGGCCGCCGCTGCCGAGCTGCGCCGCGGGAACCATGATCTTCCACGGCGCCGCAAAGCCGTCGCCCGGGCCGAAGTGCCGCTTGCCCACGCTGGCGCTGTTTACCAGCACCTCCACATCGGAGGAGTTGGCTAACTCTCCGCTGAGCACAAGATAGTCGGTCAGCCCTTCGATCACCATTGCCGTCTGCTTGGTCGATTCCCAGTAGCCGCCGCTGCGATGCCTGCCCAGCCACACGGCCGCCTTGGGCAGCAGGCCGCTGGAGCGATCCTCGAGCGCCAGCAGCTTGAGCGCGAAGGCCGTGGTTTCGCTTGAGGTATCGCCCCAGAAATCGAGCAGTTCGTCGTAACTTCCGGTCCAATAAGCATCGGAATCGGAAGTCTTGGCTTTCTTCTCCAGCAGCAGTGCCGCCTCCTTGGCGCGGCTGTCTCCAGCGGCGTCCAGAGCGAGCCCGACCTGTGCCAGGCCTTCGTCGGTCAGCTTCGCGCGGCTGTTCCATGCGGCGTCGAGCGCCTCCTTGGGCGCGCCGCCGGTGGTGGCCAAAGCGAAAACCACGTAGGCGCGCAGATCGGGAATCATGTCGGGATGAGCGGCCAGCTCGGACTGGAGCCATGCGCGGCCTTTGTTCATGCGGTCCCCGTCGATCTTGTAACCGGCGCTGTTGGCCTGGCCCAGACCGCTGACCACATAGGCGGTCATGAAGACGCGGCTATCGTCGTTCGGCCACCAGCCCCAGCCGCCGTCGTCGTGCTGGAAGCCATAGAGCCGGTCCACTCCGGCGCGCACCATATCGTTCAGCGTGGCGCGATCGATGGGCGACTTCAGATGCAGCTTGTCCACCGCCTGCGCCACGATCAGGTCGGGCAGGAAGCTGGACATCGTCTGCTCCGTGCAGCCCCACGGATAGCCGGTGAGGTAATCGAGGGCATCGAAGACCGTGCCCGCCACCGAGGGCGCGATGGTAACTGTGAGCCCCCGTGAGAGAGCGTCGGAGCCGGCGGGATAACTGAAGGACCACTGGTTCTGGCCCGCGCCGGAAAAGACGACGCCCGAGCCGGCCGAGCGCTGTTTCACGCCAAAGGGCAGCACCGGCAGGGGCATCTCCAGAGCGTCGGACTCTTCGTTGGTGAGCGCCTTGGCGGTCAGCACAGCCTGGCCCACAGAGCGGGCGCGCACGCGCCACTCCACCACGCTCTCGCCGCGCGCGGGGATATTCACCTTCTGCGTCTGGCCGCTGGCTACGTCGAGCCCGGCCACGTCCAGCGCGAAGGTTACATCTTTTGCCGTCTCCAGGTAATTATGAGCGATAACTCGAAGAGTAACTTCGTCGCCCGCGCGGAAGAAGCGAGGCGCGGCCAGGCGGACGATCAGGTTCTTGCGCGTAATGACGCGGGTTACCACGCTGCCGGCCTTGCCGTCGTCGGTCATGGCGCGGATGGTGGTGCGCCAGGTGGTAAGCGAATCGGGAAAGCTGAACTCGACCTTGGCGTGGCCATCCGGACCGGTGCGGATATTGGGATTCCAGTAGGCCGTATCCGGAAAGGCCTTGCGCACCTTGGGAATTACTAGGTCCGATCCAGGCTTGACCTGCGCCATGCGCGGATGGAACTGCGCCACGGCCAACTGCGCCAGCTGCGGCGACTTTGTGCCCGCCTCGCCGGAAAAGAAGAAGTCGAAGGAAGTTTGCGTCTCCAGTTGCGCGTACCGCGGAGAGTAGAAGAAGTGGACAATGTCGCCGGTTTCTTCGGGACGCACAGAGTAAATCGCCTCATCCACTTCGCCGAAGCTCAGGTCGGCCTGCACCGGCTTGCCCGAGCTATCCAGCGCGAGCACGTCGAAACTGCCCTTTTCGCCGGGAAGGTACTGGGGCTTGGAGGGCGTGGCAGTTATGGTGAGGGTGCGCTCGGCCAGCGGAACTTTCAGGCTTTTGTGCGCGGTATAAATCTGCTCATTGTGGACAAAGAACGCATTGATAACCAGGTTGGGCTGCGCGAGCCGCGTAATGGGCACGTCGAAGGAAACGCTCTCGCCGGTGGCGTGCAGCAATTGCCGCGATTGGATGGTATCGCCTTCCGCGGTAACCACGGCCCATGCCTCGGGCATGCCGGTCAGCAGAAGCAAGTGGGCTGTATCGCCCACCTGATAACTCTTCTTGTCGGCGACGATCCGGGCCTGGGTATTCGCAATGGCCCACTCACCGCCTCCATTCCATATCCATACCCAGGTCTGCGCCTCCACGGTCCGGTTTTCCGGCGTCTGGGCGGTTACGTCCACTTCATAGTCGCCGTTGCCGCTCAGCGGCAGATCGATCAGAACGCTGCCGTCGGCGCCGGTCATGGCGTCGCGGCTGGCCGCGACCGAGCGCGTCCATTTGCCGGTATCGCGGTCCCACTGGCTCACTGCCACCGTCGCGTGAACCGCCGTCTGCACGGGCTTGGAGTCGTAGTCCTGTGCCTGTACCTTCACGCGCACCGGGTCGCCGGACTTATAGACATAACTCGTCGGCTGCGCGTCGATGTGGAACGAACCGTAGGTGGCCAGCACCGTCGCGTGGCCGGCCACTTCGCGATCGGCCGCGTCGGTAACTCGCGCTTCGATGCGGTAATCCATATCACGGGCCTTGTCTTCGACACGCACCGGCAAAGAGACCGTCAGCTTGCCATCGGCGTCCAGCACGCCTTCCTGTTCCTGCTGCTCGGTCTGGTCCCAGGCATAGTCCGATTCGCCCTCATCGGATTGCTGGTCCGCGTCCCCGCTATCTTCCGTGTCCTCCTCATCCCACCAATAGTGCTGCGAGGTATGAACCACATACTTCACCTTGGCATTGACCACCGGCTCGCCGAAGAAGTAGCGCGCGTTGATCACCGCCTGAATGTTGTTTCCCTGTAACACGCGCTGCGCCGAGGGCGTCACCGTTACCTGGTACTCCGGCTTCTTATACTCCTCCACATAGAAGCTGCCCGCATTCACTTCGTTCCCATCGCTGGTAACTCTGACGCTGTAATAGCCGAGGCCGGCGTCGGAGGCCAGCGTCAGGTCCGCGGCCACGGTGCCATGAGGGCCGATAGGCAGTTCCTGGCTGAGCACCGCCTTGTTATCCGCGTCCATCACGTCGAGCTCCACGGATTTCACGGGCGGTAGAATCCGGTCGTCGTTCTGTTCCTTGCGGATCACGGCCTTGATATGGACCGTGTGGCCGGGGCGGTAGACCGGCCGGTCGGTATAAATGTAGGCCTCCAGGTCGGTCGTCCTGTCCGGCCCGAAACCATAACTCCACGGAGTTACAATCGCCACGTCCTGCCCATGCCGGGCCAGTATCCATACATTGTCGATCGCCTTGCCGGTGGTGGCATTGGAGGTGAGCGAAGCCAGGCCGTCGCTGCTGGTCACGTCTTTCGACTGCTGCTTGCCATCGGCCCACAAAGCCACATCGGCCTTGGCAACGGGAGCCCCGGTGGCGCGATCGCCCGCGTATAACTCGGCACGGTCGTTCAGGGTCCGCTCCACCAATGCAATCTGGGTGACGATGGCCACGGTGTATGCCTTGTACGTCCCGTCAGTGGCCTCGATAAGATACACGCCCGAGGACAGTCCGTCAATGGGCAACTGCTGCGTCTCAGAGACGATGGCCGGCGGAGTTACCAGCTTCCAGCGCGCCACCAGCTGGCTCTCGTTCAACAGCGGAACCTGCGCAAACTCCGTCGCTCCTACCACTTGGCTGCGCTTGCCCAGCTTGCCCTGCCCTTCGCGGAAGCTGTCGCGCGCCTCATTGGTAAACTGCCCCCGGAAAAAGCGCCGCACCCGCGACCATAGATCCGCCTTGAAGTCGTGCAGCCGCTCGATCCAGGTGCGCTGGTCGATCTGCTCGGCGGGCGAATAACTCTTCACGCCGAAGCTATGAGGGTCCTTGAGGCCGGCAAAGAACTTCTCCGCGTCGCGCACTTTGTAGACGCGAAACTCGAGCGCGGGAACGTTGCGCGCATAGAGCTGGATCTTGACGCTTTCACCGGGCGCGAAGGTGCGCGAGGTGGAGAGCGAAAACGAACGCGGCGCGTCTTTGGCGGCGGCCGGAAGGGCCAGCGCCAGAGCTATTGCAGGAACGAGCAAAACGGGAAGCAGGCGGAGTCTCATGGATTGCCTCGCAGGATATTCCAGCGGTAGACGCCGAGAAAGTTGGGATTGGCGGGGATGGGCCGCCAACGCGCGTCGGGGTGGTCAAGCAGTTCGGCAAGGGTCACGCGGCGAATCTCGCCTGCTTGGCCGCGATCCGGTCCGGTGTGGTAAACAACCCCCGGCTCCGCGCCGATGCGGGTGACGATCATGGAGTGCCAGGGCGAGGATTGGCCGAACTGGCGAAAGAAGAGCAGGTCGCCGGGCTGGGCCTGGCGGACGTCGCGGCTGACGAAGAAGGCGTTACGCTCGACCAAGGTCTTGACGTCGGCAAACTGAGCGAAGGCTCCATTGTCAACGTCCGCCGCATCGAACGGCCCCGGCTCGACGCGGAACAGCCCTGTCTTCAGCGGCGTCTCGGGATAATGCCAGGCGCCAATCTCTCCCGGAGGCGCTTGAATCTCGATGCCCGTGGCTAAAAACCACGAGTCGTTGTGGCGCTTCAGGGCCTCGCGATAGGCGTAGCGCAGCAGCCCGGCGCAATCGGAGATTTCGGCTGGAACGTCAGCGCGGGGACGGACTGCCTGGTAGTCGGCGATCAGAGTAAACCAGCGGCGGAAGACCTCGCGGTCAGCGGGATCGCCGAGGCGCAGGAAATCCGGGGTTCCGTCGCCAAAGCTGTCGCTCCAGCCTCGCGCCGGGCTCGCTGAGCGGGCCGGCACGGCAAAGGAACTCGGACGATACTCCGGCCTTGGACGGCGAACACGATGCTGCGTGAAGACCGTCATGCGCAGGAAGAGCAGCAGGATCGCCAGAGCCACAAACGCGAGCAGGAGCAGCCGTCTAGAACCAGCATTCACGGGAAAGTATCCCCAACGGATGCTAACATGCTAACGCCAAGCGGGCCAGGGAAGAGGAAAAGCTTGCCGCGCCCGGAAGAAAATTACTCAGCCGCCGCCCGCGCCGCCCTGCGCTCGGCAAACTCCCGCGGCGTTAGGATGGGGGCCAGATTGCGTCCGGCAAACATGTCGCTGAACAGGCCCAGCAGCTCGGCGTGGATCAGCCCGTTCGAGGCCAGAATCTCCCGGCTGTCGAGCTTGTAGTTGCCGCCGGAGAAGTTCGTAACGCGCCCGCCGGCTTCTTCCACCAGCAGAATGCCGGCCGCCGTGTCCCAGGGGTTCAGGTTGAACTCCCAGAAGGCATCCATGCGTCCGGCGGCGACGTAGGCCAAGTCCAGCGCGGCCGAGCCTGCCCGCCGCACCCCGTGCGAGCGCAGCGTGAACTCATGGTAGAAGTGGACATTTGGACTCGTGTGCCGCTTGTGGCTGGGAAAGCCGGTGGCCACCAGCGCCTCACTCAACTCCGGCACGCGCGAAACCCGCATCGGTTTGGCGTTCAGCCTGGCCCCGCGTCCCCGCTCGGCGGTAAACAGCTCATCGCGCATGGGATCGTAGATGACCGCGGCCACGAGCGTTCCGTCCTGGCCGGCCTCGAGTCCCGCGCTTCGCTGCTCCAGGCCCAGCGAGACGCAGAACTGCGGGAAGCCATGGGCAAAGTTGGTGGTCCCGTCCAGCGGGTCAACATACCAGCGGAACTCGCCCTCCATCCGCTCCCGCGTGCCCTCTTCGCCGTAGATTCCATGTTCCGGAAAGGCCTCGCCCAGCCGTCCCCGGATCAGCTTCTCGACCGTCCGGTCGGCCACCGTCACCAGATCCACGTCGCCCTTGTACTCGGTGGCCACGCCGGCGGCCAGAAACTCACGCAGCCGCGCGCCCGCCTCCCGGGCAATGGCCGAAGCCTGGGGAACCCATGTAAACTCCGGCTGGGCCGCGCCGCCGCTCAAGAGGCCGCTCCGTTCGAGACCGAACCGTTTCCCTTTGCCCCGCTCGCTGGCCGCGGCGGCCGGGTTCGGCCAACCTCGGTGATGGTCCGGATCTGATGCTTGTAGATGAAGAGGTTCGGCTGCCCCACGCGCGTCAGGCGCAGCATGGCGTCGTCGAAGTACTCGATCCAGCCGCGCACCGTCTCCCCATCGCGCAGCTTGACCTGGACGACGACCTGGCGTTCGCTGAGAGAACGCAGATAGAGCGCCTCCTGGCCGGTTTCACCGGGCGGAGGCGTCTTGGAGCGGCGGCGTGAGGATAAGGGAGAGGTCATGATGCCATTGTAGACGCGGCGCGCTGAAACGGCGGACTGGCGTTTCGGAAGCTGAACAATTCCCGAAGAGGCGACAATCCGAACAGGACGGCAGGATTCGTGCTTTCTCACCCTTGCCGCTCGCCGCGGCGAACCGCGGCGACCTGCGTCAAGGACATGGCACCCTCATGTCGTGCAATTTGGGTAGAAACCGCCCGCCGGACGGGGTTTTGCACGTAAAGAACGGCGAGAAACGGCAGGGAATGATTACCAGTCAGTTAACGGTGGAAACTCTTAAGTCATTCCCCTGTAAAGGGTTACGAGAATACTTGGAATGAAAATGGGGCTCCCAGAGGGGGAGGGGGTAGGGGTGGTGGGTGGTGGTACGGACCGGGGGGATGGTTGACATTTCAGACCGGGCAGATGCCTGACAGGTTGGACCGGGGCTGCGCATATTCTCTCTCCTATCATCCAGTGTGCGCCGCGGGGTGGGAATTATCGGCAAGGGGCATTTCCGGGGTCTCATCCGTTGCGGCGAACGGAGGCCGGGCACCCAGCCGATTCCCGAATAAGCAGCCGTCCGGCCGGAAGGTAAAAGGAACGGAGGACCGGCTCTATAAGCGCATTGGGCTGTTAGCGCCAATCGAGATTCGTACGGGCACATCAATGAAGGCTAGGCGACTTTCAAGGAATGACCCACGTCGGTGCGCGAGTTGGTGGCAAGTGACACGCGCTGCGATGGACTTCCCGCGTCGCGCTCAGTTGCCGGAGTCGACGGGTAGCTCTTGTTTGGCCCGCCTCAGAAGCTCGTCAAAATCGACGCTATAAATCCTCGCCGTCCCGTCATAACTCGCCGTGACGATGCGTTTCCCGTCGCAGAGAGTTCGGCGAAATCGACGCCATTCGTATGCCCGTTGAGCGCAAGGGGCCCCGGGGCAGCGCTAGCGCTCCCTCGGCGGTTGTGCCGTCTCTGTCCGAGCCCCTGAACGCAAAAGGCCTTTTCTAGGGCAGCTTCGGGCAGGTGTCGGAGTCGAAGTATTGCTTGCACTCCTCCAAAGTCAGGTCGCGGGTCACACGGGAGCGAGCCAGCGCGAGCAAGTCGCGAATGTCCATCGCATAAACCTGAACGGTTTTGTCCTCGCTTGCCGTAGCCAGACGCCTGCCGTCGGGGCTGAACGCGACGGATTCGACCCATTCCTCGTGCCCGCGCAGTGTCATCAGCTCTTTGCCGGTTTCAGCGTCCCAGATCTTCGCGGTTTTGTCCTCGCTTGCCGTAGCCAGGCGCCTGCCGTCGGGGCTGAAGGCGACGGAGTAGACCGGTCCCTCGTGCCCGCGCAGGGTCATCAGCTCCTTGCCAGTTTCGGCGTTCCAGATCTTCGCGGTGTTGTCCTCGCTTGCCGTAGCCAGGCGCCTGCCGTCGGGGCTGAAGGCGACGGAGTCAACCGGTCCCTCGTGCCCGCGCAGGGTCATCAGCTCCTTGCCCGTGTCGGCGACCCAGATCTTCGCGGTGTTGTCCTCGCTTTCCGTAGCCAGGCGCCTGCTGTCGAGGCTGAACGCGACGGAGGTGACCGAACGCTCGTGCCCGCGAAGGGTCATGAGCCCCTTGCCGGTTTGGGCGTCCCAGATCTTCGCGGTGTGATCTTCGCTTGCCGTAACCAGGCGCCTGCTGTCGGGGCTGAACGCGACGGATTCGACCCTATCCTCGTGCCCCCGCAGGGTCATCAGCTCCTTGCCGGTCTCGGCGTCCCAGATCTTTGCGGTGTAATCGCCTGCCGCAGCCAGGCGCCCGCCGTCGGGGCTGAATGCGACGGAGGTGACCACGAGCCCGTTCCCGCGCAGGGCCATCAGCTCCTTGCCGGTCAGGGCATCCCAGATCCTCGCGGTTCCGTCATTGCTTGCCGTAGCCAGGCGCCTGCCGTCGGGGCTGAAGGCGACGGAGAGGACCCATTTCTCGTGCCCGAGCAGGGTCACCAGCTCCGTGCCGCCTTCCGTGTTCCAGATCTTCGCGGTTTTGTCAGTGCTTGCCGTAGCCAGGCGCCTGCCATCGAAGCTGAACGCGACGGAGGTGACCGAACCCTCGTGCCCGCGCAGGGTCGTCAACTCCTTGCCGGTTTGGGCGTCCCAAATCTTCGCGGTTCCGTCCTCGCCTGCCGTAGCCAGGCGCCCGCCATCGGGGCTGAAGGCGACGGAGTAGACGTGTACCTCGTGCCCGCGCAGGGTCATTAGCTCGTCGCCGGTTTGGGCATCCCAGATCTTAGCCGTTTTGTCATTGCTTGCCGTAGCCAAGCGCCTGCCGTCGGGGCTGAACGCGACGGAGGTGGCCGAACCCTCGTGCCCGCGCAGAGTCATCAACTCCTTGCCGGTTTGGGCGTCCCAAATCTTCGCTGTTCCGTCCTCGCTTGCCGCAGCCAGGCGCCCGCCGTCGGGGCTGAAGGCGACGGAGAGAAAGTCATCCTCGTGCCCGCGCAGGGCCATCAGCTCGTCGCCGGTTTGGGCGTCCCAGATCTTCGCGGTTCCGTCCTCGCTTGCCGTAGCCAGGCGCCTGCCGTCGGGGCTGAAGGCGACGGAGGTGACCCCATCGTCGTGCCCGCGCAAGGTCATCAGCTCCTTGCCGGTCTGGGCGTCCCAGATCTTTGCGGTTTTGTCACCGCTTGCCGTAGCCAGACGCCTGCCGTCGGGGCTGAACGCGACGGAGGCGACCGAACCCTCGTGCCCGCGCAAGGTCATCAACTCCTTGCCTGTCTGGGCGTCCCAGATCTTTGCGGTTTTGTCACCGCTTGCCGTAGCCAAGCGACTGCCGTCGGGGCTGAAGGCGACGGACCAGACAGGTCCGTCGTGCCCACGCAACGTGATCCTTACTTGAGATAGAAGAATTGCAGAGTGAAGAGCCGTGGTGGCGGCTGGGATGGGCGGAAGACCAGAGGCGACCGTCGCATTGACGGCCTGCATCGCAAGCAGAATGCTCCTTTCTGGGTCCGTATCTTGCTGTTCCAACGAGCCCGCTGTGAGCTGGCGCGATACGGCCTGGTCCTTCTGGATGGTTGCCTGCCGCCACTCCCAAAGAGCAAACACCGCCAGCGCCGCAGTGAGCGCCAGCGCGGCTGTAACGCCGCCCAGGACAAAACGGTGGCGGCGCGATTGCGCCTGACGGCTCGCGAACAAAAATTTCGATTGCAGTTCGACAGGCTTTGGCTCGCGGCTCGACGCCTGGCTTTGCCACCGCTCGGCATCGAGCAGATCCTTGCCGCGCAGCAACAGGCTCGCGTCGTAATTGCGCGCCTCCCACTCCCTTGCCCGCACCAGCAGCCGGGTGTGTTCATGGACCCACTCAAGGTCGGTGTCGATGGCCTCAACAAGGCTCTGGAATGCGCTCTCGAAGGGATTGTCGCTGAACGAGATCCACTGGATACGCGCCAGGGCGGGCGGCAGATCCTGCTGCGGCACCGGGCGATGCACCACGGGCACCAGTCTCTTGTGGTTCGCTTCCGCATAGGCCAGCTCTTCGCGGCACATCTCTGAGGCGCAGGAGCTTGGGCTGACGATAAACAGGAAGTTGTCCGCAGCGGCGATGCTCGAAAAGATTTCCTTCCGCCATTCCGCCGTCGGCGGAATGTCTTGCCAGTCAATCCAGATGTCGCGGTCAATCTCTTCCAGGCCCTGATGCAGTTTGCGGACGAAATCCTTGTCGACGCGGGCGTACGAGATGAACACGTCAGACATGGATTCACTTTCCGCAAGAAGTATAGCACCGGAAAAAGAAAACGAGGGCCTGCCGACACAGACTCAACTGCTGCGCTTATCCGGCAGTCGAGCGTACGCACTCCCGCGATTCCGGGCGCGTAGTCGCCTACCGGGGAATTACCCGAAGATAGGTCCCCATAAACGCCCTTGTCGCCAGGAGCAACCCTAGACTGTTGCCAAATCGCCAGTGCACTCATTGAGCAATACGAGCGAAGAGGCCCCGCATATTCCGAATGCCGGTTGTGTCACGCCTGACCGGAGACTGATTCGCAACCGACAACTCCGAGAGGTCATTCCGAAGTTTCCGCAATCAGTCACCCTTGACCGGCGAATTCATGTAGTAGCCGGTCTTGTGGCGGATATTGAAGGCATCGGGCGCGGCCCTGGGGATGGTGACCTGGATGCGGTGGAAGGCTCTTCCCGGCTCCTGGTTGTGCGGATAGTAGCCCAGCAGATACTGAGTGCGCAGGTCGTCACTGACGCGCGCAAAGGCCTGGTCCAAGCCGCCGTCGCTCTCGTAGAAGCTCTTGCCGCCGGTCTGCTCGGCCAGGGCGATGAGCGCGTGCTCGCCGCCCAGGTCGCGCCCCGCGCTGGCCTCGATGGGGACATCGATGATGGAATAGATCATTACTTCGTTGCGCAGAGCCTGCTCCAGAGCCTGGGCGTAGGTGGTGCTCTTGGCGGTATCGTCGCCATCCGAGACCAGGATCAGAACCTTGCGTCCCTCTTTTGCGCCCAGGCGCTGCGAGCCCAAGTAGATGGCGTCGTAGAGCGCCGTCGCCCAGTCGCCGCGCAACTGGGAAAGCCCGCGATCGATCTGGTCCACCTTGTTGGTGAAGGGCGTCAGCTCGCGCACGTCGGTGGCAAACTGGAGCAGGCTCATTCGGTCCTGCGGGCGCAGGATGGCATGGGCGAAGCGCCGCGCCGCGTCCGCCTCCTGGGCCATATCCTTGCGCACGCTGCCGCTGGTGTCGATGGCCAGGGTCAGGTTCAGCGGCAGCTCCGACTGGCGCTCGAAGACCGCGATCTGCTGCGGCCGCCCATCCTCGGCGAGGGCAAAATCCTCGCGCGCAAGCCCGCCCACAAGGGCCCCGTTTCTGTCCGTCACGTTCACAAAGATGCTGACCAGTTTCACATCCACGCGCAGAGTGGTCTCCTGCGCGTCCAGCGGCGGCGACACCAGCGCAAGAAGAGCCAGAACGAAGATCGCCGCCAGCGCCAGCGGAAAGTTGGGCGCTCGATACTCGATCCCAGGTCCCAAAGGCGGGACCTGGGGCACCCGGACCTTGGTGGAAGGGCGCAAGGGAACCCAGCCTCGATCATTCCTCATGCGCAGCCTCCGGCGGCGTCATAGCGAGGCCGGCGGGAAATGGCTCGCCCGCCGCCCACACCGCGCCATCCACAAAGGTCTCCTTCTTCCAGATGGGCACGGTCTTCTTGAGGGTGTCGATGAGCCAGCGGCAGGCTTCGAAGGCCGGCCCGCGATGCGCTGAAGCGACGACGATCAGCACGCTGGTCTCGCCCACTTGAAGGCGGCCCAGCCGGTGAACCATCGTCACTTGCCGCACCCCAAAACGGGCGCGGGCTTCGCGGGCCAAAACATCCATCCGGTTCCGCGCCATCTCCTCATACGCCTCGTAGTCCAGATAGAGCGTCTGCCGCCCGCGCGAGTTGTTGCGCACGACGCCCTCGAAAACTACGACCGCGCCGTCCTCCCCCGACTTGGCCGCCGCCACCAGCCCTTCCGCATCGATGGGCTCGCGGGTCAGGGCCGCCGCCGGCCGCAGCTCGCCACGGCTATCGAAGGCCTTCGCCGCGCGCCCGCTGCCGCCCGAGACCGGCGGCAGCAATCCCACCTCGTCGCCCTCGCGCAACACATGGGCCGCGGCGGCGAATTCGGCATTCACGCTCACCGCAATGCCGCGCAGCAGTTGCGCCGGCTGGGGCGCCCCCTGGCCGGCGCTCAGCCGCTCCAGCAGGCCGGCAACCGTGGCGCCCTCCGGCAGCTCGACCGTGGCCGCGGACGAGCCCAGCCAGTCTTTCAGCACGCCGAAGGGGAGAACCCGCACTTGCATCATCGACAAAAAGAATACCGCCTGCCGGTTAGACGCGGCAGGCGGCAATGGGTCGATAACAAGTTGCCGGCTCACACCATCTTGTACAGGAAGCCGGTGGGCGTTCCCCACAGGTTGCGAGCCCGGTCGTCATAGAAGATGCTGAACTCGATGCCGCAGATATCGTAGTCGAAGAGAGGAACGCGGTCGAAGGTATAGTCGCCGCGCACCGAGTACTCGTCCCCGCTGCAGTCGATCATCAGCGTATCGCCGCTGGAAAGCCGCTCGGGATGATTCAGCAGCATGCAGACAAAGGCAAACACGCCCAGGGCAAACTCATTGCCGGCCATGGCCACGCGGGTGCGGCGCGCGGAGCAGCCGCGATGCAGCATCCCGGCCTGCGCGGCAACCACCAGAATGTCGTTCCCTTCCTGCTGTTCGGCCAGTATCTTCTCCGCCAGCTTGGAGCGCTCGCTCTGGCGCAGGTACTTCTCACCCAGCCGGCCGATGATGCGGTTGGAGAACTTGCGCCTTGCGGCTAGAAGCCCCAGCACGATTTCCACGGCTTCGTTGTAGGTGGGCGCCAGCGCCTGCCAGCGCGGAATCGCGAACCACGCCTCCGCTCCCTCGACCAGCGGCTTACGCGCCAGCTTCTCGTGGCAGTTGCCCAGGCTCGGCATTAGCTTTCTCAACTCCGTGACCTGGGCCTCGACCGGCCGCACGCGATAGGTGGGAGGGTACACACGATTGGAACCCACCTCCTCGTCCTTGAACTTGTCGCTCACCGTGTGGCGGTGGATGATCGCCACCACGGCGGCGGCGATCTCAAGCTTGAGTTTCTTGTCCATGTCCAAAACGGCCTGCGCGCTGTGCCGGTCCAGTTGTTCGATCGCCGTCCGGTACGCATCCCGCACCGCTTCGCCCAGAGACTCCTGGAGCAGCTTGTTCTGCTGCTCGGTGGTGTTTCCGGAAAGCTGCAAGGGAACCAGCGTGTGTGTCGCTAAGCTCAGGTTTGCCTGAATGGTCGCCATGGTCACCGCTTCTCGCGCGCATTCGCGCGCTGGATTCTGTGACTCTTATCGGCACAGTCGGCGTTTCCAACAGGCTTGGATCGCTGAAGTTGCTCCTTTTTGGAACAGCCGTCCCTTGCAGCACGGCGCGCGGCTCTGGCGATTACGGTCGATCGCCTGCATGTGCTGCGCATGCCGAAGGCAAAGTCAGCGCATCGTACGGAGGCATGCGGTTTTCGGGGAAATAGTAAATAGTCCAGGATCCGATCTGGGCCGCTCTGTTCCCAGAGCTAAGCGCGCCGGCTACCGGACTTCCCAAAGGGACGGCTACGTAATTCACACCGCAATCCTGAAGAAACCGGCGGACGCCGTCTTCACCCAAGGCTCCGGCGTAGAAAGCCCTCGACAGCCGTTGCTGTTCCAGATAGTCCATGCTAAACAACCAGTGGCTGGCCCAGGCATGTATGGGCACGGTCGCCACCCAAGGAGCGGATTCCTGCGGAACCAAAACAAGCTCCTGCGGTTTGCTGTGCTCCCGAAGCCAGGCGATCGTCCCAATTTCCCCCTGAGGAGCGACTGACCAGCCGCCGACCTCATTACCGCTCCGAAACGCAACATAGCGGTGGATGGTTTGAACCGCCAGGGATAATGCAAACACGATACCTCCAGCCATGAACATATATTTGCGGTGCTGGACCATCCAGTTCTTCAGGGACGGCAGAGTTGAGAATTGGCGGACCAATAAGAGAGCAGTCACGGCCGCGAACCCATCGAGTAAATGTACCCGGAAGGGCAGCCGAGGGACATTCAACATAATCAGAGTTCCCACGAACCAACATTCGAGGACTATATCCAAGGGCTCTCGCATGCGAGGACCTATTACCAGAACCGCCAGCGCCACCATGGCCGGGATCCCGACTCCGAGCAGAATATGCTGCAAGTTGTCCACGGGCGCCTGGTTCCTTCTTGTCATACGGCTCATCCAGTCCACGTGCAACGAAAACCACACATAAGGCAGCACGGCGAGGGCCCCCGGGACGCATATAGCCAGGCTTTCCGCCAAGGGCCGACGCAATCGAGGCCAGCCAAGGCAGAAGAAAGACAACGTAGCGCCCGCCATAATGGCAAAGACTTCGAATGGATGAAGCAACCCGGAGAGCGCGGTGACCGCGCCAGCGCTCACCAGGAACAAACTCTTCCCGCTGCGGACATATGATCCGATCAGCGCCAAAGAGGCGAGAACTGCGACTGTGCCAAAGGTCAGCGTGAGGGGCCCTTGCAAAAAGAATCCGTCATGCGCTCCATAGAAGACGGGGCTTTCGCGAGTACGGCCGCCGATGAACTTCGCAAGGTCTGCGAACGATCCCACCGGAAACACGCAGATTATGCAGAGCAGCACGCTACATGCCTGCATTCGCGACGTGGTGAAGATCCGAAGACATCTGAGCAGCGCATAGCTTCCTATGAAATACAACAGGAATTGCGCGCCCACATAAACAAGGGAAGCGTCGATGCCCAACCTGGCCACATGCCCGAGGCCCCACATAAGAGGAGAAAACAAACCGGGTCTGGTCACAACGGGCGCATGGAAATCCGGCGCAAGCCAGTGATCCCTCATGTGGTTGATCCAAGCAAGGTGTTGAGCAACGTCAGGATCGCGGCCTACGTAAACTGGAACCCAGCCTTGCGGAGGATGGGACCAGGCAGATATCAGATTCAGGTTGTTGACGGCAAACAGCAAAAGAGCGAATACAAAGGCAATCGAAACATTCACAGGGAATAGGGCGGGGCCTTCCGACACGTTTCGGTTGGTGTCACACTTCACTTGAGTGCTCCCTTCTTTGCTTGGAAGCCGCCCGGAGCTTCTGACACGATCATGCCTTTACAGCAATCCCGAGGCTCGCCGCCGCTCAATCCCATGCCCGGCTGCTGAAATGGATTACCGTCTGCCTTCCGGGCCGCGCGCACGCAGAAAGTCTGTCAGAGGGACTGGCCTCTTTTCAAATCGCCGGCGAAGGGGATGCGCCTGAGCGGGAACGACTAACTGAGGAGAATGGGAACGGCCGGACCCTCGACCAGCGGCTTCACCACCGGACCGTCGGTCTTGACGTAGGCGATCTTACCCGCGTCGATCTCATCCTGGGCGATGCGGCAGGCCTTGGTGGACTGGCTGTGGACAAGAGCGTGCGAGCCGCTCTGCAACTGGCGGGCGCGACGGGCGGCTACCAGAACCTTGCGGTAGTTGGAGTCGAAACCGGTCTCAATCGTCATTGGAGTCCTCATGGTCGTCAGTGGAGTCTTCCTCCTCGGAATCCTCCCCAAAGTTCAACTGCTGCTGGCCGCTGGAGCCCAGAACGCCAAAGGCCTTCAGCACCGGCTCGAGCCGCTCCCGGGAGTTGGACTGCAAGCAGCCCGCGGCCACCTCCAGCACCCGGCGCGAACGGTACGCGATAGCCTCGCCATTGCGATAGAACCGCTCGGCGAGCACGATGGCCTCCAGTTGCGCCACCGCCCGGTCCAAAATGTCGTTGACCAGAATATAACCGTACTCGCGATAATTCTCAATCTCCCTGCTGGCCGCGTTGAGCCGGCGGTACACTTCCTCTTCGTTCACCACCCCCTCGGCGCGGCTGCGATTGCGCAAGCGGGTGCGCAGTACCTTGGGGTTGGGCGGCAAGACAAAGATGCTGACGGCCTCGGGCATCCTGGCCCGCACCTGCGCGGCGCCCTGGACGTCGATATCCAGCAGCAGATCGTGCCCCGCGGCGCGCGCCTCTTCAAGCGCCTGGCGGGCGGTGCCGTAGTAGCTGCCGAAGACCTGCGCGTACTCCAGGAAGACGCCCGCCGCGATCATTTGCTCGAACTGCTCGCGGGTGACGAAGTTGTACTCGCGCCCATGCGTCTCAGAGCCGCGCGGGGCTCGCGTGGTCCATGAAACGGAGAAATCGACGCCGCTGACCTGCTTGCGCAACTCGCTTACCAGCGTGCTCTTGCCCGAGCCCGAGGGCGCCGAAATGATGAAGAGAATGCCTGCCACGATGCGATTGCCCCTCAGCCCGTTGTGCCGATGATTCTATTCCACATTCTGGATCTGTTCGCGGGCCTTCTCGATCTCTGCCTTCATGGCCAGTCCCAGTTCGGTAATGCGGGTTCCGTGCCCGGCCACTCCGCTGGTCTTCGAGAGCAGCGTGTTGGCCTCGCGGTTCATCTCCTGGAGCAGAAAATCCAGCTTCTTGCCCGCTTCGCCCTTGGCGGCCAACAGCGCGCGGAAGTGCTCGATATGCATGCGCATGCGAGTCAGTTCCTCGGCAATGTCGCTGCGCTCCACAAGCACCGCCACCTCCTCAAGCAATCGCTGGCGGTCGAACTCCGGGCCGGTGGCCGCTAGCAGGCGCTGCGTCAGGCGGTCCTGGTAGCGCTGCTCGATCTCGGGACGCAGCTCGGCCACTCCGTCAGTAGCCTCGGCCAGCCGGTCCATGGTGGCGTGGAGGTTGGCCTTCAGGGCCTCGCCCTCGCGCGCCCGCATGGCCGTCAACTGATCGAGCAGCGGTCCCATCTGGTCCAGCGCGCTCGCTGCCAGATAGGGAAGATCCTCTTCGCCGCGATTCTCCGGTTGCAGAGCGCCGGGCAGACGCAACACCGCGTTCAGGTCCGGCTCCGCTCTGGTGCCGTATTCATCGCGCATGGAGGCGAAGGCGGCAAAATAGGCGGCCACCAGATCGCGATTGTAGCCGGCCCGCTGCTGGCCGGCGCGATCGACGGTAAGCGCCAGCTCGACGTGGCCGCGAACGAGTTTCTCCTTGAGCATCTTGCGCATATCCATCTCCAGTTCTTCCAAACCGGATGGCAGCCGCAACTGCACGTCGAGAAAGCGGTGATTGACGCTCTTCACGCTCAACGTATAGCTGAGTTGTTCGTGAACCCTCACTTGAACCCGCGCAAAACCGGTCATTGAACGAATGGGCATGGTCCGCTGCTCCTGTCACTCCTGTGGGCCGGCGGCGAGCGCCGGCTCCAATCCAGGCGAATCCCCTTCCGGATCGAACGGCAGTTGAGGCTCCGGAACTTCCATGAATTGTAGTTGATAGAGCCGCTGATAGGTAGACGAGGAAACGAGCAGCTCTTCGTGGGAACCGATGGCGGTTATGCGCCCATCCTCGAGGACGGCGATGCGGTTGGCGCGGCGAATCGTCCCCAGCCGATGCGCGATCACCAGCACCGTTCGTCCCTGCATCAGATTGGCCAGCGCCGCCTGCACCAGCGACTCGCTTTCCGCGTCCAGGGCCGAGGTGGCCTCGTCCAGAATCAGGATCGGCGCATCTTTCATGATGGCGCGCGCGATGGCCAGCCGCTGCCGTTCGCCGCCCGAGAGCCGGAAGCCCTTTTCGCCGATCACCGTATCGTAGCCCTGCGGCATCTGGAGGATAAAGTCGTGCGCCAGGGCATTGCGGGCGGCCTTTTCCACCAGGCCGAGGTGGACTTCCGGCTGGCCGTAGGCGATGTTGTTGCGCACCGTGTCGTTGAAGAGGATGGTCTCCTGGGTTACCTGGGCAATCTGGCGGCGGAGCGAGGCGAGGGTCAAGTCGCGGATGTCGTGGCCGTCGATGACAATGCGGCCCGAGGTGACGTCGAAAAAGCGCGGAATCAGGTTGACCAGAGTGGACTTGCCGGCTCCGCTGGGACCCACCAGCGCCAGCACTTCGCCCGGCCGCAACTCCAGATCGACGTTGTGCAGAATCTGGTGCTCGCCCTCTTCGGTGGAGTACGAAAAGCCCACGTTCTCAAACCGGACCGATTGCGCAAAGCCCTTCAGCGCGGCCGCGCGGTGCCGTTCCTTCACGTCGTCCTCGCTGTCGAAAAAGGCGAAGATGGACATGGAAGCGCCCATGGCCTGCTGGAAGCTGTTGTAGAAAGAGGCGAACTTGCGGACCGGGTCGTAAAGTTTGAAGAGCAGGATGATAAAAGCGCCAAAGAGCCCGATGTCCATGCGGCCGTGCTGAATCTCGTTGCGGCCGACGAGCAGGAGCAGCGCGATGGCCACATAGCCGATGGTGTCCATCAGCGGCGAACTGATGGACTGAATGCGCACGCTGCGCAGATTGGCGCGAAAAAGACGGGTGGCGGCTTTCTTGAAACGCAGAATCTCCCACAGTTCCGTGTTGAAGGCCTTGACGATGCGATTGCCGGTGACGGTTTCATGCAGGATGTTCTGAATCTCGGCCAGCTTGTCCTGCCCGGTGCGGGTGCGGGTGCGCACTTCCCTGCCGATCCTGCGCGCAGAGGTGACCACGACAGGAATGAACAGCAGCAGCGCCCAACTGAGATGGCCGCCCAGGCGGATCACCAGCGCCACTCCCACCAGAAACGTGAAGAACTGCTGCAGGAATTCGCCAATGACCGAGCTGACCGCGGTTTGCACCTTATCCACATCGTTGATGAGGGTGGAGAGGATGGTGCCCGTGGGGTGCTTGTGGAAGAAGCTGGACGAGCGGCGCAGCGTGGCCTCATAGAGGTGGTTGCGCAGATCTGTAATGGCGCCGAAGCCGGCGTAGTTGACCAGGTAGGTGCCCAGGTAGTCGCAAAGTCCTTTGACCATGGTGGAGGCTACCAGAGCAAAGGCCACCACCGTCCAGGCATTGTGCATGAAATGAGGGACAACGATGCGCAGGTCGAAGTGCCACTTGGAGTTGGGCAGGCCAAGCGTGATGGGGCCGTCGGGAGCCTTGGGATCCAGAACATTGTTGAGGATGGGCTGGAACAGGAGGGTGCGGAAGTTGTCCAGCAGGCCCACCGCGGCCAACAGCACCACGCCCAGCAGCAGGTACAAGGCGTAGGGAAGGCTGTAGCGCAGCAGGCGCAGGAAGTTCTTCATGCCAGCCGGCCTGACTCGGCCGCCCCAGCGACGAAGTGGGCGCCGGAGCACCCCCCAGGGTCGGGGCGTCGCTGGGCATCCCGGAAAGCGGAAACCTCCGCGCCGGGCCGTGGGGGTTGGGGGCAAAGCTCCATTTCCGTATTGTATCCGGCGGGCGGTAGCCGCGTTCTAGTTGCCCGCGCCCCTGGCGATGAGCCGGGTGGTAGAGGCGCCTTCGACGAGGGGCACAATCTTGACCTGCCCGCCCCAGGATTGGACCTCAGGGGCGCCGACCACCGTATCCAGGCCGTAATCGCCGCCCTTGACCAGGACGTCGGGCCGCGTGGCTACGATCAGTTCCAGCGGGGTAGGCTCGGCAAAGACCGCCACGGCATCGACGGCGGCCAGCGCGGCCAGCACGCGAGCCCGTTCGTTTTGTCCCACGATGGGGCGGCTGGGCCCCTTCAACCCTCTCACCGATGCGTCGCTGTTGATGGCCACGATGAGCCGGTCGCCAAAGCGCCGGGCCTGCTCCAGGAGCGCGATGTGGCCGATGTGCAGCAGGTCGAAGCAGCCGTTGGTGAAGACCACCCGCTCGCCGTTGCTCTTCCAGAGAGCCACGCGGCTTGCCAGTTCGTGGCGTGTTACCACCTTGTCCTCGGCGTGCAGGGCAATCTCCGGAGCCAGCGCGGCCAGCAGTTCGTGCTTCTCGACGGGCACCGTGCCCACCTTGCCCACCACGATACCGGCGGCAATATTGGCCAGTTCCACGGCGGTCTCCGGCTTGAGGCCGGAGGCGAGGCACAACGCCAGTACGGCGATCACCGTATCTCCCGCGCCGGAGACATCGAAGACCTGCCGTCCCACGGCCGGCGCGATTAAGCGGGCGCCGGGCCGCAGCAGCGCAATACCCTTATCGCTGAGGGTTGTGGTGAGGAAATCGACTTCGAGAGCGGGAATCATGGCCTCGGCGGCATCCAGCACGGCATTCAAATCGCACCCTTCCAGATGCGTGGCCGTGGACAGCTCGGCGAGGTTGGGGCAGATCGTGGTTGCGCCGCGGTAACGGGCAAAGTCGGCGCTCTTGGGATCGACCAGCACCGGAATCGCCAGCTTGCGGGCGGCCTGAATCACGAGCTGGCAGACGCCGGGGGTGAGTGTTCCCTTGGCGTAATCGGAAACTACCACGGCGTGGCTGCCGGGCAGGTGCGCGAGCACGGCGGCCACCAGGCGATCGTAATCGGCCCTGGGACGCGTGCCCAGCCGCTCCGTATCAAGGCGCAGCACTTGCTGGCGGCCGCCAAGAATGCGCTGCTTCGTAATGGTGGGAAAGCCCTCAGAAACGACGAAATGGGGCGAAATCCTGTTCTTGCGCAGGCTTTCGGCGAGCAGCTTTTCGTTCTCGTCGCCGCCGGTAAAGCCAACAACGTTGGTCTGCGCGCCCAGGCGCGCCAGGTTCATGGCCACGTTGGCCGCGCCGCCCGGCTGCTCGCTCTGGTGGGTGGCGCGCACCACGGGCACCGGCGCCTCCGGCGAGATACGCCCCACCTCGCCCCAGATGTACTTGTCGAGCATCACGTCGCCCACCACCAGCAGGCGCTTGGCGGCCCATCGATGCTCGATCTCCTGGATCACCTCGTGCAGTTGCTCGATCACCGGGGAACCTCCGATTGGATTCCGGCCTGGACTTGTGCGGCGGGCTGAACGCCGACTGCTTCCAGCTCTATCCAGTCGCAGAGCATGTGGCCGGCCAGAATGTGAGCCTCCTGGATGCGAGCCGTGTCGCGCGAGGCAACGGCGAAGAGGTGGTCGGCCAGCGCGGCCAGTTTGCCGCCGCCGGCGCCGGTGAAAGCCACCGTGACCAGTCCCTGGGAGCGGGCGGCCGCAAGAGCGGCAATCACGTTGCGGCTGTTGCCCGAGGTGGAGATGCCCACCACGAGGTCGCCGGGATTGCCCAGCGCCTCCACCTGGCGCGCAAAAATCGCCTCGAAGCCATAGTCGTTGGCCACCGAAGTCAGAAGCGAGGTATCCGTGGTTAGCGCCAGGGAAGCCAGACCCCTGCGCTCCCGGCGAAAGCGGCCCACGATCTCCGCCGCCAGGTGCTGCGAATCGCCGGCGCTGCCGCCGTTGCCGCACCAGAGAATCTTGCCTCCGGCCCGCAGCGTTGCGGTCATGGCCAGAGCAATCGCCTCCAGCACAGGCTGCTGCGCTTCCACCTGGCGCACAACTTCCAGGTGCTCCGCAATGGCTTTGGCGAAGATGCTTTCAGCGTTCGGGGCGCTACCCATGGTTCCCCCTCGCTTGCGCGGACTTGGCCTTACCCAGCCGGCGTCACCAGGTGGCGAGCCGCGGACCCGGCGCAAGTCCCACTGTTTCTATCTTAACGGGATGAACGACGCTCCCAACCCATCGCCTCCCGGCCCGCTGGAGGCGGCCTTCCGCAACCGGGCTATCCCCCGATTGCCTTGAGCGCGGCGCAGGTCTCGGCGACGCCCGCTTCCAGCGCGGTCATTTCCAGGTCGCAGCCCAATGCCCGCAGGCCGCTCAGGTCAGCCTCGGTAAAGTGCTGGTAGCGGCCTTCAAGATCGGCAGGAAAGGGAATGTATTCGATGGGGACTTCCCCATGCACCGCCATCAGCGCCCTGGCGACGTCGTTGAAGGAGCGGCTTACGCCGGAGCCTGCATTGACCACGCCGCGAAACGGCGTTGCAGTCTCGCCGTCCTGGGGCGCGTAGGGGCCGATGCGGGCGAAAAACATGTTCAGCTTGGCCAGGTCACGGACATAGACGAAGTCGCGGCGTTGTTCGCCGTCGCCGAAGCCGCCGCTGCCGGCAAAGAGCCGCACCTTGCCGGTTTCCTTCATCTGTTTCGTGAAGTGGTGGATGACCGAGGCCATGCGCCCCTTGTGCTGCTCGCGCGGCCCATAAGCGTTGAAGTAGCGAAGCCCTACGGCGGTGATCGGAACCCGGTCCAGAGCGAGCTGATGGCGGAAACAGTGGTCGAAGACCAGCTTGGAATAGCCGTAGATGTTCAGCGGGCGCTCGTTCTTTATGGCGGGCGCGAAGTGTCCGGGGCCGGAGAGGCCGTAGACCGCCGCGCTGGAAGCGTAGACGAGCGCCGCGCCACGGCGAATGGCGAAGGCCAAAACCTCCTTTGTGTACTGGAAGTTGTTGTCCATCATGTAGGCGCCGTCGTCCTCCAGCGTATTGGTACAGGCGCCCTGGTGCAGTATGGCCTCGATCCTGCCCGCTCCAAGCGCATCTTCCCCCATGGCGCGGCGGAACTCCCGCTTGTCCATGCAGTCCACGTAGCGCGCCCCATGCAGATTCTGGAACTTCTTCACGTTGGCGAAGTTGTCCACCACGAGAATGTCGGTGACGCCGCGTGCATTCAGCTCGTGGACCAGGTTGCTGCCGATGAAGCCCGCGCCTCCGGTAACGATCAACATATGCGGCGATTCCTCTTTGCGGTACGGAACTGAACAAGCAACGGCTTCACACAGCGGAAGCCTTCAATAAGTGGCGGCGGAGTTCTTCCCGGCCTGCCCGTTCATCGCTCTGCCCGCTGCCGCGGCCATCTCTTCAACGGTGATGGAGGTGAGGCAGCGGCGAGCCTCGACCACGCAGGTCTCGAGTTTGCAACCGTGGCAACTGGTCCGATGATAGACGATCTGGTGCTGCCGGCCCGCCGGGTACCAGACGCCGGGGAGCCCCGCGGCCGAAAAGGCAATCGCGCAGGGAACTCCAACGCTGGCGGCCAGATGCATCGGTCCGGAGTCAGGGCCGAGAAAGAGATCGGCGTGGGCGAGCGCCGCCGCGGTCTCGCGCGGTGTGAGCCGGCCGCAGAGGTTCACCTTGGGGCCGGTCCAATCCTGGGCGGCATACTCGGCAATGCCGGCCTCCTCGGGGGCGCCGACCAGCGCCAGGGAATGCCGCGGATATTCCCGGGAGAGCCTGGCGAGCAGAGAGCGCCAGTTTTCCTGGCCCCAGTCCTTGGCCTGCATCTTGGTTCCGGGACCGCAGGCGATCATCGGGCCTTGCCCAAGAGCGCCCAGCGCCGCGGCCGCCGCCTCGCGTTCCGCGGCGGTCAGTCGCAGATCCCAGCTTGCCCGGTCTCCAAGGCTCGCGTCGCCTAACGCGTGGATTGAGCGGGCCAGCCGGGAGGCTTCGGATTCATGGAGGCCGGTCTCCGCATCGAAACGGTGCTTCAGTTCCTCCTCGCCGGGCAGCCCCACGATCCGGCGCACGCCCGCTGCCCGGAAGAAGAGCCGGTCGCGGCGCACATTCTTCAATGGGCGCACCGGCATCAGGTAGACCAGTACATCCGGGCGGAAGCGGCGAATCTGCCCGGCCAGGCGAACCAACTCGCCAAACCGGCGCGTGCCCACGGTGTAACGCAGATAGCCGTGGACCAGCCCGGAATCGCCCAGCACAGCCGCGGCGGCGGGAGCCTTGGCATGGGCGGGAAAGTTGGTAAGCAGCCGGCGCTCAGCCTGGGGAAATGTGCGCGCAATCAGGTGGAAGCAGGGCAGCGCGACCACCATGTCGCCCAAACTGCCCAAACGGTAGATCAGGACCCTTCGAACTGTCGATCCTGGCTGCAGACTGCTTCTCCCCATTGGCCAGAGAGCATCGCATCAGCGGTCCATCACACGCCGGTTACGATGCGGGACATCAAAAGCTGACCTTTCTCTCCGGGAACCATGTGAATTGAATGGTGGTCGTCGTAACGGTCTGCTGGCTGGCAGGGTAGACGGGCGTGCCGGTGGGATAGATGGGCGCTTTCCAGCGTTCGTAGGCGAAGTTGCCGTTGACCTCGAAGTCCTTGCCGATGCGCTTGACAGCCTTGAAGTTGATGTCGTTCAGGGTCGTTCCGCCGGGGATAAAGTCCGTGGCTGCCTTCTGGTTGCGCACCCCCACTTCGAACCATTCGTTGCCGCTCAGGTGATAGGTGATCCAGCCCTGGCCGCCCTTGTCCTCGCGGCCGATCCAGTCGCCGAACAACTGGCCATTGTTCGTGTAGCCCTGTTGCTGGAGACTTTCGTAGTACATATAGTGGCCATTTTGGGTGTTTCCCCTGACTCTGACGGGCGGATTGGTGGAAGCGCCTTCGACGCGAACGTCGAGTTTGAGAATCCCCGGCACATGAGAAAGATAGATGCCCGGCCGCCAGGAGGCGCGGCGCGGGGCGTCGACGGGAGAGATGTCATCGTGCACCTCGGAATCCGAATAGAGCGTGAGCCAGTTGCGCACGAAAGGAAGCCTGTAGGAGAAGTCGAATGCGCCAAAGCGCGCGCCGGGACTATCGCGCGTGCCTTCTGCCGCCCCTGCGGCAGAGAAGCTGAAGAAGCTCTTCAGGAAGGTGTGCAGGGTGATGGGCTCAATCCCCTCCCCGCCCCAGATGACCGTGCGCTCGAAGCCGAACTCCAGGTCCGGCGTGGGCTTGAAGCTGACCTTTTCGACATGCACCCAGGGATCGTTGGGGTAGGTGTGGCCCTTGAGCGATCCGACTAGGAACTCATAACGGAAGGGGCCGGTTAACCGGGAGAGCACCGGAACGCGCAGCGGCTCGATGCGGTTGATGCGGAAGGAGTAGATATTCTCGGCGTCGTTGGAGTAGGCCATGCCGCCGCCCAATCCGGGGCCTAGCCAATCGTCATGTTTCCCGAATGAAAGCTCGTGGTTAAGATAGTGGGCGGAGGCATAGGCCTCGACGACGCGTCCCTCGGTGGTCGTGGCGATGGGGCCCGATGGAATGGTGGTCTGGATGTAGGGGAGTCCCGTGGCTGGATTGATGACTATCGGCAAGAGGCCTACATCCTCTGCCGCGAGCGTCTGGGTCAGCGCAGCCGAGTAACCGGCGGCCGAGGGCGCGCCCTGAAACTCGCCGCGCGCATAGAGCAGGAACCGGCCCGCGGAGATATAACCGCTGGCTCCGGAGTAGTTATTGAAACCGTTCGAGTACGGGCGACCGTAGTCGTTGATAACCGTGGAGCCCAGATGATAGCTGTCGCGCAGTGGCGTGCCGCTGATGGCCCGCGCCACGGAGTAAACCGACTCCACGCGCGCGCCGCCCTCATGCGACATGCAGGGGCCCTGCATGTCGTTGCGCAGCATGTGAATCAGCGCCTCATAGATATCCTTCGCTTCGTCCGTCGCTGGCCCCGCATCCTCGTCCTCGATGCGCTCGCCGGTCTCTTCCAGCGCGTGCTCCAGGCTCGAACGCGTCCACGGGCGCATCCCCATATAGACGCTGTCCACATAGCCCAGCGAGTAAAGCCGCATCACCGCGGGATAGACCCAGCTGTCGACCGGAATGTACGGCGAATCCAGCGCCGACGGTTCGCAGACGGGCTCCGGCCGGCCGGAGTCGCTGTCCCACTTCCCCGCCTCTTTTCCAGTCCCCGCCTTTCCAGCACCAGCCGTCCCAGTCCCCGCCGTTCCGGCCTGCGCGGCTGCCAGCGCGCTGCCGCTCATAAGCACAAGGCCCGCCAGCAGCGCCGCGCCGCAAACAGTTCGCATCCTGCCCAAACGTCCGCTCGATTTCATACGCTCACTCACTCCCCCGCTATCTGTGCGCCAATCTCCGGTTATAACTGCAGATCAGTGAAGTCAACGCGAAGCTGCGGCGCGGGCTTACGACTCGTCAGCCGCCCCGCCCTCTTCACTCCACCATTTGGACTGTCCATTCTTACAAGGCCGAGTCGTTCAAGCCAGCCACATTGGCAACATACCACTTATAGGCTTCCCGCATGCCGGCTTCAAAGTCCGTCGGAGCGCTCCAGCCCAGGTCGCGCAGGCGGTTGACATCCATGACCTTTCGCGGCGCCCCGTCGGGCTTCGACGTGTCCAGCGTGAAACTCCCCTTCCAGCCGATAACTCTGGCGATGCTTTGGGCCAACTCCAGAATCGTCATGTCCACTCCGGTGCCCACGTTCAAGAACATCTCGCCCGAGTAATTCTTCATAACAAAGACGCAAGCGTCGGCCAAATCCTCCGAATAAAGAAACTCGCGCCTCGGCGTACCGGTGCCCCACAGCTCGACCACCGGGCTGCCGGCGCTCTTGGCGGCGTGGATCTTCATGATCAGGGCAGCCACAACATGGCCGCCTTGCGCATCGTAACGGTCTCCTGGACCGTAAAGATTGGTTGGCATTACCGAAACAAAGTCGCAGCCATACTGGCGGCGAAAGGCCTGGCATAGCTTGATACCCGCAATCTTGGCTATGGCATACCACTCATTGGTCGGCTCCAATGCCCCTGTCAGCAGCTCCTCTTCCCGCATCGGCTGCCGCGCAAGCCGCGGATAGATGCAGGACGAACCGAGGAACAACAGCTTCTTGACCCCTGTGCGCCATGCCGCATGGATAACATTGGTTTCGATAACCAGGTTGTCGTACAGGAACTCCGCCGGGCGCGTTGCGTTCGCTAGAATGCCGCCCACGGTCGCGGCGGCGACGAAGACAGCGTCGATCTTTCTGTCCGCCATCCACGCTTCCACATCCGCCTGGCGCAACAGATCGAGGTCGCCGCGCGCCGCCGTCACGATTTCGCAGCTCTCGCGTGCCAGGCGGCGCGCAATCGCCGACCCGGCCATGCCCCCATGCCCCGCCACCCAGACGCGCCGGCCTGTTAACTCGAAATTACTCATGACCAATCCCCCTCACGCGGGATTCTCTGGCGACGGCTTTCAAATCCGAGTTCAACATATCGGAAACCAGCTCGGGAAACGCGACCGTGTGCTTCCAACCCAGAACCCGGTGCGCCTTGGAAGCGTCGCCCAAAAGCAGGTCGACCTCAGTTGGGCGAAAATAACGGCTATCGATTCTGATCAGTACGTCGCCGCTGGCGGAATCGATGCCTAACTCATCCATGCCCTTGCCCCTCCATTCGATCTTACGGCCCACCTTCAAGAAAGCCAGTTCGATGAATTCACGGACGCTGTGCATTTCACCGGTTGCCAGAACGTAATCGTCCGGCGTTTCCTGCTGCACGATCCGCCACATTCCCTCCACATAATCCCGCGCATGGCCCCAGTCGCGCTTGGAATCCAGATTCCCGATATACAGAGTCTTCTGCACTCCCAGATGAATGCCGGCTACCGCTCGAGTTATCTTCCGAGTAACGAAGGTTTCGCCGCGGATGGGACTCTCGTGATTGAACAAAATTCCGTTCGAGGCATGCATGCCGTATGCCTCGCGGTAGTTCACGGTAATCCAGTAAGCATATAGTTTGGCCACTCCGTAGGGGCTGCGCGGATAGAATGGCGTTGTCTCGCTTTGTGGTGTTTCCTTTGCCTTCCCATATAACTCCGACGTCGAAGCCTGATAGAACCGCGTCTTTCCGACAAGCCCGAGAATCCGGATCGCCTCTAAAATCCGCAATGCGCCTGTGGCATCGGCGTTTGCGGTGTACTCCGGCGTTTCAAAGCTGACCTGCACATGGCTCTGCGCCGCCAGATTATAGATCTCGTCCGGCCGCACCGCCTGGACGATGCGGATGAGATTGGTTGAATCCGTCATGTCTCCGTAATGAATCTGGAAATGGCTGTCCGGCGCATGGGGATCCTGGTAGATATGGTCGATGCGCGCCGTGTTGAACGACGAAGAGCGGCGCTTGATGCCATGCACAAAATAACCTTTGGCCAGCAGAAGATCGGCCAGATACGCGCCGTCCTGCCCGGTAATGCCTGTAATCAAAGCGACTTTCTGCATGGATGTACCTCTCTAAACGAAGTTGTCGAGCGATGAATCGATGTCTTCTCTGCGTTTAATGAACCCTCAGCCAAGCACATGCCGGCGATAGGAGGATCGAGTTGAGAAGATCGGCGCCGCGGATGCTTCCAGTCTAGTACATTGCCGCCTGAATTGCCGCATGGGAGGGACGGCCGGGTGCGGCCGTCCAAAAGCCGCTGCGCCACGCGGAGTCGAACACGCTCAGGATGGCATCGCTTCCAGTGCTCCGGCCTTGGCATGTGTAGAGAAGCCCTGAATTACGTGAAATACCTGCACCGTGAGCGCCCCAAGCGCCGTATAGACATTCATTTTGAGAACCCCTTCCGAGCTATTCAGCGGAAGGAACAGGACACAGACAAGCTGTATGAGCGTCAGCAGGATCACCTGCATCGATCCGCTCCACCAGAATATCCACTTCCGCGCCACTGCAATGGACCACATGGCTCCCGCAAAATACCCGATCGCCGACGCGTAAACCACAAGCCGCACTTGCGCGGTCATATTGCTGTAATTCGCCCCAAGCAGCAGGAGGTAAGCTCCTGGGCACAACTTAGCTGAAGCGGCGGTAAGCAAGGCAACTGCTCCAACAACGGACATGGCATAAATGTATCGACTCCGAAAGAGTTCCCGGCGGGTCTTTGCAAAGAACGGCGCTACAAGAACCCCGTTCGAGGAATTCAGCAAAAGGAACAGTTGGCCGATCCTGCCCGCGGCCGCAACTTCCGCGATCTGGCCAACATGTCCGAAGACCGCGATTAAAAACAACGATATCTGGCCCTGCAGCGCTTGATACACGGTTCCCGGCAACAGCGGCACGAGGAACCGCACCATCTCCTTGCCGTGCACCTCCGAAGCCTTGCGCGGCACTTCGATCCAGGGCCGCGCTAAAAAGCGATAAGATACGCCCATTACCACAATGCTCAGGGTATTGGCAAGAATCACCGCGGTTGAGGATATGCAGTGCAGATAATACAGGGCGACCGAGCTGACGATGCGCAGAGCGGCGGCGGCAATCTGCGGGCTGTAATACGAAATCAGCCTGTTGTTTAGCAGGAGCGGTATCTCATAATAGGAAGCCCACGCCTGAAATTGCAAAGTCAGCAACACCGCCAGGGCCAGCCAGGCGAACTCCTTCTGGCCATGCGCGCCGATCTCGACATTGTGGAATGCGAACGCAAGCACAATGGCGGCGCCGCCGACAATGAATAAAAGAACTTGCCTCAGATGGCTGGCGGTCCTTATGTAGGAGCCCAGAATCGCCTTGTCCCCGTATCGCGTGCCGACAAGCCCGGTAATGGCTCCGCCGAAGCCAAGATCCGTGAGAATGCCGATCATGCCCTGGATTCCAAGAGCTATAGCATAGATGGCGAATTCGGGCTTCGACATCAAGCGCAGCAGCAGAAGGCCGCTCACTGCGTTGAGCAGCTGCACGGCGCTCTGGCCGCCGACAAAGGTCGACACTCTCTTCATTATCCGCGAAACTGCGCTGAATGTCATAACCTCCCTAGGGGTTGATTTGGCGAACGATGCGCGCGGGAACCCCAACCGCCAACGACAGAGGTGGGATATCCTTGGTCACGACCGCGCCCGCGCCGATGATGCTTCCTCTTCCTATGCGGACGCCGGAAAGGACGATTGCACCAGTGCCCAGCCAGCAATCCTCTTCGATCGTCACCGGCAACTCGATCCCGTGGTGGCGCGTGGCAATCTGTTCGGAATGCGTAATGGACGCAATCGAGCACCCTGTAGATATCAATGTTCTTGCCCCGATGCATACGCCCCCCGCCCCGAAGATATGCGTGAAGGCATTAATCACAACATCATCTTCCAGAATGACTTTTTGAGTCCCCCAGATTCTCGCGTCGGGGCTAATCAATACCCTCGATCCACAAGAACCAAGCGACTTCATAAGCTTCTCCCGGCGGTAACTCTCGTACAGCTCAAAGAACTTGTCAGCGCACCTGAATAGCAATTGTCTTACCATGGTGTACTCCGATGGTCTTCATTCCGCACAAGCGAGGATCCGAATCGCCGCCCGCATTGCCGGAAGACCGCTGGACCTTCCGACAACCTCGAGGAGTTTCCATCTTCGTTCGCCCCGCTTCACACCGCCGCTATGGAGCGGTACATTTCCAGATAGCGCGGAGCGAGCACGCGCCAGCTATAACATTCTTCTACCTTTGCTTTGCCGAGTTCACAGTAGTGGCGAAGCAAGTGCTTCTGGCCGATCGCTTCCTGTATCTTCAAAGACAAAGCGCCGGGCGCCGCCATATCGACATAGATCGCGGCATCTCCCAAGACCCACTGGAAATGCGCCGATTTGTGACAAACGACAGGCACTCCGGCGGAACACGCCTCGAGGAGCGCCATGCCGAATCCCTCGCTGAGCGATGCCAGCACGAAGAGGTCGGCAGCAGCCAGCAGCTCCGGAATCCTCGCCCTGGGAACAGTTATGAATGTGTGGCGGCCGGGGAGAAGTTCCGCCGCCAGTTGCCGAAGCTCCGGAGTTTCGTGCGTCGGCTCTCCGGCCATGCAAAGAAAGACGGAATCGTCGCGCAGGGCAGCGGCCTCGCGGATCAGATAGTCGATTCTTTTATGCTCCTTGTTGAGAACGGCAAGCGAGAGAATGACGAACTTATCCTGCGGCAAAGCGAACCGCGGCCGCACAGTCTCCCGCGCTTCCGTCACCCGGAAGCGCTCCGGAAAAATGCCATACGGTATCAGGTACATTCGTTCTGACGGGATTCCGTACTCAAGGGCCTGGTCGAGACCAGTCTTGCAAACCTGATGAATGAACGGCTCCGGCCGGAACGCCCCGGGAAGAAGCGGACCGCCATTGGACTGCAATAGCCTGGCCCGCGATCCGGTCCAGCGCAGAAAGCGGGCCAGCGCGTTGCCCAGATTGCCCTCGCTGTAGTGAACGATATCTATCTTCTTGAGCATCAGATACGGAACCAGTGCAAGGGCAAAGGTGATCTGCTCCCAGTAAAATGCCCGTTCCGGATTCATGAAGCGCCTAAGGAAGTCGCGACGAAGACAGGGCACCACAATCTCATTTGGCCCGGATTTCCCTGAACCTTTGAACAAAACGACATCGGCGCGGCCGGTAAGCGCGCTGAACAATTCCCGGCTGAACGACTCGAACCCGCGGGGTACATGCTCAAGGCCGCAACAGGCAATTGCTACGCGCATCGCCTGCTCCCCCGCAAACAGATTCGTCCGCTTCGCCGGGCAGTGGATCCCAGATTCCGCACCGTGCAATTCATATAACTCTCGTTCCGGTTATGGCAGGGGCTCGAGCAACAGTCTTGCCATGTTCTCCACGTCGGCAACCCGCACGTGCTGCTGCCGGTCCCGAGGATACATCTGGTAATGCACGCCCTTCACTTCCCACAGTTGGGCGTGGCTTCTCGGATCATGTACCCTGGTCAGGATAACAAGGCAGCGCTTCTCGAAGGCGGCGGCAAGATGCATAACAAAACTGCTGTGACAAATCACCAGATCAGCCAAGAAGACCAGAGCCATCGATTGACGTATTGAGACCTTCCCACATCGATTGCTCCAAGCTTCCAAGCCGCTCGCGATCTGCTCTCCCAACAGAAAATCCGCCTGCGAGCCAAGCACGCAACCACAGGAATCGTTCGACAAGCGGCCTGCCAGCTCAGCAAACATCTCGACTGGCCACAGCTTATCCTGGGTGCCGGCTCCCGGTGCGACAACGATTCTCGGATTGCCCTTGCCTCTCGCTGCTCCTATCTCCAGCCACACCCTCTCCGCCTCTTCTATCTCGGCTGCTTCAAGAAAAAGCTGCGGCTTTGAACCGGAGTCAACCTCTGCATCGCTCTTAAGCAGGCTTACAAACTCGGTGGCGCCCCTTGCCACCGACACAACGTTGCCCGCGTCCAGATAGGCCGTTGAGCCGGTGTGGCCGCCCGCATATCCTTTCCGACCCAGCCGGATAGGAATCCGCAGATGGATTAAGAGCATCGACCCGAACGGACTTCCCAGCACATCGATTCCAACGTCGAACGCCCTCGCTCTCAGCCGGGCGGCTTCCCGAGACAGAAAGATGTATATCAAGGCCTTCAAGAGGCTCTTTCGCCCTGTACAGTGGTTGTGCCATGGCGCGTTGCAGTCGATAACCTCGGATACGTATGGATTGTTCTTGAGAATGTCTTTCGACCAACTGCCGACTCCCGCCGCGATATGTGCATCGGGAAACGCTTTGCGCAATGCCTGAAAGAGCGGCGTGACAACTACGACATCGCCAAGATCATTGTTGCGCAATACAAGGATCGAGGGAGGCTCTTTCGCCTTTCTGAAGGGGTAAACCACTCGCATGGCGGTTACACACGCTTCCAGAATGGATCTTCTTATTCCCATTCAACTCCCCTGTTCCAACCCTCATCTTGTCCTCGGTGCCCGAAGCCGATTCTCAATAGGCGCATGCCGGCTCCCCGAGCGGCCCGGCGCATGGGTCTTACTCGGAGCCGGCTTGCATCCTTCGCTCTCCGATTACTTTTGCAGGCGTTCCCATAGAGACGGTTCCCGGCGGCACATCGTGAAACACCGAACTCCGCGCTCCAACAACAGCACCTCGTCCGATCCTCACTCCGGGAGCCACGAACACGTCCGCCGCCACCCATGACTCAGCTTCAATAACGATCTTCTCGGCTAACAGGTCGAAGGTGGGGCTTGTGTAGTCATGGGAACCGGTGCAGATGTAGGATCGCTGGGATATCACCACGCAATTCCCAATCTCGATCTCCCCATAGGTGTAAAGGTGCACCTCATCGCCGATGTGACAATGATCCCCCACAGTCAGCTTCCAGGGATAAGGGATCTTGACCGAGGGGCGAATGACCGCGCCTCTTCCAATCTTCGCGCCGAAGAGCCTTAGCAGCCAGGCCCGCCAGCCATACATCGCTTGCGGCGACATGGCGAAGAGAGTTGATTGCACCAGCCACCAAAGCTGTACATAGATACTGGACCGTCCCCGAAAGCCGGGCGGCACCTGGAACTTATCAAGTTGCTGATAACTCGGCAGGACCGGCGTTCCGGAGGAACGCAGACCCTGGGCGGACTCTCGCGCCGCTTCGGGTTCGTCAGTGCGCATCTGTTTTTTCCTTCAGCACGACCGCGCACGGATCTGGACCGGCGATCGCGGAGAAAATTGATTCACAACCGGAACAACATGGCGAATAAAACCTTCTCGCCAGGTGGGCGCGATACCTCCAGAAGAAGACAATCAGCGCCAGCTGGACATTGGCCCATACCTGAAAAACCAACTGTTCCGGATACTTCAGCATCCACGTGCGAATTTGTTGAACCCCTCTGAAAACCATAGTTCGAGCAGCCATGCGAAGGAAATATGTTGCAGTCTTGCCCGTGGCCCGTGGCCCATGCAGATGGAGAAAGAGCAGGACTGAAAGCGTGTGGTGCTGGACAACCTGCCAGCCGAGTCGCCGCTCAGGTTCATGCCAGACTCTGGCATCGGGAAGAAAAAGGACTCGCGAGTGGCTCTTCACTCGCAGGTGGAGATCGATGTCCTCCATAGCGGCGAAAGGATAGCGCTCGTCGAATCCACCGATCTTCACGAATAGATCGCGCCGGATTGCAAAGTTGCAGGACCACAAATAACCGCCGGTTTCATTGATCGGAGCGCTGTCTGCGAAACTGGATGCCTCACCCTCCGCGCTGATGCGCCCTTCAAAGACTCCTATCTCAGGATTCTTCAGCGCCGCATCCCTATATGCGGAGACCAAACCTTGGTCCGGAATGCAGTCATCGTCGAGAAAAATGAGAAGCTCCGCGGCGGCGTGCGTGGCTCCGCAATTCCGGTTGGCTGCCGGTCCCCGGCGCGGCCCCTGGACAACTTGCGCGCCAGCCAGTTCCCCGGCCAGCACCTCCCTGGTCTGACAAGCGTCTCCGTCATCGCTGACAACGATCGAGCACTCCGGGTGAGCGCCGGCATAGGAGATGAGCTTGCTGAGGCATCGCTTGAGCATCTGGGGCCGGTTCCGCGTGGGGATGACAATGGCAACGCCGGGCAAGGCCATAAAAGCCGTCCAATTCTAAATCGGATCAATGTTACAAACGCCCATCTCGACTTACGAGCGCAAGCTTCCAACCGTTGCAGGCTTGTTTCTGCTTCGTCCGGCGCAGGCCGGTAAGAATGAACGGAAACAAATCTTCCTGGATCGCGGCCGGTAAGTCTGCGCTGGACGCAGTTCAACGCAGCCTGCGCAGGCAGGTTAACTCAGCGGCCCGCACGTTGCACGTTCAAACCCGTTCCCAGCTCCCGGTACAGGGAGGAACTGGCCACCGTTCCCTTTGCAAGTGGATGTTTTCCCACGCTGGAGGCTAAGCCTGAAGATGGCCGAACTGTGCCTCTGCCGGCACCGCGATGCGGCGCACCAACCCGACTCCGCGATCCGATAGGAGCATGCCTCATGCCGGAGGATCCGGAAACAGATCCGCGGCCCGACGCCATGATTCCCGAGCCTTGGCCCGGGGAAGATCGGGAGAGGTGCGCCGCGCCTAGCGCAGCGTTCTCTCGGATACCGGTTTGCTTCCCACTGGAGGATCCCGACGGAAGAGCGCTGCCCGGCGAAAGCGCCTCTGTTACAGAAGCGCGGGATGGCGCCGTCCCGCGACCGGCTCCGGGAGCTGCCCCGAGAGTCGTTCCGTCGCTCCAGACTCCGCCCCGCTGAACAGAATACGCGAAGCTTCCTTTTCCCGCGCCCCAAGTGGAAGCTCCGCCCGACCCCGTGTCCCGAACAGGAGCTCTCGCGCCTGCCGTTGAACCGGGGCGCGGTGCGCTTGGACCGACGTGGGCCGCAGTTGCAGACTGCTGTCCTTGCGCGCCAATCAGGCCAGTGAAACACGCCGCGACACACAGGAGTATGGAAACATGAACCGCTCTCTTTTCGCCGTTCATCGAATGCTCCCTTCCTGCGCCAAGGAGCTCGTCACGGATGCGGCAGCCGATACCAGGCTTCGTTCCAAATGCCCCAAAACTCGAGCGGATGACCATCTTCGGCTGGCGTATTCCCGCGCATGTTGCCGGTAGGTTCGCAGATCCATGCCCTTAAACTCCTGGATTGCGGCCAGTAGCGCCGCCCCGTCTTCCGGTGCAACAACCCTGCCGGCTCCCGATTCGCTTATCGTTTGCCCGATTTCGCAGTCGGGATTTACCGAGCCTATGACCGGACACCCGGCGGCCAGATAAGTCACAATCTTCGACGGAAAGGCAATCTCGGAGATCGATTTCTGTTGCGTCAGCAGACAAACGTCGCTGGCCGCCAGCAGCCCTCGAAAATCCCCCGCTTCCAGCAGCGGCAGAAACCGCACATTGCGCAATTCGAGTTCAGCCACCCGGCGCTGGATCTTCCCGCAAACGACGCCATTCCCCACCAACAGGAACTCGATCGAGTCATCCGCGCGAATCAGGGCGGCGGCATCCGCAATGACGTCCAGTCCGTGCTTGACTCCCATATTGCCGCTGTGCGTAACGAGAAACTTGTTGCCGAGGCCATAGCGCTGCCGAAACGCGCTTCCCTCGCGCGCTTCGATGTCAAACAGCGAGTCGTCGACGCGCGGCTCCAGCAGTCCCACCTTCTCCGCCGGTATCCCTTTGTCCACGATCCGGTTTCGCATGCCGCGGGTCAGAGTCGTTACCAGCGCGGCATGACTGTACGCCGCTTTCTCCACTTTGTAAAGAAATCTCAGCGCCCAGGATGGAAGCATGCCGAGTTCCGCGGCCGAATCGGGCTGCATATCTTCGACATCGAAAACATATGGAATATGCCAAAACCGGCTGAGCAATATGGCGCTTGCCGCTAGTCCCAGAGGCGGAGATACAACCAGCAGCAGATCGGGCCGCTGGCGCGCAAATGCCCGGATCATGGAGGAAGCTACAAAGGTGGCCTCATGAAAGACGCGCTTCAGAGAGGTCGCTGGGTTCGGGATATAGGCATAACTGCGCAGAATTCGAACACCGTTGCGCTCTTCGCTGGCTGCGAGCCTGCCGGCATAGCCGGGCGGAACTTCCCACTCCGGGTAATATGGAAAAGTCGTGCATATCTCAACGTCATGACCGGCGGCAGCGAGATACTCCGCCCTATATGTAGTGAAAGCTCCGATCCCCGCAACTTCGGGCCAGTAATTGATGCTCAGGATCAAGACTTTCATCGGCAAACCTTCCAACCACTCATTCTACACGGCTCGCGGCGCCGCCATCAGCGGGGGCGGACCGCGGCTTCGAGGGAAGCCAGGATGGAGCGGCCAAACGCCTGGCGTGAAAAAAGGCTCTGCGCTCGATCCCGGGCCTTGCTTCCCTTATCGGCGTGATTGCCCGAAACGACAGAACGGAGGGCCAGTATGAAATCGTCCTGACTATACGGACTGTAGCAGCAGCCCGCGCCATCGAGTATCTCGTCGAATGGGCCGATGGCCGGCGCGACGGGTGTCAGGCCATTGGCCATCGCTTCCACGAGGACATAACCCCAGTCGTCCAGAAGCGATCCAAAACAGAAGATATGCGCCTGCCGCATAACCCGCTGAAGTTCCTGCCGTTGGAGATGGCCGAGGAACTCGACGGGGAAGCCAATCCGGGCGGCTGCGCGCCGCACGGAATCGTCCGGCTCCCCGGCCAGTTGAAGAACTGTTCCCGGTGGCGGACTCATCTTCCTCATCGCCTCGAGCATCCACACGATTCTCTTCCGCGGCTCACCAAGCCTGCCGGCAGCCATCAGCAGCCGGATTCCGCCATCGCGGCGATCCTCCAGCGCGCCGGCGCGGGTGCCGGGGTAAGCCAGATCGCAGGGTATGAATCGCCGCTGGAGACTCCCTTGCAGGGCTTCAGTCACAGCCAGCACACGGTCCGCCGCCCGGTAAGCGCGCCAATCCTTCCGCCACCAGCCCAGTAGCGACAAAACCGTCCGCAGGAACGCCTTTGCCGTCTTCTCCGGGACAAGAAGCGGAATCTTGCGCAGATAGCCGGGCAGACTAACCGGATAGGACCAGGCGGCCACGACCTGCGTACAGAAAACGCTGCGATCGACGAAGGTCGATTGATTGAGGATATAGGCCGCCGGGCTTACGCCGCGAGCAGCCAGATTCTTGTGAATCTTCTTCAGCATCCCGTCTGGACCCGCCGAAACATAGTTCCTTAGCGTCGAGAAACTCCTGCGGATCCAGCCTCCCCGCTCAGCCGGTCTCTCCTTTATGTCGACGCGCACGACTTCAACCTCCGGCGTGCCGGGAAGCGGCCCGTCCGCGGCCGCGATGAGGATTACGCTGCGCCCCAGTTCATGAAGCGCATGCGCGGCTTCCCAGCACCACGTGCCCATGCCGTTTCTGTTGTAAAGCAGGGCTACAACGAGGGGATCCGGCCCACAGGCGGGCTGTTGGAGAAACGCTTCCTGGAGATTGGCCTCGTTTCGATTCAAATTGACACCTCAAGCACATCGGCGGCCATCGATCCCCCTAGAACTGAAAATAGATGAAATCGATGTGCCCAAAGACCCCAAAAAACACGATGCTATAAGCGCATGCGTAGTAACAGAGCCAACGGGCAGCCGGGTACGACCAGATTCGCGGCGCGCGGTGCGGGTGCATGATCCACCATTCAATTAAAAACATTGCGCTGATAAATAAAACCAGAAAGGGAGTGTTGGCGCGAGGTATTCCCCCCATAACCAAAGTAAAAGTGTTGAAATGCGCCAATGGAGAAAGATGCGTCACGATAAACCAGGCGGTACGGATATCCTTGGCCCTGAAGACGATCCATGCCGTGGTAACTATCGTGAACGTCGATAGCCACCGAATCGAGGCCAGCACCATGGGCGCCCTATCAAGGAAAAGCAGCTTGCGGGCCTTCGTCCGAAGACTCGCAGTCATGTGGGAAAAGACTACGCATGCCCCGTGCAAGCCGCCCCAAATCAAGAACGTCCAGTTGGCACCATGCCAGAAGCCGCTTATCAGGAAGGTCGCAAGAAGATTGACATAGTGCCGCGGCACCCACACTCGCTTGCCTCCCAGCGGGATGTAGACGTAATCGCGAAACCACGTCGAGAGCGAGATATGCCACCGATGCCAAAACTCTCCGACTGAGCGGCTGAAATACGGCTGCGCAAAATTCACTCTCAATTCATAACCCATGAGTCGGGCGGTGCCTATGGCGATATCCGAGTATCCCGAGAAATCGCAATATATCTGCAAGGAGAAAGCCAGCGTGGCCAAGGCGATTTCGGACCCGGAAAAACCTCGCGGATCGGAGTACACCAGGTTGACGAAGCCGGCGAGCGCGTCGGCAATCACCATTTTCTTGAAAACGCCCCATAATGCGACTTTCATGCCGGAACGAAAGCGAGCCAAGTTGAACCCGGAGTCGCGTTGAAACTGCGGCAGCAGCTGGTTTGGGCGCTCGATCGGACCCGCGACCATCTGCGGAAAAAACGCCACATACAGCGCGTAGTTAAGTAGCCCCTTTTCTGCCGGCGCCTTCCTGTTATATACATCGACTGTATAGCTCATTGCTTGAAACGTGTGGAATGATAACCCCACGGGAAGCAGGAGGTGGAGCAGGGGAGGGGCGCTGCTCATTCCGATTGAGTGGAGCGTGCCCACGATCGAGTCGCTGAGAAAATTGAAGTACTTGAAGACTATCAACAGCCCAATGTTGCAGAATAAGCTGCAGCCCAGGTAGATTCTTCGCACGCGCGGCCGAGCGCTCTGCTCGATCAGCAGGCCTGCAGCGTAATCAATGAGCGTGATACCCCAGATTACGGCAATATACCTGGTGCTCCAGCACATATAAAAATAGTAGCTGGCAACAAGAAGGAAGACCTTGCGCGGCGTGCCGCGCATGAACAGAAGCAGACTCCATACGACAATGAAGAAGGCGAAGAACTGGAAAGTATTGAAGAGCATTCCTATCGCCTTATCATTTCCTGCTCCAGGAGTTGATAGATATCCCTGGTATAGGCCTTGGCGCCCTCGCGGTTGAGGTGCACAGCATCGGAAAACATCCGGGTTGGATATAGATAGTAATCCGGGCCGAGCAACTTGCACGAGGAATTGAGGCGAAGAATCTCGGCAAACGGCCGATCTGTCTCGGGTGCCGGCGCCAACTGCCCCTGTCGCGCGTAGACTGGGACGTAGTAGCACTGGATGCTATATTCCCTGACGATCCGGTTCAGCTCTTTCAGTTCCTCATCTCCACCGTCGGCGCTGCGCAACTCGACGTGATCCTGCCGGTCAGAACCGAGATGAAAGTCGTCCGGCAGGCGGTCATTCGGGTAATGACTCTGCTCGGAGATGAAGTAATAACCGCGATCCTGAAGCATCCTGGCGTTATTTTGGCGCGACTCGCTATAGAAGTTGAGCGGACCGCCGTGCCCTCGCGACGTAATAAGGAAGCTGAATGTGTCACGCACGAGATGCCTGAACGGGAAGAGCCTATCTGCGATGTCGGAATCGTCTGGAAGCAGGCGAAACGCGTTGAAGTCCTCATGCGCCGGTCCCCACGGCAGCGTCAACAGAAGAATATCGGGGATGCCGGATCTCTTTCTCACCATGGTCTTGAACTGGGGCACGAAGGATCCGCGCGCGGGGTAGCCGGAATTGTAAGAGTAGCATCTCCAGCCATCCGCAGCCGCGAGACTGTCAAAATATGAAGGCACAAAGCCCGCAAGTATTCTGCTATCTCCAAATACCAGTACGTGGCGGGCATCGACGCTCGCGGCAAAAACAGAGCCATTCTCTTCCTGATGAAGCTTGGAGCGGTAAATGACCTCGGCTCCGGAACTAAGGTAGGGAAAGGCACGGAATATTGCGTAGAAGACAACCCAGAACAGCGCAAAGAAAAGCAAGAAGCGAGCCACAAGCGAGGCAGCAGCAAGCCCCTGCCTGCCGCGGGCCGTCAAGGCAACTATGGAAGGTCCGAGATGCTTCATATCGCGTTACTTTAAGCTCTTCCCTTCTTTGTGCTTGACTTCGCGCGCCTTCGCAGTTCCGGCATGCGCGTTCACGGATGGAGATGGTAACGCGCTTGGCGGAGGCGGGCATTCCGAATTGGCGCGGGTTCGGCAACCACCTCCGAACTCTTCAGTGCCGCCAGAGAAAAACCCACACTGATCACCATGAACCCTTGGTCGGTCGGTTGCTCTAGCACGCCCAGTACCAGAGTATTCAGCACCAACGGAACCAGGAGCCAGGCAAGCGGTTCGCCATCGCGTACCCGGGAGAGCGCCTTGGCTGCGATCATGGCTGCCAGCAAATAGCGAAACACCATGAATGCCATGCCGGCGGGCGCGCCAAATTCGGCGATGACGCGAGGGAACTCTTCTTCGGCGGCCAGGAACTGCAAAGTGCCAGTCAGCAGCGATGAAATCGCAAGGGCGCCGTAACCCACGCCAAGGCCCAGCCACGAACTCTGGGAACCGGCGTTTTCGATCGTTCCCACGATGGGTTGAGCGACCCGCAACCACAGCGATTGTTCCGAGTTGCCCTCAGGTCCCGAGGCCTGGGAAAAGCGTGTCAAGAGCGTTGCAGCCGATTCGGAGAAAGCCGGCAGACGTGAGACCAGAACGAACACCACCAATATGCCCGCAATCACCTTAAGTGAGTTTGTAAACTGGGATACCCCAAACATCGCGGCCACCCCTACACAGGCCACGACGGCCGCCAACTCATACACCAGCGTACGGCTGCCCGTAACGGGAACCGCCATTATCAGAGCGCAGCATGCTGCCCATAGCAGCCATCTCTTTGCAAACCTGGCATGAGCCAGGCCATAAAAAATGAACGCCGCTGCCAGGGGCAAGTAAGACATTGGACCGGCGACGTAGCTGAAAGTCGCGGAAGCCCTGACGTGCCCGTTCGCATAGCCAATCTGGTGACCGCCCGCGAAAGCGCCTGCGTTCAGCCACGAACCGGGTTCCGCATAGTACTGAGCTACCTCCAAAGCGGTCAGCGGGAGGAGAAGCCAAAGCGTGCATATCCCGAACTTGCGCAGATCCTCCCGGTCGAGGTTTTCTCCCATGATGAAGGCCACGGGAAACGGGAGCAGGTAGGAGCGCAATCCATACACCGGAACGAACCATGAGTTTTCGCCTGCAATCAACTGGATAAGACACAGGGCGATTAGTCCGGCGGCAAGAATTCCAACGGCAAGGGACCACTGCCGCGGCCACTTGTGAGTGCGATAGGCCTCCCAAATGATGAAGAAGGCGACCGGGTCGCGCACCAGCAGCAGAGGCGCGGAAAGTTGCGGCAGCAGCCATTTGCGCAGCGCGCCTTCAAAGATCAGCAGCAGGAAATACAGCCAGAAAAGCTTCTTCAGCAACGGCATCCGGGGACTTGCGCCGGTTGGGCGTAACCATCTTGTCATTGCCATGATGCGACCTTCACGGTCCTAGCCCAATTCTCACGATAGGCTTGCCACGACTGCCTCTTAGCAGTCAACTGGGCGTTGCGCGACATTTGGGTCAGCAGATCGCGATCCCGGTTCAGCGCGTTCAGCCGGTCGGCGATGGCCTCAGCAGAGCACAGCGGAACCACAAAGCCTTCCCGTCCATCGCAGACCAGGTCGCTGGCGCCCACATTGGGGGTGACAATGACCGGGAGACCGCACGCCAGCGCCTCAGTGACAACCAGACCGAAACCTTCGCCGAGCGAGGGAAGCACCAGCACATCCGATGCGATCATGATTTCCATCACCTGTTGGTGTGGAATGGTCGCAAACCAGCGCCAGCGTTTGCATGCCGCGTCGACAAGGTCGTTGGGGGCGAAGCGCTGCCCGATCAACGTGAGTTCCACATCGAATCCGAGCATCTCCACAGCCTTCAGGAGGTAACCGATGCCCTTTTCCTGGTTAAGAGAGCCGGCAAACAGCACCCGCAGGGGGCGGCGAGGCCCGGCCGGAACTGCCGGCCTGGCGCGAACAGGCGGCGCGCCGTACGGCACAACCCTGATCTTGTCCTCCGGAACCACCCCGTCCAATGTCTTGCGCACATGCTGGCTGGCGACGATAATGAAGTCGGCAAGAGCGAGTTCTTCGTCCTTCTCTCGCATGTGGTCTTCCGAGTCGCGGAGCTTCGGAAGGAGGGAAGCCAGTTCCGGACTGCGCAGTTTCTCTTCGCGGAGCAGATTGCGTTCCCAGTACCAATAAGCGCTGGCCAGTTCATACCATGCAGTAATGCCTTGCCGTTTCGCCTGACGGAAAGTCTGAAGCGCGCCGCCTTCATATGCATACACGGCGTTGAGACTTATTTCCCTGAGCCTCCGCGCCACTCTGCCATCGAAGTGTCGATAGATGCCGATGACTGAAAACGCACGCTCTCCAGAGCAAAGAAGGCGCTCAAGCGGCGAGGATCTGACGCCCAGCCGGACAATCTCTCTTGAGGGAACACATTTCACGCGCTCCCTGGGCGCCTCCGGGAAGGCGCGCCTGCCCAGCTGGCTTTGCAATCTCGACGGCAGGAGCCGATTCCATCTGGACACGGGATTCCATGCAACCGTTGTCCAGAACTCGGCGAGCATATCGTGTTCGACGAGGCTGCGAAGGGCGCTCCGCACGTTCTGATTGCCCGTCGGATGGGAGATCAGCACGGCGGGATTAGGCTCGCTCTCGCGGACCGCGTCGTGCTCAGGTTTGCCCTCACGGGGGGTTGCCAACGACGTTTCCTCTTCCTCAAAAGAACGCATGGCCAACCTATGCGCGCGCAGCCTATGCGGCGGCAGAAGGTTCCGTTCCAGCTTTGGCTGGCGGCTCAAGGAGCAGTCGCGAATAGGCGGCTGCATGAAGACGCAGCCGATGTCCTGAGTACCAATGCCATGCCGCGGCGGAGCAGCGTTCCAGTCCGCCAGCCAAGACGGCTTTTGCCGTCCGCGGACTGATGAGATGAACTCCGTCTCTCAGTCCGTCCACCTCTCCAGGAAAGGAATCCGGCGCAACGGGAACCACACCATGCGCGCAGAGACCCGCGAAGACTCCGGACTTGGCGAGCCAGGAGGGCGGATGCTGCGCAAATCCGAACATCGACTGCGAGAGAACGGTGGCAGTTTCCGCGGCGGCCAGCGCTCCCACGCGTCTTACCGGAATCCCGCACATGCCTGAGGGGCTTTCGAATTCCGGGCCGACATCCACGATTTCCTCGATGCCAACGCTATGCAACAGACGCGCCAGAGAAGACATCCGCCGATAAGCCTTTCGCCGCGTGGCCGGAAGACCGAAAACCACCATGGCCGGCTGTCTGCCGCTCATGGGCGGAATCTCCAGGCTCTCCCCGACATTGGAAAACGCGGGCAGCAGCCGGACAGAAGCGCTGCCGCCCTGGATCGCTTCGCGTTCCAGCCAGTCCAAATGGAGGCTCGAATTGGTCGCAATCAGATCGCACTCCTTCGCCAGCCTGCGAACTATGCGCCGCTGGCGATGCGTGTGCCAGAAGGCGGATCTCCATGGCATTCCGGTGGCAAATAACTCATGGAAATAGACGACGATGCGGAAATGCCCGCTTGCCCGCACGCGCTCAATCGCCTCGGCAAGCGCAAACGGCGCCCCATCCGCGGAGTAGCCGTATCCGCTGTAATGGACGAGGATGGCGCCCGGCTCCCCCTGGCTGAGGGAGATGCAAGTCTCAAGCAGTTGAGGCGGCGTGCAATCGACCCGCGCAAACGGCGTGTCGCACGGCTCGGTTGAATTCAACACGACGAATGCGGTGCGGATTCCGAGGGCGGAGTCCAACTCCCGCGCCAGCAAGAGCGCATGATCGCTGACCCCGCAACGCTCGGGCTTCAGCTGGGAAACAACCTGTATCAGCAGCCGCTTCCTTGAGGGCATACGAACTCTCGAGGGGCCACGGGGCAGACAGCTAAAATCTCAGCCCCGGCAATTCTGCATCCATCTGAGCTGGAAGCTCCAGATTGGAAGGCAAAGGCCGCTGAATCACGGTTGCTGCGGCTGCTGAGGATAGGGCGCTATCTGTTCCTGTCCGGACTCACGGTCAAAGGTCAATAACAGGGCTGCGCGACTGGAATAGCAGTCAAGCAGGGCGCGATTCTGTTTCATTCCAAGATCGTGCGCAAAGACGACTCGCTGACCATCGATATCGGCGCCGTTGTAGACCCACTCCTCGTGGATGGCCCAGTCTGGCGAGGGATATCGGACGATCACCAGTTGAGGCCGGTCGAGCGCCGAGAGGCGTTCCATCAGCGCAAAGCGCCGGTTTTGCCAAAGATCTGGAGGGGGCAGGTTTCTGCTGTCGAAGGTCAGCGGCCTGGAGTGTCTTTGCAGAAACCGAGGCACGTAAGAGATCGCAACGAAAACCGGCAGCGTTAGGGCCAAAAGGACCAGCGCGATGCCCACGCGCCGTGTACGGATCCGCAGATCCCACGCGTGGCCCGCCCAAACCGCAATCATCAAGGCGAGCGCACCCCACACAGGCGCGGTGTAATGCTCCAGGTGATACGTTTCGATGATCAGCGCGAGCAGAAAAACTCCCGCGACGATGGCCATTCGCCAGTAGAGCGGATCGCGCCATGCGACCGGCACTGCCAGCGTGAGAAGTAACGCTGCGCCAAGAGGCCATTCCAACGTCTCCAGGACGGCGACCAAATCGATACCCGGGAGTTGCCAACGGGGCCGCTCTTTTTGATACGCGACCATCTGGAATCCACCTGTTCCGCATTGGCCGGCAAGCCGCGGATGGGAATAAGCGGGCTCGGGACGTAGCGGCTGAAACCAGAACACCGGCGTCACATCGTATTGGCTCGTGTGCAGTTGGTACGGCAGGAGGAACGGGTTTCCGGTAACGGCATGGTTGAAGTAACACGTCCACGCGCCGCCAAGCGCGAGCACAGCAACGGTTGCCGCGAACACGCCGGCGCGCCGCTTGCGCCAGAGCTCCCTGGCGAAAACCATCAGCACGATGAGAGTGAACACGCCGCCTTCATAAGGCCGTGTCCAGAAAAGCAGCAGCGCGCCGATGGCGAAAACGACTCCCGCGAGCAGCGTTTGCCGGGTGCGATAGGCTCCAACACCAAGCAGCACAAGCGCGCCCCCGCTGGCCGCCACCGAGCCGCCCCAGTAGGAATTCGTCCAGTACATTCGCGGCGAAAGAATCAGCCCGAACATGGCAGTGACCGCCAGCGCCCACGGGGGGGGAACCCAGGCGTAGAGCATAAGGCAGAATGTGAACAGCATGAGGACATTCCCGATCAGAACCCCATAGAACGCCGACCCGAAAAGACGCTGCCCCAGGGCCAGAAACAGAGCTTGACCAGGCTGGTACTTGGAGGCATACACCGGACGCACCAATATATGCGGCGACTCGAAGAACTCGCCCAGCGCAGGTACAGGATTCGCCAGCCGTCCGTGGGCGAAGGTGTCGGCGCCAAGAAGATAGCTGAACTCATCCTGGACCGAGGGTTGCGGAATGCCGGTATGCCACAGAACGGCGAGCCTGCAAACGGTCCAGAGCAGAACCAGGATCAGCGCGGCGGGCAGCGGCTTCTTCAACCAATTCATCATCAGAATCTTCTTTGCGGATAACAACCAATCAGGCGCGCCCTGCGGACCATGCGGCGCTCACTCGTACGCGGTCCGATAGATCGCGATGCTGGTGCCGATGTTAAGCGCGGAAGATATGGCCTGCTCGGCCGCAAGCCTGCCGTTGCTGGTGGGAACGTAGAGGATATCTCCGTCCTTCAGGGCCACGTCCGGAGCCTTGCCCTTGTAGATGCGATCCACGGCGACGAGAATGTCTTCCTTCCGGCCGCCTTCCAAGGTACGCACGAGGTGCACGCGGCTCAAAGCTGCGGCGTGCCCTCCGCCCCCGGCCAGCGCCATCACCGTCTCCACAGACAGGGGCCGGCGGCCATCCAGAACATAGCCGCCGGAATGCATGACATTGCCCAGGACATAAACGATACCGGCCTTCGGAACCGTAATTGTATCGCCCGGAAAGATCTGGATTCGCGGCATTACCGGCGTGAGGGCCTCGGGATTGTATTCGACCGTGATCGGATGGTCCGGATCGCTTTTGCGGGTAATGATCACCTTCGAGGCGGCGAGCGGGGTCACGCCGCCGGCGGCGATCATCACGTCATTGAACATGCGAACGCCCAGGGCGGGTTGCAGACCGGCGCTCTTCACCTCCCCGGTGACCGTGATTCCCTGGGACGCGTACTCGGCGATGAAAACGGCGGCCTGAGCTTTGGAGGGCTTCAGAATGTCGGCATCCACGTAGCGCTGCTGGACGGCTCTGCCCGCCTCTTCCGCCGTCTCGCCCTCCACATGCACCGGGCCGAGCAGCGGAACGGCGACGTCGCCCTTTTCATCGACCCGAAAACGGCCGGAGAGATCCGGGCTGTCGTACACGCTGATCTCAATCAGATCGCCGGAACCGATCCTGAGCGGCGGCGCTGAGGCCGGCGGCGCACCGCCGGATTGCTGAGCAATGCCGGCGCCGGCTTGCACCACAAAGAGAACCGAAATGGCCGCCGCGAACACGACTGTCTTCGCCATATTACTCACCCTTTTCCTCATCCTCATGTCCGTATGCGATATCCGAGCCGCTACGGGGATTCTGATATCCACGGCCATAACGGTAGCCGTACATGCCGTAGCGATAGGTGTAGAAGTTCTCCAACCGCATGTCCACATCGTTCACCACCACACCGGAGATGGGCGCATTGATCCGCCACAGAAGATCGCGTGCGCGAACCAATGCGCGCTTGCGCGTCAAACCCGCGCGGACAACCAGAATCACCGTGTCGGCAAGCACTGCCATGGCCTGCGTGTCGCTCACCGCAAGCACGGGAGCCGAATCGATGACCACCCGGTCGAACTCCAGCGCCCACTGCCGCAACTGCTCCTCCATGCGATTGGAAGAGAGCATCTCGGATGGGTTGGGAGGCCGCGGGCCGGTCGGAAGCACCGACAGCAAGGGCAGTTCCGGCAGCGGAGTGGCCAGACTCCTGTGCGCTGTCGGCTGCGCGAGCACCGTGGACAAGCCGAAACTCCTGTCGTCCAGACTGAATACCCGGTCAAGGCTTCCACGCCGGAGGTCGGCGTCCACCAGCAGCACGCGCTCGCCCCGCTGGGCGAATGCAATCGTGACGTTGACCGCGGTCGTCGTCTTCCCCTCGCCCGGAAAGGCGCTGGTCACGACGATGACGCGCGGCGGTATGTCGATCGAAGAAAGCAACAGAGAACTGCGCAACCCGCGATAGGCCTCGGCGGCATGCGATTTGGGATTGTTCAGCGACACGAGCTGCTCCATTCTGAAACCAGCGGGCTCCGCTTCTTCGCTCTCCTTGCGCTTGCGCTTTTCCGGTTCAACCGATATGTGGGGAATGGTCGCCAGCGATGCCAGCATCGACACGTTTTCAACCTCTTCCGAGGTCTGAAGCGTATCGTCGACCGATTCGACCATGAACGCAATCACGATGCCGCACAGCAGCCCGCCAAGGAGCCCCAGCAGCAGGCTCAGCGTCTTCCTGGGCGCGATGGGAGCAAGAGGAACACTGGCGCGGTCCACTATGGTGATGTTGGTCGCCGACAGGCCTGCCGTGACGCTGGCTTCCTTGAGCCTCATCTGCAAAGCGTCGTAGAGATCGCGGTTCAGTTCCGCTTCGTGGCGGAGAATGGCATATTGAGCCTCGTCTTCATTCAGGCGGTAGGCCTCTTCCTTCTGCGCCTCCAGACGCTTCTGCAGCAATATCTCCATGCGATGCGAACCCAGGTATTCGTCGCGCACCTGGCGTCTGGCAAGAGCGACTTCCCTCTTGATGCTGGCCTGAACCTTGTCGATCTGCGCATTCAACTCCTGCATTCTCGGATGGTGTTCGCCATACTTTGAAGCCAGTTGCGCGCGCTCAGTTTGCAGGCTGACGAGCTGGCTGCGAAGAGTTGCCAGTTGGGGATCGTCGCCCATCAGCGCCACCATATCCGGATCCTGCGATTGAAAATCGCGCATGCGCGCTTCCTTCATGATCCGGTCTGCCTCGGCGGTCTCCAGGTCTGAACTGGTTTGGGCCAGGCTTTGCATGGTCAGACTCGAGGTTTCGTCCGTGCCTACGATGTTATGCTGCTTCTGATAGTCCGCAAGTTGGCGTTGTGCGTCGCCGGCCGCCTGCCGCAAGCCCTCGAGCTGTTTCTGCAGCCAGACCGACACATGCATGGTGCGATCGAACTTCGACCGCAAATCCTCATCGATGTACGTGTCCACCAGCTTGTTCACAACCTCGGTCGCCAGCTTGGGATCGTTGCTTCGGAAGCTGATGTCTACCATCTGCGTTCCCGGTACGATCTGGACGTGCAATCCGCCCTTGATCATCCCGATCAGCGCCAGACGCTCTCCGGAAGTCATTTCGCCCGCAGGGGGTTCCCCGCCGGCCTTGCCTTCCTTGCGTGCGGCGTCGCGCACCCTGTCGAGCAGATTGAGGCTCTCAGCCGTCTGAAGAATCACCGAACTGCTCTGCAGAACCAGGGTCTCCGTCTGCAGGGCGGAACCGGACTCCCCGGCGCGCCCCCCTTCCTCAATCAAACCCTGCAACCCGACGTTGGGCGCCGTGTTCGGCTTGATCTCAATGCGCGAGACACTCTCATAGACCGGCTTGGTCCGGAACGAGTAGATCGCAGCCGCAGCCAGGGAAACAATTGTCAGCGTCAGGATGATGAAGCTCCGTTTCCACAGAACCCGCCACACATCCATCAGGGACAGCCGTTCTTCGGAGGGAACAATCGTCGCCCGGGCGCGAGATGTCTGGCCGGCTTGCGACTCGGGCTGGGGATCAATGGTCATTTACACTCCTCGATCTGCTTCGAACCAGTTCATGTTGCCGTCACTGCGCCAACCCCGGGATCTGCCTGGCACCGAAAGGGGCTTATCGCTCGCAATCCGCCGGAGCCGAAGCGGGGTTTCGGAATGTCAAAAACGCGACCGAGAGATGCCATCGCGAACCTGCGCCGCGCGGCACAATCGGCGCGCCGGCGCTCTAACATCTCCCCGCTCTCTGCTCGACAGAAAGGAACACCTGGTTGATGGCCGCCGCCGTCCGGCTCATCTCGAACCGCGCGGCGAAGCTGCCCCGCGCGCGGGCAGCCATGGCGTCGCGTTCCGCCGCGGACAGCTCGAACCAGCGGCGCAGCAGGCGTTCCGTGCCCTCCGGCGTGTCGTCATCGACCAGGCCCACGCCGTCGCTTTCGATCGCCGGCCAGATGTTCACCTGGTTGCTGATCAGCACCGGACGCCCGACAGCCAGGGATTCGACCACCGCGACGCCGAGATTCTCCTGGTGCGATGGGAGCACGAAGGCGTCGCAGGCCCGGATCGCACCCCACTTGAGGTCGCCGCCAAGGAGCCCTGGCCAGTGCACTCTGCCGGCAATACCGCACTTCCCGGCCAGACGCTGAAGCTGCGCCTGCATTCCCACATGGTCGGGACCGGCTATCACCAGGTCTACCTCGGGAACGCCGGCCGCTGTCCTGGCAAATGCCTGGATGAGCAGGTCGCAGCCCTTCTTCTCGTGTATGCGGGCCAGAAAAAGCAGATGGCGGCGGCCGCGAAGCTCCGGCAACCTGCGGTAGAACGCTTCGATCTGCTCTGCCGGAGTTCCCCGCCCCGCCCCCGTGCGCCCCTCGGGATCGTTGATCCCATAGGGAACCACGACGCTCTTCCAGTTGCTCGGACGGAAGCTGGTCTTGGCCAGGTCCCGCTCCGCTTCGGCCGTAAAGAAGACCGCCTCCGCATCGTGGAGAACGGCATGCTGCAGGGGCCAGTAAAGCAGCTTCTTGAAGTGCTTGAGCGGATACTGCCGGTTGAACCATGGATCGAGCATTCCATGGGCGAATATCCCGTAGGGTTTGTGGGCGCGGCGCGCGGCGAAACGAATCGCAACACCGGGGAAGGTCCATATCCCGTTCATGACCATGGCGTCGAAGCGATGGGCATTGGCGTTGAGCCACCGCCAGAGCCGGGGCGAGAATCCATAGTTGCCCAGAAACGACGGACCAAGAGCATGCACTGGGCAGGCGATCCCGGCGAGAAAGCTCTCACCCGGCTTATCCAGGCAAACCAGCTCGATCCCGTCCCCCGCTTCGGCATAGGCATCCACAAGCTGGCGCAGCGCCTCCGGCGGACCGCCAGCCGCCGGTGAAAGACTGTCGATCGCGTGCAGTACGTGCAGAGAAGGCCGCGATGTCATGGGCGAATTCGAGATGGGCAGCCTCAAACCAAACTGCGAGTTCCATTCACCGGGCTGTCGCGAGCGGCATCCAACTCGCCTCGACAGACAACATTCTCCGCGTGCGGCTCCCAACCTATCCCGCGCCCGCTGTGGCCGCTGCTTCCTTGCCGGGTGCGCATATCGGGCGGGATGAACCGCCTGCATTGCCGCAAAAATCCGTGTAAGCCTTGAACATCTCCTTCTGCCCGGCGCCGCCGATTGAAAACAGCCGATGAAGGGAGCCATAGTTCACAACCATGGCCACAAGGGCAAGAACGGCGGCCTTGGCATTTGTGCCGCGAAGCTCTTCTCTTCCCGCCCAGGGTTCCAGGTAGTGGGCCACGACCTCGACCAACTGGCCGAGGTGCTTGCGCAGCATCGGATCGATATCCTCGCCCAGTTCGAGGGTGCTGTATTGCATCAGGCGCAGAAGCTCGGGCTTGTGGGACAGGGTGACGGCGATCAGCTCGAAGGCGCGCTCCAGCGCCGTCCGCCCATCCGTGGCCTCCGCAATCCGGCTCAGCAGATCGCCGCGCAGCTTCACCTGCTGCAGTTCCGCATCGAGCACGGCCAGGTAGAGGTCGCGCTTGCGCGGATAATGGCGGTAGATCGTGACCTCGTTGACGCCCGCACCGGAGGCGATATCGCGCGTACTGACGCCGTTGTAGCCGAAGTTCGCAAAGAGCCCCGCCGCGCTGAGCAGTATGCGTTCTTCCGCGCCACCCCGTCCGGGATTCGATATCGATGCCATGGTTTCCTTCTGCCGCGCGATGGTTGAGTGGGAGCGTCCATGCCACTGAGGCGCGGACACCCCTGCATCCGCGCCTGTTGCTGAGGGCGAAAAACAATCAATGAGTGCGGAGCGAAGCGGCTTTCTCATCCTACGAGCGATCCTGGCTCCGAGCGTGCCAGGTGATACACTCCAGCGCCGGGACTAAGTGAAGGGAGGCGCGCAGCCGGAACACTTGCGGCCCATGCCGCGCGCTCAGACAGGAGGCCTCGGAACCGGAGTTCTTCGCAAGGCTTCGCCATCCTCACTCAGGTGGGGTTTTCCACAGATCCCTCAGCCGGAGCGGGACGGCCATCCAGTAAGACCGGAGAATCCCGGCTGAAAGCAAGCGCTATCTTCCGATTGTTGGCTTCGTTTCGAGTCGGGTCAAGCGGGCCGGTAGGGTTAATCTACCAGAGGTTCCTTTGCAGTTAACCCATTCTTCAGCCACAGAGGCAGACCAAAGTACTTAAGGGCGGGAATAGGCGCGGACCGCTCCCGGCAAGGGTTTCCGGGCATCTTGCCGAGCGGTTTCCGGGGGCGGCGTTAGGCCTTGCCGCGCCGCCGCTGAGCGAGTCCGGCGGCAAGCGCCGCTCCCGGACCGGCCGCGCAAGCATGGGTTGCACTGCTCTGCGATTGCCCTTCCAGATGAGAGAAAGGCTGGCTTCCGGCGTTCGCGGTTGCGGGCAGAGGTTCCCCCGCGGCTGCCGCTTCACCGATGGCTCATCCTCCGCGGCAAAGCTTCTTCGTCATTGCAGGAGCGCCAAGGCGGGACCCGGTCAGTAGGCCTTCAGCTCCACGATCGCCTTCAAGATGCTCTCCGGCTGAGGCAGGATTGCCTCCTCAAGCAGCGGCTGGTAGGCCACAAAGGTATCCAACGCGCCGACGCGCCGGACGGGCGCATCCAGATCGTCGAAAAGCTCATCGCCGATGCGCGCCGCAATCTCCGCGCCGTAGCCCCAGCTGAGCACATCCTCGTGAGCGACGATGGCCCGGCTGGTCTTGCGGATCGAGGCGGCGATGGCCTCCCAGTCGTAGGGATTCAAAGTGCGCAGGTCCACAATCTCGACCTCGATGCCGTGCAGGCGCTGGGCCCGCTGCGCCGCCTGCAACGCCCTGGGCACAATGGCGCCATAGGTAACCAAGGTGATGTCTGCGCCGGGGCGGACGATCTTCGCCTTGCCAAACGGAATGGCAAACTCCGGCCCCGGATAGGGCGCGCGCCCGTAAGCCTCGCGGTAGAGCCGCTTGTGCTCCAGAAACAGCACCGGATCGTCGCACCGGATAGCCGTGCGCAGCAGCCCGTTGGCGTCCAGCGCGTTGGACGGAAAAACGATCCGCAGGCCTGGAATGTGCGTGAAGATGCTCTCGCCCGACTGCGAGTGGTAGATGGCGCCGCCGGCGAGATAGCCGCCGATGGGCGCGCGCAGCACCATGGGCGAGGCCCAGGCGCCGTTCGACCGCCAGCGCATCACCGCCAGCTCATTGCGAATCTGGTGCATGGCCGGCCAGATGTAGTCAAAGAACTGGATCTCGACCACCGGCTTCATGCCGCGGAGGCCGTAGCCGACGGCGCGGCCCACGATATTGGCCTCGGCCAGCGGCGAGTTGAAGACCCGCTCCGACCCAAACTCGGTTTGAAGGCCAGCGGTGAGCTTGAAGACGCCGCCTTTGCCTTTGACCTCGGCCAGCGCCTGCTCGCGGCTGGCGTCGGCCACGTCCTCGCCGTAAACCACGACGCGCGGATCGCGGCGCATCTCGTCATGCAGGCAGGCGTTGATCAGGTCTGCCATGGTGCGCGGATCGCTTCCCTTTTCGCCTCCAGCCTTCCCTCCGCCAGCCGCGCCCGGCGCCTCCGCGCGCTCTCCGGCGAAGGCCGGGCTGGTGGGGTCGAGATCCTCGGAGTAGACGTGCTCCAAGATGTCCTCCACGGTGGGCAGCGGAGCCGCCAGGGCGCGCTCGGCCGCCGCGGCGGCCTCGTGGTCCAGCTCCCGCTCCAGCGCGTTGATCTGGTCCTCGGTGAGAATTCCCTCGCGTAAAAGCCGCATCTGCATCCTGGCCAGAGGGTCGCGCAGGGCATCAGCCTCGCGTTCGACCGCCGAGCGGTAAAGCCGGTCGTCGTCGGAGAGCGAGTGGGAGTAATGGCGCACGCAGTGACCATGCACAAAGGCCGGCCCCAGTCCGGCCCGGCAGTGCGCCGCCGCAGCCTCAAAGACCCGCAGACAGGCCTCCACATCCGTGCCGTCCACCTCGGAAAAGTGGAAGTTGGGGAAGTTCGCGACCAGCTTCGAGATGTTCCCGCCCGGTGTGTTCACCTCCACCGGGGTGCTGATGGCGTAGCCATTGTCCTCGACGCAGAAGATCACCGGCAGCTTCCGATTCGACGCCGTATTCAGCGCCTCCCAGAACTCGCCCTGGGAGGTGGAACCCTCGCCCAGCGAGGTGAAGACCACCTCGTCCGCGTGGAACTCCACGTCGCGAAAGGCGCGATAGTCGCCATCGGCTTTCGCGGCGGCTTCGGGATGGCGGCTGAAGTACCGGCCGGCTTCCGCGCAGCCCACGGCGTGCAGCAGTTGCGTCGTGGTGCAAGAGGAGGTGCTCACGATATGGAGCGGACGGCTGCTCCAGTGGGCCGGCATCTGGCGGCCGCCGCTGGCCGGATCGCTGGCCGCGCCCACCGACTGAAGCAGCATCTCGTCCGGCGTCACGCCCAGCGCCAGGCACAGAGCGCGGTCGCGATAGTAGGGGAAGAACCAGTCGTAACCAGGACGCAGCGCGAGGGCCGCGCCCACCTGCAGCGCCTCGTGGCCGGCGGCCGAGATCTGAAAATAGATCTTCTGTTGCCGCTTAAGCAGGATTTCGCGGTCGTCCACGCAGCGCGACAGAAACATCAGCCGGTAGATCTCCACCATCCGCCGGGGGCTCAGGCCGCCGGAGGCGACAGCCGTCTCCGCCTCGCCAGCGCCATGCACTGCCAGTTCCATGCCCTTCACTCCTCAAAAACCTGTCGTCTCGCTTGCGGGGAAACTGAAGCTCCACCCCCGATTGTAGCAACCCCGCCGCACTCCGGAACAGAGCTGGGCGAATGAGCTGGGCGCCCGGAGTCGGATTCCGACCGGCATTGCAGACCCCTCGAAGCGTCAATCCGGTGATTATCGCTGGACCGGGACCGGCGCCCGTGACAATGGAGGAGCGGTTCTCTAGCTTGCATCACGATCTGCCGCCCGAAGCCATCGCCAGGGAACCGGGCGGAGAGCTGGTGGGGAAGAAGGAATGCCAGGAAGGACGGATCGCGCTCATCCGCCTCAACCGGCGACTTGAGGCGCGAATCGAGAATCGGGAAGAAGACCCAAGTTTCTGAATTCCGACCCTGGATGAAGCCGGTTGCAACGCCATCGATGGGAGCAGTATCATCGCTTTCTTGACACCCCAGCAGAGATTCCTTGGGGAGTCGAAAGACAGCCTGTCGCGGAACTGACAGCCCCGGGCTGTGGAGGAGATGAGGCTTTTATGAACGTGCTTCGGACGCTTGGAGCGATCGTAGTTTCTATGGCAATATCAGTTCCTGGAATGGCCCAGGTCAAACTCTTCGACAATTTCAACACCGACGCCTGCGGATATACCGACAGCGCCACCTTCAAACTGCAAACCCCGGCTCACCTCGACCAGATTCAGGTGTGGTACCACTGGCAGGGCCGGGAGTCCTCCGTGCACTATACGATTCTGCATGAGAACCAGTCGGTCCGCGACGGGGCTCTAAGCCGGGCGGAATGCGACCCCATCCAGCAAGCCTGGTGCTTGGCGAACGATGCGCTCAACGTCGATGCCGAACCCGGAGCCTATACGATTCGCACGGAGCGTGGTCGAGTCTGCCAGAACGCCGGCAGCGGTGGCTTTGGCTTTGTGAAGGTCTTCGGCCGTTTCGCACAGCCCGAAGCTCCGTATCGTCCTGCTTCGAACCATGTGGTTCCCGATGTCTGGCACGTCGAGGAGGGGGTCAACGGGCGATCCGTTTACATAGGAACCTGGACGCGGCGTGGGCAGTCGAACGTCTTCGATGCAGTGTGGCGCAATGCCGATTCCGGGGGAGAGATCAGGGATACACTCAGGCTGGTCGAGGCCGGGGACAGAATCGTGTTCCACAGGGACAGTAATAACGGCGACTATCGGGGCCACCTTTCAGACGATGGCAGGCATATGAACGGGACCGCGAGCTGGTACCCAGAAGGCTGGTTCTGGCGGGCCGAAGCAATGAGCGATCGGCGATGAACGAGCCGCCGTTCGAGTCTTGAAGCGGCCGGCGCGAGGTGCATGACCGGCCTTTTAGGGAGATTGCCAGGGAACTGAGCTGAAGCCTGGCGAGGAAGAAGAGAGACCAGGGGCAAGGGATCGGGCCAATCCAGTTCAACTGTCAGTTCCAAGGGCGGCTCTGCTTTGCAGGCAGATGTTTATCCAGGTACGACCATGGCAAGATTCTGCGGAAACTGCGGTACACCGCTCCAGGACGGAGTTGGTTTTTGTCGTAAGTGCGGGACGAAGGGGATCCAACAACAGACTGGAACCCCAGCGGCGCCAGCGCCTCAGCTGCGGACGCCTTCGACCCAGGCAAAGCCGCCCAATAAATGGTGGTCCATTCTGCTCATGATGGTCAGCCCCGGCCAGTTGCTGGCGCAGGGGCTGAGCAGGATCTCGTGGCCCTTCGCGCTCAGCGTCTCCGGCGCCGCCTTCGCGCTCTTCTTTTTTCAGACCGGGCTCGACCGCTCTCACGCGGGATTGGTGACCACAGCGCGGTGCTGGACTCTGGGGCTGGAGGGCGCGCTCTATGGAACCGCTGGCATCGCGGCCATCGGGCTGGTGGCGTGGGCGCTATCCAAGTTCATCGGCGGCGACCAGCCTCCGGGATGGGTGATTCGCGCCGTTGCGTTGAGCTATAGTTCCGGGCTGGTCTACGGCGCTGTTGGGCTGGTTTTCAACCTGTTCTTCAAGTGGAATACGTCTCTGGCGTTCGGTGTTACCGGCGTGCTGTGGGCGCTGGGGCCGATGATGGCCGTGTTCCGCCAGATGTCCAAAGGCAAGATCGCCGGAAGCGTGGTGCTGGCTACCGTCTGCGGAGCGCTGGTTCTGCTGGGCTGGGGAGCGCTGGCAACGGGAAGCGCGGGGAGGTAAGGGATGGCGAATCCAACCAACCAGGGCGGCAGCTCGATCCCGGCGCTGCTCTGTTTTGCCACGCTGGCGGGCCTGGCCGCTTACCGCGCCAACCCGTCGCTGAAGCCGGTAGCGGTGGCCGCCGTCGGCGGACTGGCGGCGGCGTGGTTGTGCCTTTGGCTCTTCGGCGGCCTGCTTTACTCCTTCAATGGCGCTGTCCGGCAAAAGGTCGGGTGGAAGGGAGTCAGGCGAACGGTCGGCAGGAACTTCCTGCTGCTCATCCCCTACACGGTGCTGGCGATCCTGGCCAACACGCTGCTGGGCTGGGACGCCAGCCTGACCTTCGCGTCGGCGGGAATCATGACCTCCGGATCGGCCGTGGGAGCTGAGTTGATGGGAATGGGAGGCGGCAAGCTGGCAAACATGCTGCTGCCGGTTGTGGGCGGCATGGGCTTCACCATGTTCTGGATGGCCGCCGGCTCCCTGCTGCGGGCGGTGGCGAGGTGACGGCCATGAAGACAAGCCGGAGTCCGTTGTTAATCCTGTTCGCGTTTTTGGGCGCGACGCCGTTGCTCCACGCCGCCAGCGATCCACGCGGCACCTATAAGGGCACGATTCAGCCCACCTATATCAACCAGCAGCTCCTGAATCAGAACCCGGACGTTTACTTCAAACCGGGCGACGACGATATTGATCAATCCAACATCCGGGATGCCATGGATACTTTGAAACAAGCTACCCATGCGATCCCCATCACGCTCATCGTCGGAGGCTCGCCTGGCCAATTCAGTCTCGATATCGCGGCGTCGGGTGGATTGTGGTGGAATACTTACGAAGGCGTCGGCAACCCGCAGATCGCGTGGAGCGCGGATGGTTTCAGCGCCTCCCGCGACTCGGCGCCCTGGGTCTACCACATCACTGGTCATTATCGCGGCCCGGCGATCTCGGGCGAGTGGTCCTTCACCATCAATGGAGCCGCCGTGATCTCCGGTACGTTCTGCGCAAGCAATACCAGCGGCTCCGGCGGCTGCTCCGCGCCGCAGAATACTCCCGCTCCCGCGAACGCGAACGGCGAATACAAAGGAACGATCTCCAGCTCCGATGCCAACGCGGCCAGCGGACATATTCAGTTCACAGTCAGCGGGAACTCGGTTCATGGAACCGCCAGCGGACAATGGATGCAGGCCCAGAATCCAGATTCGGAGTTTCCGGAGGCGGACAAGGAGGCCGGCTCCGGGACCTACTCGGGGACCTTTTCAGGGACCGTCGATCCCGGCTCGGGCAGCTTCACGGCCAACCTGAGCGGCAAGATCGGCGACTTCGATTTCACTGGCCATGTTCGAGGAACCATCCAGGGGAACGACGCCAGCGGCACGTGGGATGCCGCCAGTGAGTACGCAAAAGGGACGGGAACCTGGAGAGCCTCCCGGCCCGCCCCGGTTATCCCGATTCTGGACACAAGCGGCGTCGGCGGCGAGGTCGTCGACTCTCAACCTCCGGGGATCTCCGGGGTGGGCGATGTGCCCGGACCGGAGAATTTGCCCGAGACGGGTACCGGCCTTCTGCTGCCGGGGTTGCTCGCGGCCGCCGGCATCGGGCTCAAGTCCATGCTCGACGCCAGCGTAACGCCGCCGCCCACGGTCGACTACGGACCGGTCGCGCCGCCCGCCGATACCAGCGGGTTTGACGAATCCATGACGGATTCCCTGGTTGACTCGACGCCCGCCCCTGCGGCGCAGCCTGCCGCGCCCGCCCCCAGCGTCGATCCGCAGTACGCGCAGGCGCTCCAGGACGCCCAGGATGCCACCGACAAGTACACCGCCATGCAGAAGCAGTTGGCCGACTTCGAGCAAGGCGCCGACCCGACCGACCCGCAGTACGCCGTCCTGAAAAAGCAGTACACAGACTACATCGACTATTACAAGCAGAAGGCGGACGCCATCGCCAAGGCCATAGAGCAGGACCAGAACACCGTCGTCCTCAAGGATTTCAAGGGCGACCCAGTGAAGCAGGTGATCTTCGATCCGGCCACCGGCCTGTGGCACGACAGTGAAACCGGCAACCTCTTCGATCCCAGCAAGTGGGGACAGGTGCAGGACCAGGCTGCGCAGGATTTCGCCTGGAGCCAGGCCGACTTGCAGCACATGATCGACCGCCAGGACGCCTTCAGCCAGCAGATGGACGAGGTGGTGAGAGCGGAAGATCAAAAGGAGGCGGCGCTCAAATACCTGGAGAAGATGAACAAGACGGCCTGGGACACCGGGATGGCCGATTTCACCCAGGCGCACAATCCCATCGAAGCCACCGAGAAGATGATGGACGACATTCTGGCCGGCAAACCTATCAACGTGCCTGAGATCCTGGCGGGCCGCCGTTATATGGAGGACCGCCTGCTCGGTATCTCGGCCCAGGAGTCTACCCTCTCGCTGCCGGAGAACCAGGCCAATCTGCTCGACTACACCAAGACAGCGGCCTGGAACAGCCTTCAGGAACTTGTTACCGGGAGGGATACCGATGGACATTTCACGGTAGCTGGATTCCTGGGGATGGTGAGCCTGCACATTGGCGGCGCAATGGTGGCAGGGCCGTATTACGAATGGCTCTCCGAGGGCCTGTTGACGGGAGCCAGCACGGTCTACGCGGAAAAGGATGCCATCGACCACGGAGCTACCGATCTGGACGCATTGGAAGCAGGGGCGTGGGAGATGGTGAAGACGGGCGGGATCCAGGCCGCAGCCGGGCTCGGCATGCATTACTTTCCCAACGTGGCTAAAGGCATCGGGGAGATGGTGCAGCCGACGCTTAGCGCGCTTGGGCAGAAAATTACCGCCCTTGCACAACGGATTAACAGAGTTCCATACCAGCTCAGGACTCAGTTATTCCTGTGCGACGAATTGAAGCTCACGCGCGCCGCATTGGATAAAGCGCTTGACTCCGGCGACCCCGCCGATCTGATCAAGCTTTACCAGAACGGAGGCATGGACAGGCTCGGAGAGTTGCAGGCCGCGGGAGGGATGAGCGCAGCGGATGCGAAGCTTCTGAACTCCAGGCTCATGCCCATGGTGAGCGACGTGGTCGATCATTCCACGCGCAAGAGCATGCTGGAGTTTTTCAACGATACAAAAGTGCCGGTCAAACAGACGATCATCGCCGACTCAGGGTCCAGCGCGCGCGGGGTTAGTTCCAAGGCATTTACCGACGCCGACCGCACCGTGATAACGCAGTTCGACCAGAAGGATGTGGCGGATTGGATCGAGGCCGAAGTCAAAGCGGGCAATCCGAGGTTGAACATGGAGCAGGCCAATGAGAAGCTCCGCCAGATGTTTGCCGATAAACTGGCAGACAATGTGGACAGGAATCTGCGCGCGGTGGGATTCGAAGGCGGAGCGAAGGACGTCCATTACTCCACCTATAACGGGATCGGCCCCAGCGCTGGACAACCGGACTGCTACGGAGCCGGCTGGACCGGTCAGCGAATGAAGTTGCAGGGCGTTGCTACGGAATACAGCGGGGGCGGGTTCGGGACTGTCCAAAATACGCGCACGATCACAGGCACCGCCGCGGTCGATCAGCACGGGTTGAACGTCGCGGAGGTAACCGGGAAGCTGCCTCCGAATCCCGACAAGTTCAGTCCCGACGAGTTCGATCTCTTCAGCCGGCAGCAAGTCGACGCGGCCAGCGGACATCTCGACGTCAAGTCGGTGGCCAAGGCCATGAAGCGGGAAAGCGACCTGTCGGATCGCATCAACAGCATGTCCGGCAACAGCTATGGCCGGCAGCAACTTCAGAAGGCGGGGATTCCCACGAATCAGCCAGTGCTGGACAAGGATCTCACCGACATCGCCAAGGAGATCTGCAACAGGCCGAGTGAGGCGACCGCCATCCTGGCGGATAACAACATGACCCAAATCGTATTCCAGGCGCGGGTCAGAGACGCGCTGCGGAGTTACCATGCTGCGATTGGCGGGACATAGTAGCAGTAACGTTGCGGGCAATTGCAAGGAGCAGGAGATGACACCCATGGAACCAGGTACGGCATCGGGGGGCGCGCAGGCGGCGTCCGCCGGCAGGCCCCGCATCGGCATCGATGGCGAAGACTACCTTCTGACGGAAGGCGATCTTCGCGCGCTGGCGGATTTGATCGGCGCGCACTCGAACGCGCTTTCGTTTCTGCCCGCGGGCAATGCGGCCGCGGAGGTCAAGGCGCGGCTTGCCGCGGAGTTCGGGCAAATGGAAGAGGCGCACCGTCAGCGGTTGGCCATCGCCATCGGCGTGCTCAGAGCGCCGGCGAAGATCGCTTACCTGAACCACACCATCGCCGATGAGACCGTCAGCCGCGGCATGCTGGCCTGGTCGCCCAGCGTCCCGGATTACATCGTGGCTATGGCCCGCACGGGCAGTGTGCGCCGGGTTTCCTACTGGACGGCCGCCAGTCTTCAGGGTTCAATTACCAGGATTCTGGCCGCCGACGTGAAGCTCCCGGACGACGGCATCGGCTGCAAGCTGCCTTCAACCGCCGTGCTGACCTTCGTGGCAATCCTCGATCAGTTGCGGGCGGTCCGGCTGTATTCCATGCTCAACCACGCCGCGCCATCCACTATGTTTTCGCCCGCCGAGATCCAGGAGCGGCTGGCCGGCGCCGCAGTTGAGGACTTCCGCTGGCCACTCAACTTTACTGACAAGGTGCTGCCGGGAATGGCCGCGGCGCTTACCCCGGATGACGTTTCAAAGGCCTTCCAGGACCTGATAGCAGCCGAGCTGATCGAGCCCGTCGTCGAGACCGAAGGCTCGAAGCGCTACGACCTGACCGAAGAAGGCAGGGTGATCTGCGACGGCGTTCTCCATGAAGTCACCAAGGTGGCGCTAAGCCTCTGCGACCAGCATCCGGATGGACAGTTGGGCCATGATCTGGCTCTGCTGATTCGCGGCGCATTCCATCTCTTCCTCTTTATGATGTCGGGCCAGGACGGGTCTGTCTGCGCCGTCAACAATGCTGACCTTGACGACCTTCTGACCCGGGCCCTGGCGTCTCCGACGTCAGCCCCGGCGGGCGCAGCGCAGCAGCCGAAGCCGCGATTCTGTGGGGAGTGCGGCCAGCCCGCGGCGCCCGGCATACGATTCTGCGGGAACTGCGGCGCGTCCCTGGCGTGAACTGCCCCCGATGCTCCACATTGATGGAGACTGCGGAGCGCGCCACAAGCGCTCCGCTACTGACCCGGCGCGAAGTTGATTGCCGCCTCGGTCACAGCCACGGTCGGCTTGCCGTTGAGCAGGACGGGCTTGTAGCGCCATTGACGCACCGCATCGACGGCAGCCTGTGCCAGGATGGGGTTGCCCCAGATCACGCTCACTTCCTTGACGGAGCCATCGGTGCCAATCGTTACGCGGAGCCGAACCACGCCACTGATTTTCGCCGCCTTTGCAATCGGCGGGTACTGCGGGGGGACTTGCCGGATCAGCGCGGCTTGTTGAACCTTGCCCGGAATGCTCACCGGTTGTGGAGAGTTCATGGCTGGCGGCGGCACAGAAGGCTTGTGACTGGGCAACTGCGCCGGCTTTGGAACCGGTACCGTTGAGGCTGCTGTGGCAGCAGCCGGCTGCCCGGAAGGCTGAGCTGTGCTGGCCGGCGCCGCAGCGGCGGTTGTTTGCGCTGGCTGAGGTGCAGCTGAAGGTTGAGCGGGCTGCGGCGCAGCTGGCTCGGCGGACCCTCCGCTGGCCACGCTCACCGGCGACGGCTGTGCCGCCGCGGCGGTTGCCGGCGGATGCGACTCCTTGGCCTTCTTCCAAAGCGTATAGCCGTAGTATCCGCCGCCGCCGAGAGCCGCCAGCAGGATCACTGCCGCAACGATCTTCCCGCCCACGGACTTCTTCGCCCCTAGCGGGGCCGCGGAGGGACCTGCGAATGGGGCCGGAGCAGACGCCGATTGCGTTCCGGCGAGCCCGCCAGACGGAGGCCCGACAGGCTGCCAGGGGGGTGGCGCGGCAGCCGTCGCAGGCGGTGGAGGCGTGATTGGCGGGGGTGGCGGCGGCGGCGCTGCCACAGGCTGCGGTGGGAGCGGAGGAGGAGCTGCTGGCGGAGGCGGCGGGGCCGCTGCCGGTGGATGCGGGGCCTCCTGCGTCAACGGCTTCCCGCACTGGATGCAGAACTTGACAGTCTCCGGGATCGAAGCCCCGCACGAGGAGCAGGTTCGTCCGGCAACTGCCGCTGGGGACGTTGGCGCCGCGGCGGCGAGCGGCTTGCCGCAGGATGTGCAAAACTTCAGGCCCTCGTTGTTTTGGTTGCCGCAACTAGCACAAGCAGCCATGGTTCTCTTCCTCCAAGGCAAATTATAGAGCCGCCCAATTCGATCTTGCGGGCGGGCGATCTTTGCTCCGTCTTTTGCGGACTGTGGCTGCAAATGCACCCTGCCCGACAGCCGAGGTCCAGGTAGGTAGCGGCGAAATTGCGGTTCCTCGGTGCCAGTGTATTTCCTTTCTGTTCAATGGTTGTGCGCCTCGCAACCGACGGCGGCGATAACCTGCCGGTCAGCGCCAATGGCGGATTCACCTTCCCCACCGCTCTCGACAGCGGCGCGGCTTACGCCGTCACCGTCCTCACCCAGCCCTCCAGCCCGGCACAGATTTGCACAGTGACCAATGGTAGCGGAACCGCCATCGCCAATGTGACCAACGTCCAGGTAGCCTGCACCACGACTACCTACACCATCGGAGGCATGGTCTCAGGGCTTTCCGGCAGCGACCTGGTGTTGCAGGATAACGGCAGCGACAACCTGCCGGTCAGCGCCAATGGCGGATTCACCTTCCCCACTGCCCTCAACAGCGGCGCGGCCTACAGTGTCACCGTCCTCACGCAGCCCTCCAGCCCGGCGCAGCTCTGCACGGTCTCGAATGGCAGCGGAACCGCCAGCGCCAATGTCGCCAGCGTCCAGGTAGCCTGCGTCACCACCAACAGCCAGACCGTGGGACCGGCGGGGGGCACCTTCACCTTTGCCAACGGCGCGGTCACCCTGACCTTCCCCGCCGGCGCTTCCGGCCAACACCGCCGTCACCGTCACAAGCTCCACGGCGGCCTCCGGCTCCCCCATCATGATCGGCTCCTCGGCCTATACCTTCGCCCCAGAGGGCATCTTTTTCGCCGCGCCCGTCTATGTCACCATCGCCTACGATCCCACCGCCATCCCCAGCGGCGTGGCCGAGTCCTCCCTGCGCGCGGCCAAGCTGAGCAACAGCGCCTGGGACGGGCTGGTCGTCTCTTCCGTTGACACTTCGGCCCACGCCGCTACCGGCCTGCTCACCGGCTTCAGCACCTACGCCGTAGGCGACGCGCCCCTCACTCCGTTTGCAGCGCCAGCCATTCCGACCGCCCCGGCCAGCAGCGGCTACAACGTGATCAACGACCCGCTAGTGACTGGCGACATCGAACGGCCGACAGCCTCACCGTGAACAACGACGGCTATGTGAACTACACCCTCCAGGACGGCACCGGCAAGGTGATCTTCGCTTCGGGCACGGGCGGGACCACCATCACCGTCCTCAACGTGGCCAACATCACCGTCCTCAACCAGCAGGGCAACACCATCTTCAGCACGCCATAGCGCATGGAAAAGATGCCCGCAGGAAGGTGCAACCAGACAAGCGGCATATCTTGCGTCCCGGTGGCGGAAGCAGCTTTTCGTCTTGGCTGGCCGTCCCCGGATGCAGCGCGGGACTTTGGATGTGCTCTTGGCCGCATGCGCCTGGCCCTTGCCGGAGCTCCGCATGGGACGCGCTGTTTCAGATCGGCGTTCAACCGTCCGATGCGCTCATGGAGCCGGTCTGCCGGCTTCCAGGTTCCGTGCGCTTCGCCGGCAACTCAGGCAGTGCTCCTCCTTTGAGATTGACCTGTGCAACATACGGACAAGTTTTCAGTCTTGGGCATAGTTTGGGCATAGGTTGGGCATAGAAAAAGGCATCCGAGGATGCCTGTGATTTGCAACTTGTTGATTTTATGGTGCCGGGGGGGCGAACCCCCATGACCGCAAGGGTCGGCGGATTTTGAGTCTCTCAAAAATACCGTAAGTCTATGATAAATAAGCGAAACTGAGCGTAATGTCGGATATTCACAAGTGACTGCCTATCAGCAACTTAGCGCAATTCTCCGTAAACAAGCCAAACTGATGTCTGTACCCGAACCTGTACCCGACACTCTCATGTTGTGCGTTGGTGCAGGTGCAGATTTGGAGTACGGATGCTTGGTGTCAAGGGAGCCTGATCTGTCCTGAAAACGCGAATTGGGTTGTCGATAGTTGTTTGAAATTCCAATTCCCCGGAATCTGATCCGGCACGGCCTCGCGATCATCGGCCGAGTTCCTTTGACGTCGCTTGTAACGAAATCCCCGTTCCGTGACTTTAATCCTATGAAAGCACCACCCAAGGACTTCTCACCGAATGAGTTCACGCCTTTACCAACATCTGGGCCTCTTTCTCCTGTTCTCGATGGGGAGACTGGCCGCCGGAGCGCAGGAACCTCTGACGCTTCGTCAAGCCATCAATCAGGCCCTGGGGCAAAGCCCTGAGGCAGCGATGGCCCGCGCCGACAAACAGGACGCCGGCTTGGAGGCTACCATGGCGCGCACGCAACTTCTTCCACAGCTTGGATTTACAGAAGACATTTCCCACGGCAACGACCCCGTTTATGTCTTTGGAACGCGGCTCCGGCAGAGGCAGTTTACTCAGGCCGATTTTGCGCTGAACGCGCTGAACTTCCCCCAGCCGATCGGCAATTTCTCTACGCGCTTTTCTGGGCAGTGGATGGTCTTCGATTCATTCAAGACCCAGAAGGAGATCCACCGCGCCGATCTCTTCAAGGGAAGCGCCGCCAACGGCGCCCGGGCAGTGGACCAGCAGATTGTGTTTCACGTTGTGGCGGCCTACCAGCAAGTGCTCTATGCGCAGCGGGAGATCGACGTCGCCCAGCACGAACAGGAAACGGCGGCGGCCCTGCTGAGATCGGTGGACGAGCACGTCAAGGCGGGGCTTGCAGTGGAGTCGGACCAGATGTCGGCCGAGGTGAATGTGGCCGCACGCACAGAGGAGTTGATTGCGGCCCAGGGCGACCTGGAACTGGCGTGGGCGGCATTGCGCGAGGCGATGGGCGCTCCGGAGTTGAAGACAACCGAGTTGAAGCCGATTGAGCCGCATGTGTTTCCGCAGGGCATGCTGGAAGAGGAGATCGGTACGGCAGCGAAAACGCGTCCTGATCTGATCGCGCTGGTCCAGGCGCAATCGGCGCAGGCGTATGCAGTGGGAGCGGCAAAGTCGGACTTCGGCCCACGCGTGAGCGCCTATGGAAACTGGGAAGAAGACCAATCCTCCTTTGCCGGCTCGGGAGGTAACAACTGGGTGGCTGGCGTCCAGATCAGCGTGGACATTTTGCCAATTGGCAAGCGCGCACAGCTGGATCGAGAAGGCGTTGCAAAGCAAAAGATCGACGCACAGATGGCCGCAACCCAGCAGCATCTGCGGCTCGAAGTCAGCCAGGCGCACATTCACCGGCAGACGGCCGCACTACAGCTAGAGACGGCACGGGCTGCAATGGATCAATCGGCGGAGAGTCTGCGCATTCTGAAGAACCGCTACGACGCGGGACTTGCGACCATCACCGATCTGCTGCGGGCCGAGGACGCCGAACGGCAGAGTCAATCCAATTACTGGCATGCCGTCTACGGGAATGCCATGGCCTATAGCGAACTTCTATACGCTACCGGGACACTGACCCCCGATGCCGCTGAGGAACTGCAATGAAGAATCTCGTATGGGCGGGTTTGCTTGCCGCTTCCGCGGCGATGATTGCCGGCTGCCAAAGCGGTGAACCTGCCGCGACTCCAGGGACCACACCAACGATGCAGGCGCGGGTTGTTGAAAGCCAGGAGCAACAGGTGCCTGTGAGCCTGCGGTCCACTGGCACTGTTCATGCCAGAGAAACCGCAGTGATATCGGCTCAGGTGATGGGGCGCATCCAGCAGGTGATGGTGCGGGAAGGGGACAGCGTTCGGGCTGGACAAACCCTGGTGGTGCTCGACGATGCGGCTTTGCGCGCGCAGGTGGAGCAGGCACAAGCAGGCGTGAAGGCTGCGCTCAACATGCAAGCAGCGGCGCAGACGAATGCGGCCCTCGCGGCAAGCACGCTGGCCCGCTACAGGCAGCTTGAGTCTGAAAAGAGTGTAAGCCCGCAAGAGATGGATGAGGTCTCGCGTCGAGCGGAAGCGGCAGCGGCGAACCTGGAGGGAGCGCGTGCGCAGGCCGATGCGGCGCGAGCGCAGGAGAGCGGGGCGCGCACCATGATGAGTTATACCCGCCTGATTGCGCCCTTCGCAGGCGTGGTTACGGCGCGGATGACGGATCCGGGAACAATGGCCGCACCTGGCGTGCCGTTACTCCAGGTGGATCAAGCTGGAACGCTGCAACTGGACGTCACGGTGGATGAGTCGGCGATTGGCGCAACTCGCAAGGGGATGAAGCTGACCGTGGAAGTGAACGGCGCAGCGGCAACTGGGAGTGTTGCCGAGATAGTTCCTGCCGCCGACCCGGCGAGCCACACCTTTCTGGTCAAGATCGACTTACCTTCCTCGATCCAGATACGCGCGGGCATGTATGGAACAGCCGAGTTTGCCAATGGCGTCCGCCGGGCGATACTCATTCCGCGCTCCGCCGTTGTTGCGCGCGGCTCGCTCAACTGTGCGTACGTTCTCGATGGCCAGGGGATTGCGCAACTCCGCTACCTTACTCTTGGCGCACCACAAGGCAATCTCGTCGAGGTTCTGTCGGGCGTTTCCGCCGGTGAAAGACTCGTAGACGCTCCTTCTGACCGGGACCTTGCAGGCCGGCGCATTGAGGTCCAGCCATGACAGAGGATCTTGGAATTGCCGGGCGGCTTGCACATTCATTCCTCAACTCCAAGCTGACGCCGCTCTTCATTGCCGCATCACTGGCCATCGGAATCTTTGCGGTAGCGATTATTCCACGCGAAGAAGAGCCGCAAATCCTTGTGCCGATGCTGGACATTGCCACCGCCATGCCGGGCGCTTCACCTGCCGAGGTGGAAGAGCGGGTTACGCTGCCGATCGAGAAGCTCGTTCATGAGATCTCCGGTATCGAATATGTGTATTCGACATCCGGACCGGGGCAGAGCTTGGTGATTGTGCGCTTTCTGGTTGGCACGCCGCAGGAAGACGCGCTGATCAAGGTCTACAGCAAGCTCTACTCGAACTTCGATCGCATGCCTCCCGGAGTATCACAGCCGCTGATCAAGGCCCGCTCCATCGACGATGTTCCGATTCTCGCCATGACGCTGTGGGGCGAGCATTACGACGGCTATCAGCTTCGCGCCATCGCTGCCGAGATGCAACACAACATTTCCCAGATCCCGGATGTATCGGAGACGACCATCATCGGCGGGCTGCCTCGCACCGTGCGCGTAGTGCTCAGCACCGAGAAGCTGGGCGCCTACGGCCTTTCGCCTATTGCAATCGTCGGGCATTTGCAGGCCGCAAATGCGAGCGTGCAGGCAGGAAACTTCTCTGATGACAATCAGGAGATCCGCGTTGACGCAGGCAACCTCTTCACACGGCGCGAGGATCTTGAAGCCGTGGTCGTGGGCGTGGTTCGCGGGCATCCGGTGTATCTGCGCGATGTGGCAGACAAGATTGTGGATGGCGCCGCGGAGCCGGCCGACTATGTGGTTTACGGGACGACGAATGCGAGCCGGAATGAGGCCCGGCAGTATCCCGCCGTAACCATCACCGTGGCCAAGCGCAAAGGAACCAACGCAACCGATATCTCGAATGCCGTGCTGAAGCGCGTTCATCAGATGCAGGGCGTCACCATTCCCAACGACGTGACGGTGACCACCACGCGGAATTATGGAGAGACGGCCAAGAACAAGTCCGACGAACTGCTTGAGCATCTGCTGCTGGCCACGCTGTCAGTAACATTGCTGATCGCGCTCTTCCTGGGTTGGCGTGAGTCGGGCGTGGTGCTGCTGGCCATTCCGGTTACACTGGCGCTTACCATGTCGGTGTTCTACTTCCTGGGCTACACCATCAACCGCGTTACGCTGTTTGCATTGATCTTCTCAATTGGCATTCTTGTCGATGACGCCATCGTCGTGGTCGAGAACATGGTTCGGCACTTCCGGCTGCCGGAGAATCATGGCCGTCCGATGAGTGAAGTCGCGGTCGAAGCGGTGGCCGAAGTCGGTAATCCCACGATTCTGGCCACCTTCGCCGTGATCGCAGCGGTACTACCGATGGCCTTTGTCCGCGGGTTGATGGGGCCGTACATGCGACCCATTCCCGTGGGAGCATCGGCGGCCATGCTTTTCTCGCTGCTGGTTGCCTTTGTGGTCTCCCCCTGGGCAGCTCTCCGCCTTGTAGGCCGGCATCTTGAAGGCGCCAAAATACTGGAACCGGAGACTGAAAACTGGCGGACCAGGCTCTATCGCCGCATCATGACGCCTCTGATCCAATCCCCGCGCAATCGCGTTCTGTTCTTCATTGGAGTGGTGGTATTGCTTGTGGCCTCAGTGACGCTTGTGCCGCTCGGACTGGTTCGCGTCAAGATGCTTCCTTTCGACAACAAGAGCGAGTTGCAGGTGGTCATCAATATGCCCGACGGCACGCCGCTGGAACAAACTGCGCGCGTGGCCCAGGCGCTGGGCGAAGAGCTTGCGCGCCAGCCGGACGTTTTGAACTACCAGACCTACACTGGAACGTCCGGTCCCTATAACTTCAACGGGCTGGTGCGCCATTACTACATGCGACGGCAGCCAAATCAGGCCGACATCCAAGTCAACCTGATGCCCGCAAAGCAACGCAGCGTACAGAGCCATGCCATTGCAAGACGGCTTCGTCCGCTGCTCGATGCGGTCGGAAACGCGTATGGCGCGCGCATTCAGGTCAGCGAGGTTCCACCCGGGCCGCCAGTGGTGCAAACCTTGGTGGCCGAGGTTTACGGTCCAGATCTTGCTGGTCAGACCCAGGTTGCCCAACAGATCAAGACCATCTTTCAACAAACGCCAGGGGTGGTTGACACCGACTGGTACGTCGAGGACCCGGAACCCAGACTTGTAATGCTTGTGGACGAGGTCAAGGCGGCGCAGCATGGCATCGCGGTCTCCGACGTGGCGCATGCTTTGGCCCTTGCCATCTCGGGAACGGAGGTCGGCTTGATCCATGACCAGGCGGCGCGAGAGCCCGTGCCCGCAATCGTGGAACTTGACCGCGCGGACCGTTCTTCTGAGCAGGGGTTGGAGAATATCCGCCTGCCCGGCGCCGACGGCGGCATGGTCTCGTTGCGCGAGCTGGTGACAGTTGAGCACAAAACGATCGAGCCGAGCATCTACCACAAGAATCTGCGCCGAGTGGTGTATGTCACGGGGGACGTGGCAGGAGCGGTGGAAAGTCCGGTTTACGCCATCCTGAAGATGAACAAGGACCTTGACCATCTCACCCTTCCGGCCGGATACACGCTGGCCCGCTACAACGCGTCGGTGCCAGAATCCACTGACCACTACTCGATGAAGTGGGACGGGGAATGGCACATCACGATTGAGGTCTTCCGCGACATGGGCCTGGCCTTCGCCACTGTGCTGGTACTCATCTACGTGCTTGTGGTGGGCTGGTTCCGGTCCTTCATTGTTCCGCTGATCATTATGGCTCCCATTCCACTTACTTTGGTCGGGATCATGCCTGCTCATGCGATTTTGGGCGCATTCTTTACGGCAACCTCGATGATCGGCTTCATTGCCGGCGCCGGCATCATCGTGCGCAACTCGATCATCCTCGTTGACTTCATCGAGCTCCGAATTCGCCAGGGAATGCCGCTGGCCGAGGCTGTGATCGATGCAGGAGCAACGCGCTTCCGCCCCATGTTGCTGACAGCGGCCGCGGTTGTAGTCGGCGCAAGCGTAATCCTGACTGACCCCATCTTTCAGGGACTCGCACTTTCGCTGATTGCAGGAGCAGTTGCATCGACTTTCCTCTCATGGCCTACCATTCCAGTTCTCTACTTCATGCTTCACTCCAGGCACAGTTCCAAGCCTGCCCCTCAACCGGAAACAGAACAAGGAGATTCCTTATGACAGTCGAACTTGGTGTGCGCCTCATGGCAGGCATCATGGTGCTTTTGTCGCTTGCTCTTGCGCATTTCTCTTCTCTCTACTGGCTCTGGCTGACGGTTTTCGTTGGGGTAAACCTGTTGCAATCGTCATTCACAGACTGGTGCCCGGCCATGTCCATCCTGCGCGCCATGGGGCTGAAGGATGCAGCTTGCAGTTCCGGACAGTGAGTCAGGAATGAATGCCCGGACCCGAACCGCGCAACTCAAAGATGAGGTCTACCGCCAGATGTTCCGGTTGGAGGAAGGCCGTCCAGGCTCCGAAATGGGCCTCGCACTTGCCTTGTTGCGCGCATGGATTGCCGCAGATTCCAAACCTGGAGGCGCCAAAAACTGGGATTGGCTTAGAAAGATATCTCCGATCTGTCTTCAGATGATTGAGACGGCTTTGAAGTCGAATGCCACGACGCTTCACTGTGCGCAATGAAGCGCTCAGGCTCCAGTGCGAGCGACTCTTCGCTCATTAGCGCGCGAGAATATACTGGTCTAGCACACGACGCCCCCTGCGATGCGACCTGAACTGATTCGAGCAACAGACCTCTTGCGCCGCAGCTCTCCGGAAGCTGTCGAAGAGGCGATTGGTTTGCTGCAAAATACGGTCTACTCCTTCAGCATGAAGGTCTGTGGGCATCCGGAAGATGCGGAAGACACCATGCAGGAGGTGCTCTCCCGTTCCCTTGGGCACCTGGCCAAGATACAGAGCCCGCAGGAGATGGCCGTCTGGTTGTATACCGTTACCAGGAACCGCTGCTGGCGAATGCGCCGCAAGCCTGCACACGCCCCAGCACACCTGCTCTCGCTCGACGAATTGATGCCGGACGGTGACGAACTGGGCAGAATGCTTGAGGATGCCGCGGCGGGCCCGGAGAGGAACGTCCTCGCCGCTGAGCAGCACCATCTGCTGCATCAGGCAATCCTCCACATCCCGGCCACATTGCGTATCGTTCTCGTGCTCCACGATATGGAAGAACTGACCACCGAGCAGGTTGCGCAGGTTCTCTCGCTTCAGCAGGGAACTGTACGGATACGGCTTCACCGGGCACGTCTGAGTGTGCGCAAGGAGATGAGCCAGCTACTCGAGGCCATTCCCGAGCTATCCAAACAAGCCAGTCCCTCCGCAAGCAAGCCCAAACACGCCCTCGCCGAGGGCACCCAACACCCGGCTGAGTGCCGCGATCTTTTCGCCAATCTCTCCGAGTATCTCGACGGCCGCGTGGAACCTCTGACCTGCGAGAAGATGCGCAAACACATTGAAGCATGCCCGTCCTGCGTGGCGTTTCTGCGCGATTTGCGCACGGCTATCGATCGTTGCCGATCCATGGAGATTCCCTGCGACCCGGCCGTCGCCCCTCGCCTTCGCGCCGTCCTCACGAGGGAATACCTGCGCATGTTGGCGATCCCAATCGGCAAGAAAGCCTCCACCATGGTGTAACGAATCGCCGCTCTGGTGTCTTTCTTCTATCGGAAGAGGGAATCCGCGATGGAAGTGAAGATTACGCATCTTGATCATGTTAAGTTCGCGACTCAATCGCGGTCGCATACCATTGTTTGCGACCAACCTGCGGAGAATGGCGGCGAAGACTCCGGCATGACGCCTCCGGAACTGCTCCTCGCGTCTTCGGGTTCCTGTGCGGCTTTCTATGCCGTGCAGTATTTGAAAACTCGCCATCTCGCGGAGACAGGTGTTGAGGTCACAGTGACCGCCGAAAAGTTGAAGTAGCCTGCCAGGGTTGGTAACTTCCGCGTGCACGTTGTGTGCCCAGTCTCTCTCACAGAAGAGCAGACTGAGGGCCTCATGCGCTCCGTGCTTCACTGCCTGGTTCACACCACGCTCTTGACGCCGCCGGAGATTGCGATTGACCTGACTACAAAGGAGACAGGCGCTCTCCACGCATGACAGCATCGATGGATCGGGTGCGCCAGTAGGTGGGCGCCATCGATTCCATCGAACTCCTAAACGGGCGGGGCTTCTCAACCACGTGTCCAAGAATGTATTCTTCACCGGTTTGATTCTTGCCGCCAGCGGTCTCGTGCCAGCAGATTGAGTCCGCCAATCAACCCGAAAGAGAGCGTAATTGAGACAAGCTTGACGCAAGGCTCCGCTCCGAATCGGAGTCGAAACTAGTAATCAATTGAAAATAAAATAGATGCGGACTGTACCTCTATTTGTACCCCACGTCGACCACAATAGTCAGGAATTGCGCCAGTTGTGGCGGAATACCGCAAGTAAATGTCTTATTATCAATACTATACCATGGTGCCGGGAGGGGGGGTCGAACCCCCATGACCCGAAGGTCGGCGGATTTTGAGTCCTATTCTCTGTCTCTAGAACTGCGCTGCACGGTCTCGCACAGAGTCGAACAAGTCACTATTTACCAATAAGATAGAATCGTTTTCCACATGGCACCCTGTCGCACCAAAATGCACAAAATCACAGTACGAAGTGGCACCAAAAGCGGCACCGGGCTCTTTGCGTAAGTCCTTTAGAATCGCATTCCGGCGCTGCGGATTTCCGGTCCGCTGCGTCTGCGCTAGCAACGCCTTGCCCTCAGAATTCTCCACATGAAACCCCGCATCCACTCGGCTTTAGCTACCACGTCTGCAAGCGTCTTCAGGGTTTCACGCCGCCTGAACCTGCTCTCTGAATTGGTACGACTTGAACCTACAACCCCTCGGTTAAGAGGCGAATCGTTAACGCTGGAGTACGTATGTTATCAGCGGAGTACAGAGGACAACAGAGGAAGACTCGGAGTCCCTATGGCGCGCAATTCGGCGAAGAATTCGGCGAAGTTTGCGCGTGAGTTGAGAATTCGGCAGATGGCCTTCAGCCCATTCGGCCCAACCGCTTCTGGAAACCTGGTCGTGGACAGAACGGATACAGGCTTCGCTCAAGACCATCGGCACTCGGCGGGAATGTCCCGGTGCGGAGGACTTCGCCAAGCCGCCATCCTGAACCTCATGTCGGCAATCCTGCGTAGGCCATGACACTTGCAATTCGAACTGGAACTGGAATTCGCAAGGGTCTATTGCAGGGTCAGATGGCCCGCAACTTGACCTGAAGACGCCAAAGCAGGCGACTCTCGCTGTTCGGGAGTCCGACTACGAGGATGTCGACCATTCTCCTACAATGGTCCGCTAGACTCGGCCATCTTGCGACAAGGGCCTCCAAAAGCGCCGCAATTCTTTCATACCGATTCTTGCAAGCTCCTCTGCTGTACAAGTAGAACGCCGCCGATACAAGTGCGCCCTGAAGATTGTCTTCCACTTTTCGTTCCTGGGGCTCCTTCCGTGCAATCGCTTCAGCGAGCGCAAGCAGTTCGTTGCGAACCCGTTCGACAACATCCGCGCCAAGATGTGGGGCATGCTGGGTGGCAAACGCCATCGCGATGGCTCCCAAGGCCGGATTTTTCTCGAACAGTGTAACCAGGTCAACATTCAGCAGAGCCGTGCGTATCGTCTCTTGAAGCCCCGCGGGAATGGGCAAATCCCTAATCACTGCCTGTAGCACCATCCAGCCGTCATTTTCGTCACCCGATCCCACGTGAGCTACTGCTTCAGTCAGGTTGGCGAGACTTCTGAAGGAAGCGATACTCTCCACTAGAGACGGAGTCAATATGGAACCCCAGTTCGTATTGTCCCCTGACTGCAGGAATGACCCCATTGAATCAGGAGCGAGGGTGAGGTCAGTAAATAGAGCCAGGATATTGGGTTTTTCGGAGACTGACCGCTCGGACAGACTGGCGATTGTGGCGGCATCGACGAAGCGCCCGTTGTTTGAAGCATAGGCAATAAGAGAAAGTGTTAAAGGCCATTCTTCGATTCGATCAGGATTGGCAACGTCAGTGGTATAGGCTTCCTCGCCGCCCACCACTTCAGGCGACAGTCTCAACACCATCTGGTTAAAGTGATCTTTGATCCACTCGGATGGCACACGCGCCTGCACCATAATCCGGAACAGGCGGTCGGCGTGTGCCCATATGATGGCCAAACGGATGCTTCTAGGTAACTCGCGGAACCCCTTCGCATACCACAATTCGTCTCCGACAGACTTCAGGATTTCACGCCAGGCAGCCCCATGTGGGCCATTAAAAACCGTTCCAAGGTATTTCAGTTTTGTCCTGAAGTAACGCAGGTAGCTCGGCGAGTCATCTCCGAAATATCCAAATAACCTCGCTAGGTGCGCCATACCTACTGGAGACTGTCCAATCGTTCGTACGAGCCGCTTCAGGAGCGTTTTGCGCTCTGGACAGGACATTGCACTTAAGCGTTCGAAGATCGGCTCTGGTAACTCGACCGGGAGAGCACTCAACCGTGCAATTGTTTCCTCAACGCCGACGTCCTCAAGAAGAGCGTTGGCGGATTTCTGCAACTGCGCTTTGAATGGAATCTCACCACCCGATGCGCGATCAATCCGGAGGTGGTAGGCGATGACGCCTGCATCGGACGGAAACAAATCCGAAGGTCCAATGAATTCTCTTGCTTCGAGCTTGCGGCGAAGCTCCAGATAGGAAAAGTGAATACTCTGCTCTTTTAGGGTAGTCATTTTGGCGGCACGTTCGCCGAGATCCTGAATCTGTGACAAGCGCGCTACCGTGTCATCAATGGCTGCCCGACGAAGGTCAAAATGGCCCACAATCGATCGGATGGCGGCTTCCCGTAGGCTAACCGAGTCTGACAGGATTCCGACCGGTAGATCACCCAGTACGCAGCGCCCTCCGGTAGAGCGATCTTCCACAACCAAATTTTGCTGTTTCGCTTCCTCAACGATCATGAGGGCAAGACCGGGATACTCCGGACCCAGCGGTACGGGCGCCTTGTGTCTCATCACACGCACCGCGGCATCCCAGAACCGCTCAGGTGCAACCTTGTGTGGGCCAATCTGTACCATCGGGAGAACCGTCACGCCAAGGCTCTCAAAGAAATGAGGGTCTTCACCGATGAGAGCCTTCAGTGGATCCGGCAGATCCTCGATCAAAGTCCTGACGAAAACTGCTAAGGCACCTGCCGCCCGCGGTTGATCGTGTCTTATGCCGGTGCACGTTTGCAGCAACATGCGCTTGGCCGCGTCGATTGAGCTCTTGGCAAGTGTGGGATCTGTGTCGAAGCGGGTGCGTATTAGGTGCCCGTAAATCCAGTTCAGAAATTCACGACGGGCACGGCGATCATTGTCTTTTGAGGACCAGACACTGAATGATCCGACCAGAAAGCCGGCGAGGACCGCAGCTTCGAGTTGGAGATCGCTGGGTGCAGAGTGTTCGACATTCGCGAAGCCCCGTCCCCGATCGGGCATGTACAAATTGCCAAGCACCCATTCTGCACGGGCCTGCTTGACAGCAGCCGGATCGGTCGTGGACCAGATTTGGATGATCGCATCGAGAGTGGCAGTCCCCGATGCTAGGATGAAAGGCCATTCGACCGGTGTACCCGGAGTCGGTGAGACAACATTGAGTGCATCGCAATCCAAGAGAGATCTTGCAAAGTTTCGCCGAAGAGTTCGCAACTCGCGAGAATCTGTGAGACTGTTAGGCGAAACCTGTGCGTGCGTAATCCAGTGAGTGACCTCCCGCTGGTCTAGAGATAGAAAACGAACTTCTGCGCTTCGCATACGATGAATGATCTGACAAAGATCGCTTTCTGAAATGAGTTCTCTCTGTCGCAACAAGTATACGAGGTCGAGGGTGTCCACGATCCCGCACCCTTCTCGTTGCATGAACCGATTCACACAGCGATCGTCGATCCATATCAGGTCGCCGGCCCTTGTTTCGAATTGGAAGAGATCAAGAAGGCATTTGAACTCCAATGAAAGCGCTTCAGGCACAGTAGCATCGTCTTGACCGTGGTGAAAGGCAGGTTGAAGTTGATAGGTTTCAGTTCCGAGCCCACTAGTTAGTCTTTCGATAATCCGACTAAGCCATGCGGCGTCGGCATTCCCATGAGCGAAGTTGGCTAGTTCGGCACGAACGAGCAGATCGAACTCTCCACGGTCAAGGTGAAGATGGAATGTTCGGGCTGCGTGCTCAAGAACGCCACCCGCAGCAAGCCATTCAAGGATTCCGGCACTGCAGCGAATCTCAGCCCCGCTTGGAATATCGCGCTGTGAAAGGCAGTGTCTCTCCGGTCCCAGGACCTCAAGGGCGAACGAACACTGCACATTCGAAATTTCACCGAAAGCGCGCAGTGTCTCCACAATGGAATGCGGGGATCGGAAGCGGCGTATTTGCTCCTCAGGTAGACCCTGTAGTTCCTGTCCAAGGGTATCCAGAGGAAGGCTCCAGTCCGCCACCAGCCACTGACTGGTTTCTGGTTCCCCACCGATTGTTGAGCCAGTGCTGGAGGTGAATGGCGAATCTTGCAAACCGCCACGAAAGAGCGTAATGCTTGCCGCTGCTACAAGATCGGCAACAGCACGGAGAGACGAATGCCGGGACGGCTGTAGCTTCAGTGCCGTGTCCCGCATGGCGACCAGGGCGACAAGAGTGTCGTGCGGCAGGACGATCGGATGGAACGCCGCTTCAATCTTCTCGAGAACCTCAAAATGCGCGGCCGTAAGCAGCGCAGTCAGATCGGCATGCAAACTAAGATGCTGGTCGGACTGAACCCTCAAGGTCTGACCGGCGCGGGATCCTGAACGAAGGAACACCGGCCCTGCGCCGTGAGTCATTTCCTCATTCAGTAGGAATAGCCGATGAAACCAAAAGACGAGCGGCTGCTTGATATGCTGCGCGGCAACATGAATTGAAATCTGCCCCGCCCGGTACATTCGGTAGACGTCGTCCATCGTGCTCTTTTGCGCCAGCAGTGCCTTTCGGGCCTGATCAAGGTCCATGCGCTGAACATAACCGCCGGAATCGGCGGGCAAAGACATCAGGCGATCAAGAAGAGGTCGGAGTTCACGATCGAGCCCCAGACGATATCCGATTTCCATAGCTCCGTTCAGTTGTAAGTCTGCAATACCTCTTGACCTCGCACGCCTCCAGAGCTCAGTTGCAAGCTGCGGGTCTTGGTAAGCGATCCGGGCCGCGAGCCGCAATAGATCCGTTGAGGATAAATCTTCAAACCTGTCGTGCTTCCTGGCGAAAAGGGCAAGAGAAGGGATATCGCCTTTCTCAAAATACAAATCTGCCAGAGCCAGAAAATGAATTAAGGTCGGATTAAGTCTGAACAGATCTTCCGCTCCCGCAATTGCGGACGGAAGAAGGCCCAGTTCCCGCCTAGCAGAGATACTCAACCTGACCATCTCGTTTGGCAGTTGAGAATGCGGAAAGACAGAGCGTCGGTCTTCGAGAAGTTCCAGACACCGTTTGAAGGCCCCCGCATGGTACAGAATCACTGCGGCGAGTCTCACGGCTTCTGCTGTGCCGATACGCAAAGCTAATTTGGGGGCGAGAGGTTCGGCTTCTTTCCATCTTCGATGGGCTCCCAGGACCATGCAGAGTTCATTCACCGCTTCATCACTTCCATTTTCCGAGCGCGACTTGAGCTCCAGAATCAATGGTTCCCAATCACCAGTCTGACGCGCTTTGAGACGGAACAACATGAGCTGGGTGTCCGGAAGGCCGGGTGGGTCCAAGTCCATTGATGGAGAAACCATGGAAGGTCTTTCGTCAGACAGAAACCCAATTTGCGCTATCCAGAACTGCCAAAGCCCGGTCGCACCATAACCCGCAAACACGGATTCAGTTTTGACAAGTAACTCCTGGGCCGCCGCGTATCGCTGTTCTTGTATATGGCAGATAACCGCAACAATGACCTCAGCAGGGGACGCGGTGCCGGACTCAATCACCGACTCGAGGGCGTGCCTGGCAGGCTGAATGCTCACGTCGAGTTTTCGGGCAATCGCCCATGCCAGGACTCGATAGTTTCCGGCATCGCGTTTCAAAATTTCCTGGGAATAGGCGTTTGCGGCATCCCGTTGCTCAGGATCGTTTGCTAAACACGCCAGATGCCAAGTCTCGAATATGCGCCGGTCTTCCACAGAAAGCTCTTCCTGAGCCTCCAGCGATGTCAAAGCAGCGACAGCGGATCTCAGAAAGCCTCGGCTCTCGTCGTCTGTTTTTACCAGACTCCAGTCGATAGGGTCAGGCCACTGCGGAATACGTCTCGGTACTGCTGCCGGCGAAACCGCGCTGAAATAGCGGACAATGGCGCTGGTAAAAACTACGGCATTCCAAGATCCGGCAATCTCGCTGGCTTTTTGAATTTCAAGACCTGCTTGAACCAGATCACGGTTTTGTGCAAACGCCAAGGCGCGCAGCCTGTGATACTCGGCAAACCCTTTAGCCTGTTCTAGCTCCAGCAGCGCTTCATCTGTCCGTCCTGCTTCCAATAGAAAGCCAGCGTATAGTATTGTGTTTTCCGGGTCATGTGAGCCTTTGAGCAGGTTCATGCCGGTTTCATGTTGACCCTCAGTCCGGGCGATCAACGCATAGACACGTTTAATCGCCTCAGGATCGAGAGGCTCCGCTTTGGAAGCAATGTCCTTCGCTTCGGCAAGATCACCGACCTCGAGGGCCATCAATGCCTCAAGTCTGAAAACGGCTGCCTGCAGACTCGACGGGAGACTCCTCCACCGAGTCGGTTCATGAAAGCGGGAAAGACCCTTTTTGACCCTTTTCCTGCGGCCTTCTCGCCAAGCCCGCCGCAGTGACTCAAGCTCCCTTTGGGTTGCGTCGGCGACATGGCTCGCCAATGTTTCTACCTGCAACTGAAGAAAGCCGTCGATTACGGAAGAGCTGCGAGGTAGTCCGCCGATACCCCTTCCACAGATGAAGGTCACCCAGTGCTCATCAAGATAAGTGCGAACAATTGCGGGATGAGGGCGCAATTTCCATGTGATTCTCGTGGCAGCCCAGAGTTCAAATTTGAAGCCGGCTTTAGCCAATCGGGCCGTCTGAGTGAGCTTTTTTTCCTGAATCTTAGTCCGTGACGGAGATGAGGCCGCGAACAGGACGAATTTGCGGACACCCCGCGTTGACCAGTGCTTCTTGTACTTTAGGAACTCGCTTACCGCATCCTCAATGAGTTTCGCATCGAAGGAGTCGGGGTGAACGCACTTGCATTGGCCGGCGGCGCGCCCTTTGCCGTCCTTGCCGGTTGCGAGAAGATCTATACCCAATTGGGCTTGGCCGGGTGTGCCGTAGACCTCCACCTCATCAAACTCAGGCTCTTCTTGCCAGACATCTCGACACAAATCCTGAAACCGGATTGGGTCCAATTCGTAGTAGCGGGGAGATTCGCCCGCGGCAGTTCTTGGGGATAGGCTCACTTTTTCCTCTTGGTGACTCGATCAACATCATAGCGACTTCGTCGATCCGAAGCTATTGTGAGAAAGGGCAATCCTGTCATCTCTCCTTAGCAGAGTTCCGAATGAGTGTGCATTCGTCGACGATCGTTCGGAACGCCTGTAACGAAGACGCAGGAAATCGAGCCGAAGGATTTTCAACAGCAAATCCGTCGAATGGGGACCATCTGCTCGGAAGGGAATAAAACACCGGGAAAATGATAACGGCACTGATATGCGATGCCCCGCCCGCTTCTTCCCGAAGGAAGCCCTCGATCACGCTGCGGGCGCGATCCTCCTCGAGGTTTCCAGCAGTACGAAATACTAATAAACCAGGATGATCTTGAGGAAGCTGTTCAATTGCTCCATGAAAACGAGATCGCAAGATACGGAATAACTCCACGTTCGGGCTGACAGGACGATGGATTATTGTGGAGTTCGGAAGCATTTCCTTCGGTCTAAACGCGAACGATCCCAAATCGTGAATAAAGAAGTCGAAGTTTCCTCGTCGCATGTTGTCAAGTATTTGAGTTCTTGTCTGCTCGGCAAAACCATTGACGAATCTGAGATCGGCCTTAAGTCCAGCTCCGAAAGTATCCGCAAGCCCGATTTCTAAATCAACTTCATAATGCATTTCAGCAATCGGGCTTCCAAGCGATCGGGCAGATTCGTCTACGATCCTTCCAAGCCATGTGGTAAATTCGCTGAGAGCTTCGGTGACCTGTGATTCGCGAAGTATCTTGACCTCGACGAAGACCTCTTGGCCATTTGAGCGCGCGACAATATCAGATTCTCTTCCATTTGCCAGCTTTGGACGAAACTCAATCTCTTGCCCGGCATCGCGCAACAAAGCGCCAAGCGACAGCTCCAATCGCGCGCTTGCATAACTCCCCGAGTCTCGAAGATCTTTCTGGACCCGTCCGAAGCCCTTGCTTTCCTGGACGGCTAAGATATTCCGCCCGAGCGAAATCAAGAATTGAAGCGGATCAGTTCCCTTCGAAAGTAAGTAGAAGCAGACTGGATGCGCATCTACTGACATGGCCCATTTCTTATTGAAAACCCGAGCGACTGCGTCAATGGCGCTATTGATCTGTTCTTTTGGAATCCTCCCTTCATAGACGCGAATATATTCGTCTGTCAGCCACCATTGCTCTTGCCGCCATTCAACCAACTCCATGCGCAATTCATCCATGCGATCTCCAAACCCGAGAGGAAGCTATCGCCGGTCCCACGGTCTACCGATAACTTCCGACTTGGGGCACCTCACCTTTGGCCCTCAATGCCTCGTACAACTGGGCCGGCCCAAGCAGCACGTCCTTCAGTCCACTGCGCACCTTCTCCGACTCCAAGGCCTGCTTGCTCATCGTGGAATGCGCCGCCAAGGCGTCCATGATGGCGTTCAGGATGCCGCTGGCAAGATCGGGTGAGTTGGAGAACTGCTCCTTGGTGTTGTTGGTGGCCTGTTGCACGAGAACATGGGACTCCAACAGCTTGCCCTTGATGACGTTGTTCACGTACACCAGCTTGTCGTCTTCCGTCAGATCGCCCTCGAACAGGTCATTTACCTTGGCGATAATCTCTGCCAGGAGGGCCTTCTCTTTCTCCTGAACCGACCCGGAGCCACTGTCGGTGATCGGCGGCAGCTTGGGTGTATCGCCGTCGCCCAGCACCATCGCCTGCTTGCCTTTGTTCTTCAGAGTGTGGTGCGTCAGTTTCACCTTCGACAGGTCAATCTCCTCCCGCTCGCGGCCAAAGTCCAACAAGGGCAGCAGACGCCAGTAGAAGATGTGCCGGCCCTCAAGGGCAGTGTTGCCGTAGTCGAATATCTGCGACAGAAAGGTGTAGACCCGCTGGAAGGTGCCCATATCCCGCTTGAACAGGATCAGGCTGTCCATCTCATCCTTGGCTTCGTCCGCGGCCTTGCTTTCCTTCCTTGCCTGGGCCGTACGCCAGCGTGCCTGAGCCTGCTTGTACTGGCTCAGCAACCGGCTCACCACAGGCTCCAGCGCGGCCAGCAGATCGCCCTGCTTCGCCGCGGGGTCCAGCTCTACCTCTACAACGCGAGCCACTTCAAAGTCGTCGTAGTGCCCGGCCCCATCCAGCTTCATGCGCAGATCGAAGACCAGGTTCGGGTCTGTGACGTTCGCCAGCTCCGCCGTCTTGTAGTACGCCTTGAACGCCTCCAGCACCTCGGCCGGATCGTTCTGGAAGTCTAGCACGTAGGTGGTCTTCTTCTCGCCGAACGGCCCCGTGTAGGAGCGATTCAGCCGGGAGAGGGTCTGCACAGCCTGGAGGCCCGCCAGACGCTTGTCCACGTACATGCCGCAAAGGAGTGGCTGATCGAAGCCGGTCTGGAACTTATTCGCCACCAGCAATATCTGGTATTCCTCAATACCGGAAGCATCCCGCGCATCAAATGCGTCCCGGATGGCCCTCCCGCGCAGGTTGGGGTTCAGCGCCTTGCTTGTCTCAGTGAACCCGTCAGGGCCGGATTCGGAATCCTGCACCTCCCCGGAGAAGGCAACCAGCGTCGCAATCTTGTACCCGTTCGCCTTGATGTACTTGTCGATTGCCAACTGCCAGCGCACGGCCTCCAACCGGCTGCCCAACACCACCATTGCCTTGGCGTGTCCACTCAGCAAGGGTTGGACCGTCTCGCGGAAGTGCTCCACCACTACCTGCACCTTCTGCGCAATGTTGTAGGGGTGCAGCCGCACCCAGCGCATGATGCCCTTCACGGCCGCGCTGCGCTCCACCTCCTGCTCGTCCATCTCCTTGCCGTTGTGGGCCAGTTTGAAGGCCAGCTTGTAGCTGGTATAGTTCTCCAGCACATCCAAGATGAAGCCCTCTTCAATTGCCTGGCGCATGGAGTACACGTGGAAAGGCTCCGGCAAATTGCCGGGACCGGCAGGCATCGCCCGGTTGGGTCTGCGGCCAAACAGTTCCAGCGTCTTCGCCTTGGGAGTCGCAGTGAACGCCACATAGGTGATGCCGGCATGGTTGGTGCGCGCGGCCATCTGCGCCGCCAGCACATCTTCCGTGCTCACCTCGCCGCCGTCCGCCACCTCTTTCAACTCCTCGGCGGTCAACACGGCCTTCAGCTTGCTGGCCGCTTCGCCGGTCTGCGAGCTGTGCGCCTCATCGGCAATCACGGCAAATCGCTTGCCCTGAGTTGCGGCCAGCTCCTGCACCTTTTCAAGAGCAAAGGGGAAGGTCTGGATGGTGCAGACGACAATCTTCTTGGCGCCGCTCAGCGCCTGGGCCAGCTCACCGCTCTTGCTTGCGCTCTCGCCCGTTATGGTTGCCACCACGCCCGCCGTGCGTTCAAAGTCGAAGATGGCCTGCTGCAACTGCTGGTCGATCACGTTGCGGTCGCTCACCACCAGCACCGTGTCAAAGATCTTCTTCCGCTGCGCGTCGTGCAGATCGGCCAAAAAGTGCGCCGACCAGGCAATCGAGTTGGTCTTGCCGGAGCCCGCCGAATGCTGAATAAGGTACTTGCCGCCCGCGCCCTGCGCATACACCTCGGCCAGCAGCTTCCGCGTGGCATCCAACTGGTGATAGCGCGGAAAGATCACGCTCTTGATCTGCTTTTTTTTGTCCCGCTCCGTCACCAGGTATCGGCCCAGAATCTCAAGCCAGCTCTCCCGCGCCCACACCTCTTCCCACAGGTAGGCGGTGCGGTGGCCGCCCTCGGGATTCGGCGGATTGCCCGCCGCGCCGCCATCGCCTTTGTTGAAGGGCAGAAAGATCGTGGCCGGCCCGGCCAGTTTGGTGGTCATCTGCACTTCGCTGTTGCTCACCGCAAAGTGGACTAGCGCCCCTGAGGGGAAGGCGAGCAACGGCTCGGCGGCGTGGCCCTTGGAGCGCGGCTGCCGGTCAAAGCGGTACTGGTCTACGGCGTCCTCAACGCTCTGGGTAAAGTCCGTCTTCAGCTCGACGGTGGCCACCGGAAGGCCGTTTAAAAAGAGCATCAGGTCAAGGCAGTTCTCATTATGCAGGGAGTAGCGCACCTGCCGGACAACTCGGAGCCGGTTGGCGGCGTAGCGGGCTAGAATCTCGGGGTTCATGGCCAGCGCCGGTTTGAACTGCGCCAGCGGCAGCTTCTGGCGCAAGCCAATCATCTCTACACCGTGGCGCAACACGTCCAGAGTGCCGCGGGTGTTCAACTGTTCCCGCAGCCGCCCGAGCAGCACCTCGCCCGCCTGCGCCCCATGATTCCTGTTCAGCGTCTCCCACGCCTTGGCATGGGCAGTCTGCGCCCATGCCAGCACGTCCGCCGGGTAGAGAGCAAGTGCGCGGTCGTAGTTGACGGTGTCGCCCTCGGCATAGAGCCAGCCGTGGGCGGCCAGATGCTCACAGACCTCGGTCTCGAAGTTGATCTCCTTGTGCAGGTTCATGCTGCTTCCTCGGTGGCCAGGCCGCGCACGTCGATCTTGCCGGTGACGGCGGCGGAGATGAGGGCGGTGCGGCGCTCCTGGAGCAGGTCGATGGCGTGGGTGGCTTCGGTGATGAGCTTCTCAAGCCTTTCCAGTTCGCAATTGAGGAATAAGGCAATCTCCCGCTGCTCCTTGATGGGCGGGAGCAAGAAAACAAGTTGGTTCATCCCTGAGAGGGAAAGAGCAGGTTGGGCGCTGCCGTTCACTAACTGATCAATCTCGCCGCAGTTTTTCAGGTTCACAAGCTGCCAGAGCGCCCAGGAAGTCTCGCAAATCTCATTGTTGACTGTCAGTTTCATCGAGTTCCCTGACACAACTGCCGGCTTATCGATTTCCGGAAGCACTGCTGCCTTTCCAAACAGAGCGCCAATCTTGGCGATCACAATATCCCCCGGACGAGTCTCACTCCTCCTGATGGTGCTGAAATGGCCACTGGAGATCGTTTTTAGCGAGGAGGTGTCAAGCCTACCTTGTGTAGCGAAATTGCTCTCAATCACGTAAGTGTCGCCGTCGTCGATGAAATGCTCGCTCTTTAGATTACTGCCGAACGGCCCGTCTACAAAGGCGTTCGGAGTTGAAGCCTTTATATGCTTCAGACGTTTCACGCCCCAGTGCTCCGGTACTTCGCCCAGCCACTCGATGCCGTAATCCTTCATGAGGGCATTGGAGTTTATCCCTTTGGTGACGGCGTGGGAGATGACGGCCTGCCGCTTCTCTTTCAGCAATTCAATCAGTCGCCGTTGCTCCTGCACCAGCGCATCAATCTTTTCTAACTCTTGATCAAGAAAGGATACGATTGCATTGGCTTCCTCTGCGATCGGCGGCATGGCTAAGTTGAGGCATCCGATCTGCTCGAAGTTCAAGCCTTCGCGGGCAGCTCCAGTCTGCACGAGTTCAATCTGACTCTTCACTGTGCCAGATTTCATCGCATAGGCAACGAAGCTCCTGAATCCATCAGGCTGCAATCGAATAATGCAGACATGCTGATTCACATTCGCCGATACAAAACCATTAGGGACCAGACAGGTTCTTCCTAGCGAAGCTCCTGTGACATTCAGCAAAATGTCGCCCGGCTGAACCCGTGTATTCGACATTTCCTCATCAATTTCAGGTGAGATGAAAACGGCCTCGTCAAGACGCAGACCCTCGTCGTAAACATTTTGGCTTCGAAGGAAAAGAACACCATCAGAGGCGTAAACTTCGCTGCCCCCACGTGGCGTAATCCCGCTACCAATCTTCTTTGTGAGACGTTTGAGGCTGATTGCCTGCCAATGCTCCGGCACCTCGCCCAGCCACTCGACGCCGCTGTCTTTGTACTTGGGATACCGGGGCAGGCTCATGCTTTCTTTCCTTTGGGCGCATTGAGCATGTAAAACTCATGCAGCTTTGCCTGGAGCAGGTGCTTATCCGGTAGCAGGGTCTGGTACTCGGCGATAAGCGCGGGCGAGAGCGTGCGGCTCATCGCATATTCCACCACCTCATCGTTCTTGCTGGCGCAGAGCAACACGCCGATGGAGGGCCGCTCATGCGGCTTGCGCACATCGCGGTCGAGCGCCTCCAGATAGAAGTTGAGCTTGCCCAGATACTCCGGCTCAAAGCGGCCTACCTTCAATTCAAAGGCCACCAAGGCATTGAGTCCGCGATGAAAGAACAACAGGTCGAGCGCAAAATCCTGCCCGCCGACTTGCACCGGATACTCGGAACCCGCAAAGCAGAAGTCCCGGCCCAGTTCCAACAGAAAATCCCGCATCCGGTTGAGCAGGCCGCGATGCAGATCGGCTTCGCTGTGCACCTCCGGCAGGCCGAGAAACTCGACCGTGTAGGCGTCTTTGAAGACGCTCTCAGCATCGGGGTACGTTTCTCGCAGCGGTGCTGCGAGTTTTGCCGGGGAGAGCACGGCGCGCTCAAAGAGGGCAACCCGGAATTGCCGCTCCAACTGGCGCTTGCTCCACTTTTCTCGGACAGCCATGCGGAGATAGAATTCCCGTTCTTCCGGACGTTTGCTCTGCCCAAGAATGATGAGGTTGTGCGTCCACGGCAATTGTCTCACCAGTGGTGAGACAATTTGCTCATCCCGGTAGGTCTCATAAAACTGCTTCATTCTGAACAGGTTAGGACGCGAAAAGCCGCGCTGGCCAGGCTGCGAATGGGCAATATACCGAGCTAGCCGCTCGACCGTTCCGGCTCCCCATTCGGCGGCCTCGATCTTCTGGCTGATGTACTGGCCCACCTGCCAATAGAGATCGATGAGCGACGTGTTGACGGCCTGGAATGCCCGTTGACGGGCGGCGGCAATAAGGCCGGCGACCTCGGCAAAACCGGCCTCATCCGGCGGACGAGGCATGAGTTTGTCTTTTGGGCTCATTCAGCCAGTCCCTCCAGCATGGTCATGATGCGCGCGGTGACCCCCTTCAACTCCGCATCGATCTCATCGAGCGAACGCGGCGGTTTGAACACATCGAAATGCCTGTTGAAGGGGATCTCGTAGCCGACCTTGGTCTTCTCGTGGTCGATCCAGGCGTCGGGGACGTGGGGCAGCACTTCGCGCTCGAAGTACGCCTCGACATTCTCGCCGAGAGGCACGTTCTCCGTATCGCGCAGGCTGCTGTCGGGCTGCGGGTCGCCCTTGTTCTTGCCCTTGGCAACCCAAACGACATTGCCCTGTTCGTCGCATAGTGGCCGCTCGACGGTGATGGTCCGGTAGCCGAAGTCCTCGTTCTTGAAGATGCGGCTGATGGGAGCGCCGTCCTTGGTGGCCTCCTTGAAGCTGCCGAATAACCGGGTGATCTCGGTAATATGCTCGTCGCTCAGCTCCTTCCGCTTGCTGCCGAGGCTCTTGCGCATCTTCTGCCAAAAGCTGCTGGCGTCGATCAGTTGCACCTTGCCCTTGCGCGGCTTGGGCTTGCGATTCGACAGAATCCAGACATACGTGGAGATGCCAGTGTTGTAGAACATATCCGTGGGCAGGCCGATGATGGCCTCCACCAAGTCGTTTTCCAGCACGTAGCGGCGGATTTCGCTCTCCCCGCTGCCAGCGCCGCCGGTAAACAGCGGCGAACCATTGAGCACGATACCAAAGCGGCTGCCGCCGTCCACGGCGGGGCGCATCTTGCTGATGAGGTGCAGGAGGAAAAGCAGCGAACCGTCGCTGACCCTGGGCAGGCCGGGGCCGAAGCGCCCGTTGTAACCCTGCGTCTCATATTCGGCGCGGACGGGCCTCTCCACCTTCTTCCACTCCACGCCGAACGGCGGATTGGAGAGCATGTAGTCGAACTTCTTGTGCGGGTGGCCGTCGTCGGAGAGGGTGTTGCCGGCGACGATGTTGGCCACGTCCTGGCCCTTGATGAGCATATCGGCCTTACAGATGGCGTAGGACTCGTCGTTCAACTCCTGCCCGTACATGGTGAGCCGGGCCTGGGGATTGTGCTCGGCCAGATACTCGCCCGCCACGGAGAGCATTCCGCCCGTGCCCGCGGTAGGGTCATAGATGGTGCGGACCACGCCGGGCTTCGCCAATACATCGTCATCCTCGACGAAGATCAGGTTGACCATGAGGCGGATGACTTCGCGGGGAGTGAAGTGCTCTCCGGCAGTTTCGTTCGAGATTTCAGCGAACTTGCGGATCAGTTCCTCGAAGACCGTGCCCATCTCTGTGTTTGCGACCGTCTCCGGGTGGAGATCGATGCCGGTAAACTTCTCCGTTACTTGGTAAAGCAGGCCGCATTTGGCAAGCCGGTCGATCTGGGTGAAGAAGTCGAACCGCTCGAAGATGTCCCGGACAGAAGGCGAGAACGCCTGAATGTAGCTGTAAAGGTTCTCCTTGATGTGGTCCTGGTCGCCCATGAGCGTCTTCATGTCCATGGGCGAAGTGTTGTAGAAGCTCTGTTTGGCCTTGCGTAGCAGGAAGGGCTCGGGATTGATCCCAGCATGGCGCCTGGCGGCGTCCTCGGCCAGGACCGCCTTCTTGGTCTCCTCCAGCACGCAATCCATGCGCCGCAGGACGGTAAAGGGGAGAATGACCTTGCCGTATTCCGACTGCTTGTAGTCGCCGCGCAGCAGATCGGCGACCGACCATATAAACGAGGACAGGCTCATGGGCTTACGGTCCGGGGCAAAACGGTAGATTTTTCACTGCCTCCCATCTTAGCGCGCCCTGCCAGTGCGCGACGCCAATTCCGGCATCTGTTGCCGCTCAGCACCTCAATCAACCAAACAGGTTCCTGCAAACTTGTTCTGTGTCCAGCCTTGGGTTGGCGGCGCGCTCCTGCCCGTCGGGAGGGAGGAAACAGGCGCTCCTGCCGGGAGGCAGGAGCCTCATGCTGGGCGGGCAGGCGGGCAGGAAGACACGAAAAAGCGGAGCCTGTCTGGCAGGCTCCGCGGGAGTGTTGGTTTGGGTTAAGCTGCTTTGGGCTTCTTCTCAGCCTTAGTCTGTGGCCTCGGCGCGGCCTTCTTTGCATCCTTCGATTTGTCCTTGGCTGCGAACTCCTGCTTCACCTTGGCGGTGATCGCGGCCACGTCCACCTTGTAGAAGTCGGCGGCTTCGCGGAGGGCCTTGCTGGATTCATTCGGCGAGTGCGCCGTTTGCAGGATGGCCACTTCGACCAACAGTCGTCCGAGGGTGCTTTCGTCGGACTTTTGAAGAAAGGCCGAAAGCAGTTTGGCCGGGGCGTCGGCGGTGCTGTTCGCCTTGCCGAGGTTGTGCTGGCGCAAAACAATGGCCAGACGGCGCTCGTCCAAGACGGCGGCGAGTCGCTCGACCACAAACAGCAGGTCGCGCTTCATCAGGCGAACGGGGACCGCTTCGGCGATGGCGCTCAGAACGCGCAAGCCCGTGACCTGGGCGATGGCCTCCTCGCGGCGGCGCTTCTCCTGTTCGGCCTTGATGGTTTCATCGGTTGCTGGTTTCGGCTTCCGGGCATGATGGACGGGGCATTCGGGATTGGAACAAACCCGTTTCAGTTCGCCCTTTTCGCTGCCTTCGGTGACGATGGCCTCGGTGGTGAACTTGCACGTCTTGTACTCCGGCCAATCGTGCTGCTTCGGGTTGGTGGGCTTGTCGCTGCGAATCTCGACGTACCTGTTGCGCGGGACTGCGGCGCTGCCTTCCTTCTGTGGCCCGTAGGCGGTGCTGATCTGTACCAGCTTCGGTTTGGCTGCGACGGTCTGCCGGACGTGCGCTTCCAGCTTTGCCGCGTAGCACTTGGGGTCAGAGCATGAGTCATGCTGCGCGGCCATGCCCTCAAAAAGCAGCGTGTTGTGCCCGGTGCGCTTCGGGCAATCGAGACAAGCTCCGGCCTCCGAAATAAGCTCGGCGTCTTCTCTTGAGAACGGCGCGGATGCAAGCTCCAAGAGAATGTTATGCTCAATCCACTGTTGAAGCTGGCGGACGGGTAGCAGGATGCGCTTCGACTTGTTGCCGCTGCCAAACTGCTCCTGATAGCAGGCGGTGAGGGCTTCTTCCTGCTGAGCGGGTTGCAGCTTCGCCAGCAAGAGCGCGTGTCCGGTGCCGATCTCGTCCTTGAGAAAAGCCTCGGTCACTGCGGGCGAAAGCTCGGTGAGCCTGATACGAGCAAGGACATATGCAGGACTTTTGGCGCATTTGGCGGCAATCTGCTCGATGGAATACTTCGGTTCCTCAAGCCGCAAAAGCGCGGCGAAGCCGCTTGCCTCTTCCAACGGATGCACATCCCGCCTTTGGAGGTTCTCCACGATGGAGGTTTCGAGCGCCTGGGCGTCGGTGAGTTCGACAATGCGAACGGGGATGGATTCGAGACCGGCCAACTGCGCGGCGCGATAGCGTCTCGCTCCGGCAACGATCTCGAAGGTTTGCGGCCCTTTGGGGCGCACGGTCAACGGCGAGAGCAAGCCCTGGGTGCGGATTGACTCTGCCAGTTCGTTGAGAGCGGCCTCGTCAAAACTGCGGCGTGGATTCATGCCCGACTCAGTAAGGCTTGCGAGTGGCAGGTTGCGATATTCGGACTGAACTTCGGTCGTCATGAGAATCTTCTCCTTTGCTTGTTGAGGGTGAATGCGGGAGCGGGCACGGCGAAGGGGACCCGCTCAGGTGCGCGGGCTTAGCTGGCCTGTGCGAGTGGCTCCGCTTCCTCGGCGAAGAGCGCGTCAAGGATGGTTGCGGATGCTTGCTGAATGACGGCAAGCGATTCGGTGAGCAACTCGGCGTTGCCGTGGTAGAGGCTGATGTAGTCGGCGCTGGCGCTGCCGGTCGTCAAGCCAACGGCGCGGCCCACGATGAAAGCGATGGACTCGGCCTCGGTTTCGCGCACCGTTTTGGTGGTGATGATGCGGCGCTCGGCGCGATGCAACATCTCGTGCGCCAGTTCATGCACCAAAGTACTGAACTCCTCGGCCTTCGTCTGGCCGGGTAGCAAGGCGATCTTTCCGCCGTAGCTGACGCCCTGCGCGGGCGCGATGCGCTCGTTGTACTCAAGCTCGATGGCTTGCCGCTGCACAAAGTCGATGAGCCGGTCAAGGTGGGTGCCCACTTCGCCGGAGACGGTTGCCGGTTCGGGAAGCTCGGCTCCCTCGGTCTGCGCGATGTCGAAGACATACACGACACGGAAGCCGATCAGCACGGGCGCGGGCTTGTCGCTCTGCTCGGCTGGCTCCTCGTCGCGCTGCCGTCTGGCGCCGATCATCGGGGCCAGAATCGGGATGCCCTTCTGTCCCTTCTTGACGTAGCGGCCAAACTCGTTCCATTTGCGGATGCCCGCAACGTGGGTTGCGTCGGGGCGATGATGCGCAATGGAAAGGATGTTGCCAAAGCTGTAGGTGTGGAAGCGGGCCATTGCGTTGAGATAGGCGGTGAGAGCCTCGCTCTTGCCCTGCTCAAGTTGTTCGATCAGGTGCTTGACGTTCTCGGCGATGATCTGCTGAGTGGCGGTCTGCTGTCGGCTGCGTTGCTGCGCCGCATTTGTGCTGTGCGGCGCGGCGTGGTTGCCGCTGTTGCTGTTGCGGTTGCTGTTGCTACTGAAACTCATGTTTTTGTTCTCCTTTTCCGCCGTAACCGGCTGAGCGTCTTGCTCACCCGCGGCTGGGAAGTGCGAGGCCGGTTGGCGGAAAAGAACGAACGCAGCGCGCGACGGTGGGAGTCCGGAGGGAAAGGCGCGGACAGTGCCAAACACGCACCATCGTTTGGCGCGCAGCCGCGCTCCGAACGGACTCAAGAAGGCTCGTTTAGCGCACGGTCAGATCGTGCGCTGGGCCGTCCACCCGAGGGCGCGAAGTGGGATGGAAGGGAAAAACCTGCGGACGGACTCAGCGGCCCCGCCAGGGACGGCGACGACAGGTTGTCACGATTCGGGGAGAAGAACTATATTGTTGATTCTGAGGCGGATTTGGTTTTGATTCGAGTACGAGACTTCACGGTATTGGTCGCGGAGATGCACCCCAAGGGGAGAGGGTCTTGGCGAAGTTGGAACCTGTTCGAAATCACCCCGCGCTCGCCTTGCGGTATGCCAATCTGCACTATGAATTGAGTTCTGCTTCAGCCAACAGTTAAAGCTGCCGATCCCGGATAATCGCGATCAGCTAACCCAATCGAATAAGCACCCGCGAAGAGCCTGACTTGAATTCATCGTTAATGTGTCGCACCACGGACGCCGGACCGCCCGCACGTCCTCTTTCGCGTTCATCGCTGGTCGAAAGAAGCGCACTGTTGCACTTTGCAGCATGGGCTGGCACAATGCTGGTATCCCTGTACCATCTGAAATTAGACTCTCTGAATCAGCGTAAGGCAAGCGTATGAAACACTGCCCGCACTGCCAGCTCGAATATCCGGATAGTCATATCGAGTGCCCCGTTCATGATGGCGTGTTTCTCATTGAGGTTCCTGACCCGAGGGTGGGCAGCCTGATTAACAATACCTACCTGATCGAGTGCAAGCTCGGCAGGGGCGGCATGGGAACCGTCTACAAGGCCCGGCATACACAGGAAGACGATATGCCGATTGCCCTGAAGTTTCTGTCGGCCGAACTTAGCCAGGATGCTGAATTTATAGACAGGTTCAAGAAGGAGGCAAAAGCGCTTCGGGAGGCGCGCAGCGAAAACGTGGTGGACTTCGTGGACATTCAGCGAGCTGCGGATGGCGGCCGCTTTATCGTCATGGAGTTTATCGATGGGGTGAACCTCAGGGATTTCCTCCCCCCCGCCCCAGAGCTTCTGGAAGTGGGACTTGCGCTGACCATTACGCGCGGAATTGCCGAGGGACTAGGAGCGGCTCACGCCGGGAATTTGGTGCATCGAGACATCAAGCCTGAAAACATCCTCATGGCCCGCGAGGGAGACAGTTGGGTTCCTAAGATCGCCGACTTCGGCATCGTGGCCTCCAGGGACGATTCCACGCGTACGCAGCCCGGAATGCTAATGCTCACGCCATTCTACGCGGCGCCTGAGCAGTGGCGCGGTATGGACTCCAGCCAGCTCGATGGGCGCACCGACCTTTACGCTCTGGGCGGAGTGCTCTTTGAGATGATTACCGGCCAAAAGGCCTTCACTGCCTTGGACAACTGGGGCTGGCGAACGCAACATCTGACTGTGGCCCCAAGCCTACCCAGCAGCCTGCGCGCGGAACTGGCAGACTGGAGCGGATTGGACGAACTGGTGCTTAGCCTGTTGGAGAAGGACGGGAAACAACGCCCAGAAAACGCCGCAGAAGTGATCAGGCGACTCGATGAGATCAAGAATGCCCACCGGAAGAAGGAAGAGGAAGAGAAGAAGGCGGCAGTTCGGAAATCTCGCATCGAAGAGATTAAGCGCCTCGATGAGGAGATTGAGCGCATCGAGGTGGACCGGCGGCACTTAAACGCCAGGATTGAGGGCCTCCGCGAGAGGCGGCGGCGGTCAGAGGAAGAGTTTAGTTGCCTCGCTGAGGAAAGCCCCATCGTTGCAAAGTGGCTTTTAGAGGCATACAGCAGAACCGTCAGACGCGTACCCCTTTGGATCTGGGTCGCGTCCGTTGCGCTGCTTGCTGCGGCGTTGGCATTAGAAGCTGGGTGGCACACTGGACCCCGGCCGGTGATGCCGGGACAGAGTACATCCACACAGGCAAAGCCGCCTGCTGAGCAACAAATGGGGAACGCACCGCCGAAGATTGATCGCCTTCCGGCGGTGATCGAACCACGTACCATGCAAGGTGAGACTGCGATCGCTTCCGTGGCTTTCAGCCATGATGGCCGCACCCTCGCATCGGGGGGCGAGGATAGCAGAATCGCATTGTGGGACGTGGCCAGCGCAAAGTTGTCGAGAAGACTACCCGCTCACACAAGAACTGTCCGGTCCGTAGCTTTTAGCCCCGATGGCCGGACCTTGGCGTGGGGGGGCGGGGACAGCAGAGTCGAACTGTGGGACGTGGCCAGCGGACAGGTGTTGTACACCTTGCCAGCCCAAAGTGGAGTTGTCAGTTCTGTATCCTTCAGCCCCGATGGCAGCATCTTGGCATCGGGGAGCCACAACAAGAAAATAGTGCTGTGGGATGTGATCAGCGGAAAGATGCGGCTGTCGCGGCCCCTGGAGGGACACAAAGGGAAAGTATGGTCCGTAGCCTTTAGCCCCGATGGCCTGACCCTGGCATCGGGGAGCGGCGACAACAGAATCAAGCTTTGGAACGTTGACAATGGACAAATGTTGCGCACCCTGGAAGGCCACACCGGGACTGTCCCAACTGTAGCCTTCAACCCAAGTGGTCGCACTCTGGCCTCGGGGAGCTGGGACAATACCATTAAACTGTGGGATGTCAACAGCGGACAAGTGTTGCTCACCCTGCAAGGGCACAATGGGGCTGTCATCTCTGTATCCTTCAGCCCCGACGGCCGCATTTTGGCCTCGGGGAGCAACGATCACACTGTCAAGGTGTGGGATTTAACCAACGGACAGGTCTTGGCTACCCTACGTGGGCACACCGGCGCTGTCGTTTCCGTAGCATTCAGCCCCGATGGCCGTACCTTGGCCTCGGGGAGCTCCGACGATTCCATTAAGCTCTGGGATGTGGCCGGTGTCCGAGAGTAGCGTGGCCCAGGGAGCGGTATAATGCAAGCGAATTGGTGCCAAAAAAGGAGATCCCGAGCGAGCTCGGTGACGTGGCATAGGGCTCCCATCGTTGAAAGATCGGAACACGGTCAACTAACCGCAGGTGAAAGGGGGTAGGTGGTGTTTGATCTAGATCCATCTCGTCAACTGCCATTTGACAGGAAGAACATTGGCGCAATTCCGCGAGGCTCCGGAGTGTACATTATCTATGATCTGGCCGGGCCTATTTACGTAGGACGGAGCGCCGTGGACATTCACAGTCGGCTTCAAAGCCATTTCGATGGAACAGGCAATCGCAACCTGGCTCTTGCAAGAAGAATAGGCGCGTCAAAATCGCTGACCTTTACCTATTGCCTGCTGCCTTCGAGGGAGCAAGCTGATGTCGAACGACTCCTTATCGCCGCGCTGGGTGTTGCCGAATTTGCAAACCTGAGGCGAGAGGGTCTCTATGAGGAGAGTCTTTGAGCGGCTGTCGTAGTTGGGGAGCGTCAACAGTGGATAGTCGCCTCGGTGACCCTATAGTGGATTGAGGGCGATAGCCACGCATTCGTAACGAAAACGCCCATCGCGCCAGGGATGTTTGGTTCGCGCAAAGAGAGGATACTGAGCGTGATACCGCCGGGCGTGTGCCGATGCTCTAAACCACTCTGGCACATGAATATAGCGCAGAAGGGCTTCGGGAGGGTTGCATTTTTCAGGAGGCCGACAGGCGCCGTTGCTCCAGTTGGCGGCGGGAGTGTTCCAGTTCCTCAGCGATGAGTTTTTCGTCCGGCAGGATGGTTTGGTACTCGGCGGCAAGAATTTTGTTGGGTAGATTGTCGAGGGTGTAGTGGGCCTCGGCAGCTCCCTTTTCGGTGCACAAAATCAGTCCAACTGGCGGGTTCTCGCCGAACTTCATCCAGTTCTCGCGGGCGTAGTTGAGGTACATATGCATTTGTCCTGCATCTGCATAGCTGAATGGAGCTGCCTTTAAGTCCGCGATGACAAGGCAGCGCAAACGGCGATGGAAGAAGACGAGATCGACGCGGAACCAATTGTCATCAATGCGCAGCCGGCGTTGGCGCGCCACAAATGCAAAATCATCACCCAGCTCAAGGAGAAAATCGGCGAGATGCTGGATGAGCTCCTCCTCCAAGGCGGACTCGGAGTATTGGTCCTTGAGGTCGAGGAATTCGAGGACGAACGGGTCTTTGATGGCCTCTTCGGGCGTGATTGCATCGCCCGGTTGGGCTGTCTCGGCCTTCTGGAGCATGGCGGCTTTGTTCCGCGAAAGCGCGATGCGTTCGTAGAATTGGCTGCCAATCTGCCGGTCCAACTGCCGGACAGACCACCCGGACCGTAGTGCCTCAGCCTCGTAAAATGACCGCGCCTCCGGACGCTTGACGGAAAGCAGCCGGACATAGGCGGACCATGCCAACGGAAAGCGGCCTGTGAGAATCGATCCGGTTGAAGAAATGGTCCCTATTGCATTGAAATCATTGACACTTGCAAATTCGCCAGACAGCGTCTGGCGAATTTGCGGTTCGGGCCATTCGCGGTAGAATGCTCGCATCTGCCTAAGGTTCGCTCGCCCAAAGCCTCTGCCAAATTGCCGTGTCAGATCCCCAGCAAGTTGCTCAATCAGTTGCTCGCCGTATTCGGCACGGTGCTCCCCGCCCTGTTCGAGAGTGACGATGCGCCGCCCGATCTCCCAGTATGTGGCGGTCATTATCGAATTGACATTTCGCGCGGAGGCGGAACGCGCCGCTTTGAGCAGTTCGACGATTCCAGTGCGGATGTTGTCGTAGTTCTCAGGCATAGTTGTCAGGCCGGTCATCGCAATTCCTCCATTTCTTGGCCGCGATATTGAGCGCGGGAGCGTGGAGGCCGGCGAAGCCTCCATTTTATCGTTTGGATCCCTCAGATCCCCACCGCAATTCCGATTCCTTGAGTGGCGGGCAAGGAGTGATTGATTTCCAGTGCTGAGGTCTTGGACACGTCGGCGCTGAGCTGCGGGTTGAGTTTGGCGAGGTCGTCGGTGAAGAGGGTAGCCTCGTGGCTGGCGCGGGAGATGGAGACGTAGCTGAAGCGGGAGTTGAGCAGGTCCGGGTGGACGCCGGTATCGGCGTTGACGAGGACGCGCTCGGCGGTTAGACCCTGGGGGCTGTGGCTGGTAACGGTATTGATCCGAAGTCGGGAGGGGCTCAATATCGTTCTTCCGTGGAACGACATTGACAAGTGGCGTAGGGGGACCGGATATTGAAAAGCACACTGGGAAGACATGACAATCGTCCACATTGTGGTTGATTATCATCTACTTCTTGGTTGATAATACCGTTATGCTTCGACGCCACATTATCGACCGGCTCCTGGATGGATTGGCAGACACGCCTGCTGTTCTGGTAAACGGCGCTCGCCAAACCGGGAAAAGCACCTTGGTGCAATCGGCGGAATTGGCGGAGCAAAGCCGTCAGTACCTCACCTTCGATGATCCAGGCATTCTGGCGGCTGCCAAGCGCGATCCCAACGGTTTCGTTGCTGGCCTGAACGCGCCGGTCACGCTGGATGAAGTGCAGCATGTCCCTGAGCTCTTTCCTGTGATCAAAGCCGCCATCGACCGGAATCGGCAGTCCGGACGATTTCTGCTAACGGGCTCGGCGAACGTGATGCTCCTACCAAAGCTGTCCGAATCTCTGGCGGGACGCATGGAGGTGTTGACCCTTTGGCCGTTTTCTCAAGGCGAAATGCGCGGAGTACGAGAGAGCTTCGTGGATACTCTGTTCTCCCAGAAGTCCGTCGGATGGACAGGAAAAACCGCGCCGGTTCGGCGGGAAGAGTTGTTGGAGACCATTCTTGCCGGTGGTTACCCTCTTGCGGTTGTCCGCCAGAACGCCACGCGCCGCGACGCCTGGTTTCAGTCCTACGTCATGACTATGCTCCAGCGGGATATCCGGGATCTGGCCAATATTGCCGACGTGACGGCCGTACCGCGTCTGCTCTCGGTGGTAGGTGCGCGCGCTGGCGGTTTGCTGAATTTCGCCGACTTGTCTCGATCCGTTGCCTTACCGCAGACGACCTTGAAACGCTACTTCGCCCTGCTGGAAGCGACTTTCCTGGTACAGCTGCTCCGCCCTTGGGCACGGAACCTGGGGAAACGAATCATTCAGACTCCAAAGATTTACCTGAACGACACAGGATTGCTGGCCCATCTGCTGGGAGCGACCGTTGACCGACTGAAGGCAGAGGGAAACCTGGCCGGGGCGGTCTTGGAAAACTTCGTCCTCATGGAGTTGCGCAAGCAGTCCACATGGAGTGCGACTCAGCCGGAGCTTTTTTATTGGCGCACGGCTTCGGGGCAAGAAGTGGATGTGGTTCTGGAAGATCGCGCAGGCAGAATAGCCGGATTGGAGGTCAAAGCCGCCGCAACCCTGAGCGGAAACGATGTTCGTGGTTTGCAGGTTCTGGCAACCGCTGCCGGCAAACACTGGGTCCGCGGTGTGGTGCTTTACGCCGGCACGGAAGTCATTCCCTTTTCCGGCAATCTGCACGGCGTTCCTCTGAGCCGCCTGTGGTCGGCCTGATCATCGGCGTCGCGATGGGCGTTTTCCAGGACCGATCTTAGAATCGTGGTTTGCTTCCCTCCGGTCGGGGCCCGTGGTTTCCCATTTCTCCAAATTCGAGCGGGGGACCTGGGGCACGAGTTTTCTTTGGGTGGGCCAGCATCTCGGGAGCCGGGCACTCGCCAGCAATTGATAGAAGCGATGTAGACAGCCTAAGCGTAATGTTTACAAGAGCTGCTAGCCTTTTTTGCGCTAGAATGGCTTGAGGATTACTATGGCCAAAAAAGAGAAGCTTGAGAGAGAACGCGACGACATCCTGTACGAGATCCGCGACGAACGATCTGACTTTGAGGCAATGGTGCAACGTGCTCGAATCGCTGGAGAGCTCGCGTCGGATGCACTGGGCAATCTGGTGAGTGAAGTTCAAGCAGGGTTCGAGAGAATCACACAAGCTGCAAAGACAGCGCAGACCATCGAGGAGCTGGAGACCGCTGGCGATGATGCAGACAGGCAGGGACAACTCCGTGCCTATATTTGTCCGTTAAATGAGGTCGAGGACGAGGGGAAACACTACGTCGATTTGATAGCCGAATGGAACGTCCCTTCGTCCGTGTTGGACCGGCTACGGACGTCTCAAGTTCCCAAACTAAAAGACGCTGCCTCCAAACCGGCTAAGGCCAGAAACGCTCTCCGCGCCATCTATCAAGAACATGATTCGTGGGACAGATACACAACGCATTACGAAGGAGAAATGCTGAAATTCTCGTGGATACTCGGGGTTGCCGTTCTGGTTCTGATCGCCTCTGCAATCGTTTGTTTTCTATTTCCTAAGAGTTTCCTTGCCGGTTTGATGCTCGCTGGTACGGCTGGAGCTTGCGTCAGCGTCCTTTCGAGAATGCCGTTTATCGAAGTAGAATTGTCGGGTAATCTTGAATCTTATACGAGGCGAATAATTAGTCGTGTGGCAGTTGGTGCGGTGGCTAGTCTGATTGGATGTGGTCTTCTTGACTGGGGCATTATCAATTTGTCAGTTGGGAATATGAATTTTGCATATACGGCAAACACTTGTTCAACGGGTGCCGAGCAGTGTTCTCCATTGAGGTTGCTAGTACTCGTTTGCGTACCGCTGATATTTGGATTTAGCGAACGTGCTCTTACCACATTTGTACGACAATTTGGGAAGATTGTGGGATTCGACGAGTAATGCCCGCAAACGAGATGGGCGCGTAAATCAGTTTAGAATGCCAAGATGCCAAGCGATCGCGGCTTGAGACTTAGAAATGCTGATTACGCCTTGCAAATCGGCAAGGCTCCGCCGATCAGCTTCCGCGGAATTCTTGGTTTACGGTAACAGCCCGTTGCGCTCAGGGAGTTTCACTCGGCGACAGATGGTCGTCGAGGAGTAAACCCGCGATTTTGCGTAAACCCAGAATCCATTCTGGCCACAACGGCGTTTGTCAGGACCGATCTGGGCTCGATGGCGCTTAATGCATCATTTGGGCCGCTTTTCGCAGATGAGGGCGTCAATTTCTAAAATACTCACGCACTTGTCTAAGCACATGGTGGTGCGACTGGCCAGCTGAGGAATGGTTTTTCAGCGTCGCCTATGCTCGGCCTCAAGCCCTTTGTCGCAATCCTTCGCCACCCTGTCCAAGCCATACATGGTCCCGCTCATCCAGCTGCCTGTTCTTGATGACAAATTCTATCGAGACCATCGACTAAGAGTGCTCGAAAGGTCCTCTTCGAACTCCTTCATACCCGGAGGCGTATAGGCATAACGTATGACGCGAAGATGCCGCAGGTCAAAGGGCACGTCATCGAGGGACTGAGTAATCAAAACAGTAGTTCTGCCGAGAGCGTGCGCGAGTCCCGCTTCGTAGAAGACGTTCGGATTCCGGCCTGAGCAGTCGGCAATTATGACCTGTGCGTAGTAGATAGCTCGCCAGATGTCCTCAACAATTACATTCGCGTTGAAGAAATCATCCGATCTTTGCGCTCTAAGGCCTAAGCCCGTGCACACAACCTTGATATGGTCGTCAAAGATTGGCTGCATTGCTTGGCTAAACGGCATCAAAACGAATACCTCGGGGGCTGACGGAAGCGGGGTTGGCGGAAACCTCCAAAACGAGGGCCGGATTCCGGCTGTTAAATCAACATGAAGCAGTTCTTCAATTTCCACGGCGAGCGGCGCAATGTAGAATTTCACACCGTCGAGTCCCCAGGAACGCGGTGTTCTCAGTTGCTTTCCTCCCTTGAATGCTTCGATCAGACCGAGATCAAGAAGGCTTTCCAAATCATTCATAACCCAAGCCTCAGGGCCAGCGTCAGTACCCGAGTACTCTTCCGGGATAGGCATCCCGTACACCAGTTCTTTGAAAGTGGCTCCTTTGCGAAGTTTCAACCGACGAATCATCTCATTGCAAGCGTACCCGCCATATGCCATTTTGGGGCTCCCGAAGTTGATTATATGCGCCGGATTGCGCCCGCCGGGACCTTGGATCGGAAATTGCGACCCTCAAGTGGGGCTTGCGGTTTGGTCCGTTAGCGAAAGTCGCGATCGCCATGGAAATCGAGAACCCGGGAGAAAACACTCCCGGCAAGTCGGCCAGCGTCCGGGATTCCAGATGCCCTCGCCGGTGCCTGATTTCCGGCCGGATGGGCGTTTTCGAGGACTGACCACCAGGAACCGCTCTGGGTCTCGCATGTTGTCCCGTATTACCTCAGTGGCCTGTCGTGATAATTGGTCACCAACTTGAATGGTTTAATGACTGCGCTAATAGGAAGACGCAATTCCCTGATTACCTTCAACGGGTTCTTGAAAGCGTCCTGCTTATTATGCCCTTTGTACCCGAGTCATTTTGCGGGATCCAATTGAACCGCGTCTGGATTTCGATCATCATCTCGGCAGCAAAGTCCAGAATACCTGCCTTCCATTCCGCAAGCGAGTGCGTCTGCTCGACCTGAATCATCGGTATCTGGGACGTGTAGTCCGCAAAAAAAGGTAATCCCTGGGAGCCGTTGACCATTCTCCTTCCTTTAGTGCCAGTCATCGTAGCGCGGAAAGTAATCGCTTCAATTGGATCGAGTAGGGGCTCATAAAGACGCGCGAGACAATCCACAGCTATGCCGAAATATTGTGCCACATCTGGATAAATAGCGACATTGGGCTGCTGCAAGGCTTGCCAAGGCAGCTCCTTTTTATAGAAGAGGCCAGACTGATAAAGTCTCCAAAAATCGAGGACCTTTCCGCCGAAGAGGTCATCTGTGTACCACAGAGATTCCAGCCCGTCCTCGAACACATTGAGGAGATTCGGTTGATTCATGTCGGTGAAGAGAAAGGGCTTGCCGATGAAATCGACGCTGGCGTCAATCAGAGTCTTTCTTAGCCTCGAAACATCAAACCGCCGCGCTACAAAATTCGCCGGTATGAATGCAGTCTCAAGAAAGAAGTGGAATTCCTCGTTGGGAAGCGGATTTCGTTTTACGAATATCTCTCGGCAGCCTGCTATCTGCTTACCAAATTCATCGGGCGATGTCGTCGCGGATGTTCCTACCGAGCCCTTTATAACTGAGCGAATGGACTGAAGCAACTCATCGCTTTTGTTCTGCACGGCTCTTCCGATGATGATTCGAAAATCAGCAGAACTGCGCACAGGAGCGCTTTCGTTGTTGTCTGTGCGCACGTAAAGCGCACGATCAGCTAGAACGTCAGGAAATGCCTTCTGGCAAATGTGTGGGGTGTCAGGGAACCGCGGAACTTCTATGATCACGTAGTTCTTTCCAGCGTCTTGCACTTTGTGCACCCGTGTGTTTATCGGAGGATCAGAATAAGTCTGAACAAATGCGTTAATCTTGGTTGAATCGAATGTCTTGGATTGCGCGTCGGAAACTCCCTCCCAGTTCCAACCGTTCGGCACCTCGGAGACACCGATGACAATATGCCCTCCCAGGGTATTCGCCATGGCGAGGATGTCCTTGACGAGCTCGCATCGATCCTTCTTGTCACTAGCGTCCCATTGCACAGGTCCTTTGTAGTCGAAATCCTTTGTCTCGTAGCCCTTCCGAAGTATCCGGCGCAGGTTTTCTTGGTTATCCGTTGCAGCGTCCATTGGCGTCACCACCGGCGAAATGTCTCAGGTCGTCCTAATAATACTCCGAATTCACGGCGGGGACCTCACCGCCATATCTACGGTTGAAGAACGCCCTTGGCGCATCCTTGTATTGGCTCGTGTCTCTGATCCTGAAGTGAGAGCGTCATCGCCGACTCAATCATCGAATAGCACATTTGTAACGGGAAGTCTTTGGGCCAAGTGTCCTGAGAATCTGGGTTGGACGATGGGCATACGAGTCTCCGATCTGCCTTGGAATTTTGCAGGCAGTGTCTGCAAAACCTCGTTGGACACGCTCACATCATGGCGATCCCTTGGGCGATGGACGCCGCTGGGTTGATTTCGAGTGCCGAGGTCTTGGACACGTCCGCATTGAGTTGCGGGCTGAGCTTGGCGAGGTCGTCGGTGAAGAGGGTGGCCTCGTGGCTGGCGCGGGAGATGGAAACGTAGCCGAAACGACAATTGAGCAGGTCCGGGTGAACGCCGGTATCGGCATTGACAAGGACGCGCTCGGCGGTGAGGCCCTGGGAGCTGTGGCTGGTGACGGCGTAGCCGTGGTCGAAATGCCGGTGCTCTGCGGGATCGAATTCGATCTGTCGTCCGCCGTCGAGACGGGCGGCAATCCGGCCGTCCGGCGCAATCGACTCGACCACGGCAAGGTCGCGATTGGCGACGCCGAGCGCCTTGTCGGGGGCGGTGAACTGAATGCGGTCGCCAACCGAAAACTCGCGGTCGATCTCGCGGTAGACGCTGACGCCGGCTAGGCGGCGCGGATCGTAGGTGGCCTGCTCACCGGAGGATTTCTCGACGGTAAGCAGGTTGGCGGCGGGGTCGATCCCGACAACCGCTCCGTAGGTTCCGGCCTCGATTCCAACGGCCTTGCTGCCGCGGGCGTAGCGCACCACATCGTTGATTTCGTAGTGGCTGGCCCAGGAGCGTTCGGCGCCGGTCATGTCCTGGCGTTGAACGAGAACCCGGAAAGTGTGGTCCTCCGGGGCGAGTGTTCCGTTGGCCTTCAGTTCCTCTCGAACAGCGACGTTCAACTCGCGGCGAGAGGCGTTGTCGGGCGAGACGATGAGGGTCTTTTCTGGCGACTCGACGTAGCTTCTGGCGATGGCGCGGATGCGGTCTTCCGTGCCGGGGATTTCCTTCACTCGGCCCTGCTGCTGGAGCGATTCAAGGGCTGCTGAGACCTGGCCCTTGGCCAGCAGTTCGACGGCGGATTTGAGGGCCTGGTCTTTCTGACGAACGATCTCGTCGAGCTTGGCCGTGTGCATTCCGGCCTCCTGCAACTGCTCGAAGGGACGGCCCGCTTCGACGCCCTGATGCTGGCGGGTGTCGCCGATCAGGAGCACACGGTCGTGGGGTCCGAGCCGGGAGAGAAAGTCGCGCATCTGATTCGTGCTGGCGAGGCTCGATTCATCGACAAAGTAGAAGCGCCGCTGCTCCTGGGAGGCCGGGTTTGGCGAACGGGCAAGGAACCCTTGCAGGGTTCCCGATTCGACGCCAGCCTCATTAAGTTGGCGGGCGGCGCGGGAGGTCGGGGCGAAGCCTTCAACCTGATAGCCCTGTGTCTCGGCGGCGCCGCGGATGACGAAAAGAGTCGTCGTTTTGCCCGCGCCGGCGAAACCCTGAATGCCCTGGATGCGGTCGGGAGAACTGAGCACATCTTCAACGACAGATTGCTGAGCACGGTTGAGATGAGGGTGTTGGTCGGCAACAGTGACGGCTTGAATCCGCAACAGAACCGGCTCGACCTGGCACTTTCCTTCGCTCACCCGGCGAACGATTTCATGCTCGGCCTCGATGGTTTTGGCGGTGGTGAACTGGCGCGCCGGATGACTCTGTGAACGCTCGACAATCTGGAATTCTCCGGAGGCTAGCCGGGCATCAAGGTTGCCGCGCACTTGGCCATAAGTGACCTCGCCCATGCCGCGGCGGAGGCCGTCGCGGATCAGCGCCCGTTCATCGACGACGGCCTCGCGCTCGAAGTTCTTGTCGCGGGAAAACGTGAGCGATTCCCGAACGCGGTCAACAGCGTTGACTGGTCTTTCCTGATGTTCAAGCCGTTCGCGGGCGGCGCGGACTACTGCCTCCGCCTGATGGCCGAAGTCGGCGGCGAGCTTGCGATGCGCGGCCATGACTTCGCCGGGAGAATGGATCTCTTTGCGGTCGCGGGTGGAGTGCGCGGCAATCTCGGCAGCCTCCTTTCCGGTGTGGCCCGTGCGTTCGAGATACGCGCGAATCTGCTGGCTGCGCGGGCTGGATGCGTCGAGGTACTCCTGCGTGTAGCCCTTGATCTCCGGCGCTTTGCTGCGGCCTACGGCGATTTCGTAGCCCAACTGGCGAAGCCGGTAAGTCAGCTCCGATTGGTAGACGGCGGTGGCGAACTGCTGCGATGCGAAGAGGCTCTGCGGCTGGATGGCGCGGGACTGGCCGTTCTCCCGCTCCGTGACATTGAAGACGACGGCGTGCGTGTGAAGCTGCGGCGCAACGTAACCATCGACCGGGCGAGCCGTGTCGTGCTCGAACTTGGCGGCGATGAACTTGGCCGTCGTCTCCGGCGGATGGTTGCTGCCGATGCGGGCCTGGGTGTAGTTTTCGAGCTGCTCCAGGGCGACGCGCACGCTCTCGCGGTGGGCCACACGCACGTTTTCGTCGCCGCCCACGAGCGCGGTGAGCGAGATGGATTTAGGCGCGGAAAAGGTCGCATCCCAACCGGCGCGGTGCTCCATTGTCTTTACGGTCTTGCCGTCGGCATCCTTGTACTCATACGCCGCGCGCTGGCGGACAAGCTGCTCGCCGGTGGCCGGATGTTGCCCCTGACTGAGTTTTGCAAAGTCTTCGGCTGTGACCGCGCCGGCAAGGCCGAACTGCGAGGCCAGCCGGCCTTGCCATTCGCCCTGAATAACGCCGCGCTGCGACCAATAGTTCTGTTCTTTGGCGGTGAATTCTTTGGTGTGATAGGTCTGCGCCTGGCCCGCCGATAGTGGCTTTGAGATGGTCAGCATGGCTATCTACTGAATCTCCTGGCTGGCAGGTTGAACTGCGCATTCGGGGAACTGGATGTTGCCTTGAGCCGTTTCCGGCTCTATGGGGAGCGGCGTGTTCGGCACAATCAAATCGTCCATCGGGCGCTCATCGAAGCCGGGGCATTTTTCTTCGAGAGCGATGAACGGAAACGAGAATCGAGCGACGTGGTTGCCATGCTTAAGAAAGCCGCGCAGATCGTCAAGGCCGGAGACTTCCGAAGGCAGGACAAGCGGCTCGGTCTGGCGGTCGAGCGCGAAGTTGTGTCCCGTGCGAGACCCGTCATAGTGCGTCTCGCGGAGCCTCTCGATCTCGACCTCGCCGATGGCTTCGCTGACCCATTTCGCCGCGCGCGGCTCCGTGGTCCGCAGGAAGATTTTGGTTGCCGGCTGGGAGAGCATGGCCTCCGCATCCTCGCCGTAGCGGGCCTCCATCTGGCTGCGGCCCTGGAAACCAAGGATGACCGGATTCTGCGATTTACGGTTCTCGGTGATGGCCGTATGAAGCTGAGGCAGCCGTTGCAGGCTGGCCAGTTCGTCGATGACAAACCAGACCGGCTTCTGGTCCGGCATCGGCTCATTCAGGAGACGCAAAACGAGCGTGTCGATCCATAAGCTGATGAGCGGGCGAAGGGCCTCGCGCATGGTTGGACGCGAGGTAATGAAGATCCAGCCGCGCCGGGTCTCGGCCCATTTGGTGGCTGTCCAAACGGAAGTTGTTTCGTCTTCTTTGGGCAGCAACCGGAAGCTGTCGGCGCTCATATTGAGGGAGCCAAGCACGCCGGTTCGCTGCTGCGGAGCCTTCGGATCGATCAGCATCCAATACTCGGTTCCCTTGACGCGGCGGTCGATCTCCGCCGGGTCGGACATCCATTTGATCAGGTCTTCCGGCGTCGGCAGATAGCTCAAGAGATGCGCGAATATCTTCTGCGGGGCCTCGACAAAGAAGCGATTGGTCACGCCCTCGGGCTGATACAGAGAGACAGCCAGAGCCTTGGCCTCCGCCTTGCGGCGCAACTCCATCGACGGATTCCAATACGGCATCCGCGCGTCGAGCGGGTTGAGCACAATGTCGCCGCGGTGGGGATCATAGAACTGCTTCACGAACTCGCAGGCAGGATCGTAGACAATGGCGCAGTCGCCGCGCGCATCCACCTGATAGAGCATCTGGCGGATGATGCTGGACTTGCCGGAGCCGGTGTCGCCGACGATCAGGAAATGCTTGTTCTCCGCATCGCGGGGGATGCGCAAGGGGCGCTTGCAATCGTCGGTCGTGATGCCGATGCCGTTCCCTGAGACCGCTTTGGTGAACTCCTTTGCGCTGAGCAGAACGGGACCTTTCAGGCGGCGGCCGTAGCGTAGTTGCTTGATGCGCGCGATGTCCTTGCGGATCGAAAATGGAAGCTGCAGGACGAACGCCGCGAGTCCAAAGAGAAGCTGCATTTTGAATAGATCGTAGAGTGAAGCGTCCGCGTAGATCCAGTGCGAGAGCCACGCATGAAGCACCTTGTTCCGATAGTTGCGCGGGGCTTCGCGCATGAGCAAATAGGCGCCATGTTCGGAGGCCTCCGGTGTAACCATCAACGGTAGGTCTTTGCCGGCAAACTGTATGGTTGCCCCCGGCTGCACGTCCGCTTCCAGCGCGACGCGGCCCGGCTTCTCGCCGTCGGAGACATAGAGCATCTGGTACTTGCTGACCGGATGCGCGATGCCCGCCGTTTCGCTGCGGAGGTAGTACGGCAGGTAGTAGCGTTGGAGCGGCTGAAGGCCGAATTGGAAGCGGAGATAGATGAAGAATCCCGTCGCAATGCAGGCGAGAAAGAACGCTCCGAGAGTGTAGAGGTAGCCGCGCGGCGGCCAGATGATGGACTCCCGGCGGCCCCATTGTTGAACGGTTGGCATGGTTACTTTTCCTGTTTCTGGCTGCGCTTGGCGAGAAGCTCCTGCGCCTTCGCGGCCTTGGTTGTTTGCACCTGGCGGAAGAGAATCTTGACCTGCTCCTGGGCCAGTTTGTCGCCGCGCAAGAGCGGTTCGAGCGTGTCCATCAAGAGCATCTGAATGCCGACAAGCTCGGTGAAGATGTGCGATTCCAAATTGGTCGAAGCCTTGTTCGCCATTTCCTGAATGAGTGCATCGCGGGTCCAATCGGCAAGGGTCATGCTCTTCGACCATGCAAATGTTTCAAGCGCGATGTACTCGCTTTCAGTAAATCGAGCAGATAAGATTCGATTGCGAGCGATAGGACGCTTTGAGCCGTCATTCACGGGGTTGATGAGAGTTGGCATTTCCATCGTTCAATCTCCTTTCCGCAGTGCGTTTACGAACGTAAACGTCGTATACAGGGGATTCGCTAAGTGCTTCGCCGTCAGCAAGTGGACGAATGTATACGCTCGTCTACGTTCGTGTACCCTTTCAGGGGTGGAGTGTCGAGATACACCCGGTGCGCAGCACCGAACGGGCTTACGACGGGTCCACCACTAACTGCGAGGGCGCAATTCATTGGCTGCCTCCACCCCTCTGGCTGGCTTTGCGGGCTGCGGGATTCGCTCCGCAGCGGCGCCATTCTGCGGTGTGCGGCGGATACGAAGGCTCTGCGCAACACGCGCGGCTTCCGGGGTGCGAAGAAACTCCTGGAAGTCGCGGTCCTTGGCGAAGACGTAGGTCAGCGCCTTGTCCACGACCTCATCGGCGGGGGCGTGAAGAAAGGCGGCGTACTGGTCGATCTGTTCGGCGGTGGTTACGTCAAGGCGAATCGTGGCGTTGACGTGGCGGGTTTGGACGATCTCAAGCAACGGCATGGCATGACTCCTCTTTGTGTGCAGGTTGTGGTTGGTTGGCGTTCTGAATCTCCGCCCTTGCAGCCGAGAGAATCTCGACTGCATAGGTGCGGCAATCGTGCGGGGAAAACTCGAAGCGCCGGCGGACTTCAAGCATGGTGAGAACGTCCGCAATCGGTAAGCCAGAGGCAAGCCAGAGGCGAGCCGAGATGGTATCGTCAATCCGGCGCGCATACGCGGGTGACACCGCCGGTTCAGACGCCGGTTTGCGCATGGCTTTCAGCATGGCTTGACCTCCCCAATCTCCCGGCTAGGAGCCTCAAAAACCGGCTCCATCTGGAAGGACTGAGCGTGCCGGTCATAGCCGCTCAATCGCAGCACTTCGCGGATGATGCGGCGGCCGGGCTCGCGCTCAACGTGGACGACGTAATCGACCGCCTCCGCGATCTCCGCTTCGATGTCCTCAAACGTCGCCTGGGAGTGGCTGGGCAGGACGAGGTTCGCAAAGCGGCGAAGCGCCTTGGCGGCCGAGTTGGCATGGATGGTGGCGAGCGATCCTGAATGGCCGGTATTGAAGGAATCGAGCAGCGTGCGCGCCTCGGTTCCGCGGACCTCGCCCAGGATGATCCGGTCCGGACGCCAGCGCAGCGCGGCCTTGAGCAAGTCGTCGAAGGTGACGGCGTTCCGGTAAGTATCGGTCTGGCATTCGACGGCCATCACGTTGGGCTTTTCGATGCGCAGCTCGGAGGTATCCTCGATCACGACGATGCGCTCGTGGTCGGGGATCGACTGGCCCAGGATGTTGAGCAAGGTCGTCTTTCCGGTGCCGGTTCCGCCGCTGATGAGGATGGTTTGGCCGCGCACGATCTGAGCCGCAAGAAACTCCGCAAGCGGGCGCTTCAGCGTCCCGCGAGCGATCAGGTCTTCGACCGTGAAGTGGCGGCTGGTGAACTTGCGGATGACCATCGCGGGCGCGGGGCGGACGACCGGGGGAATCACGGCGGCCAGGCGGCTCCCATCGGGGAGCTGCGCGTTGAGTAGAGGGTTGTCCTCGTCGAGCTTCTTGCCCAGCTTGTTGGCTACGACTTCGAGACCCGTGCGCAGCCGCGCCGGATCGAACTCGATGGTCGCGTCGTGGCTCAAGATCCCGTCGCGCTCGTACCACCATGTCGAGTCGGGATTGCCCATGATCTCGCTGATGCTCTCGTCGAGCAACAGCGTCTCGATGGGGCGAAGGAACGGAAGGATCAACTCAAAGCTCACTGGTGTACCTCACGGTGTTGAAGGCCCGGCGTGTACCGAGCCTTCCGGGTAGTGAGAACGCGCCCTATTCGGGCACGTCCTCGGGTGCGTTCTCCGTCTCTTCCGGGCTGGCCTTCTCGGCTCGGTCGAGCTTCAGGATCGAAGCCACGCGCACTTCCCATACGCGCTCTTTGGCGCCGGTCTTCTTGTTGGTCTGCTCGCGGCTGCGAAGTTCGCCTTCGACGGCCAGATGAGCGCCCTTCGTGAGCGTCTTCGCGTACTCGCAAAGCCGGCCCCAGACGATGCAGCGATGCCACTCAGTGTGGCCGTTGTACTCGCCGGTCTTCTTGTCCTTGTACGAGCTCTTGGTGGCAAGCGAGAGAACGGTGAAGCTCGCGTTATTGGCGGTGCGGGTGATGGCGTCGTTGCCGAGGAAGCCGATGAGCGTAATGCGGTTCTGATACATGGTGAAGTCTCCTAAGTTGAATTCCCGGATTGGCCGGGTCATCCATTGGCGAAGCCTGAGCGAGATTACGGGGTCCCCGGCGCGCGGTCTTTGCGCGCTGGGGTGTAAGGGGCCCGGCTCCCAAGTGCCAAGCCGCGCATTCTGGAGTAGGGGCCCAGACTCGCTCTGGGAGAGGAGTCCGGAAAGCAGAGCGGCGCAGTGCCGCAGAATCGGGGTCCTCGGCCACGCGGTCTTTGCGTGGTGGGGTGATGGGGCGCCGGATAAGGCCCGAAGCGTGTGACCGGACAAGCAAGGGAGGAAAACGTGAGACGAACGCTTCATGATCTGCATAGACCGAGGCATTGCCGGCAAGCCAGCCTCATACCGCAGGCTGCGGAACCGTCTCATTGCCGCCTGTGCAAGGACAGCTTTCCGGCGAGGGACACGCCCTTTCATCGTGCATGGGGAAGGTCTGCGCTTCCCGCGAAGAAACGAAGGGCCTATCTGCCGCGATTTGTAGCCGCGTGGGGACATCGATGCGCCTCGTATTGGGAGTGGCTTCGGTCGGTCTTGTTTACTCGAAGGCCTGGTCGGCCCGGAAGCGGACGATGGTCAGCCCCAGCGGGTTCACGGCCAGCTCGTTGTTCTTCACGTTCTCCCGGAAGACGTAGGTCACGGTGGCCGTCCAACGCTCGCGCTTGAGTTCGCTATGGTCCGCCGGATTCGTAAACGCTTTCACGAACTCGATGCGCGCCGAATAGGGAGACTGGCGGAGGTCGTCGAGGACGACCTCCTTTACCTCGACATCGACATACGGAAGCGAGCTGTCCTTGATGTACACCGGGATCATGTTGTCCTTGCGCTCTTGGTCGATCACGGCGCGCTGAACGTCGCTGTTGAGGAAATACAAAGCGCTGGTCTGGTCGCGCTCGATGGTGAAGCGATTGCGCGCGAAATAGAGTTCCGCAAAGCGCGTAAGGTAATACTTGTTTTCCGCTTCCTGGGGGCGGTACTGGAAGTTGCGGTAATCGATGGCCTCCGCCCGGCCCACATCGTTGATCCTGACAATCATCGGATGCATACTGGCGAGCGCGCTCTGGCTCTTGAAGGTGAGACCGGCGAGCGCCAGACAGACCACAGCGAGCACAAGGATCGTCACCTTCAGATAGGTGTTCATCACCAGCGGATCGCCGTACTGTTCGAGATACCGCTCCGCCGCGCGGGTGATCTCCGGGGAAGCCTTCGTTTGTGCGTTCATTGCCGATCTCCTGTGACCGCGGTTTACATGATGGCGTTTAGCGCCAGCATGGCTACGCCGAGCCCGCTGCCGCCGCCGCTGGTGTGGCCGGTGAACAGAGCCTGCGTCATGGCCGGAATCTTGATGAGGATGTAGATGTTGACGAGGACCAAGAGAATCAGCAGCGGCAGCGTCTGGACGATCAATGCGGGGTCCGAGAGGCTCTGTCCAAGCTGGATGTAGTAGTTCGACAGAACGTGCGAAAGGACGTTCATCGTGGCCGCGGCAACGACCTTGTAGAAGCTGAATCCGAGATACGCCTTGAGCCATCCCCAGAAGAGCCAGTCGAGCTTGTCGAAGACGAGAAACGGAATGAAGATCGGACCGAGCAATCCGATGATGGTTGCCGCGATTGCGCCGTAGGCGAGAATGGCGGAGACGATGGCCGCGAGCACACCCAAGAGGAACTGCACGACGAAGTACACAATGGAGTAGTACGGAGACATGATGCTGGTCAGCATCGAGGGGCCGGTCTTCGAGGATGCCGCGTGGATCTGGTTCAGCATCGTCGCCGATCCGTCCGCCCCGATGACGTTCACGAGATTCGCCGTGCCGCCGTCGATGAACCCCTTGACGGAGAAGCCAAGGCCGGGGATGGAACTGTCGTAGTAGTTCACCATCGCGTATGCGAAGGTGAGGAGCATGAAGAGGTTGAGAAACTTCCCCATGCTGAAGCCGGGTCCGCCCTGCGCCGAAGCAAGGGCTTCCTGCACGCCAAACCAGACCAGCATGATGGTGGCGAGCGCAATCACGATGTGAATGCCCATCGCGGTAAGAGAGGGTGCCGCCGTTCGAGCCAGCAACTGGCACCCCTGAGCGATAAAGTCGAAGAGACCCATCTTCAGTACCTCATGTCTTCTGTGACGCGGCTGGTCAGTAAGCCTGGGTGAGGAGATTGGCCGCGCCGCTGTTGGTGGTCGCGATGTTCGAGTTGTAGTAGCTCTCGTATCCCGATGAATCGCGGAAGGCCGATTTCATCGCGTCCTGTTGCTGCTTCTGAGCGATCATCTGTTGCAGGGCAAGGTTGGCGTTGATCTGGTTCGCGTCCTGCTGTGTGCGCAGCTCCAGAAGCAGCGCCTGGTTCATGCGCTGGAGCGTAGCCATGATGGTTTGCTGGGAGGCATCCGAACCTTGCGAAGCCGTCTCCAGGTTGGCGATGTCAGTCTGCCTTGCGGCCTGGTTTGCGCGGATCGTTCCCAGTACTTGCAGGTTGGTGGTCATCACGGAGTCGCCTAAGTCGATGGTGGCTCCCTGCGCGGCAATCTGCTGCTGTCCGGCATAGCTCGCCGTGCTGTAACCGGGAATGATGCTCGTCGTGCTCGGCACGGCAACCTGCTGGTAGGAGACCGCCGCGCCGGTTCCGGTATTCGATGCATTCAGCCATCCCATCGAGTTGCCGTAGGTGTTCGAGATCTGCTGCATGAGCATCAGGTCGCTGCGCGGCGAAAGGAACCGCGAATAGAGCGTCGATGGCGCGACGATCATCTGGTGGTAGAGGTTGTACTGCTGCAGGACGGTGTTGTAGGTTTGCAGGGCTGTCGAGGCGATCTTGACGGTGTTCGTAAAGATCTGCTGGCCCTCCTCGATCTGCTGAATTTCGTTCGAGATGGATTGTTCCTGGTTCTCGATCTGCACGATGGCGTGAGCCGATTGCGTAGGGTCGAAGACGATGCCGGAACCGAACTGCGCGTGCGCGGCCGGCTGCAAGGCCGCGGCGAGTCCGAGGACGAGTGCGGGAAGGATCGGCTTTCTCATAGCGTTCACCTCTCGTTAGCAATGGTTGTTAGTTGTGGTTTCGCGGCGCTTGAGCATCATCTCTCCGCCGCAGGAATCTCCTCAGAATGTCTGCGATATGGTGTGGTTGCTGTATGCAGGTAGGAGCATGTCCTGGGTGAAATAGATCTTCACGCGGTGTCCCTCCCGAATGGTGATGGTGGGCGGAATCTGCATGAAGCGGTCCAGGATGGTATTCGAGGACTGAGCGACGCTGGCCGCCGTGCCGGTCGTAAATGCCTGGGAGCCGCTGGTCGTGATCGCGCCGCCGCCCTCGGTGATCTCGCTTGCGCCGGCAATCACGCCCAGTGCGATCGAGGCGCCGAAGATCTCGAAGTAGTGGTTGTTGACCTTGTCCTTCATGCCCTCTTCGCCGATCTGATCGAGGCCGTGGAACTGATCGAGATCGACCGAGTATCCGTCCGGCATAATCAGTCGGTGAAAGACGACGGCAATGCGGCGCTGCTGACCTAGGCCCGCAGAGCCAATCTTTTTGGCTTCACCAAGAACGACCGTGCCTTCCGGGATGATGACGTGCTGGTGATCGTGCGAATAGAGGGGATTCGAGACGAGAACCTTGACCGGGCCGGTTGCGTCTCCGTCGAGGCGATTCATCAAAACGGTGTCGAGAACCGAGCCCTCGTAAACGAGATAGGGTTGGCCTCTGGCCGAATCGATGTTCGCCTCAACGGGACGCTTGTAACCGCCGGCCGTCTCTTGTGTTTCTCCTGCGGCTCTTGGCGGCTGAAGGCTGGGGTCCTCCTGCCGGCGGGCAGGCGCGGCATATTGAGCAGCCGCCGTCTCCGCTGGTGCCTGTTGCGGTGCTTGCTGTGGCTGCTGGGGAACAAGCGAGTACACAAGGTTGGAAGCGAACCGGGACTCGTCGGCACGCTGGCGCTCTTTGGCGGCGATCAATTGCGCCTGCTGCTGTTCCGGCGAAGGCTGCTGTTGCGCATTATTCGGTTGACCATTGCCCGCCTGGCCGTAGCCTGGTTGCCCGTAGCCCGCTTGCGGGCAGGGCTGGCTTGGACCGCAGGGCGCGGCTGCGCCGGTCGGCCCATAGCCCGCGGCGGCGGCCTGTTGCGCGGGCGTCGCGGGCGCCAGTGCGGGATCGCCGCCTGCTGCGTTGGCGGCTGCCGCCTGTTGCTTTTCCTTATCGCGTTCGGCCTTGAGTTGGTTCTTCAAGTCCTGCACGTTGTTGTCCGTGTTGTCCTGGAGCGTGGGCTGCGGCGGCTGATTCTTGACCGCCGCCTGCTGCGCGGGCGTCTTCTTGCCGGTCGAGCTGAAGAGCGCCGCCACGATGACCAGCAACGCCGCGCCAAGATACACGAAGGTCTTGAGGTTCTTCTGCAGCACGCCCTTCGGATCGGCCTTCGCGCGGCGCAGTTCCGGCTCTACCCCCTCCGCTGGAGGAGGAACGATGTTGTTCTCTGTCATTGGAGTTATCCTTTCCGCGCGAAGTCCATCCGCTTCTTGCCCAGCTCGACGTAACCCGAATCCATCACCTTGGGGATGATGTACGTCCCGTCCCGGAGTTCGTAGTTGACGAGGTCGGGCTTGCCGTCCTTCATCTCGTACACGCTGAACTTCTCCGGCGCATTGGTCTTGATGTAGGTGAACTTGTCGTCGTGATAGATCGACTGAATGTCGAATGGCGCCTCGTTCGCCTTGAATGTGTAGTCGAACTTCAACTGCACAGGGTATTTGCTCTTGTACTCGTCCACCGCCTGCTCGACGTGCGATTGAAGAGCGGCAAGCTGCTGGCGGCTTTGCTCCAGTTGCGCGGCGGGCACAAACTGCGCCGGGCCGCTGGCTGCGACGATGGAGGAGTGGTCGGCGGGCTCGATCAGTACCTTCAGGTCCGGCGTGGCGGAGCTGCTCGAAACATCCTCCAGCGTGAACGAATAAATGTTGCCCTTGTCGGTGATGAGGTTGAGGTTGGAGCTGATCCCGGCCTTGGCCGGGTGGACGAAGCAGAAGTTTCCTACCACATCGACGATCCAGAAGTCCTTGTCGCCGGTCGCGGCTTCCATGATCTTCTCGGTAGGCGGAAGCTCGATCAGCGTGGTGTACTTGAGCTTGGCGTGGATGGGTACAATGTCCTGCGAGTGGTACTGGACGGTGCGCGCCGACGCTTCCTGCGCGGCGGCGGCAAGGGAGGTGAGAGCCAGGGCAATCCCGGCGATACAGACATAAGTGCATTTCATGAGGTAACTCCTGTGGGGTTGGGGGTAACAGCGCCGGCCTGCGTGCGTGGCCGGAAGGGAAAGTCCTCGGCGAGCCGGCGAAGACCGTCGGCAATGCCGAAACGCTCGAAGTAGTCGCGCTTTTTGAGGTTGTCGCGGGCGTTGTTGGTCGCCATCCAGTGCGAAACGGAATCGACATTCAACTGGACCTTCTTCGACGACTGCGCCTTGCGGATGAGCATCTGGCCCGGTGGAACGAGACCGGCGATCAGGTCGAGTTCCGTGTCGTTCAAGTGAAAGGCCTCGCGGTACACTTCCCGGTTCATCTCCGGGTTGGCAAGGAAGATCTTTGTCGGGCAGCTCTCGGAGACGATCTGCAACATGCCCGACTCCTCAAGCTCCTTGATGGACTGCGTCGCCAGAATCATGGCGGCGTTGTGCTTGCGCCAGGTCTTCTGCGCCTGCACGACATAATTCCGGATGGTTTCGTTCCTGATGAAGAGCCACGCTTCGTCGAGCAGAAAGAGTTTGAAGGTGGCGAGCTTCTTCGCGTCGGAGATTTCGTTGCTGGCCCGATGGAGAACGTAGAAGAGCAGCGGCTCCAGCACATCGGGGGCATCATTCCATCCGGCGAAGTTGAAAGTCTGGAAGCGGCTGAAGGAAAGCGTGTCCTCGGCGTTGTCGAACAGAAACCCATGCTGGCCGCCGCGTGTCCAGCGGTGCAGGCGCTCCTTCAGTTCTCCGATGATGTCGGCGAAGTTGGACAGAGTCCGTTGCGCAGGCTCCAGCACATACACGCGTTCGATCGCATCCCAGAGCTTGCGCTCCTCCTTGAAGTCGAGCCGGTAACGCTGTTCGTTACCCTCGATCAGTACGCGGAAGAAGCTGAAGAGAAACTGCATGTTCTCTTTGGTCTGCGGCAACGAAAACGGATTGATGGTGAAATCCCGCGCCTCTTGCCCGACATTCAGATAGCTTCCGCCGAAGATGGTCGTGAGCGACTGAAAGCTTCCGCCGATGTCGAAGATGAACGTCAGGGGCGCGTACTTCTGCGCGTTTTGCAGAATGAAGTTGCAAAAGTACGACTTGCCCGAGCCGGTCATTCCCAGGATGAGGGTGTGAGCGACTTCGCCGTTGTGCAGGTTGAGAAAGTACGGCGTGCAGTTGTCGGTTTCGAGGGCGGCGAGATACTCGGCCCCAAGGTGCGCGTTGATCTTCTCGCCCGGAAGGATCGTAAACAGAAAGCTCAGGTCTGCGTAGTTTGAATTCAGCAGATACAGCCGGCGCAGATTCAAGGCGTAGTTGCCTGGGACCGTGGCGAAGTAGGCGTTGAGCTGGTTGTAGGTTTCGATGAAGAGATTGCCGTCGGCGTTGGTGAATACGCCGGTGAACTCGCCCACAAGCTGCTCAAGCTCCGGCTTCGAGCGCCCGTACAGCACGATGGTCAGCGAGAAATCGCCAAGCTGCTGGCCGTCGCCCAGCGCGCGCAGGCAGTCGCCCAGATTCTCGATGTCCGCCTGCTTCGATTCATCGACCAGGACATCGCGCGGATTGGTCTTCGCCGCGTCGTTGCCCATCTGCGAGATGAAGCCGGTCTTCGAGACATTGAAGTGGCGGCGGCGCTTATTCACTTCTTTGCGGGCCTGCTCGGTAGTCAAGGGTGTCCATTCGGTCACTACATAGAAGTTCGCTGCGATCTTCAACAGTGAATCGAGCACCAGAGGCCGCGTCTCCGTGATGGCTTCCTTCATGGTCAGCACGCGCACGAAATGATCGCCGACACGAAGATGGTCGCGCTCGGCCTCGATGGTCGAGTTCACAACCTGGTAGTCGAGAAACTGCGTCGATTGCGGCTTGCCCGCAATGCGCCAGTCGTCGTAATTGACGAGGCGGCGAAGGAACCTGAACTGGGCTTCCTGGTTCAATACCTCGATCTCGATGAAATCGCCGAGCTGGCGCCTGAACACCTGGACGCGCTGGGCAAGTCTCGAAACATCGGCTTCGATCTGCGACCGCAGGAGCGTCTTCATCCTGCTGCCTGCAAACTGGACTTTGAGTTCATCCACGGCCCCCGCGGGATCGCTCAGCAGCCGGGCGAGCGCAGCGTCGATGCCGGTTTTCGACCGCGCGCCTTCGAGAACGATGCAATAGAAAATCTCGATCTGATAGAGCCGGCCGCGCTTCGCCTCGAAGAATTGCCGCCGCTGGTCGATTGCGGCTTCCACGACCGGGTCGTCGTAGTGCGCGAATGGGATCTCGGGCCGGTTCCGCTTGAAGAGATACTGGTATACGTGGAAGCCGGAGCTCAATGCCTTCAGCGCGGCCTCCAGTCGCTTGACGGCGTATTCCTGTTCCGCATGATCGAGGCTCTCGTAGTCCACGCCCGCGACGCGCAGCACCATGCCCACATCGCCGCTCTTGGTGAGAAACGCAGTCTCGTTCCAGAAGCCGTACAGGTTGATGTGGTCGTTGAGCGATGCCGCGTCCTTCCACGGCTTGATGACCTTGTCGAGTCGCAGCATCAGACCACCTCCACGCGCGGGACGCTTTGTTTCGCGGCATCGTAGCGCACGTTGTATCGTTCCGACTTCGCCAGGATGCGCAGGAAAGCCGGATCGGTATTCGTCACCCAATGGCCGAAGGCAAAGCCGCCGATGAAGACGGCAACTCCGGCCAGCAGGCTATTGAAGAGGTTGAACGCCCCCACGGCGCCAACGCAGACGAAGTAGAAGAGCGTCCGCTCGACGCCGAGGTATGTGAGGGGCTTGTGCAGGCTTTTGTAGACCCGGTTGCTGCGCCCCAGCGACGAGGACCTGTCGCCGGGGACCCCGCTGCGCCGCCGGACTGTTGTGTGTGTCTGCATCCTCGCCCCTCACAGCTTGAGAAATGGTTGGGTGGAATTTCTTGGGTGCGGCCCTGGGGCTCCGCTTACACGCCCCAAAGCCAGGTCAGTACGTTGGCCGCCATTACGGCGATCCCGGTGCCGGCGGCAACACCGGCCAGGGTCTTCTTGGCGCCCGGCTCGCCGTGCGCGAACTGGTAGCCGCCAATCACAATTGCGATCAGGCTGGCCACCTTGGCGATCGTGCCGGTAAAAAGTGTCTGCATGGCGGTGAAGCCGGTATCGAAGGGCGACTGCGCGATGGCAAGCGCAGGGAAGAGGATCAGCAGGGTGAAGAGGCTAAGAGTGGGACGCATCCGGCGCAGGCTGCCCCTGAGAGCGGTCCGCAACCGGCGGCGAGATTCGAGAATGGCGATCATCGGCACCTCCAGCGGCCCATGTAGGACCGCGATATGCCGTGAGCCTATGACGGCTTCTTTCCGCCGTCCAATACTTTTTATTTATCAGGTGATAGCTTTGAAATATCACCTGCCATCAAAAGAAGTGTTTTCAAAGCTTTACGCTTGCGCGAGGGTTGCAAGGCAAGCATTGTTGGCCGGACGGATGCGATCAACCATGCCAGCCGAGCCTATCGCCGAAACCATCACCGGTGACAGCGATTGTGCGCGTTCCCCGGCCTTAACAAATTCTCCGGCACGATAGGCCCAACGCCACGAAAAGACCTGATGTGAGTTCACCCCTTCGGCGTGCCCTACACGCTTTGTTCAAGCTGATACGTTAGCTCAATAATCCGCCGCTTCTCCGCGACAGAACGCCGTATACGCACCTTGGACGTTTCCATGCTTCCATCGTTTCAATCTGACTGGCGCGAGTCTTGAGGCGTCCGGCACAAAGCTCGCTCCAAGCGCTCTGAAAAGCAACCTCAGTGAATAGGCTTATCTCGATTTCTAGAGCGTCTCTCCCTTTGCCACTCTACAGCAAAAGGAGAGATGCTCGAGCCAGTCAATTACTTGGTCACCGTCACTGCTTGGGTTCCCGAAGAACAATCGGCAGTCGCAGTCAATGAGGCAGACTGGCAGACGCGCACGTTGATCGTGTCGGAGACCGTGCCCGGATCCATCTGCACGGTGATCTCGCCGGAGGTGATCGACGGCGTGCTGTTGCTGGTGTT
>Ga0326728_10000480_pt1 | contig 156100 bp, 151 predicted proteins | sample MB3enrmetagenome_FD_207602 | JGI IMG/M metagenome (GOLD analysis project Ga0326728, IMG submission 207602) | Lab enriched peat soil microbial communities from McLean, Ithaca, NY, United States - MB31MN | ecosystem: Environmental > Terrestrial > Soil > Wetlands > Peat | place: USA: New York... | reverse complement strand
CGAAAACGCGGGGATATCCGCCGTCACCATGACCGCGCCGACGTTTTTCACGGAGAGTGTTGCCGCCGGGATGTTGATCCCGAATCGCAACAGCATGTTGGCAATGCTCTGAAGCGTGTGAACGGGATTTTGATCGCCCTCATTATTCAGGCCGGAGACCAGGCCGTAACCAACCAGTTGGTTGTCACGCGCCCCGGCGACCATCACGAGGTCCTTCACGCGAACCCCCAGGGCAAACCCCGTCGGTCCGCCGGTCAACAGTGTGGCCACGATTTGTGCGAGGAGAAGAAGTTTCTGGCGGAGCGTTTTCATCAGAATCAGAAGGGGCTGAATTTGTCCCACAATTCCAGGAACCAGCCCTTGCGCTGGCTGTTGGTGACAGTTCCTTTGCTGAGGATTTTGATGGTCGCATCGGCGACGTTGTAACTGTACACCGTGTTGTTGGCCGCGATGTCTTCCGATCGCACGACACCACGCAGGACAATGTCCTGTTGCTCGCCGGCAAACTGGGTGTGGCGCGTGCCTTCCACAATCATGTTGCGATTGGGCAGCACATCCACCACGCGCACGGGGACTTCCGCCACGATCGTCTCGTTGTTGTTGATCTGGCCGCTCCCATCGAAACTGTGGGCAGTGGAATACTTGAGCGAGGGCAACGTCCCCCCCTTGGTCAGAAATGAACTCCCGGCCGGACTGTAGAGGAACGCTTGCAATGCGTCATTGACGGAGGAGGCCTTGGATGTTTTGGTCTCATTGTTCTTGGTGGCCGTGCTGTTCTCTTGCACCACGATGGTCACAATGTCACCAACCGCAAACGCCTTGCGATCGGCAACCATCGACGGCGCCAACGGCTGTCGCCACAGCGAATCCGCATGCGCCGGCGCAGCAATCAGCGCGGCACCCACGGCTACTTCACAGAGAAACCGAAATCGTGCCTTCATTCTCCACCTTTCCGCGAAATTCGTGGTTCGATTGGACATTACGCACGCGCACCTGTTGTCCCATCGTCCCGTCTTCCAACACTTCCACCTTCAACGAAATCGCCATCCCGCCGTCGCGCACCACCGCTTCCGCCACCTGCCCGCGCCGCACCAATGTGCGGGGCTTGAGGTGATGAGTCAGGATCGTCGCGCCGGGAGACACGCCCTGGGCCAGCTCCAGTTCGGCCGGCTCGGTGTCGCCGCCCAGATACGCCTCCCGGGTCGTCAACACGTCGCGCCGTTCGCGCACGCAATCCGCATTTCCAAACACCTGGCCGCGGTGCAACTGCGAGTGCGCCACCCACACATCCCGCCACACGCGAGCGGCGAGGGGCATTTGCCACAGCCCCAGGCTTTCGTTGCCGGCAACCAATTCAAACCGAACGATAAAACTCGACGCCACTCCCAGCATCGGCACCTCCACCACCTTGAGCAGGACCGGCGCATTCGAGACGGTAACGGACGCCCAGGGGTGTTTCAAGGTCAGGTCCAACTCGCCAAGGTCGCGAACGTAATCGCGCTGCAATACGGCGGTGAGAAGGTTCTTCACTTCGGATTCGTCCAGCGCATGGGGAGCAGCATTGGTATCTTCCACAGTCCCAAATGGTAAGGACGCCGTCTCGGGGCGTGCGCTGGAAACGGTATTGCTATCCACAGAGGTGGACAAGGGGGACGCCGCGGAGGGTTCGGATGCGAAGCCCATGAGGCCAAACCCTCCGTGGGTGAGGATGAGAAACGCCACGATTGAGGTGAGGCGTGAGGATCTCATGTCGTTAATGGCGTAAATTGTTGGCCATCTGCATCATTTCGTCGGCGGCTTGCACGGCCTTGGCGTTTACTTCGTAGGCTCGCTGCGCCTCAATCATGTTGACCATTTCATCGACGACCGTCACATTCGATAATTCGAGGTAGCCTTGTGCCAGCGACCCAAACCCATTTTGGCTGGGTGTGCCGACTTCGGGGGACCCCGAAGCTGCCGTTTGCTGGTACAGGTTGCCGCCCAGTGATGTCAGGCCGGCCTCGTTGGGAAACCGGGTGAGCTGCACCTGGAAATTCGTCGCGCCGCTGGGCGTCGTGTACGTCACTTCGCCATTGGATGAAATGGAAATGTTGGTGGTGCCGGCGGGCACCGCTTGAAATCCCTGCACAGGTAGGCCGTTGCTGGTGACGATCTGGCCATTCGAGTTGGTCTTGAATCCACCGTCACGTGTGTACGCCAGTGTGCCATCCGGCAGTTGCACTTCGAAGAAACCGTCGCCCTGGATCGCGACATCGAGTTGTGCGCCGGTGCTGCTGAGTTCACCCGTCGTGAAAATCTTCTCGGTGGCGACCACTTGCGAGCCGTGTCCGACCTGGATGCCGGTGGGCAACTGGTCGCCCGCCCCTTGATCGGTACCTGCCGCACGCTGCGTGTCGTACAACAAATCCTCAAACTCGATCTTGTCCTTCTTGAAACCGGTGGTGTTGACGTTGGCGAGATTGTTGGAAATCACGTCGAGGTTGTCCTGCTGCGCGGCCATTCCGGAAGCGGCTGAGTATAGGGCTCGAATCATGACACGTTAGCCTCTCACGCGGGATTGGGGTTGCCGAGTTCGCTGATGGCGCGACTCATCCGGTCGTCGTTCATTTGCACAACCTTCTGGTTGGCCTCAAACTGGCGCATCGCGGTGATCAGGTTCGCCATCTCTGTGATCGAAGACGTATTGCCGGCCTCCAGATATCCCTGGCGCACCGTCGGGTTCGTCGCCGTCGTCGCTACCAGATTGGGGTTATTGGCCGCAAAGTAACTGTTGCCGATCTGCGTCAGCAAATGCGGGTCATTGAACGTGGTGATCTTGAGTTTTCCCAGCTGGTTGCTTGACTGGTTGAATACCTGGCTGACTGTACCATCGGACGCAATCGAAATCGGTCCGCTAATCTTCGGGTCCATTTGGATGGGACCGCTGTCGGTCTGTACCAGATAGCCCTGCTTGGTGACGAGCTGCCCCTGCGCGTTGAATTGAAATTCGCCGTCACGCGTGTATGCGGTCTGGCCGCTGGGAAGTTGTACCGCGAAGAACCCGTCCCCCTCGATGGCTACGTCGGTCGGCACATTCGTCGGCCGAATCTGACCCTGTTGGAAGTTGGTGGCAGACTGCGTCGTCGGAATCAATCCACCCTGCCCCTGCGCCGCTTCGACCGAACTAAACGTAAGGTCCTGCTTCTTGAAACCGGGCACCGAGCCAGACGCGAGATTCTGCGTGATGATGTCCTGCCAGCGAGCACTGGCATTCAACGCGGCGGCGGCTTGGTACAGACTCACATTCATGACGGCATGAACCATCGCAAATCGTATGCCACTGATGACAGCGCATTGATTAACAATGGCTTACAACGAAAGCCAAGGATGGCTTGGCAAAAGATGCCGTACGAAGCGAGAAGTTTTTGCCGATTGGCAAACTCAGTACTGGCAGGCGAGTTCGATGACTTGTCCGCAACTGCACCGAACAATGATATGGCTGACGCGGTCCCCATCGCGCTGAAGTGTGATCGCCGGCGCGGCAGCGCCGTGGCCAACGTGTGGGACGGCAGCTTGAAACGACTGGGAAGCGGCGGGCGCGGACGGAGAGGAAGAAGTCAGAAATGGCGTGAACGGCTTGTTCATTCGGGCACCATGGTTTGAAATTCACTTTCGTTGCGCACGACCAACAGGATGCTGACGCGGCTGTTCACTTCGTCCGTTGGATCCGTATCGTGCATGGGCTGCGTATCGGCGTAACCGGCCACCTTGGCAATCTGCTGGGGCGCGACACCGTCACTGACGAGGACGCGGCGGGCCGCGTTGGCGCGGTTCGCGGTCAGGTCCCATTTATCGACCGCGGCATCGCTCGTGTTTTCTCCCTGCGGACTGTGCCCTTCCACTTCGACGGCAAACCGCTTGTAGCGCGCGATTTCCCACGACAACGTGGAAAACACCCATCGTCCATAGTCCGTGAAGTCGGCTGTGCCCGGCCGAAAAATCGATTTCTGTGTGCGATTGAGGACACTGATATTCAGACCTTTGTCGGTAAACTCGAGTTGCACCGATTGGTTGTGTTTGTATTCGGGATTCGTCCCGAGGACCTTGAGAAGATCATCATTGAGATGCCGCAACATGTCCATCTCCAGCGGCGTCGGCAAGTCATACTGACCGGCCAGCGATTTGCCGCGCATCGTTTCAATGGTGTTCGGGATGATGCCCGACGATTGCCGCGGTCCCTTCAGGAACGGATGTTTGAACGTCAACTCGATGGCTTCCTTTACCTTCTTGTCTTGGGCCGTGATCCAGAGCACGAGAAACAGGGCCATCATCGCGGTCACGAAGTCCGCGTAAGCCACCTTCCAAGCGCCGCCGCCACCCTTGCCAGCCATTGCCGCCTAACCTTTCGCCTGCGAGTTGAGTGACTTGAGCATTGTTTCCATTTCGTCAGCGGTTGGGCGTACGTCGCTGCTGAGACTGCGGCGGGAAACTTCTACGGCCACGATCGGCGCCATGCCGTTCGCGAACGCCACCACCGCCGAGGAGATGCACCGCAAATACATCATTTCGGCGATCCCGATGAATTCCATGTTCGACGCCAGCGGATGGGCAAATCCATACGACAACAGAATCCCCAGAAATGTTCCCACCAATGCCGCGGCCACTTTCTCTCCGATCTCCGATGGCGGCCCCGCAATCGCACCCATCGTGACGATGATTCCCAACACCGCCGCCACAATCCCGAAGCCGGGGAGCGCATCGGCTGTCTTGACCAGAATGCCGATGGGGGCGTGATGCTCTTCCTCACGTGCGGTCAGCTCGGCATCCAGCAGCACCTTTAATTGGTCCGGTTTGACACGCCCGTCCACAATCGGACGGAGGGCGTTCACCAGAAATTCAATGGCGTGGTGGTTGTTCACTACCGATGGGTATTTCGAGAGGATGCTGCTCTGCTGGGGGGTGGTCACATGCTCTTCCAGCGCGATCATTCCCTCGCGCCGCCCGAGCATGAACATTTCGTACAAGGCCTTCATCAGGTCGTTATACGATTCGCGATTGTAGGGCGCGCCCTTCAAGGTCTGCGTCAGGCCCTTGACAATGTCGATCAGCACCTTCTTCGGCGACATCACGATCAAGGCGCCGACCGCCGCGCCCCCAATCGTAATGAATTCCGAGATGTGCACCAACGCGCCCACGTTGCCTCCGGCCAGCGTGAACCCGCCCAGCACCGATCCCAGAACAACAATCACCCCCACAATCACAATCATGTCGGTTCCGCGACCTCCTGGTTGCGCAGCCACGCCTTGATTGACAGGATCGCCTGCGCATGAATCTGACAAATTCGTGACTCGGTCACGCCGAAGGCCTCGGCGATCTCGCGCAACCGCAGTCCTTCAAAGTAGTAAAGCGCCAACACCTTCCGCTGCATGACCGGCAGTTGCTGGATCCGACGCTCCACCAATCGCGCCAGCTCCCGCTTTGACGCGGTGTCCACGGGACTTTCCTGCGACGTGTCCGTCACGCTCTCGTGCCGTTCCAGGCCATCGGAGTCCTCCGCCCTGATCACCGCGTCCAAACATACAAACGTTACCGGCCGGATTTCATCGAGCAGCGCATAATAATCCGCCATGGAAAGATGCATTTGCCGCGCGATTTCGTCCTCGGTCGGCGGCTCCCCATCCCGTTGCTCCAGCTGGGCAATCACCGCCTGGACTTTGCGCGCCTTGTCGCGAATCGTGCGGCTGACGCAATCCATCCGCCGCAACTCGTCAATGACTGCACCGTGAATCCGGATGCGTGCGTACGTTTCGAAGCGCGCGCCGTTGCTTTCATCAAAATTCCGTAACGCATTGAGCAACCCGATCACGCCCGCGCTGTACAGGTCGTCGAGGTCAACGTGGGACGGCAACGTCATCGCCAGTCGTCCCACGACAGTCTTTACCAACGGCAGGTGTTCACGCACCAATTTATCTTCGGCGGCGCTGCCGGGCACGGCACGGTAGCGCTTCCGCAACTCACGGGAGCCCGGTCGCGTTGCTTCATGGCAATGGACGACAGTCTCAGTCATGACGTTCTTCCTGCTGCGATTCGCGCAGCGCTTTGATCCACACCCGGCCCCACCAGCGCATCAACAACGCGCCGATGTAGAGGGCGACGCAGGCATGCACCAGCGCCGTGGACAGGGATTGCTCCCGAACCAGACCGAGTCCGATCCCAATCGCGAACCCAATCAGCCCTCCAGTTAGTAAGAGCAGCTTCATTCTCGTCTTCTTGCTTACCTTGCTTAGCAGGCGACTTGCCACGGCTCAAAATTGTTGAAAAATATGGGATAACACGCGGTCGACTCGGGCCTCCATGAATTCACCAGGAACATTTTGCCCGGCGGATAGGTACCGAATCGGCAGCCCCGCCCCGAGCACAAGGTTCCACAGGCGGCACCAGCGTGGTTCTTCATCAAGATGCGTCACGATCACATCGGAGATTGGCAAGGCCATCAACGCGCGCGCCTGTGCCAGGGACGCTGTCGTGTCGTACGCCGCGTTCAACACCATATGCACCTGCGCCGACGGAAACCTGGCAAGCCGCGCCGCAAGGGCGTTGACCGCTTGCGCATCCGCGCCCGGCACTCCCGGTAAATCCACAAACCCAATATCTTCGGAAATTGATGCGCCCGCCCACGACCGCTCGACAGGCACGCCGAGCACATCTCCGTGCACGCTCAAGGCTTCCGACGTGTTGGCCGTGGCGCCGTCCAAACGCCACACGCGGGCCGTCTTGCCCTCCAGCAGCACGGACACTGTCAGCCACTTGCACAACACGGTCGTCTTCCCCACCCCGGGCGCGCCGACGAACACGTGCAACGGTGCCTGCGTCGGACGGCAGGGAATCCACGTGGCGGCCAGCGCCGCGCGGATCTGCTTCAAATCATCCGTGAGCCATGGCGGCTGCGTGGCGGAAATGCGTTCCAACACTCGCTGCGCATACAACGGTGACAGCCCCAGAGATTCGAGCAGCGCAGCCGGTCCTTGTTTCGACGGATGCGGTTGTTGGCCATCTGGAGCAGGGTGAATGATCGCATCGCTCGCCGGAGGCTGCGGAGCAGGTGTAACGGCTTCGTCAGTTGTATCCAGCAGCTGGCCCGCAGTTGGGTTCGCGTGTTCCGCGGCATGGGCGAGCACCTCGATGCGCGGTTTCCGAAACCAGCGACCCGCCACCTGGCGAATGTTCACCACCACGGCGTCCGGTCCGAGTTTCGCCCGGATCTGCTGCGCGGCGTCCGCGGCGGAGGAAGCGATAAATTGCTCGAGTTCCATGGATTACTCCAGGCACGGGATCATCGCGGCGTTTTGAATCTCCACACGCGGCGGGATCTCCGCGTAGGACAACACGGCCAATTCGCGGAAGGTACTCTCGAAGAACCGGCGGAATCCGAGCCGGATCTGCGGCGCGCAGAGCACCACGGGCGGATGACCCGCGGCAACCATCTGCTGCGTCAACTTCGACACCCAATCCATCACGTGTCGCGCGAGTTTGGGTTCCAGGACCAGGGAGACCTCGGTGGGTGACTGCCGCATGCCCTTCGCGATTTCCTGTTCGAGTTTGGGGTCGAGCGTAATGGCGCGCAGGCTTCCGTTCTCCATCTGGTAGGGCCGCGCGATCTGTGCGCCCAATGCGCGCCGGGCATGCTCGCTTAATTCGTCGGGGTTCTTGGTGACAACCGTGTAGTCGCTCGTTTTCTCCAAAATACCGGCCAGGTTGCGGATTGACACGCCTTCCGCCAACAGGTTCTGCAGGATGCGTTGCACCTGACCCACATTGAGTTGCGTGGGGATCAACTCGTTCACCACGGTCGGGTGCGTTTGCTTGAGGTTGTCGAGCAACACTTGCACGTCCTGTCGCGTGAGAATCGCGTGCGCGTTGCGCTTGATGACCTCGGACAGATGCGTCACCAGCACGGACGAGGCGTCCACCACGGTGAACCCGGCCACTTCGGCGTTCTTGCGCTCCGGGTCCGTGATCCAGGTCGCCGGCAATTGGAACACCGGCTCGACTGTTGGCGTGCCCTTCAACGGCGTCTTGCTGCCGGTCGCATTCATCGCGAGCCAGTGACCCGGGCGCAGTTCGCCCCGCGCCGCCGCCTCGCATTTGATGAGAAACCGATATTCGTTCGCCGCCAGTTGCAGGTTGTCGCGCACCCGGATCGGCGGGATAATCACGCCCAGGTCCTGCGCGAAATTGCGTCGCACACCCGTCACCCGTTCCAATAGGTCGCCGCCCTTGCGCGCGTCCGCCAGGCCGACCAACCCGTACCCCAATTCGATTTGCAGTGCGTCCACGGCCAGCAAACCCTCGAGCTTGTCCGCCGAGCCAGTCGCGTTCTTCACAGCCGGAGTTCCCGCCGCTGTCTTGTCGGGATGCGTGTGGGAGGCCCCCGCCACCGCCGGTACCGGAGATCCCTCCACGCCGGGCAGGCCGTGCTTCTTCAGACCGTATCCGAGTGCGGCGCAGCCCGCGGCGATGGTGAGGAATGGCAGCATCGGCAGCCCCGGCACGAATGCCATGAACGTCATCATTCCCGAGAGCATCCAGATGGCGCGGGGGTACAACAATAATTGACGCGAGAGATCGCGCCCGAGGCTTTCCCGCGATGCGGCACGCGTCACGAGGATGCCCGCGGCTGTCGAGGTGATCAGCGCCGGTACCTGCGAAACCAGACCATCACCGATGGACAGCAGCGTGAACCGCTGCAATGACTCGGCGACCGTCATGCCCTTTTGCAGCACGCCCACGCCAAATCCGCCGAGAATGTTGATCACGGTAATCAGGATCGCCGCGATCGCATCGCCGCGCACGAACTTGCTCGCTCCGTCCATCGCCCCGTAAAAATCGGATTCCTGTTCGAGTTGACGCCGGCGACTCCGCGCCTCATCTTCCTTGATCAGGCCGGCGTTCAATTCCGCGTCGATCGCCATCTGTTTGCCGGGCAGCGCATCCAACGTGAACCGCGCCGCCACTTCCGCAATACGCCCGGCCCCCTTGGTGATGACGATGAAATTGATCAGGACGAGGATCAGGAAGACCACCAGTCCAACCACGTAATTGCCGCGCACCACGAAATTGCCAAAGGCCTCGATGATGTGACCGGCGTAGCCGTCCAGCAGGATGAGGCGCGTCGACGACACGTTCAGCGACAGGCGAAACAGCGTGAGGAACAGCAGCAAGGACGGGAACCCGGTGAAGTCCGACGCCTCGCGCAAATACAGCACCACGAGCATCGTCAGCAAGGACAACGCAATGCTGACCGCCAACAGCATGTCCAGCAACAGGCTGGGGATCGGGAGGATCAATACCAACACCGTGCCAAGGATGCCGATTACCAGCCACAAATCACCGTGGCGAAAAAACCGGCCGAACTTCGAATTTCCTGGCGGCATTCTTCAGTCCTTCGTTTCCATTTGTTGCGCGTAGTACCGGTAGCGGTTCGTGCGGTACACCCATGCCAGCACTTCCGCCACCGCGGCATAAAGCTGGGCGGGGATTTCCGTTCCCACTCGCCCGTAACGATACATGAGTCGTGCCAACGGTTTGTTCTCGATCACCGGGACCTGATGTTGCGCGGCGATTTCACGGATGCGGAGCGCGTTTTGGCGGACACCCTTGGCGACAATCTTCGGCGCCCGCATTGTCTTGCGGTCGTAACGCAGCGCCACGGCATAACGGGTTGGATTTGTCACAACCACATCCGCTTTAGGCACTTCTAAAAGTTGCTTCCGGAGGGTAATCGCCCCGCGCCGACGCTTTTGTCGTGCTTTGACATGCGGGTTGCCCTCGGTATGCTTCAATTCGTCCTTCATCTCCTCTTTGGTCATCATGAGGTCGCGGTTGGTCTGCCAAAACTGGTAGCCGTAATCAGCCGCCGCGATGAAAATCATGGCCACACCGACCCGCAGGCAGACTTTGGAGGCAGAACCTGCCAGAAACTCGGCAATCCTTGCCGCGTTCACCGATGTGTAAAAAATCGGATCGGACAACACTTCCTTGACCGCCGAGTAGGTCAACGCAATGACCAGGGCGAGCTTCACGGCCGCAACCGTCGTGGGCGCGGCTGACCGCACAGAAAACACACGCTGAAATCCGCTGACCGGATTCAGTCGTTCCCAGTTGGGCGTAAGTGCTTCCGAGGCCGTGTTGAAACGGGTCTGCATGCCGCCGGCCAGTAACGCGGCCAGCAGGACGGCGATAACGACGGGTCCGACAACCTTCGCAAACAGCAGCGCGCCACCGATGGCGTAGCCCTGCATCATCCCGGCCGAAAGAGGCACGTCGTGCAGATGTCCCAGCGAATGGGCGACAGTCAGGGCCAGCGTCTCCCAGGCTTCACGCCCGAAGAAAGTCATTGCGAACAACCCGGCCATCAGCACGAACACAGTCTGCACTTCTGCGCTGTGCGGAATCTGTCCACGCTTGGCGGCTTCCTCCAGCCGTCGCGGCGTGGCTTGCTCGGTTTTCTCTCCCCCCCGCTCCTCGAAGGCCATGGTCTACCCTTTCCCCAGCATTTGCGCGACCCGCAGGATGTCTTCGGGCAGTTGATGCAGGAAATTGGTGATATGCTGCGCCATCAAGTTCAACGTCAGCCCGAAGACCACCATTCCCGCCAACGACCGAAACGCAAAACTCTCCATGAAAACGTTCATCTGCGGCACGGCGCGGCTCAACAAGGAAAGGACCAGCGTGATCACAAACGACACCGCGATCAACGGCGCGGCGATCTGCAGGGCCGCCGCGAACAGCCCGTTGGTGCGCTCGACCACCATCGTGAATAGTCCCGTGCTCAGGTGTGCGGCCCCGATGGGCAACAGGTCGTACGTGCGCTGGAAGCCGATAAGAAACCAGTGGTGCATGTCGAGGCTCATGAACAACGTGATCGCCAGATAATTCAGGATCGCTCCGGGAGTATCCGAGCTGGCGTTGCTCAGGGGATTGAGTTCCGTTGCCAGCCTCAGCCCCATCTCCATGGCGATCACGCTGCCGGCGATGTCCAATGCGTAAAAAATCATCCGCCCGACGAATCCCAACAACAACCCGATGCAAATCTCCATGGCCATCAATCCCACCAGTGTGCCCAGTCCCGCGGAATGCAGCGAAATCGACGGGAGCGTCGCGGCGGTGAAAAACGCGAGGAGCGCACTGAGTGCAATTCGCAATTGCACCGGAAAATAGCTCGAGGAAAACACCGGAAAAACCGCCATCATGGCGCTCACCCGCCCGAACACCAGCATCCACACGACCGGATCGCTTGGAATCATCGGGTGCCCGTCCTCAGTGGACCATCTGGGGCATCTTTTGGATGATGGTGGTCGCGAACTCGATCATGCTCTGGATCATCCACGGCAACAACAGCAACAACACCGTGACGACCCCCAGCGCTTTGGGCACAAAGGTCAGCGTTTGCTCGTGGATGGACGTCACGGCCTGGAACAGGCTGACCGCCAGGCCAATGACCATCGCCGTCAGGAGAAACGGCGCCGCCAGCGCCACGGCCTGGAAGATCATCATCTTCAATATTTCAGCAGCGAATCCGGCATCCATTTTTTTACCTCAGGTTACGAAACTTTGAATGAGCGACCGCACGACCAGCGACCAGCCGTCCACCAACACGAACAACAACAGCTTCAACGGAAGCGAAATGGTCATCGGGGGCATCATCATCATCCCCATGCTCATCAACACGGTCGCCACGACGAGGTCGATCAGGATGAAGGGCACGAACAGCAGGAAACCCATCTGGAACGCGGTCCTCAGTTCACTGATGATAAACGCCGGCACCACGACCCGTAGCGGCAACTGATCCGGGGTTGTCGGCCCCATCTTCGCCAGCGCCACGAACAATTCCACGTCCTTGGTCCGCGCCTGTTTGAGGAGAAAGGCGCGAATATGATTGGAGGCCCGGTCCAGCGCCACGTCGCTGGTGATCTGCTTGGCCGAGTAGGGCTTCAGCGCGTCATCGTTGATGCGTTCCCATGTCGGCGCCATGATGAAAAACGTCATGAACAGCGAAAGCCCGATGATGACCTGGTTTGCGGGCGCACCTTGTAACGACAGGGCCGTACGCACGAATGACAACACCACGGCGATGCGCGTAAAGCACGTCATAAGCAGGATGATCGAGGGCGCCACCGTCAGGAGCGTGAGGGCGAAGAGAATTTTCACCGCCACGTCCACGTCCTGTTGCGGCTCGCCTTCCATGTTGAAATTGACCTTGAAGGGAAGAAGGCCCGTGCTGCCCGACGGCACGTTTGTCTGCGCCGAGGCACCACGCACACCAAGGCCGAACAGCAGGACCACGATGCACAGCCAGCGGATCGGAGGGCTCATTCTCATTTTCGGCTCAGCACTTTCTGCAGCGTATCGGCAAAGCTTCCGCCCAGGGGCGTCGCCACCGGCTCCGCCTCCGTGGCCTCGGGGAGTTGACTGACAAGGCTGATGCCCGCTGGCGAAGAACCGATCAACATCCGTTGCCGTCCATAGCCGACGACGTAGACCGTCTGGCGATTGCCGAGCGATTTGACCTCCAAGACGTGAAGCTGGCTGCCACCCCTGGAACGGCCCAGGGCGCGCTGGGAATTCTTGAACAGCCAGACCCCGCCGAAAAATATCGCCAACACCAGAATCAGGGCCCCCAATACGCGCAACACGGATACGCCAGTATCGGGCAATGGCGCGGCACCGCTTTGATTCACAGTCTCGGCGACCGCCAGTGCCTGGATCCCCCAAACGCCGATCGGCACGAGCACCCATCGGATGAATCTGGACAAGCTCACGTCTTCGCTCCGACCAGCTCCGTAACCCGAACGCCAATGCGACCATCCACGACCACCACCTCGCCCCGGGCAAACAGTTTCCCGCTTACGTACAGGTCGACCGGCGCGTCGGACGCCTTGTCCAACTGCACGACGGAACCGGCGGCGAGTTGCAGCACCTCACGCATCGGCATTTGGCAGCCGCCAAGCTCCACGGCTACCTTCACCCCCACGTCCAAGAGGAGGCTGAGGTTGGGAAGCGTTTCGGTTGTCGTGCTCATAAAGTAAGTTCATGCCTCCAGTTTGCGCGTCAATTGCACGGCCCAGCGCCCCTCGCTGGTGCCGAGCGTCCCCACAAATTTCGCCACCGCCCCCACCAGGATCTCCACCTCCGTGAGCCGTTGTGGATCGATGGGCAGGGTATCACCCGCCTTTAATTCCCCCAGTGCCTGCACGGCCAGTTCCAGCCCGCGGCAGACGGCCGTCAGCTGTACCGGCACGTCGTCCAATTGCGGATTCCATTGCGGCGCCGTCGTTGGCGCTCGCGAAGGCGCGCCGGTTTTTACATCGCATTCGCCCGCGAGACGTCGAATCAACAGTTCCATGCTGGCATACGGCAAGCCGATGCGGAACTGTCCGTGGCATTCCCCCATCTCAATTTCAAATGTCAATTCCAGTATCAGTGTCTCACGCGAGATTGTGTTGAGAAACGACGCGTCAATTTCGTGCCCCAGGAGCGCTGGCTTCAATTCCTGCAGGGACCGCCACGGACCGCACCATTCCGCGAGCACAACATCGGAAACCTGATCCAGCAGCGCCGCCTCGATATCGGTGAGCGCGCGGTCGACGTTTTCCAGTTTGGCGGGACCCCCGAGCAGGCGACCAACGATATTCAAACCAAGTTGCGGCGGGATCTCCAACAAGCCAATGCCGCGCAACGGATCAAGCTTGAACAAAGTGAAATGCAACGGGGTGTGAGAACGCTCAACGAATTTCTGAAAGCCAATGGTTTGTAGCCCCGCAAGGCTGACGGTGGAGTCCAGCCGAAAGGATACCGACAACCGTGCACCAAGGACCCGCGCGAATTCCTCCTGTTGCGCACGAAGTTTGCGAAGCGCGGCGTCAGACAACAAACCGGACTGGGTCAGCCCTTTGAGGCTGGCGGCCCCGGCCGGGGTTGCGCCGCCTTCCTTCAGGGCGGGAGTGGCGGGGGCCTCCGCAATTTGTTCGGTGGTTGTCACAGTCTTGGACCATGCGCGCAGTTATTGGATCGCAAATTCCGTCAGGTAAACTTCCTGGACAGTACCCGCACCGAGTGCGTTATTGAAAACCGTCTGGAGTTCGGCGCGAACCACGGTACGGGCTTCGGGCTTTTCGAGATCGGCAATCGTCTTGCTGCTGAGCACGCTGGAGGCGAGATCCAGCAATTGCGCCTCGTTGTTCACAACGAGTTCGCCGAATCCTTCCTTGTCACTGGCCAGGGTCAGGCCCGCCATCAGGTATCGAGAACCCATCGACCCGGCAATGTTGACGAGGATCTTGTTCAACGGGACCGTCATCTTGCCATTGCTGGTGATTTTGACGCTGCGCTCCTTCAGAGCGGCATCGGTCGCCCCGCCCTCCTTGGACTTCTCCGCGGCCTTTTCGCTGCTTTTCGCCGATGCTGCCGCTGGCTTTGTTTCGGCGGCAGCCGCGCTGGCCGTCGAATTCGTCGTGGCCGGCTGAATCGAGGCTGTCGCGGCGGCCACTTCTTTTCGCATCCTCGGCACAAGTACGAACGATGTCGTGCAGTATGCCAGCGCCGGCATCGCGACGATTGTGACAATCAACGGCAGCCAGGCCTTCAGCCCTCCAACCGAGGACGGGCTCGGGGCCGATTCTGCCGCCTTTTCGTCGCCGTCCGCAGGCGGAGCGGCGGTACCCGGAGTCTCTGGATCGTTGGTAGCCATGGCCGATTAGTGCTTCATGTCGACGAGATCCTGGAGCATTTCATCACTGGTCGTGATGATCCGGGCATTCGCCTGAAACGCGCGTTGTGTCTGAATCAGGTTGGCGAATTCGCTGGAAAGATCCACGTTGGATTCTTCGAGCGCTCCGCTTTGGATGGTGCCCATCCCGTTGGTCCCCGGCGCGGCAGGTGTGGGTGTGGTGGCTCCGCCGAGCGGTCCGGCAACACCGATGTTCCCGTACAGATTGTTGCCCTCCTTGACGAGGCCATTCGGATTGGAAAAGTTCTGCATCAGGATCTGGCCGGTCACGTACGTTGTGCCATCCGAGAGAGTGATGTCAACGTTGCCCTGTTGGTCGATGGACCACGAACTCATCGTCGCGCCGGCGGCGGCCGTCGACGGAGCCTGGGACGCGTTAATTTGGATACTGCCCATCGTTGTCAGGCCCGGGTTGGTGTAGCCCTGGACGCGCATCCCGCCGGCGGTGACCAGATAACCGTTGGAGTCGAGCTGGAAATCCCCCGCGCGCGTCACAGACTCCGCGCCGCTGATCGGATCCTTCACGACAAAGAATCCGTTGCCGGAGATGGCCAGATCGGTTTGCACGCCGGTCGGGTTGATCGCGCCCTGCGTGAATTGGTTATAGATGCCCGCCGTCACCACGCCCAAGCCGATCTGGATGGACGAATCGCCGCCCAGATCGGAATTGGAGAGTGTCTGGCTGAAGGAATCCGCCAGGTCGTCCGTGGCGGATTTGTAAGCCACGGTATCCACGTTGGCGATGTCGTTACCGATCACGTCAATCTGTTGCTGGAACGCGTCGAGGCCACTGACTGCGGATGTTAATGCTTGAAGCATGTTGTGCTCCTTGTTTTGGTTTCTTGGTTAGTCGGACGTTGGTGTGGTTGTCGAAGATGTTGTTGTCGGCGTCGTCGATGTGGCCGGCGGGGGTGTCACCGTCTGCACCTCGTCCAGCGTATACGGCGTACCGTTGACCAGGACTTCCGGCGTGCCGGAATTCATCAGCACTTCGGTGACCACGCCGGTGTCCGTCGCGCCGCCCGATGCGGTGGCGTTCACGGTCGAGCCGATCAGGTTGGTGGCCTGCATTTCCGACATCGATTGATAGGTTTGTTGGGACTGTTGCAGGGTCGAGAACTGCGCCATTTGAGCGATGAAGTCCGTGTCCGACATCGGATTCATCGGATCTTGATTCTGCAATTCCGTGACCAGTAGATTGAGAAAGTCCTGTTGGTTGAGTGTCTGCGTGGGCAACAGGCTCGAGGAACTGGATGATGACGAGCTGCTTGTTGACGCGGCGGTTGTTGGGGTGATGGAAGTGGTCGATGACATGGTGTATTCTTTAGGCCCACATTTCCCAGCCGTGAGGCACGGTGTTCGTGGCCCGGCTGCTGCGGGCGCGCTGTGGTGCGGCAGACGTACCGGTACGAGCAGGCTCGTCGGGGGGCTCGGGCGCGCGGCCCGAAGAAGGCTGACGCTGTCCACCCAATTCCTGCTGCATTGTCTGCGTGAACGCGGACTGGTTTCGGTTTTGATTGCCTTCCGGATTCTGATTCAACGAGGAATGTTCCAACTGGCTGACACGAATCCCCTGTTGTGCCAGTGATTGTTGCAGGTCGGACCAATGCGTATTCAGCGAGTCGAAGTTGCCGCGCTCAAGGCGCGCAGCCACCTCCACCTGGCCGTTGCTGAGGGTCATGTGCAAATTGATCTCCGTGCCGCGGTCCGGCTGCAAATTCACATCCACGGATTCCGCCCCGATGCGCCTAAATGAAACGGCGCTATCCGAAACTTCGGTGAGTACCTTGTTGACTTGCGGCGAACGCACCGTTTCGATGCCGGTTTGAGTTTCGACCGCCTCGGTCTTATCGTGAACCACACCGGCCAACGCGGACACTGGCGCGCCGGAGGTTGTGCTGCCCTGTGTCACACCGGCGACCGGAACAACGGCTCCGCGAGGCGACGTTTCCGTAGCAGCGCCGCGCGCGTTATCAGGCAGAAAACTCCCGCGCGGCAGATTTTTCTCTGCCGTCCGGGCATTTCCTTCCACTTTTTCCTGCGGTTTCATCGCGGCTACCTGTTTTGCAGTCCCCGTGCCAGCCGGGGTCGGGACAGGCATCGAAACAGGTGATGGCGCGGGGCTCGACGGCTGTGGTTGCGGATGGTCTTCATGATGGGGGGCTGGGTCATCGGTGGACATATCCACAGGCGACGACTTCGAAGCCATGACGCTGATTGACTTGTCTTCCGTTTGCGGTGGCATCTTGGTTTCCGGCGCCTCTTTGTTGAGAGGTTTGGAAGCGGCCACAGGCGCCGCCTTGGAATCACTTGGGATCGGCACCGTGGAGGCTGCGACCGCAGCCACATTCGCGTCGCTCTTTGCCTTCACAGCAATGTTGAAAACTTGCACGGCTGGCGAAGGAACGCTCACCGTGACAGAGGCCTTTCCCCCTGCCGTTGAAGTCTTCTCCGTCGTCGGCATGGGGGATGGTGGTATCGGCACGGGCATCGCCATGGTTGGCAGCACCGTTGACACCGTCGTCATTTCCGAACTTTTGTCCTTGTCCTTCTTATCGTCCTTTGTCGGCTTCGTTGGGGACACGGCGGACGTATTGGGGGATTGGTCCTGATCGCCCATCGTGTCACCCATGAGCCTGGCAAAGGATTCCCTGGGTTGGACGTTGTCAAACTTGGGCCTGGGCGCAGACGTCGCCTCGGGATTTATCGCCGCCATGGGCGGCAGGGACACATCGGGAACCAGAGCATTGGGCGTGATCATCTCATTCTCAGGATGGTTTGGTGGAGGGCGCACGGTACAGGGTGACCTTGAGTCGCTCGGAAATCAGTGCGGCGCGCTTCGCGTCGGCGGGACCGAGGTGTGCCATTACCTCGAGGATGGGCGCCGTCTCCCCGTCCTTCATGAACGCGAACACCTTCACCACGTCGTCATCTTTCATCTCATGAAAGAGGCTGGCCGCTCCCTCCGGCGACATGGCCGCGTAGATTTTCGCCAGGCGTTTGAGATTGGCGATCTCCTCCTCGCCGACGCGCACGACGTTGCGATCGAACTCCGCTTGCATCTGTGTCACGTTCTGGCTGACAACCGTGATCTCCTCACGCTCCAACTTCAGACGGCCCGCGAGTTCATTGAGCTGGTGCTCCCGCTCGTCCAACACATTCCTCTGGTGCTGCAAGTCAGCGATCAGTTCGTCCACCTCGGGATTGTGAAATTCCCAGGAGGGCCTGGCTGCCTCCGATTTCACCGCTGCGGCCAGGGCGGCTGTGGGCAACTGAACTTTCGGTGTGTGCCAGAGGGCGAGCGTCGTGCCCAGATAGGTGATCGCGCCCACGAGCGCGCACATCCAATTGGACTGGAGAATCTCGATCATGTCAGTTCCCTCCGGTTTGTTTGTCCGACAATCCTGCGCTCGTCACACCCACGTGTTGGGCGAGATCGTCGATCACCTTTTGTTCTTCGCGCTGCGTCTCGCGGTTGTAACGCTCCTGTTGACGCGCGCGAAACCTGTCCACCGCCTCGCGTGACTGGCGGGCTTCGAGGAGCGCTTCGAGCGCACTGTCGACAGCCTGTTGCGCGCTCCGCAAGGCCCCGGCCCGTCGTTCCTGAAGCTCCTTCGCGAGAACGCAATACTGACCCGCCTGCACGACCTGCGCCGCGGGAGCGCCTGAGACCACACGTTGGCGATTGAAATCCCAGGCTTCCTGGCACTGCCGTTGCGCGTCGGACAACTTTTCAGAAGCCTGTTGGCGTACGGTGAGCGCCTTCGCATACAGCTCCAGGGCTGCCTGCTCCCGCTGCTGGAGCACGGTGAAAAGGGCCTGCAGGGAAAAACGGAACCTCTTCATTTCGTTTTCTCCCGTCGCGCCAGCGCGACCTGCAACAACCGAAAACTTTCCATGATTTCACAGCCAGCGCCGACCGGCTGGCGCAGGAAGGCACGTAGCGGGTCGTTCAGGCGAATCGCTTCATCAATGGCCGCGTTGCTTCCCGCGGGATAAGCGCCGATCGTAATCAAATCCTGGTTGCGGCGATAAATCGCCATGTTCTCACGGGCCGTGGCCAACAATTGGAGGTGTTCCGGTGCCAGCAGATCGCGCGTCAGGCGGCTGACACTTTCCAACACGTCAATCGCCGGGTAATGGTTCTGCGTGGCCAGTTCACGCGTCAGGACAATGTGACCGTCCAAAATCGACCGGGTGGCGTCGGCAATCGGGTCGTTCATGTCGTCGGCTTCCACCAGCACCGTGAACAGTCCCGTGATCGAGCCGCGTTCGCCCATTCCGGCGCGCTCCAGCAACTGCGGCAACAGCGAGAACACGCTGGGTGTATACCCACGCGTCGCGGGAGGCTCACCAACCGCCAGGCCGATTTCGCGTTGCGCCATGGCAAACCGTGTCACGGAGTCCATCATGAGCAACACACTCTTGCCTTCGTCCCGAAAATGCTCGGCAATCGCCATCGCCAAAAACGCGCCTTTCACCCGCGCCAGGGCCGGTTCATTGGACGTGGCGACGATGACCACCGATTTGCGCCGTCCCGCATCGTCGAGGTCTTTTTCCAAAAACTCGCGCACTTCACGACCGCGTTCCCCAATCAGCGCGATCACATTGACGTCAGCCTCCGCCTGGCTGGCGATCATGCCCAGCAGGGTGGACTTGCCAACGCCGCTGCCGGCGAAGATGCCAAGACGCTGGCCCCGTCCACAGGGGATGAACGTGTCGATGGCCTTGATGCCCGTTCGAAATTGATGGCGAATCCGCTGCCGCTTGAGCGGGTGCGGCGGCAGGCTTTTAACGCTTACAAATTTCTCGGCCGGTATCGGGCCGCGACTGTCCAGGGGACTGCCCAAGCCGTCAATCACCCGCCCCATCAATCCGTCGCTCACCGGTACCTGCAAGGCTCTTCCCGTTGCAATCACTTCACTGCCTACGTGGATCCCATGGGTCTCGCCCAGGGGCATCAGTAACAGGTGATGATTGCGGAAGCCGACGACCTCCGCGTATGTCTCGTCATGCTGATGGCCCGACTTGATTTTGACCATTTCCCCGATGGCCGCGGGCGGCCCCTGGGATTCGACAACCAAGCCGATCAGTTGAACGACGCGTCCGCGCGATTCCACGGCGCGTAACGCACGCGCCCGGTCGATCACCCGGGAGAATCGCTCCGTGGAAACCGTCGCCTTGTCAGCCGCCGTGGTCATGTTACCAGTGTTTTCTTCAAAAGTTCGACCTTGGTTTCCCGCCGTCCGTCCACGATGCCGAATCGTGTTTGGACCAGGCAGCCTCCGCGCGTCACTTCCGGAGAACTGCGGTATTGCACCTGCGGCCCGCCGGCGGCAGTGGCCGATGATGGCGAAGTATGTTTCTGCAGCAATGCGAGATCGTCGGCATGCAACAGCACGGTGATTTCGGCCGTGTCCTCAATTTGCGTCAAGGCTTCGCGCACGATGGCCTCGACCATCTCGGCGGAGACAGGGAGACCGCCAATGAGCCGCTGCGCCGCCTCGACCGCCAGCACGATCAGCGCGGTTTCCGAGTCGCGCACCACTTGCGGCACCGCGTCACGCAACGACTGGATCGCTCCGCGGTGCAGTTCGAGAAATTCATTCCGTTGGGCCACCAATTGTTCCCGTAATGCGTCTTCACCCTCCTGTCGACCGCGGTTGTAGGCGTTGCGTTCCGTCAAGTCGGTTTCCGTCAGCGCGATCGGGGACAATCCGCTGCGAACGTCGCGAAGAGCATGAGGCAGTTGGACAATCTGCGCCATGGGGTTAGCCCGTCTGCTCCTCATTGATCTCGATCTGCCCGTCGGCTTCCAGTCGACGCACAATCTCGATAATGCTTATTCTCGACATCTCAATGTCTTTGGCCTTGACCTTGCCGAGGAAGCCCATTTCCTCGTGGATGGCTTCCGCGGCGCGTTTGGACAAACCCGAGAGTATCTTTGCTTTGAGCGATTCGCTGGCGGAGGTCAGCGCGGTGGCCAGCGTGCGCGAATCGACTTCGCGCAACACCTTTTGCAGGGCAGCCACGTCCAGCTTGGCCACGTCGTCAAACGTGAACATCTGGTTGCGAATGGATTTGCCCAGTTCGGGATTGCGTTTTTCGAGCGCCTCGATCAACGCCTTGCTGGCGTCGCGTTGCATCGCCTTAAGAACGGTGGCGGTGGGCTGGAGGCCGCCCGTCTGGTTGAACGGCAGCGCGGCATGCGTGCCGATCCGTTTCAGCAGCATGTTGCCCAATGTCTCGACCACGGAAACGGGTGTGGGCCCGAGCATGGCCAGGCGTTCCACGATCTCCGCGCGCGTCTCATCGCTGAACATCGCCAACAATTCCGACGCTTTTTTGCGATCCAGAAAGCTCGCGACCAGCGCGACCGCCTGGGTTTGTTCGGACTTGAGCGCGGTGAAAAGCTGTTTCGCGTCTTTCTCGACAAGTTGGTGAATGGCCGAGCCCGCCGCGCCCCCCGGGGAAATGCGGCCCATGAAATTGCGCGCTTGCGAGGCGCCGAGCGCCTTCTCCAGCGTGCTCTGCGCAAACTCAACGCCTCCCCGCACGCCGGAGGTGGCGGTGACAGCGAGGTCGGAAAACTCCCGTAGAATTTCGCGTTGCAGACGCTGGTCGATCACAGGAAGACCAGCCATCGCCATCGTGACGCCGGCCACTTCCTGTTCGCCCAGCCCCCGCAACACCTCGGCGGCGGTTTCGGGACCCAGGATGATCAGTAACGCGGCGAGTTTCTGGCTGCGGGTGAGTTTCGTGACATCCAGCGCGGTCGCCGGGTCTTGGTTCATGATGCCAGCCGTCATAGCCAATCAATTCTGCGACGGCCCCGGCGCGCGGTTAAGCCATGTGCGGACAGCCTGGTTCATGTTCGCCGGATTTTCGCGAATCAGCCGATTGAGGACTTCGACCGTGACAATCCCCTCGTCGCCCCGCCCTTTGCCATTGCCATTCGTGGGTATGGAGATCCCCATTGACGCGGTCTCCGCCGACGCTTTCTTGAACATCCTCAGGAAAATGAACACAACGCCCAGCGCCAACAGGCCGTACCCTGCATCTCGCGCGATGTTCCAAATGAACTCATGGGTTTGCTGCTTCTGGATCTGCTGGGCCTCCTCGACCGGGAACACGTCGGTAAACGGCATTTCCTCCAGGGTGATCTCGTCCTTGCGAACGGGGTCGTTGGGTTGCAAGCCCAATGCGCTCTGCACGATCTTGCGCAGCTTCTCGATTTCCTCGGGCGTGCGGGCGACGGTCTTGCGATCCGCGCCCGTTCCCTCCGTCTTGGCGGCGACGAACACCGCCGCCGACACGCGCTTCAATCCACCGGGTGCTTCGAGGATATTGCTGACGCTCTTGTTGATTTCGTACTGGTTGCTGACCGTCTTGCGTTTGGTTGCGCTCGTGTTGGCGGCAACGGCAGCCGCGGCCTTGTTGGTCTCCGAGGCGGTGTTCGCGGCCACACCCACCGCACTGCCATTGTTGGAGGTGGTGGAATTGTTGGATTCATCCGTCGTGGTGGTGATGCGCGCCACCTGGCCATCGGGATCGAATTTCTCCTCGGTCCGGTTGATCGTTTCGGTGTTGACCTCGACCGCGACGCGAACCACCGCCTGCCCCGGTCCGAGCACCTTTTCGAGCATGCCCTGGGCTTTCTGGCTCAGGTATTGTTCGATCGTGCGCCGACCGGCCAACTGGCCGGCGCTCAACCCGGCCACACTGTCCTCGTCTTCATTGCCCGACAACACCGTGCCATGGTTGTCGACGACGGTGACCGCGCTGGGTTGCAGGCCTTCCACAGAATTGGCGACAAGGAAGCGGATCGAATTGACGGCGGACGACGAAAGCTCGGTGCCGCCGTGCAGACGAACGAAGACAGACGCCGTGGTCCGCTTCTGGCTGTCCACCAAAAGACGGTTTTCCGGCATCACAATCATCACGCGGGCGGCCTCCACTTCATCCAGTTGGCCAATGGTGCGGGCCAGTTCCCCTTGCACGGCGCGCAGGTAATTGGCGCGCTGGACGAAATCCGAAATGCCGAAATTGGGCTTGTCGAAAATCTCGAATCCGACACCGTCGCCCTTGGGAATGCCCTTCGCGGCCAGTTGCATTCGCATGAGGTGCACCTTGTCGGCCGGGACATACACCGAGCCGTTGGCGCCGGCCCGGTACGGCACTTTGGCGTCATCCAGCGCCGCGACGACCTTCGCGGCCTCGCCGTCGTCGAGCCGGCCGTACAGCAGCGTGTAGTCGGCGTGGCTGGACCACATCGAAACGCCGATGAGCCCGCCGATGACCACGAACGCGGCGAGCACGACACTGATGCGCTGGTTGATGCCGAGCTGCTTCCAGATGGCCGCGAGCTGGCGCACAAGTTGAGAAAAAGATTGTCCCATAGATTAAACCTGCATCCTCATCAGTTCCTGATAGGAATCGAGAAGCTTGTTGCGGACTTCGACCATGAGTTGAAACGACACATTCGCTTCCTGCATCGAGATCATCGCCTGGTGGAGCGACACATTCTGCCCGCTGAGCAATCCGTTGATCGCGTCGCTGGCGGCCGACTGTTTGCTGTTGACTTCCTGGACCGCTTTGCCGAGTACGTCGGTAAACGACGACGCGGCCGGGGTGGCTGTCGTCGCGGGCGTCGTCTCCGCCACCGTCGGCAGTTCAGCGGCGGGGATCAACGATTTCGTCTGGTTGGCCTGCGGCAGAAATTGGATCAGCCCGTTCGGGCTTACGTAGGCATTGATGGAAGAGAGCGGGGTCATCGAGTCATCTCATCCTCACCGTTTGCCGATCGACAGGGCTTGCATCGCCATTGCCTGTGCATTCTTCAACACAGCGAGGTTGGCCTCGAACGAGCGCGACGACGTAATCAAATCAGCCATCTCCTCGTGGATGTTGATGTTCGGCATGGCCACCATCCCGTTCTTGTCGGCATTGGGATGGCCGGGGCTGTACACCATCAACGGCGGGCGTTTGTCGGCCTCGACGCGCGCCACGCGAACGGGCTGTGGCTGCGCACCGGAGGAGTCGCTCATTTGCTGGTTGAGCACGGTTTCAAACACAACCTGCTGGCGCTGGTACGGTTTGCCGTCCGCCCCCTGCGTGGTGTTCGCATTGGCGATGTTCTGGGAGATGACGTCCATGCGGACGCGCTCGGCGGTGAGCGCCGCCGTGGTGGATTTGACGCCGGATAGAAAATCAATCATCGCTCAGTCCTCAGGCGGACTTTCCGGTGATGGCCATTTGCAGGCGCACCAACTGGTAGCTGACCAGTTGCGTCTCCAGCGCATGGGCCATGGTGTTCTGTTGCAGGTTCGCCAACTCCGTCTCCAAATTGACCGTGTTACCGTCGGGCGACTGCGCGACCGCATCCGGATCGACTTCGAGTTTTGGCTCGAGAGCGGCCAACTGGTCGGCATTGCCCGAACCAAGCGCTTGTTTGAGTTCGGCCGTAAATGACGGCGCGACATCGATTCGTTTGTAGTTCGGCGTCTCAAGGTTGGCCAGATTGCTGGCGATGGCTTCGTGCCGCAACGTGGTGGCATCCAGCATCTTTTTCGCCGCCACGTAACTGTCGTTATTGAAGAGCGCCTCGATCATGTCGCTGACCTTTGGGTAGATGGCTTAGCTATGCCTGTGCCAGACGACAAAAGAGACTGCCAGCCAACCACTTACAGTAATCGCGACGCGGCTTGTGGGAAAAAATTACCTGCCGAAGGATGGACAGAGCGGAAGGAATGACCGCCCGGCGAAGATCGCCGCGGCCGGCTGCTTGCTACAACCCGAGTTTCTTCAGGATCTCTTCGGCCTGTTCACGCCGCCTCTGTTCGAAACGCAACGCGTGTTCCGTCTCCTGGAGTTCGTGGTGCGAATCCGCCGCCTGAATTTCCAATTCGTCGAACGCACCCCGCAACGCCTGCTCCGCCCACTTGCGGGTGGTGATATCGACACAGGACCCGATGAACCCATCGAACGCGCCATCGGGCGCATAGCGGGGCACAGCGGATTCCGTCACCCAGCGGTACTCGCCGTCCGCGCGGCGCAGTCGATACTCCATTTGATAGGCCGCCCGCTGGCTGAGGGCCAAGCCAAACGTCTCACGGCAATTCTCCTGGTCGCCGGGATGGACGGAATCCACCCAGTTGTGCCGGAGGACCGCGTCCGTCGCACACCCCACGAATTCGGCATACGTCTTGTTGCAAAACGTCGAGAGGCCCAGGGCGTTGCGCATCCAAATCATCACCGGGGCGCTATCGGCGGCGATGCGGAATCGCTCCTCGCTCTCGCGTAGCGCGCGCACGGCGAGTTTGCGAGTCGTGACATCCTGAATGACAGCAACCGTGCGCCACGGTTGGCCGTCTGCCCTGCGCACCAAGGTGCCATTGACTTCGACGTGGATGATGCTGCCGTCCTTGCGCACATACCGTTTCTCGCTGAACCAGTGCGGTGACTTGCCGTCCACCACACTCCGATAGTACGCCAAATCGGCCACCAAATCATCCGGGTGTGTGATGTCGCGGATTGTCATGCCCAACAATTCGGCTTCGGAGTAGCCGGTGATCTCGCAGAGCCGGCGGTTGACACGCGTGAACCGGCCGGTGTGAGGGTCTGCCTGGGCCTGACCGACACCGGCCAATTCGAACATCGCGCGAAATTCCGCCTCACTCTGCTTCAATTGCTGCTCGGCCAGCTTGCGTGCGGTGATATCGCGGGCGATGGCCGAAATGCCGGTGATGTGTCCCTGTGGATCGCGAATGGCAGAGAGCGTGATTGAAACAGGGATGTGGTGCCCGTCCTTCTGCACGCGCGTGGTCTCAAATAACTCCACGTGTTCTCCCCGACTGATTTTGTCCATCATCTCGCGCAGTTCGTCTTGGAGATGCGGTGGAACCAAGATGGACATGTGACGACCGATCACTTCCTCAGTGCGATAACCATAAATCCTCTCCGCCCCCTGGTTCCAACTGGTGATCGTGCCATCCAGCGCCTTCCCGATGATGGCGATATCGGACGTCTCCACGATTGCCGCGAGGCGGGCCGTGGATTCCTGTGCCCGCTTTTCTTGATCGATGTCGGTAGCCGTGCCGAACCAGTTTACAATCTTTCCCTCGGCGTCACGTATCGGCACGCCGCGGCTCACAAACCAGTGATAGGTTCCGTCCGCGGTGCGCAATCGAAACTCCATCCTCAGCGGCGAACCCGTGCGCAAGGACTCCCGCCGGGCCACCAGCATCGCGTCAAGGTCCTCGGGATGGATGAGTTGCTCCCATGACCAACTCCGTGTCCCGTCTGCCGCGCGGCCGGTAAACTCGGCTAGACGACGGTTCTGATAAATCGTATTCCCATCCGGGGTGCTGACCCAAACGCACTGCGGAATATTCTCCGCCAGGGTGCGGTACCGCCGCTCCGTCTCATCGAGTCGAACGAGCGCGGCCTTCCGCGAGGCCGCCAACCAGCCAATGGCGAACACTTCGAGAAGAAACACCCCAACCCTCATCGGAGCCGCTGGTTCGGAGCCCAGCGAAAGGCGCGTCGCGAGCGGGATATACTGTGCGACCAGCACGACGAACACCGCCGACACCACGCATGGACCAAGACCCGCAAACCAGCTGACGAGCAGCAATGGCACGAAGAAAACGAAGAAGGGTGTCTGTACACCAAGCCAAACATCTCCGGCCCATTTGAGGGCCATGGCCAGCGCCGTGAGAGCGAGACAAATCGCGTAGCGAACCAACACGGACTGGAACGCTGCCCCACGAACTTGGCTGCCGGAGGGCCACCCACCTCCGGCCAACTGGTCTTTGGAACTACGCATACACCAAACGGCCGTCAATCCTCCCGTATGCCGTCTACAGAGCGACCTCCTTGGCCACCAACGCCCCGGTGCTTTTTCCGTTATACTCGTTCAACTTGTTGCGAAGGGTACGAACGCTGATATCCAGAAGACGCGCGGCATGCGTGCGGTTGTCGTGGCACTGCGCCAGCGCGGCCAGGATGTGTTGCTTTTCCAGCTCGCTCAGCGTCGGGAAATCCTTGTCGGGCGCCGCCGGCTGCGCGATCCGGCGCAACGGCGACACATTCAAGGCTTCCGTCACTCCCCCATCCCCGGCCAATCCAAGATGACGTGGCTCAATTTCCGCGTTGTCGCCGCACAGAATCACGGCGCGTTCGATCACGTTCTGCAGTTCGCGCACGTTCCCGGGCCACGAATGTTCATGGAGGGCCGTGAGCGATGATGCGGTGAGTCCAAGTACATGAACTCCGTGCTTGCGGGCAAACCGTTGCATAAACTGGCCCGCCAGGTAGTGGATGTCATCGATGCGCTCGCGTAGCGGGACGACGTGCACCGGCACGACGTTCAGGCGAAAATACAGATCCTGGCGGAATTCGTTGCGGGTAATGCTTTCTTCAAGCCTGCGATTGGTTGTGGCAATGACGCGGACATCCACCTTGATCGTGCGCGTGCCGCCGATCCGCTCAAATTCGCGTTCCTGCAACACGCGCAGGAGTTTGGCCTGGAGGGATGGCGAGATTTCGCTAACTTCGTCGAGCAGGATGGTGCCGCCATGGGCCAACTCGAAGCGGCCTTCCCGTTTGTTGAGCGCACCGGTGAACGCCCCCCTTTCGTGGCCGAAGAATTCGCTTTCGATCAGGGTCTCCGGAACCGAGGCGCAATTGACCCGGATAAACGGCGCACCCGAACGGGCGCTTTCGTTGTACAGGGCGCGGGCGACCAATTCCTTGCCCGTGCCGCTTTCTCCCTGGATGAGCACGGTCGCGTCGGTGCGGGCGACTTTGCGGATCAACTGGCGCAGTTCATCCATGGGCCGGCTGTTGCCGAGCAACTCGCCGCTGGCCTCGTCCGGCGCCTCACGACTGAGGAAGCGATTGACTTTGAGTAATTGGGTGAAATTCTCCGCTTTCTGGAGTGACGCCTCGATTTCGGCAAACGAGTACGGCTTCGTCAGATAGTCGAACGCGCCAAAGCGCATGCATTCCACGGCGGTCTGCACGGCGGCCTGCCCCGTTGTCACAATGACAATTGGCCTCTGGGGGCGTTCCTGCAGTTCCCGCAACAACTGGATCCCTTCCCCGTCGGGCAATCGCAGATCCAGAAACACCACGTCGAAATCCTCCCGGGCGATCTGCTCGCGGGCGGCCGCCAGGGTCAGCGCGGTATCGGCGTTGTAGCGGCGCTGGCGCATCTGGTGCGCCAGTTCCTTGCACATGATTTCGTTGTCTTCGACAACGAGGATTTTATCGATAGGCATGAGGGCGCTCCTTACCGGAGGTTGGTTCGCTGATACATCTCGGCAACAAAATTCGGTCGTTGGCGGTTGGCGGAAGGCAATTGTGTGGGGGGCACGAGACCGAGGCGCAGCATGGCCTGTTCGTTTTCCCGGTCCAGAAGAACGATCTTCATAATTATATCCTGGGTCTGGCGCAGCAGCAGTGTTACCTCCGGGAACCGCTGGCGCTGAGCAGAACTCAAGCGCTGCCAAGACCCCCGAACCTCCTTGAGTCTCTTGTAAGACTGATTGAGGCGGGGAAGCAAGCTTTTTCTGGATTCGTTAAACTCCTCGGGCTGATATGGTTGGGATGCGTGCAGGGCCTGGTTCTCGCGCTCAGTCATGGAGAGCAAGTCCTGGCACAGCAGGAAGTGCTGTCGCAGGACGTGAATGTCGTCGCTCCCGAACCCTATCGGGTCGACGTCGGAGCCGGATTGGGGGGCGGAGGGTGAAACGTCTGGATCGCCTGGTCGGCTTTGGTTTGCCATGCCAGATATTTTTCCCGCCACGCAGCCATGTCAAGCACGACCCGCAGGCTTGGATCGGTCTTCTCTCCCAACGGCGAGCCACTTTGCAGCGCCCGCGAATAGGCCGCCGACGCTTGGTCAAACTGGTGCAGCCGCTCCTGAACCAGCCCAATCTGATATAGCACGGGGACCTGCCATTCCGGTGACGAATCGGCCTCCGTGAGGTGCTGGTACACCACGAGCGCGTTGGTGTAATCGCCATGCGTGTACAAATCGTTGGCGATCTGGTTCCCCACGGCCTGTTTCCATGTCTTCGCCCCCGGCGCGTCCAGTAAAAATATCACCTGTCGCAGGGATTCGTCCTTGCGACCAAGTTGTTGCAACGAGAGCGCCAGTAGAAAACGGGCTTCCGCCTCGTTGGGATTCGACGTGAGCAACTCCTGGGCGTTCCGGACAACTTCCGGATGTTTGGCGGCGGCTGCGAGGCAACGAATGTATTTCAGACGAATCTCGTCCTTGTCCAGACCGGAGGGGTTGAGCTTCAGCAGGCGTTCAAAAAAGCTGGCGGCCTCGTCAAAGTTGCCCTGAAGGTAATAGGTCTCGGCGATTTCTGTCTGTGCTTGCAGCACCAGACGCTGATAATAGCCGCTCGCATCCAGCTTCAGGTTGAGAATGGTTGTCATGACCCCGTAGAACTTCGAAAAGGCCATCCCGTAGGCTTTCATCTGGCGGTAGAGGAGCCCCTCCCGCAACAGCACCTCGGGAACGCTGGGGTCATCGGGGTAACGTTCCGCGTATTGCCCGAAAATCTGTATGGCCCGAACCGGCTGGTTGGCTTGTTGCACGGTCAACGCGAGTTCCAGCAGGGCGGAGCGTTTGAATCGCTCGGCCGCGTCCGAATCAAGGACGGAAACCAGCGTCTTGGTTGCCTGATCAAAGTCCTGCTCGTCACGCTGACGGTGCGCCAGATCCAGTTTGATCTGTTGATCGGAGTCAACTTCGGACGTCAGGTTTGACGACGCGATCCATTGTTGCGTTTGCGCCAGGGCCGGGTCGATGCTGGAATCTGCCGCCGCTGCCGTTGTCATCGGCAGCACCAGAGCCAGCAGGAAGCGGCGAACTCGTGGGAACGCGATCATCTGGGTCACCGGCTAATGTAGGTGGCCGAGCTGGAAGGCGCGGGGCCGCCGACAGGCGGCACAAAGCCGAACGGAACAACGGCGGTGGCGTTGTGATTGGAACCGGAGGTTCCACTGCGGAAATAATCGGTCAACATCTGGGGCGTCACAGACGGAGGCGCCGTATCGGTTGTCGCTGCGGCCAGGGCAGGCTGTTCGGGGGTGGACGAGACGACGGTCTCCGTGGCGCATCGGGTCATCGTGTTGGTCGGGATCGGGAAACTCGCCTCCGGCTCATCTTTGGGGAGCGGAGGCAACGCGGCCTTGTGAGGAGATCCTGGCTCACTGAAACGAAGAGGCGACGGACAGCCGGCCGCAAGATAGCCCGGCCGCGCAGCGGTCGCTGCTGTCACGATGGCACAGAGCGCCGCGAAGAGAGAAACGATTCGCATCATCGCAGTTCACTATAATATCGGCTGAATGCCCGATCTACTTGAGCCGAGCCCGTTCGCGGACACGGCGGGCATCTTGGCTGCTCGGAATAGTCACCCACAACCATTCCAGGACATAAAATTGGTTGAGCCCAACCGACGCTTTCACCGACAGCGCCAAGCCCGTTTCTCCGTCGGATTGTCACAAGGCACAAGTCCTGCTCTTTTTGCGGCAGCTTATGACCACGGCGATCTATAACGATGTATTGCAAGTAGTTGCGAGCGGGCGTGAGCTGGGGGAATCAATGTGAACACTCATGGGATAGCCCGTGGCGCCGAGTTCGCATTTCCCGCCGAATGGACGAATGCGGTGTTGATCCTCGCGCTCATGAGTATCTGCATGGTTCTGGCGCTGTTTGCCTACCTCAACCACCGCACCAAGCGACCATATTTCAGCCTGTGGATTGTCTCGTGGGCGGCCTACGCCGGGTATCTGGCGGCGGCGATCGGTTTGCAGGAATCGCCGGAGTTCCCCATTCTGGTCATGATGCGCCGCTGCTGCATCGGGCTGAGCGCCTTGTACATGTTCTGGGGCAGTTTCCACCTCACCGGTCGACCGCGCACCTTGCGAGAGCTCCAGTTCGCGACAGGGATGCTCGTCATCTGGAGCGCGGTGGCGGCGTTCGTGGTGCGCGACCGATTCTGGATCACGATGCCGGTCTTCGCCCTGCTGGGGGCGGCGGGAATCTACACCGGCGTCGCGTACGTGCTCCGGCGGAAGACGTACCACGGCGGTACGATTCTGGGCCTCGGGTTTCTGCTGTGGGGCGCGCATCTGGTCGCCTTTCCCTACATGGAGGGCTCGCCGCTCCTGACCGCTATCGAGTACTTCTTGACGGCGGTGCTGACCATCATGATTGTGATCGGAATGATCGTGGAACGGGAGGTGACGATTGCCGAGCAATGCTACCGGGTCCTGTTCGATTCCGCCTCCGACGCCATCTTCGTGATCGACCTGGCCCAGTATCGCATCTTGGAAGCCAACACCTCCGCGCTGCGCCTGACCAAACACTCGGTCCCGGACCTTGTCGGACGACCGTTTGTCGAACTGTGTCCGTCGCTCCAATCCGTGGAAGCGACCGCGGCGCAGTTGGACGGCATCAAGTTGTTCAACACCGTGTTCCGCCCGTTCAACGAGGTCCCCATTGTAAAGGGCGATGGAACGACGGTGAACTGTGAGGGCTACGCCACGCTGGTGCAATGGCGTCAGAGCCTGGCCCTGCAGGTCAACGTGATGGACGTCAGCGAACGCAAGAAAGTCGGCGAGCAGTTGCGCCGCGCCGAAAAGCTGTCGGCGCTGGGGCAATTGATCGCCGGCGTTGCCCATGAGTTGAACAATCCGCTGTCGGTCGTCATCGGTTACTCGGAAATCCTGGCCGAAAGGAGCGGGTTGGACAAGGAGACCATTGATGACATCCAACGCATCCATCACGAGAGCGCGCGCGCGTCGCGCATCGTTCGTGATCTGCTGACGTTCGCCCGTCCGTCCGAACCCCAGAAAAAAGTGGTGAACCTCAATCATCTCATCGCCAGCGTGCTGGAGACGCAAAAGGTGAATCTTCAGGCCGCGGGGATTCAACTGGAACAGCGGTTCGCGAGCAACCTGCCCGCGACGATGGCCGATCCCAACCAGATCGAACAGGTCCTCGTCAATCTGATCGGCAACGCGATTCACGTGCTCAATGGACGGCCCAATCCCCGCGTCTTGACCATCCGCACGGAAGAGCATGGCAACCATATCCAGGCGATCCTGGCGGACAACGGCCCCGGCATTTCCCAGGACATCATCGGCCAGATCTTCGATCCGTTCTTCACGACGAAACCGCTCGGCAAAGGAACGGGTTTGGGTCTCACGATTTCCAATACCATCATTCAGGAACACCGCGGCAGGATTCTGGTCGAGAATCAGCCGGCCGGGGGCGCCAAATTCACCGTGGAACTGCCGGTGATCGCCTGCGCCGTCGCCCCGTCGGCGCATCGGCTCCCGCCCGAAATCAAACCGCCAGCCGCGGTGTCCGCCAAGCGGACCGTCCTCGTCGTCGACGATGAACCGAACGTCCTGGCTCTGTTGAAAACGGTCATGACGGGAAACGACTATGAGGTGGTCACCGCCGCCAGCGGCCAGCAAGCCATGGAGAGCATCACGGCCCGACCGTACGACTTGATCCTCTCTGATATGCGCATGCCCGGCATGGATGGCCGGAAGTTCTTCGAGACCGTGAAGAAGTACGACCCGATGCTGGCCCACCGCATGGTGTTCGTGACCGGCGATACCGTCAGCCTGGACACACGGGCGTTCTTCGAGGAAACGGGAAACCGTTGGCTGAGCAAGCCGTTCAACATCGCGCAGGTCATGGATACGGTGAACGAAGTTCTCGAGAAGGAAGTTGTCCCGGTTTAGACCGCCCTCGGCAGCATAATCCATCCGCCGCGCTCGCCGTCTTCAGCGCCCCCGCACGCGGCCCTACCCGTACCAGGATCCCGCCACCGGCTCGATCATCACCGCCGCCGACCCGACAGGGGAACCGATGGTTCCACGAGAGGTTGCCGATAGCATCCGGGACCGGAAGCTCTTCGGCTGGCAGACGGAACCACAAACCGCGGGCTGTCTCGCAACGCCGATGGACAGCTAGGCGTACACTTGGAGAGATAGATTCAACGGGCTGACGCGGTCGTAGGCCTTCATTTTGGCAATCCAATTCTCGTTCAGCGGGCGGCCGCCCGGAATGATCAGAATCCCCTGCGAATTATACACATTCGAGGCCAGCACCATCCCCGGTTTCAGTTCCGCGACCAGCAACTCTCTCTGCTGCCGCGGCAGGACAGCTTGGGGGAGGGAACGCACCAGCACGCGCACTGCCTCGGGATCAAATTCCGTCCCCGCCGCCTGACTGATGGCAGACACAGCGTCTTGTCCATCGTTCTGGCGCTCCGCGTAACCGATGGCGACCGCCAACAAACGCGCGAGCCAGGGGATCCCCTCCCCACGCAGTCCATCCGGGTACCCGCCCCCGTCGTAGCGTTCGTGGTGGGCGCGGATGATGGCGCCCACGTCCTTCAGGTCTTCGGTAAATGCGGCCAGTTCCTGCCCGATGAGGGAATGTCGCTTGATTAACGATTCCTCCGCGTCGGTCAACGACTGCGGATTTTCCAGCCAGCGGTTGACGATGTCGCGCCGCATGCCGAGCAGTCCGATGTCATGAAGCAATGCGCTGATCTCCAAAGGACGACGTTGCTCGACCGGCAGTTTGATGTCTTCGGCCATGGCCGAACACAGCGCCTGGACGCGCCGGGCATTGACGCCCAGGCTGGGATGAAAGGTTTGCAACGTGTGCCAACACAGTTCCATGCTCCGGTGCAGGTTCTGCTGGAGTGCGCGATTCAATCGTTCCAACTCGTGTTTCTGGCTCTCCTCCTGAGCCACCTGTGCCGCCAGCGAGGCATTGAGCTTTTTCAGCTCTTCGTTCATGGAGGCGGCTTCCAACTCAAGCGCGGCCTCCTGGCAGGCATCGCGGTAGCGTTGGTACGCTTCATGGACCGCCTTGAGCAGCTCGTTACGCACCCAGGGTTTGATCAGGAACCGAGAGATTTTCCCTTCCCCGATGGCGCTGGTCATCAGGTCGACATCGGCGAACGCGCTCATCATGATGCGGGAACACTGCGGCTGGATGTCGCAAACCGCTTTGAGAAACTCCAAACCATTCATCGGATCCATCTTATAATCCGTGATGACGACGGCGAATTCTTCAGTGCGGAGATGTTCCAGGGCGCGCGGCGCGTCCTCCGCGACTTTCACGGCGTACCCGGCGGTTTGGAGGGACGCTTCCAACAGGGAACGGATTCCCTCTTCGTCATCAACAACCAGAATTCGATTCGATGACTTGCCAGTCGGGGAAGACACGAAGGTACTCATTGCGCCTCACGAATAGGTTTCCCACACGGATGGGTGGGGGTGCCCGTACGCCCGGCGAAGCTGTCGAAGCCTCTGGATGACATGGTCGACTTCCTCTTTCGCTTGTGACACGCGGCTTCGTTTCGCGGCGAGGACCTCACCGTTCGCGTGTTCCAAATCGAGGAGTTGGAGGATCACGGAGTGGAATTCCTGTTCGATTCCTTGTGTCGTTCTGCCACAAACCCGGCACGCGGCGCGCAGGTCGCGCCGGGTATTGTCGATAAAGGATTGAAGTTGCTGTTTTGTCTTCTGCAGCGACCCGACCCGTATCCATTGCCCCGCCGAAATGGCCACCCCTTCGGCCTCTGTGAGTTGATGCCACTGTTCGTAGTGAGCCCGCAGGGCGGCCCGCAGCCGCGCGATTTCCGAAGATTCGATCACCGGCGGAGAACCTCCGGCGCGGCGGTTTCGTGCGTGCGCAACATCTGCACCCACGCGTCGCGCAGGACGGTCAGCCGCTCAATAACCTCCTGGATCCCTTGGGGGCGTTTGTAGCGGTTGCTCTCATCCAAACGCTTGTCAAAATACAGGTACAAGCGGTGCAACGTGAGTGCCAGTTCTCCACCGTCGTCCATGTTCAGGCAGATATTTAGCTCGTGGATGATCGCCTTGGCGCGCTTGACGTTGTTGTGAATGCCCTGATTGAATTCGAGCGGGTCGGTGCTCTGGAAGCTCAAGAGCGCACGCTCCAGAAAGTTAATGGCGCCGTCATAGAGCATGGCGACGAGTTGTCCCGGATTGGCGGTTTGTATGGCCATCCGGCGATACGATCCCGCGATGTTGGCCTGCATTGTCATGACGTGCCGAAAACTCTCAGGGGATTACGGATGGTTCTCATCCTCATTCAGGTTTCCCGCGAGCAACTGGGAAATCGTACGGATCGTGGACAGCGGCGGATACTGGGCATCATTGATCAGGGCGCGTGCTCGGCTGACGGCTTCGGGGCGAACATCGGGAGTTTGCTGTAACGCGCCATTCACGGCATCGGTTCCTTGAAACGAGGTCGAGTCGCCGGCCTGCGGTTTTGCAGGAGGCGTTACCGGTGCCCTGCTCGTTGCACGTTGAAGGGGACTCACGCCGGCATTTGGGTTTACTTCCATACTCTACTCATCGGCAGTTTGGCAGAAAGCTTTAATGGGTGGGGATGGTCTCCACCGCCACCGCCGCCGCATATTGGCCAAATAAACGGGGGGATTGCAACACGCTGCTCGGATCTCCTTTGGGCGGTGGAACGTGAATGGCCTTGTCGTAGTACCCACGGGCCGAACGAGCAACCGCGGGTTCCCCGGCGTCCAGAACCTGATCCACGGCCCACAACAGCGTGTGGCTGTTTACATCCACCAACTTTAGGTCCCATCCGACGGCCATCGGCGGATAGGGGCGATACTGGCTGAGCCGACAAAACAGGACTGCGTCGCAACCCGTGGCCGTGTGTAACCGGGCCAGAAAATCTGATGGCAGCACGTCCTGCGCACTCCACGCGGCGCGGCCCGTCACCGCCCGTAACTGCTCGGGACTAATTGCCATCGTCTCAAAGGCTGTGGTTTTGGCGATCTCGGAAAGCAATACGGGCTGGAGCACATCCCGGCCTCGATCCGCGTCCGGATCAGCATCCGAAGTCAGCGGCAGCACCGCAACGCGGCGTACGGTCTGCGGCAGTTGTCCGACCGCGCGGTACACGTTGGCCGTGGAGCCGGCTGGACGGACGGCGGGGACGGACGCGCAACCGCCAAGAAACGGAGCACCCACGGTCAGCGCAAGGGCCACGACGAGCTTCATATGGTACCAGCCGTTATCGCCTGGCTGAGATACGATTCTTGCGAGTTGATCTGGGCCATGGTGCTTTCCATGGCCTCGAATTGGGTGGTCAGTTCCGCGCCTTGCGCCAGGACACTTTGCTCGATCGTATTGATCTGATTGGTGATATTGGTGGATTGTTGGGTCAGGTTGCTCTGCTCACTGACCAGACTGCCGGTCGTGCCGGTGCTGTTCCCGACCAGATTCGCAACGAAGTTACTCAGGCTCGTTGTCAGGCCATTGGTCGAGTTGGTAAAAAAATCCTGGACGGCGCTGAGATTGGTGCTCAGGGCATTGGACAGGGTGGTCGGGTCGGACTGCGTAATCGTGTTGTCGTTGCCATCAGTCGTAAAGCCCAGTTGTGAGAGCTGGTTGATGCTGCCGCTAAACCCGGCGATCTCGCCGAAAACGGCCTCTCGCAGTTGCGAGCCCAGATTCATTACATTCGGGTCATCGGCCAGCGGACCTGCGGTGATGGAACTCGTACTACTGTTGGTAATGGCGGTCTCGGTGCTAATGGCCGATTGGGCGCTGTTGTAGTCCGTGATCAACTGGGTGATGGCCGAACTGAGATTCGAGGTGTCCGCCGAGACCTGAACCGTCGTGGTGCCTTTGTTGAGCGCCGTCACACTGAGGCCGGTAATGCCGCTGCTGCTGTCCGAAATCGTGTTCGAATAGCTGATGATCTGGCCTCCGCCATCGACGGAGTACTCCAGGTTATCGCCGGGAACCAGCTCGCCGCCGGAAATCCCCGTGGCCGCGAGAAAATTTCCGCCCGTGTTGTCCTGCAGGGAAATGCCGAGGTCGCCGGTGCTGGCATTGGTCAGGACAAACTGGTTGTTGATGCTGTCGTACGAGGCCGTGACGCCGGCCCCCGAAGAATTGATCTCGTTCAAGAGACCGCCAATGGTGTCGGTGTTGACGTTGTAGTTGATCGTCACACCGTTGATGGTGAACGAGCCATTGCCGTTGGAATCGCCCGTGATGGGCGTGGCCAGGTTCGCGTTGGCCAGCGTGGCCTCCAGTTGGACCGACCCGAGCTTGTTGGCGCTGGTGAGTGTGTAGGTGTCGGTGTTGCTGTCGTACGAATTCGCGGTAGTCTCGTTGTAGAGTTGCGCGACTTGCAGGAAATTACTCGTGTCGGTTGTGCTCCCGAGTGTGATCGGACTGGCGCTGGAAAGGGTGATCGTGTCCGTGCCGCTGCTGTAGCTCCCTGTCACCGCACCGTTGGTGGCGGTGCTGATCGCGTCGAAGACGTTCTGGAGAGTCTCGCTGGTGGTAATGCTGATCTGCTGGCCGTTGACGGTGATGGTCCCGGCGGTGACGGGCTGGGAAAAGTTGGCGTTGGCCAGTACGAGATTGGAAACATCGTCAGTGGAACTGAGCGGGCCGCTGATGTTGGTGGCCCCGTTCTGGACGCTGGCGCTGGCCACCTGGCCAATGTCGAACGTGTAGGTGCCCGTGGCGGTGCCGTTGTCGGCAGTAGCGGACAAAACGCTCGAGTCTCCAACGCTGGTGGAACACGTGTCGTAAAGACTGTCTTGTTGCAGGGCCGTTACGTCCTTCTGTACGGCCTGCAACGCGGAGATGATGGTGCCCAGGGCGGTGTTCTGGCCCTGAATGGTGGTTTGCTGGTTTTGCAGCACGGTTTCCGGCGCCCGGTCGGCCTCCTCGATTTCGCTGACAAGCGATTGCCAGTCGAGCCCGGATTCCAGCCCGGAAATGGCCAAGTCCGTCGAACTGCCCGAGGCGGCGGAACTGGTGGTCGTGGGTAACGTGGTGAGGTCGCCGAACAAATTCGGCGTCGTCAAACTGCCTATAGATAACGAGGACATGACGGCGTACCTGTGTTTCCTCCTTCTCTATCTCTATCGGCAATTTTGAGAAAAACTAAAGCCCGGACGATGTCACCATCGTCCGGGCCTTGGATCCGCTTGTTTGCGAAGCGGCGAACTGTCCCTATTCGAGCAACTTTAGCGCGATTTGCGGGAGCGTGTTGGCTTGCGCCAGCATTGCCGTGCCGGTTTGCACCAGTACGTTGTACTTTGCGTACTGCGTGCTTTCCGTGGCGACGTCCACGTCCGAGATCGTGCTCACTGCGGCCTGGAGGTTCTGGTCCAGCACCGAGAGCTGGTTGGCGGTGTAGCTCAACCGGATCGAGTTGGCGCCCACCGTGGCGGTGTTGGCTGACAACGTATTGATCGCGGTTTCCACGTCCGTCAGCGCCTGCTGTGCGAAGGTGACCGAGGTCACGTTATCGTTGTTGGTTGCGTTCGTGTACGCGGCGATGGTCAGGTCCGGGTTGGCCATGGCGAAGGTGGTGCCTTCGCTGTCGATCGTGACGGCCAACGACCCGCCGTTGAACAACGACACGCCGTTGAAGCTTTGGGTCGCGACGTTGTTGACGTATGCGGCCAACTGGGCGTATTCCGACTGGTACTGCTGACGATCCGTGTTGGACTTGGTCACGTCCTGGGATTGGATGGCCAATTGGGACATCTGGCTCAGGGCGCTGCCAACCTGACCGAGAAATCCTGTCTGGGTCTGGTTGAACGAATTCGCATCCGCCACGTTGCCGCTGGCTGCATTCACGCGGCTATCTTCCGCGTTCATCCGCAAGGCTACCGCGCTTCCAGCGGGGTCGTCGGCGGGACTGGTGATCTTCGAGCCCGAGGACAATTCCGACAGGGCTTTCTGCAACGCCGTTGTCGACTGCGCCAGGTACAAGGACGTGCTGTTCGCTGCTGTATTGGTATTGATAACCATAACTACCTAACTCCTTCCGTGAGTTTTACTTGTCTATCCTATGGTCGGCATCCTTGCCGCCGTGCGGGTCTTTTCAGAGGCACTCGCTCCTCCTCGTTGACTCTTGCAGGCTGCCAACCGCCTCTGTCTTGTGACAGTGGAGGTATCGGCAGACCCCTGAAAAAACTTTAGCCCGCGCCAAATTTTCATAAAAAAGGCCACGCTTCTCATAAAAAAGTGCTACACCCAAGCTTCCCCTTAAGACCCTTCGCCCGCGCCAACTCTGTAAAAAAGGCGCTACAGTCAACTCTCCGTTCTGCCGATGTACATAAGATGGCCCGTAAAGTATTCAGCCAATCGAATGAGCCGAACGTCTGATTTATCCATTAAAACGAAGTTGATCCTGATGACCTTGTTGGCCAGCGCGGCCACATTGGCGCTCGCGTGCGTGGCGTTTGCCGGCTACGAACTCTGGTCCTTCGGCTACGAACAACAGGGGTTGAGCGCCAGCTCCACGTTGGTCCTGACGTATGCGGGCATCGTCCTCGTCGCCACCCTGGCCACGGCGTTTCTGCTCGCCTGGCGCGTCCAGCAGGAAATCGCCGGCCCCATCCGGCAACTCATCCGGATCGCCCGCGAGATCAAAGAGAAGAACAATTATTTCATCCGCGCCGCCAAAGGCCATAATGACGAGACCGGCCAGCTCACCGACGAGCTCAACCAGATGCTCGACGTTATCCAGCAGCGCGACATTGCCGTTACCAACGCCCGCCGCCGCGCGGAGGAAGCCACCCAGGCCAAAAGCGAGTTCCTGGCAAATATGAGCCACGAAATCCGCACCCCGATGAACGGAATTATCGGCATGACGGAACTGGCCCTCGACACCCCCCTTACTTCCGAACAGCAGGAATACCTGATGACCGTCAAGGATTCCGCGGACACGCTACTCGCGTTGATTAATGACATTCTCGATTTCTCCAAGATCGAGGCCGGGAAATTCGTCCTCGACCCGGTCGAGTTCCCCCTGCGCAACACGATCGAGCGCACGCTCAGCCCGCTCGCATTGCGCGCTCGTCAAAAGGGCCTCGCCCTGGTCTGCCAGGTGGACCCGAGCGTGCCGGACACACTCATCGGCGATTCCATCCGACTGCGCCAGATCATCGTCAACCTGGTGGGCAACGCCATCAAGTTCACCTCCCAGGGCGAAGTGGCCGTGTCGATCGATGTTCAGGCCAGAACGAACACCAACGTGACGCTGCATATCGCCGTGCGCGACACCGGCATCGGCATCCCGGCCGATAAACAACAAGTCATCTTCGAAGCCTTCACGCAGGCGGACAACTCGACGACCCGTAAATTCGGCGGCACGGGCCTGGGACTGTCCATTTCCATGAGTCTGGTTCGAATCATGGGAGGCCAACTGTGGGTCGAAAGTGAACCCGATCACGGAAGCACGTTTCATTTCACAGTAGTCGTCGGTGAACCGCAACGCGTCGCGGGGCCTGCGCCCGCTCTCGTCGAAACCTTGCATCCGCAGGTACCACTGGAACAGGTGGCCGCTCCCGACAAACCGGTCACCCCCAAGACCGAACGTCGGGCGCTCCGCGTCCTGTTGGCCGAGGACACACCGGTAAACCAAAAACTCGTCTGCCGTATTTTGGAAAAGCGCGGTCATCGCATCGTGGTGACGAACAACGGCGAAGAAGCCATCGCTGCCTGGCAGCGTGAGTCGTTCGACGTCATTCTCATGGACGTACAAATGCCGACGCTTGATGGACTCCAGGCCACCGCTCGCATTCGTCAGCAAGAGCAGACCGCCGGCACTCATGCGCCCATCATCGCCATGACCGCCCACGCCCTGTCTGGCGATCGTGAGCGGTGCCTGAATGCGGGCATGGATAATTACATATCCAAGCCATTGGACGCCAACAAGTTAATTCAATTAATCGAATCCATCGAGCCAGCACATGCGGCAGCGAAGCCGGAGACGGAAGAGGCGGCTCCGATGGAAACGGCCTTCGATTTGCGAGTGGCACTCGAACACATTGGCGACGACCACCATCTGCTCTCCGACATGGCGGAGATGTTCATTGAGGACGCACCGAAGATGTTGGACGCGATTTACCAGGCGATCGATTCTCGCGATAGTCGCCAATTGGAACAAACGGCGCACAGGCTCAAGGGTTCAGCGGGCATTTTCGGCGCGGCAAAATGCTGGGAGCTGTTGAGGCATCTCGAAGAAATCGGCCGGGCCGGTGACCTGGCAAATGCGCGGGATTTATTCACTCAATTGCAAGGTGAACTGGACCGTCTCCTGCTGGCATTGCGCGCACTCCCGAAAGACGAACCAGTATCCAAGTCCTGATCGTAACCTTGGTCCGGCTAGCAAAGTGCCGGCTCTGCCGCGGCGAGAGCTGATGCGAGGGTCTTGCCCGCGGTGGGTAACACTTCCGTCAGGGAGACAACCCGCTTATTCACCGTTGTCAGTGCCTGCGTCCGTCCCGCGCCCAGCAATCGCTGATACCACTGAATGAATTCCTTGCTGACGGCTGCCTCCTCCGGTGGCGCAACCTTCGTCGCAACCTTTCTTTCCGAAGCCAGCTCACACAGAATCTGCGCCGCACGGTGTGCAGGGTTTGCCGGCGTACCGGCCCGTCGCCACAACGGCAGGGCCTCCGACACGTGATGGCTCAACATCAACGCTTCCGCCCGCTGCAGCGTGAGCAGTTTGTCTTGCGGGAAGAGCTTGATCCCCTCGCCCGTCCACTGACAGGCGAATTCCAGAAATCGTGGCTGCTTCAACGCGATATGTGCGCCAAACAACCACACCGGCAAATCGTCCGCCTTTTCCGCGATCAACCCATGCAGAATCTGGAGCGCGTCCACCGGCTGACGGCGCGATTCCAAGAGGGTTGCGAAATCAAACCGCACCCGCCGCGAGTGCGGATCGGCCGCCAGTGCCTGCTGAAAGGCCGCCGCCGCTTCGTCGAGCCGCCCCAAACGATGCAGGCAGATCGCCAGACAATGGTGCGGTGCGGCTTTCCGGATATCGCGGTTCACGGGCGTCAGCGATGGCCGGTCCCGCTTGGCGAGGCACTGACGGAACTGTTCTATCGCCTCCTCAAACTGTCCGAGTTGCGAACACGCCAGCCCCCACCCAAAATGCTGGGAGGCCGTCAGCCCGCCGCGCTGGGCCACTGGCGACTGTAACAGACGGATGACCGGCTCGTATTGGCGTGCCGCTATCAATTGCGTGCACAACTGCGTCAACAGCGCCTCGCGCATCTCGGGGGCGACACGGTCCTCCGGCATCGCCTGCAGGGCACGGAACGCCTCGAGATACCGATCCACCGCCATATCCTTCCGTCCGGCGCGCGCCAGCTCTAGGCCGTAATTCATCAGCAGGTTCGGCTCGTTCGGCCTCTCTTCGATGGCCTGCTCCAGCAATCGCAGATTCCGGGAGAGCTTGTTGCGGTCGGCAACCACCTCGGCGGTGTACCCGTGATGGATCAACGTGGCGGTGCTGAACTTGTTTTCCATGCCCCATTGTTTGCGCCGCACTTCGACGCTGCTGAAGACCTGCTCGTGGATCCGCCCGACGAAGAAGAGCCCCGGCGCGTTGCGGAACAATCGCGGCACGTAATTGCATCCGTCCTCTTCCCGGCCAACGTCCACAATCGGCAGACGGTAGGCCAGGACCTTGTCCGCACGCATCTCACGCTGGAGAGTCTCGCGTCCATCGGCGGATAACTCTTCGTCGGCATCCAGTACCAATACCCAGTCGCCGCGGACGTGTTCCAGGGCCGCGTTGCGCGCTGCGCTGAAATCATCGTTCCATGGGAAGTCATACAGCTCGGCGCCGTGCTGTTGGGCGATCTCTTTCGTGCGGTCCGCGGAACCGGTGTCGACCACGACAATCTGCGAGGCCACGTCGCGCACGGAGCCGAGGCACCGGGCCAGGAAGTTCTCTTCATTCTTCACGATCAAGCAGACGCTCAACCGTGGCACGCCGTTGTCCGCCGGGACCGCCGGTACGATGGCGCCCGCCATCTTCTTGATCTTTTTCAGCAGGGCGCGCGCGTCCGGGTGGAACGGACGAACGTCCATTGCGCGGAGTGCTGCGTTCCACGCCTCGCGGTACCGCTTCTGGCGAAAGAATTCGCGGGCTTCGGCGAGGTCGCCGAGCCGTCCGGCTGCCGGCAACTCGATGGCCACCGGTTTTCTCCCGCTCGGAGTGTGAGGGACCGCTGCCAGAGCGCGCAGGCGTTGCGCCGCAACCCGGGCCGCTCGGTCCCACGTCCAATCCCGGCGCGCCAACTCGCTGGCCCTCTGTCCCTTCGTGCGGGCCTCGTCGCGGTGCTCGAACACCCAGCCCATCCGCTGCTTCAATTCAGTAACTGACGGTTCCAACAACCAGCCCGGCCGTGCCAACCGGAATGGACCGACCCGATAACCGATGCGCTGGCGGCTGGCGGAAATGGGATACGCGCAGTCTTCGGTGGCGAAATCGTCGGTGGCCCCGCCGGCCGTGACGATGACCGGCAGCCCGCAGGCCATGGCTTCCAGCACCGGCAGGGCGAATCCCTCGCCCCGGTACGGATGTACCATGCAGTCGCAGGCCGCATACAATCCGGGCATGGCATCGGCGGCCAGCTCATCGGTCAGGTAAACAATCTCCGGTGCGCCCGGCCTCGCTTGTGCCGCCTGGATTTGTTCCTGCAGCGTCTGGCCGGCATACACACTTTCGCCGCCAAAATCCTTGATCACGAGACAGACATCGTCCGCCGCTGTGAAATTCTCCGTGAAAGCCTTCAGCAACAAATCCGGACCCTTGCGATGGATCGTGCCGCCGACGAACAGGAACTTGAACGTCTTGCTCGTGGCCAAGGGGAGCGGCGTCACGCCGGGACGAAACCGTTCGGGATCAATTCCATTCGGCACGACGTGGACCTTCCCGGGCGCCACACCCGAGTCCACGTACACACGCCGCACGTATTCTGACGGCACCCAGATTTCGGCGACGCCGCTGAGACGACTCACCCAGTCCAGCGGCAATGACCCGTACTCCCACGGTTGGATCAAGACCCAATGTCCGGATTTGGGCCGTTGCCAGTTCGGCGGCCAGGCGTGGCGCACTGTCACCCCGGTCCGTGTCGGCGCTTGATCGCGATGGCCCTTTCCGACGCGGGTGATTTCCAGCTTTGGTTGTTGCGACAGGGCGCGGGTCAATTCGCGGTTCACATGAGACAGGCTGCCGTTGTCGGCAAACGTGCCTTCCCACGCGACATGCACGGTTTGCGAAGAACCCCCACCGAGAGAGGCCGGCGTGTGGATACGCCGTGGCTGGCGCGTGAGGCAATCCTTAAGAGCTTCCAATCCGCTGACGACTTGCAGGCTATCCCACGGATCGAGGAAAACGAAATCGGATGGGTCCTTCATGCCTTTCCAGTCACCACACTTGATTGCGTCAAATACGTAAGTGGGCATGCCGGTCAGTGCGGCGAAACTCTTGGCCCAGGAATCGGCGCCGACAAATAGCGCGCAGCGCGCAATCTGGTCCATCTGGTCGCGGAACGAATAACTGCGCTGGTCGTCACAGCCTTCTGGACAGGGATACGTCTCCCGCTCATTCGGCGTCCCAACAATCATCGGATGCCAACCCTGCTGCTTCAGAAAGTCCAGCAAGGGTAGCCAGTCACGCGGTTCGATCAGATTGCGCTTGGTGCCGGCCATCCCGACCAGGCTGCCCTGCGGCGCGACGGCGACACGTTTACTCCGGCACGCCTCCGCGTGGAGCCGCGCCCACTGCGGGCGCTTCACAACGCCGTAGTCGCGGAAAATGTCGAGTTGTTCGCTCCACTCCTCGGCGTAGTCTTTGCGGGGCGTCACCCCCATGCTGCGGAAATTGGGCAGTTGCGGAACCACCTGTCGTAACAGTTCGTTGATTCGCACCCGCGAATGCTGCGGCAGGAAGTAAACCCGCTTCAACGCCGGGAACGCCTCGAAGAAACTGCGCATGGCGGCCTGCGAGTTGGGATAGCTGACCACCACAGTGTCGGGATGCGCGTCATGAAACGTCGCCAACAGCAACAGCGCATCTCCGGCGCCGCCGCAGTGAAAATAGAACGGTCCGACCGTTCCCAGGGCGGCGTGTAAACGCCGCGGCTCCAGCAAGGCATCGTTCAGATACACGAATTTGCCGTCGCATTTCTGGATATACGGATCAAGCGAAGCGGGCCAGTCCAGCTGTTGCAACGGCAGCGTGAAGTTCTCCGTGACCGCTGCGAGCACGTGGGCCGGTTTGCGGGCAAAGAAACGGATCTCCTCCCCCCGTCCGCTCGTCGCGAGGTCCTTAAGCAATTGCGTGAAGGCCGCGTTGTCCAATTCCGGCACGAGGGCACGGATTGTTTCCGGGTCGAAGTCGCCGAGTGCCGTATAGAGACGCTCGACCACGAAACCCGCCGTTTCCAAATGACTGCGGAGCGTGGTGGGAGAATAATGGACGTAGTGATAGTTCGGGTCCAGCCAGTACCAGGTGTCGCGGTGGAGTTGGGAACTGAACGATTCGATATTGGGCACAATGCCGCAAAACAGTCCGCCCGGTTTGAGAATGTCGAACGCCCTGGCCAGCGCCTGCTTCGGTTGCGGCAAGTGCTCAAGCACGTGCACCATCGTGACGACCTGTAACGTCGCCGCCGGGATCGGCGTGTCCAGAAATTGCGTATTCACCACCGGTATGCCAAGGGTCTTGTTGGCGAACCGCACAGCCTTTCGCGTGATCTCAATACCCATCGGAGTGAACCCCTGCTCGCGCGCGCCCAGCAGAAATGCGCCCCAACTGCATCCGACGTCCAGCATCGGCCCACGCGCCGGGTCGATCTCTATAATCTCATTCAAGAAATAGCTGCGCTTCCACGGGCTGGCGGCGGCTTGCGTGGCGTCAGCAGGGAGCTTCAGGTGCGAACCGTCGTCGACGTAGGTCTGATAGAGACGATCCAACACGGTCGCGTTTAGCCGCGTGCGCAGGTACACCGTGTGGCACTGACGGCATTTCACAATGTCCGCCGCCGCGCGATACGGTCCGGCCTCGGTGCTGCCACAGAGCGGGCAAGCCACCCGTTCATGGCGGTCATCGAGCTCCGGCGGTGGACAAGCCGCAGCCTTCGCCGCCTCGGCCAACTGGGGACCAGGCGGAATGGCCGTGATTTGCGGTTCGAAGCTCATCGGCGGATCTCCAATTGTGGAAGTGACGGTCGCGGCGTGCGCGCGTCGGTGAGCGCCTGCTGGTTGGTCCGTTGGATTTCCTCGTAAACTTCCTGGCGATGGACCGGCACCTCAACGGGGGCTTGAATGCCCAGTTTGATCGTGTCGCCTTCGAGCCGTAAGACCGACACGACAACCTGGCCATCAATGACCACGCTCTCGCCGACTTTTCGGGTGAGAACCAGCACGGGTGGCTCCTCCGGTTCAGGCTGTGACAGGCAGCGAGTATTGCGTGCTGTATTCGGACGCATTGTTCGGCACAACCTGCTTGCCGATGCGCGTGCGGGCATTGATCACGATTGGCCCTTTGAGGTTGACCGTGGGGCGTCCATTCCCGCGCAAGGTGACGATACAAAACAGCAGCGCCTCGCGGGGATCTTTCAAATCTAGAAACTCCACATCCGCAGCGGTCAGATTGGGTTGGTACCCGACGGTCACGCGATCCGGAGGAACGACAAGAAAGGCTATGCCCGACTCGTCCTGCACCTCCAACCACAGGAACGGCTCCTCTTGCGGACGCCCAACAAGGGAGAATTTCTTCAGGTTTTCAAATCCCAGTAACCCAACTGGAAACCGCAGGATCGTTTTGTCCCGCGAACGGGTCGCCTTGGAAATCGGTTTTGGTTCCGCTGATGTAGTTTCCATGCGAGACGTGCTTTGCAACCCCTGTGCCAGCCGGTTGGCAGGCCACGGGAATTGCAGAAACGGACTGTTTTCAACAAAAAGTGTCGAAGGGAAAGGACCGGTGGAATTGGAGGCAAGAGCCGCTCGGCAACCTTTTCCGCCCCGCCAGACCGATTTTGCCCCGTCCCGGATCCGCTTATGGGAAGGGACTTACCTGAGCTTGTACAGGTGTTTGACCTGTCGGAGTTTCTCGAAGCTCACGCCAGCGGCGTGGGCCAGAGCAAGAGCGAAGGAGAAATGGGGCGCTCATGCAATAAGCGGGCTAAAAGTGCGAAACTCGACCTTGGCATCCGCCACAATGGGGACGGTCAGGGATTCCGAGTTGCCACCCAGCGACGCAGTTCCTCCGCCACCCCAGCGATGACCGGCTGCCACTGGCCGCATGGGGACTGGCGGAACAAGCGCATTGTTGGGTACCAGGGAGAATCCGTGCGCAGGAGCAGCCAGCGCCAATCCGCAGGATCGGGGAGGAGGGTCCAGACCGGTTTCCCGAGGGCACCGGCAAGGTGGGCGACGGCGGTATCCACGGAGAGGATGAGGTCCATCTGCCCGACGCAGTCGGCGGTGTCGTAAAAGTCCCTGAGCCGCGCGGTCAGCGACACGAGATTCGGAGTGGCGCGGACATGCGGTTCATCCTCCGCCCGGACAGGCACTTGCAGGCTGAAAAAGGTGATCCCCGTCTTCGCGAGAATAGGCCCCAGTTCCGGGAAGGGAATCGAGCGCCGGGCGTCATTATGATGGGTGGAATTGCCCGCCCATGCCAACCCGACCTTGACATGCCCGGGGGGAACCGCGGGCAGGGGCTCGGCGACCGGTGCGACCAGCCAGGGATCTCCGGGAATGGTCTCCAAGGTTGTCCCCAAGATCAGCGGCAGGCTCATCACCGGGACGTAATAATCGAACGGCGGCGGGCTGTCCCCAACCGCAATGACCGTGTCCGCGCAACGAGCGTGCTCGAACAAACGCTTCAACGGAGCCTGGCATTCGAGGATGACCTGCCCGGCCCGCGCGCGGGCCTCATGGGTAAAGCGGGCAAATTGGATGACGTCTCCGAAACCTTGCTCGGCACAAACCAGCAGCGTTTTCCCCGGGATCGATTGGCCGCTCCAGAGCGGCTGCGGGTACGGGCGCGGGGGAGTTTTGCGCCAGCGCCATTCATATTCGCGGAACCCTTCCGGAAGGCGGCCAAGCGTCAGCAGCGCGAGGGCGTAATTGCTGCGGGCGAGACCGTATTCAGGCTGGATTTCGAGCGCGCGTTCATAAGCGGCCAGGGCTTCCTCGGTCCGGAACAAGGCATTAAGTGCCTGACCCAGGTTGTTCCAAATCTCGTAATCCTGCGGATTGAGCGCAAGGGCTTGGCGATAGATGGAAGCAGCCCGCTCGAAGTCGCGCAGTTTGTAACAGGCGTTGCCCAAGCCGTAATAGGCGTTGAGATAGGCGGGATTCCGCTGCAGGGCCGTGGCAAACGCTTCCGCCGCGCTCGCGACATCGCCCGCCGCAGCATGGACGCAGCCCAGGGCGTAATACGCGTTGGGCGATTGCGGAGCGAACGCGGCCGCTTGCCGGAGCCACTTTTCCGCTTCCGCTCCCCGCCCGGTTTCATGCAGAACGAGGCCCAGGAGATACGGCACTTCGCCATCCGCGGGCGTGCGCTCCAGCAAATCGCGGCAAATAGCCTCGGCCTCCGCATACCGTCCCTCGCGGTGTGCCTCGCGCGCGGACTCTACCAACTGGCGTAATATTGACACTGATCGGCATTTCCTCCGACATTTTCCAGATTACCAACGCCCAGCGACCGTCGCGGACGATAGCACTCGTAATATCACCTTTGACAATGCTGACAAGCTGATTCGTTACGTTAGACAGAACGTCAGTTGTTTTCGACGGCCCTGGCAATCGCCTGGCGGAGGGTGTCAAGCGTGACGGGCTTACTGACGACAAAATCGACGCCTACGGGTTTTTCGTCGGCGGCTTCCATCATGCTACCGAAGCCGGTGAGCATGATGACGGGCAGATTGGGGCAAGCGGTTTTGATAGCTGCGCCGACCTGGTCGCCGCTCATGCCGGGCATGGCGCGGTCGAGGATCACGAGGTCGAACCGGCCGTCACGGAACTTGTCGAGCCCATCCTCTCCGTTGGCGGCGAGCTCGACGACGTGGCCATCGCGGATGAGATATTCGTTCAGCACCTTGCGGACGATCAGCTCGTCGTCCACCAACAAAACGCGCTGCGAGGCGAGTGGGGCGGGCGCGGATTGGGCGTCCTTGACGGTTGCCTGGAGCTGCCCGGGCGTGGGCAGGGACAGGATGAACGTGGTGCCCTTGTGAAGTTGTGTCTGGATATCGATGGTGCCCTCGTGGCGCTGGATGATTCCGTAGACCATGGACAGGCCGAGGCCGGTGCCGCCGTCGCCCTTGGTGGTGAAGAACGGTTCGAGACAGCGCCGGCGGACTTCCTCGGTCATGCCTGACCCCGTGTCCGCGACCTCGATGGTGACGCGTGAATCGTGGTTGCGGGTGCGGAGGGTGATCACGCCGCCGCGCGGCATGGCGTCCACGGCATTGAAGATCAGGTTGGTGAGGACCTCGCGCAAGTCCGCCGCGTTGCCCTGGACCGGTGGGACCTTCCGCAAATCAGTTTCCGTGCGAATGGCGATGCCGCGCGCTTCCGCCTGCGTCTTCCACTTTGGCTGGGTGAGCGAAATCGATTCCTCCACGAGCCGGTTGAGATCGACCGCCGTGAAGACCTCGCCGCGTTCGCGATAGCGATAGAACTCGCGGAGGCGGTTGACGACATTGCCGGCGTCCCTGGCGGCGGTGTTCATCATTTCCAGGTATTGTTTGACCTTGGGCTTGTCATCGAGCGCCCCGGGCCGGTCCAGCAGCAATTCGGTGAACCCGACGACGGCGGCAAGGGCGTTGTTGAAATCGTGGGCGATGCCGCTGGCCATGGTGCCGAGCGCGCGCAGGCGTTCCTGCTGGACGACCTGTTCCTGGGCGGTTTGGAGTTCCTCGAGGGCGTGCTTGAGGCGCGTGTTGGTCTCGCGCAGGGACTGCTCGGCTTCCTTGCGCTGTGTGATGTCGCGCATGATCCCCACGGCGTGCCAACCGCCCTTGATCCGAATGGCGGACAGCGACAGTTCGACGGGGATCTCCCGGCCATCTTTGCATCGCGCTTCTAATTCCAGAGTCTTCCCCACGGCATTACCGTGTCCCGTCCGCTGAAACTCCGGGAAGCCCTTCTGGTGTGCGTCTTGATACCGCTGGGGGACGAGCAGTTCGTGCAGGTTCCGGCCGAGCGCCTCGTTCCGTGTGTATCCCAGAATGTGTTCGGCCGCCGGGTTCCAGAAAGACAGGCACCCCTGCGGATCCATCATCAGGATGGCGTCTTGTGTCGAGTCCGTAATGCCGTGAAAAGTGCTTTCCCGTTCCCGCAGTTCCTCCTCCGCCCGCTTGCGCTGCGTGATGTCCTGCTTGATGGCGACAAATCGCGAGATGGTGCCGTTGGCGTCGCGGACCGGGGTGATCGTCATCTCTTCGGTGTAGAGGCTGCCGTTCTTGCGGCGATTCACCATTTCGCCGTACCAGACGCGCCCGGCGGTGATGGTTTCCCAGAGTTCGCGATAGAATTCGCTCTCATGCTCGCCTGATCGGAGAGGGCTTGATGTTTTCCCGATAACCTCTTCCGGTGAATAGCCCGTCAAGGAGGTGAAGGCCGGATTGACCCAAAGAACAGCGCCCTGAGAGTCGGTGATCATAATGGCGTTGGCGGCCGCCTCCAACGCCGCGCTTTGCAGGCGCAATTGTTCCTCCGCCTGTTTGCGCTCGGTAATGTCACGGATGATCGCGGACGCGCCAACGGTGTTGCCCGACGCGTCCTTGATCGGAGACAGGGTCAACGACACCGGGAAGCGGTGGCCGCCCTTGGCGATCCCTGAGGACTCGAAGTGGCTGACGAGTTCGCCGCCGGAGACACGCTGCAGAATATCGCGCTTTTCGTGATGACGCTCCTCGGGAGGGATGATTTGCGCGATGGATTGCCCCGTGATTTCATCAGCGGTGTAACCGTACAGGCGCTCCGCGGCGGCATTCCAACTGGTAATGACGCCCTCGAGGTTGGTGCTGACGATGGCGTCATGCGAGGATTCGACAATTGCCGCCAGACGGAGGGGGGCTTCCTCGGCCTGTTTGTGTTTGGTGATGTCACGAAGAATCGCCTGACTCCCCCCCTGCTCGAGCCCACGGATAATCAGTTCCGCGAGAAACCGGGTCCCGTCCTTTCTGAGGACGATCCGCTCGTACCGGGCGCTTTCGCCTGCGCGTATTTCCTGCTTGCGACGGGCTGCCAAGTCGCGGTCTTCTGGCGGGTAGGTGTCTTCGACGTTACGATGGACAAGTTCTTCGGGCGAGTAGCCGAACATCTGGCAGGCGGCCTCGTTGGCAAACCGGATATTCCACTCGTCATCCACCACCAGAATCCCGTCCGTGGACTGTTCCACCAACAACCGATAGCGCTCCTGTGTGTTCCGGATTTTGGTTTCGGCCGCGGACACATGGCGGTTCAGACACACCCCATAGACGGCGATGCCGAGCACCATCACGACAATGAGCAGGCCCATCAGCCATTCGTACCGTTGTAATGCCTTGGTCCCAGCGATCTGTGCCTCCAGAAAGGCCTCCCGTCGCGCGCGCAGATGGGAACGCAGCGTATCCAGAGCTCGCAGCACGTCATCATAATCACGGTTCATGGGCGTGATTTGAGACTGGATCTGGTCGAGCCGCCCGTCGGTAACGAGAGTAATCAGGTGCCCGACCTGCCCCGCCAGTTTGTCCATGAGGTCATGGATGGACGAACAATCCTGCAGAAGGACCGTGGAATCGGTGGGGGAAGCGTTCTGCCGAAGTTCGGTGCGCAACGTGGAGAGCGTCTGGTTGAAGGTGGAAAGAGCGGCCTCCATCCCGCGGGATTTCAGCGGCACGTTGTGTGAGGTCAGGACATCGCTTCCCTGAATGTGGATTTCACCGGCCTGCTGGGACAAGGTATCGCATTGCTTCAGCCACGAGACCCACTGAAGGTTTACCGAGACGGTGCGCCTGTGCGCCTCCACCAACTGGTGGTTCAGGAACAGGCTGAGGATAACGGTAAGCACGACAAACGCGGCCAGCAGGAAATACACGTAATGCCACTTCACGCGTGGACGGCGCAGCTGAAGCGCAGGCTGTCCGTCACCGGGGGCGGAGCTATTGGTCGCGTTTGGCATTTTTTCGGCTCTTGCGCATATCATGTGCCAGAGGTAGTGCTAAAATGCGGTTGCGTGAAATCGCGCATCGAATGGACGTCCCTGTGTTGGAGCGGATTTTTTTATGAGCGGCGATGGGTGGGCAAGGCGAGTGGGTGTGCGAAAAATAGATGACCGACATTCGACGGCATTCGCTCTGCGAAACCTATCGTATCCAAACTGACCAACAGAGGGCTGCAAGCCATAGACTCAGCCAAGGCAACGTCGCTCCGAACACTTGGCAGTGCCGGCCCGCCTGTGGAAATTTGCGGGAACTTCGCGGAAATTGACTAGACAGAAACTCTAAATTAGCCTATTTATCGGTTGGTCAAGCGGTTGAACATGGCTTGGCATTCTTGATGATTTCTTATGTCTCTGTTGTTTGAAACAGCTTCGCAACCACCAAGCACGCCAGCCAGCCTGCAACCAAAGTCGAATACGGCGACGGGTGCCCGAGATGATGAACTCGCGGTCCAACGGCTTGATGGACAGGCAGCTACGAAAGTTTATGCAACCTTGTTCGATGCCTACTGTGATGGCATTATCCTCATTGATGTTGAGTCGGGAATGATTCTGGACACGAACGCTACGCTTCAAGAACTGATTCAGTGCCCGAAGGGTGCCACGATCGGGCAGCATTACACCGAGCTCCATCCTGCTGGCGAAGCGAGGAAATACAAGAAGCTCTTTGAGGAGGCGACCCGTTCCGTCGGCGTCATTGAGCCGTTTGAAACCACGGTGATCACCGCCGATCAGGGGTTGGTTCCTGTGGAAATCAGCGCGTGCATCGTCGAGCTTGGCGACGGCAAACGGCTCGTCCAAAGCATTGTTCGCGACATTTCCGAGCGCAAGCGGACCGAGGAAGCCCTGATCAGCTTCAAACGGAGATCCCGGCCATGAACCCCCAGATGTCCGCGTCCGACACCCAAATTCGGAACACACAGGAACGGTATCGGTTGTTGGTGGAACAGACCCCCGACGGGATCCTGCTCGCGGATGACGACTGGAATATCACCTTTGCCAATGAGGCCGCCTGCCGGATGTCCGGCTACACGCCCGAAGAAATTGTCCATCTCAACTCCGAAACCACCTACTTGTCGGAAGAGCGCAACCTGATAGCCCGTCGCAAGCAGCAAATGCGCGTAGGCGAAAGTGCCCGGTACGAGCGGTTCGTCGTCAGGAAGGACGGGACCCGGTTTCTCGCGGAAGTGATTGTCCGTCGGCTCGAGCAGGGGGGACTCCAGACGATTTTTCGCGACATCACCGAGCGCAAGCAGGCGGAGGAAACACGCCTCCGGTTGGCCGCAATTGTCGAATCCTCCCTTGATCCAATTGTCAGCACCAACCTCGATGGCCTCATCACCAGCTGGAATGCCGCCGCGGAGCACCTGTACGGTTACACCGCTGACGAAATCATGGGGAAACCCATCAACCAGATCCTCCCCATCGAACGCCATCCGGAGAAGGACGATGTTCTGCGGCGCGTGACCAACGGCGAGCACGTCGGTCTCTTCGAGTCCGTCTGCGTCGCCAAGGACGGCCACCGCATACCGGTGTCACTGACCGTTTCTCCCCTCCAGGACGCCTCTACCAACATCGTCGGCACGTCCGCAGTCATCCATGACATCACCGAGCGCAAACGGTCGGAGGACCAATTGCGCCTGCAAAGCGCGGCGCTGGAGGCGGCCGCCAACGCCATCGTTATTACGGACACCCATGGCATCGTCCTATGGGTCAATCCAGCATTCACCACCCTCACGGGCTGGTCGCGGGGAGAGGTCATCGGGAGCACGCTACGCACGCTCAAGTCGGGCAAGCATGACAGCAGTTTCTATCGCGAACTCTGGGAAACCATCACCGCCGGACGCGTCTGGCACGGCGAAATGGTCAATCGCCGCAAAGACGGCAGCCTTTATACCGAAGAGATGACCATCACCCCGGTCCGCGATGCCATCGGCGCCATCTCGCGATTCATCGCCATCAAGCAGGACATCACCGAACGCAAGCAGGCGGAGGAAGCGCTGCAGAAGAGCGAGGAGCAATACCGGGCACTGGTTGAAACGACCGATACCGGCTTTGTCATTCTTGACCCCAACGGCCGGGTCCTTGATGCAAACGCAGAATATGTTCGTCTCACCGGACACCGTGATCTGGATGAGATACGCGGCCGAAGCGTCGTGGAATGGACTGCCGGTGCCGAGCAAGAAGAGAATGCCAAGGCGGTTAGGACGTGCCTCAAGACCGGGCACATCAGAAATCTGGAAATTGGCCACGTGGATTCTCACGGCAAGGTCACGCCCATTGAGATCAATGCGACAGTGGAGAAAACCCGGGGAGCGGTGCGAATTGTTGCACTGTGCCGCGACATTACCAAACGCCGGCAGGCCGAGGAGGAGCGGGCGCGCCTGTTTGAACAGTTGCAGGCCAGCCGGGAACGTTCACGGCGGCTCGCGCAGCAGGCGATTTCGGCCAGCGAAGAGGAACGCCGGCGGCTGTCACGGGAGTTGCATGATGAAGCCGGCCAAATGTTTACCGTGTTGAAAGTCAAACTGGGTTTGTTGTGCCAGAAACTGTCCCCCGAAGATGCCGCGTTGCGGGAACGGTTGGAAGAGTTGATGGCGCTGACAGACACGACCGGAAACCAGATCCGCGAAGTTGCCCGGTCTCTGCGACCGCCGGTGCTGGATACCCTGGGCCTCGGCGGCGGACTGGAGGAATTGTGTCGGGAGTTTGCACAACTGTCCGGTTTGATCATCGATTACCGGGGAGTTGAAACACCGTCATTGTCCGAAGCGACCATGACGTGTTCGTACCGCGTGGTGCAAGAGGCGCTCACCAATGTCGCCAAACACGCGCAGGCCAAGCGCGTGGAAGTCCGGCTGGCGGTGGACGATGGTCAATTGTGCCTTTCCGTAACTGACGATGGGAAGGGATATGACGCCACCGCGTCCCAGAACGGATTGGGCCTGGAGGGGATGCGGGAGCGAGTCGATCTGCTGGGAGGACAGTTGGACATCAAGGTGGAACCGGGCCAGGGCACGCGGCTCGTGGTCCGGATCCCGTACGAGGAGCCACGATGATCCGGGTGGTGATTGCTGAGGATCATCATCTTGTTCGTCAGGGCATCCGTGTACTGTTGGAAAAGTCCGGCGACATCCAGGTCGTGGGAGAAGCGGCGGACGGCCATGCGGCGTTGGAGCTGGTGCAGACCCATCAACCCGACATTCTGATACTGGACGTCGCGTTGCCACAGCTCAACGGAATGGAAGTGGCACGCCGCATCGCCGACCAAAAACCGGGGACACGGGTCCTGATCCTTTCCATGTACTCCGACCAGACCCTGGTGCAACAAGCGTTGCGCTACGGCGTCCGGGGTTATCTTCTCAAGCAATCCGTTGTGGAAGAGCTTCTCCAAGCCGTGCGGACGATCCATCAGGGCGGGTCCTTTTTGTCGTCGATGCTTCCCGCGTCGATTCTCAGCGAGGGCCTCAGACCCGAGTCAAACGAACCGTCCCTTTCGGCCATCGATCAACTGACTTCCCGGGAACGGCAGGTGTTGCTACTGGTCGCTGAGGGGGACACGAGCAAGGCCATCGGATTGAAACTGGGTTTGAGCGAGAAGACGATTGAGAAGCACCGATCTCATTTGATGAAGAAACTGAATGTTCGTGACACCGCCGGACTGGTTCGGACGGCGATCAAGCACGGCGTCACCTTTCTCGATCCCTGAGTTTTTCCCACAGGGCCTTTCCCCGTTGCAGTCCTTCCTTCCGTGCTGGTAGGGGAAGTCCCCATTAATAACCCCCGGCATTCGTCGATGCCCTCTGTATGAAAAAGAGTCGACACGTGAAGTATCGGAATCTGTCTTTTCACGTTTTCAAAATCAACCTGCTCGTGCTTCTGACTGTGATGGCTTCGGTCAGTTACGGCCAGTCTTCGCCGCCAACCAAACCCGCCTGGCTGACCGACCTGTCTGTCGGCGTCAAAGAAAGCTATGACGACAATGTCTTTGAATCGGGTCTGGGTCGACCGCCAAGCTCAAGCTATACCGTGACGCCGGGAAGTGTGGCGGCGTTGAAGAACATCTCTTCGTTCATCACGACCGTATCGCCCAAGGTGGGCGTCAACTTTGCGCCGTTGCTGTGCGATCCGAAGACGTTGCCGGCGCTGACACTGGGTTACGTGCCGGACTTCGTCACCTACCAAAACGCTCCCTCGGAAAGCTACAACGCCCAACGCGTCTCCACCACGGTCAAGTGGAAGGCCGACGATTTGTCGTTCAACCTCAATGAGGGCTTCACGTATATCAACGGCAGCAAGTTCGGGCCAACGTATCCGGGCGACCTCCTGAGCGCCTGGGCCACCGTCGCTGATCGCGAACGGCGGGAGCAGATTCAGGATCGAGCCAACGTCAGTCTTCAATACGACCAGGAGAAATGGTTTGTCCGCCCGGTCGCGACACTGCTGTATTACGATATGCGAACGGCCCAGTATCTCATCGATGGCTACCAAAACTACATTAACCGCTATGACGTCAACGGCGGATTGGATCTCGGCTACAAGATCCAGCCGAAGTTTGCCCTGACGCTCGGCTACCGGGATGGGCATCAAGAGCAGGCCGAGTTCAAGTTCGGGCCGGACTTTGCGTCGCTTTATCCGGTCGTCACGGCCCACTCCCCCAACGATTACCAGCGCGTGCTCGTTGGGTTCGAAGGCAAACCGTGGACGTGGCTGTCGGCGACGCTCCAAATCGGCCCGGACTTCCGTCACTTCGACTCCAGTGCTCCCGTGGATGACAAGAGCCCGGTCACCTACTACGGCGAAGGCACTCTCGCCGCCACGGTCACTCCCAAAGACACCGTTACCTTCAAGTATAAACAATGGGAATTTGTCTCCAGCACCGGCTTGGTCCCCTATTTCGACAGCACCTTTGATTTGAGCTATTGCCGAAAGGTGACGGATGCGCTCTCCCTGACACTCGGCGCCAGAGCTTTGGATGCGGACTATAATCCCAACAACATCGTCAAACAGAGCCCAGATTTACTTGGCGAACGATTGATACGTAACGACTGGTTATACACGGGTTCCCTCGGTTTACAATACGCCTTCAATGCCAACTTCAGTGCGAACCTCGCCTACTCCTATGATCTGGGAGTCGATGCGCAGAGCCTCGCCGGGCCGTCGTCACTGACGTACAACCCTCGCTCCTTCAATCATCAACAGGTCTCCCTCGGAGGAACCGTCAAGTTCTGATCTCCCGTTACGCAACCAATGGCATCTCCGATCGCCGGCAATGCTGACAGGGGCCAAATATGGGTTCTAGGGATTTGAAAAGCACACCGAAGCCCGGCCGTGCCGCTCCGCCCGGGAAGAGGAGTCCGTTTTGGTGAACGACACCGAGACCACAGGCATAGAACTACAAGCGAACGATGCGGGTGTTTCCGCATCGTCCGCACTTTCCGATCTGGAACGACAGATTGAAGTAGTGGCGGAACAGTATGTCCTGATCGAGGGCCATGATCCCGTCGCACTCACCGCGCTGTCCGAAGGCCTCCACAAACTGGAGGAGGCACTCGTCGCGAATCCTGAGATCGAGCCGCGCCGAGGCGAAAAGTGCGCGGCGGCATTGAAAGCCATCGTGGGGATGGTCGACTCGATCGCCCGGGGAGGTTGCCGCGACCCGGAGAATGCCTTCACCATTGTGGGCCGGACCCTGCTGGCCCTTCAGAAGGTGGGGCGCGACGTCTCTTTGGATCGAATGGGGTTTCCCGCCGAGTTGGAGGTCGATTTCTTGGACGGCACTGCCCGCGAGGCACCCGACAACGCCGCCCAGACCACGCCCCCTTCCAAGACCCTTACCGAAAGCGACCAGGAACTTCTCAAGATGTTCCTCGAGCAGGAGCAAGCCAGGTTGCAAGACATCGAGGAGGGGATTCTGGCGTTGGAGAAGGACCCCCAGGGCAGTGCCCTCGCAGAATTGAAGAGAATACTGCATACGGTGAAGGGCGAAGCCGGCGTTGTGGGGGCCGACGAAATCGCCGCGGTCTGTCACAAGTTGGAGGACTTTCTGGACACGTCCGGTCGGGCCAATTCGACGGAATTACTCATGGAGGTCAGGGACTGGCTGGAGCAGGCTGTTCGTGCCCACTGTGACGGGAAACGGCTTGCCGGTAGTGAGACGCTGATTGCCAAGCTGGGGCACGCCGCAGACCAAACCAGCGCGGGCCAGGAACAGTCGGATTGCGCGACAGCGCCCGTTACCGAGAAACCGTCCATCCCGGACGCGCCGGCCGCGTTAGCGAGCATCGAAATTGGTGACAAGGATTTGGCGAAAGAATTTGTGGCGGAGGCGCAGGAGTATTTCGAAAGCGCCGACGAGAACCTTCTCATTTTGGAAAACGATCCCGGCAACGCCGAGGCGATTGGGGCCGTCTTCCGGGCGTTTCATACGATCAAAGGAGTTGTCGGATTTCTTGGATTGAAGCCCATTGGCGACCTGGCGCATCGGGCCGAGACGCTTCTGGACATGGTGCGGAACGGCAAGAAGCCCTTTGCTGGCAATGTGGTCGAGGTGACCTTCCGTGCGTTGGACATGCTGAAGATGCTCGTGGCGGACTTGAACCAGGCTGTTGTTTCCGTCTCCGCCTTTGTGCCACGGCCCGAGCTGGTGGGGATCATTGCCCGTCTCCAGGACATCATCGCCGGCCGCGAAGCCTCCGTGGAGGCGACGGAAGCGGCGGTGTCTGCCGCGAAGCCGCAGGCGGAAGAAGCGTCCGCAGGCGGCGTCGAGGAGGCTCCCGAAGAAAAATCAACCAGCGACGTCGGCGCGGCCATCAAACAGGCCGTGAAAATCGACGCGGACCGCCTCGATCTGTTGATCGACACGATCGGGGAACTGGTCATCGCCGAATCGATGGTCACACAGGACCGGGAAATCAAATCGCTGCGTTCGTTGCGCGTGGAAAAGAACATGGCGCACCTGGGCAAGATCACCCGAATGCTGCAGGACATGAGCATGTCGATGCGGATGGTCCCGATCGAAGCCACGTTCCGGAAGATGACGCGACTGGTGCGGGACCTGGCGAAAAAGGCAGGCAAACGCGTGGAGTTGACCCTCGTCGGCAAGGAGACCGAGCTGGACCGCGCGATGGTGGACAAGTTGAACGACCCGTTGGTGCACATGATCCGCAACTCCGTCGACCACGGGATCGAGCCGGAAGCCGAACGGGTCGCTGTTGGGAAATCGCCGGCGGGGCACGTCACGCTCAAAGCCTATCACCGGGGAGGCAACATCCACATCGAAGTCACCGATGATGGCCGGGGGCTGGACCGCGCCGCCATTCTCGCCAAGGGCATCGAACGCGGGCTCATTCGGGCCGACCAGAATCTCTCCGACAAGGAAATTTACGCGCTGATCTTCGAGCCCGGGTTCTCCACCGCCAAACAGATCACGGAGATTTCGGGACGGGGCGTTGGCATGGACGTCGTGCGCCGGAATCTGGACAGCTTGCGCGGCAACGTGCTGATCGAGACGGTCCACGGAAAGGGGGCCACGTTCACACTGGTGCTGCCGCTGACCACGGCCATCATCGACGGCATTACGGTGCGGGTGGGCGGCGATACGTACATCATTCCAACCTTGTCGATCGTGGAATCGTTCAAGCCCACCGCCGACATGATTTCCACGGTGACGGGCAAGGGGGAGATGATCCGGTTCCGCGATTCGCTCCTACCGCTGTTCCGATTGTCCCGGCTGTTCGCGATCGCCGATGGCGTACAAGAAGCGAACCTGGCGACCGTCGTGGTGGTGGAGGACAACGACAAGCAGACGGCTCTTCTGGTGGACGAACTTCTGGGACAACAGCAGACCGTCATCAAGAGTCTGGGCGAGGCCGTCGGAACAGTCACGGGCATTTCCGGGGCCAGCATTCTGGCGGATGGCCGGCCGGGGTTGATCCTCGACGTCGGCGGAATTGTGAAACTGGCCGTGGGTGAATCGAGGAGATGACCCGGCCCGTGGACAAACGTACAAGATTTTTTTGAAACCGAAACCAATAACACGATGAACAACGAGTGAGGAGCAACAGGTCATGACAACACAGGCAACCGGGACCACCAGTGAGTTGGGCGAGATGACGCATCTGGCCGGGAAATACCTCACCTTCAAGCTCGGTGCCGAGGAGTTCGGCCTGGAGATCCTGAAGGTGCAGGAGATCATCAAGATGATGGACATCACGCGGGTGCCGCGTACACCGGATTTCGTCCGGGGCGTGATCAACCTGCGGGGCAAGGTGATTCCCGTGGTGGATTTGCGGCGGCGATTCGACATGGAACCAAAGGCCACCACGGACAAGACCTGCGTCATCGTGGTGCAGATCCGCCGCGAGAACCTGACGGTGACGATGGGCACGATCGTCGATGAAGTCTCCGAGGTGCTGGATGTCACCAGCGAACAAATCGAGCCGGCGCCGGAATTCGGCGGGGCGGTCAACACCGATTTCATCCTGGGCATTGGCAAGGTGGGGAAACGCGTCGTGATGTTGCTGGACGTGGACAAGGTGTTGTCGTCGCAGGAATTGGACGTCGTCGAGAAAGTCAAACAGAACTGAGAATCAAACAAATCAAAAGGAAGAACAACAAGGAGAACACAATGAAACGCAGTATGGCCCTGGGAATGAAGATGGGCGTGGGCTTTGGAGCCCTGGTCCTCGTGCTAATAATCGTCGGCGTCGTTAGCTGGAAAGCGTTAAGCAACCTGACCGCAGGAGCAACACTTTTGGCCAAATCCGATGACTGTATCCGAACGGTGGATCGATGTGGAGCTCTGCGAAGAGATTTCACGATCCACAAGTTCGAGAAGCTTGCCGGCGGCGATCAAAACGCCGCGGAAGCCTGGGCTTCGACCTATGACCAGTTGGTGAAAGACCTGGACGACCTGAAGAAGGCCAAGGGGATCACCACGGCAACCCAGGGCAAGGTGGACAACGCCCTCGATATCTGCAAGCCGTACAAGGCAGCATTCGGCTCCTTGGAATCCAGTGAAAGCGCCAAAGATGAGGCATTCGGCAAGTGGCGCAAGATCGGCGGATCGGTGACGGAATTACTGAGTGACATCATCGATAAAACGATCGCCACCGGGCAGCAAAAGGCGATCCAGGACAAATCCATCGACGATGTCGTCAAGTGGTCCAAGGCACTGGATGGCGTTCAGGAACTGGTCGTCAAACGGTTCCTCTTGTTGCGCACGTCGGCGCTGTACTTGTTGCTGACGGAAAAAGACAGCGAATGGGAGACCTACTCCAAACAACTCGCGGCAACGAAGGAAGGAATTGCCCAATGGGCAGAATCTGTCAAGGGAGAAGAGGGACTCCAGAAGACAGCGGCACAGATCGCGGATCTGATCAAGGAATACGAGGCGGCCGGCGATGTGATGCACACGTCAATCTTAAAACAGCGGGACACGAACGTCGATCTCGCCAAGCAGGCGGCTGATTTGCTGAAAGAAATCGCTGATATCAATGCCGATGTGACCAAAGGCATGGACGCCGCGGCGCAACGGGCCAACGCCCTCTCGGTCGCCTTGATTCTTTTTGGAACCGTGCTGGGCATTGTGGTGGCCATCGTGACCACCCTGAGCATTACCCGCCCAATTCATCGCGTGATCAAGAGTATGACGTCCGGGGCCGAGCAGGTGTCGTCGGCGTCGACGCAGGTCTCCAGTGCGAGCCAATCCCTGGCCCAGGGCGCAAGCGAACAGGCATCGAGCCTCGAGGAAACCTCTTCGAGCCTCGAGGAAATGGCGTCGATGACGCGGCAGAACGCCGACAACGCCAACCAAGCCAACGTGGTCGCCAAAGAAGCCAGTGAACACGCCGAAGCCGGCGTGGATTCGATGAAACGGATGTCGGAAGCCATTGACCGGATCAAGAATTCGGCCAGTGAAACCGCCAAAATCATCAAGACCATCGATGAGATTGCCTTCCAGACGAACCTGCTGGCGTTGAACGCCGCCGTCGAAGCGGCCCGTGCGGGCGAAGCCGGCAAGGGATTCGCCGTGGTGGCCGAGGAAGTACGCAACCTGGCCCGGCGCAGCGCCGAAGCGGCCAAGAACACCGCCGACCTGATCGAGGGCGCCCAGAAGAACGCCGAGGCTGGAGTCAATGTGACGGCCGAAGTGGCCAAGAACCTCGGCGGGATCAAGGACAGCGCCGGCAAGGTCGCGACGTTGATCGCCGAAATCGCGGCGGCCTCGAAAGAGCAGTCCCAGGGCATTGACCAGGTCAACACCGCCGTTGCGGAAATGGACAAGGTCGTGCAGCAGAACGCCGCCAACGCCGAGGAGTCCTCCAGCGCGTCCGAGGAATTATCGAGTCAGGCGCAGGAGCTCAACGCGATGGTGGCGGACCTCGTGGCCATCGTCGGCGGTTCCAGCGCCGATCACGCTCCGGCAAAAACACCGAAGGCGGCGACGAACAGCAACGGGCAGAAATATGTCGCCCCGAAAGTGACCGCGCCAGCGAAACGCGGGAACGGCAACGGGGGGCCCCACAAGGCCGAAACGAAGTCCGTCAAACCCGAGCAGGTCATCCCACTGGATGAGGAAGAACTGGCGAGATTCTGACCGCCCGACAGCCCGGGGCGCACGACCGACGGTTGTGCGCCCCACGGCGGGCCCATGCAACAGCTGACGAAAAGGGGATGACGATGACGATGACGAGCGCCGACACCATCGATCAGAGGACATTCCGGAAGTTTTGCGATCTGATTTATGAGAAGGCCGGGATCAAGCTGGGTCCCCAGAAGGAAGCGTTGGTCAGCGCGCGTGTCGGCAAACGGATGCGCAGCCTGGGGATCGACGAGTTCGACGCCTATTACGAGTATGTCGAGCGGGATGAAACCGGCGGCGAACTGGTCGAATTGCTGAACGCGATCTCGACCAACGTCACGCATTTCTTCCGCGAATCGCGCCATTTCGAGTTGTTGGAGCAAATCGTGCAAAAATGGGCCGGGGAGGGACAGGAGCGGTTTCGCATTTGGTGCGCCGCATCGTCGACGGGCGAGGAGCCGTATTCCATTGCGATCACCCTGCGGCAGACTCTGGAAGATTTGCGCGATGTCAAAATCCTCGCCACCGATTTATCCACCAAGGTGCTGGCGGTGGCCCGTGCGGGAATCTACGAGACGAAGCACGTGGAGAATCTCCCGGCGGCGGTGCTCGCCCGGCATTTCACCACGCATCGTGATCTGGGCAAGGGTAAGACGTACGCCATCCAGGATGAACTCAAACGGATGCTCACGTTTGCGCGGTTGAACCTGGCGCAACCGCCGTTTCCCATGAGCGGCCCCTTCGATGTGGTGTTCTGCCGCAACGTGATGATCTATTTCGACAACGATGTGCGCCGCCGCCTGTTGGCGGAGGCGTACCGGCTGCTACGGCCGGGCGGTTATCTGATGGTCGGGCACGCGGAAAGTCTTTCAGGGATGCTGAGTGAATTCCAGAGCGTGGAGCCATCGGTTTACATCAAAAGCTGATTGCCATGGGAACGAATGAATGAACAGGCAGGTTGTTGTCGATATTGCAGATATGGCCGTGTCGACCGACGACGCCGACGTCCTGGTAACGTATTCGTTAGGGTCCTGTCTGGGGATTACCGTTTATGACCCGATGGTGCGCGCGGGAGGCCTGATCCACTGCATGCTGCCGTTGTCGACCGTCGACGGCGAGAAGGCGAAGACAAAACCTTATATGTTCGTCGATACGGGCGTCACGCTCCTGTTGCAGGAACTGTTCGACCGGGGTGTCACCAAGGCGAATGCGATCGTGAAGGTGGCCGGCGGCGCCACGATGCTCGACAAGCAGGGCCTGTTCCGCATCGGTGAACGCAACATGACGGTGTTTCGAAAGATTATGTGGAAAAACGGGTTGCTTATCAAGGCTGTGGACGTGGGCGGGGAAATCACGCGGACTGTTCGCCTGGAAATTGCCACCGGACGGTTCCTGATCAAGTCCCAAGGGCAGGAGGTTGAGTTATGACAGCAGCCATCTGGCAACTCGAGGTGTCTCTGTGAGCATTGTGAACGCCGAGATCAAGAAGAAGATCGAAACGTTCGCAGCGATGCCGGTGTTGTGTCAGTTTCTCGTCGAGCACCTGAACGACCCGTCCGTCGATCTTCAGTACCTTGCCGATCAGTTGCGCTATGACCCGGGGATGACCACGAATGTCTTGAGGGTGGCCAATTCCGCGGCGTACGGCGGGCGGGGACAGGTGGACTCGGTGCAATGCGCGATTGCCCGGTTGGGAATGAAACAGTTGTTTCAGATGCTCGTCGCGGTGGGCATTTCGAAGACATTGAAGAAACGAATGGTTGGGTACCAACTGGAGCCGGAGGAATTGCTGCAACATTCGGTGTACGTCGCCGTCGCCTCCGAGGAACTTGCGCAAACGCTTGGATTGCGGGCTTCGGAAATGCTCTTTACCGCCGGATTGCTTCATGACGTGGGCAAAATCCTTTTGGACGAGTATGTGTGCCAGGAGTGGGCGCCACTGAGCGCCAAGTTCCGCACGACGAGCGGGGGCTTCGATTCCGTGGAACGAGAGGCTCTGGGCCTTTGTCATGCGGAAGCAGGCGCCGCGCTCCTGCGGAAGTGGAAGTTTCCCGAGGAACTGGTGGTTGCCGTGCGATGTCATCATCAACCCTGGGAAGCGGGCGGTTGGACGCCAATGGCGAACATCGTCCACATCGCGGATATTCTGTCGTATTCGGAGGGCATCGGAACGGGGGTGGACGGTATGCGGTACAAGATTTCCAGGGATGCCATGTCGAGCTTGGGGTTGAGATCGAAGACGATTGAGGCCGTGGCCAGCCATTCACTGGAGAAGGTTCGCGAGTTGTCTAAAATCTTAAGCGTCGCACAAACACCATCCTTGGAGGAATCGAACTCCCGAACGAGCAAGAGAGGTCGTTCCCAGAGATGAATAGAGGAATGCAATCATGCCCTACAACGTATTAATCGTGGATGATTCCCCCATCGTACGCAAGGTGGTGGAGAAGACACTTCGGCTGTCCGGAACTGAGTTGGGAGAAGTTTCCCAGGCCGGCAATGGCCGGGAGGCCCTCGACCTGTTGAAGGACCTCTGGGTCGATATTGTCTTCGCCGACATCAACATGCCCGAAATGGATGGGATTGAGATGGTGGAGCGAATGTGGCAAACCGGATTGTTGAAGACCGTCCCCGTCGTGATCGTCTCCACCGAGCGCAGCGTGACCCGCATCGAGGAACTCCGGGCCAAAGGCGTCCGCGCCTACCTGAACAAACCGTTCACGCCCGAGGAGATCAAAACCATCATCGACGAGGTGCTGGGGGGCCGTTCATGAAACCGTCAAGCGATGATCGCCGGCGCCATCGGCCGGTCGCGGAACGAAAGGGAATACTTTTATGAAGAACACACGAGACGTCGCGCTGGACGTCATCAAGGACGTTCTGGAGCGGTTCGCCTTTATGTTCACCGAAACTGAGGGCGAGACGCTGACCTTTCCGGCCGGAGACGATCCCTTGCGGGCAACCATCCGGTTTCAAGGAAAGGTTTGTGGTGTGCTGACGGTGGTCGCCCCGAAATCGTTATGCCAAGAAATGGCGGCCAACGTGCTTGGCATGGACCCGGCGGAAATCGGCGAGACCGCCGCCGAAGATGCCCTGAAAGAACTGATCAACATCATTTGCGGCACGCTGACGTGGTCGCTCTATGGCGAGCGGGAAGTGTTTCATCTGAGCGTCCCCGTGGTTGCCCGGTTTGACGTAAATCAGGCGGCTGACCTCGCGATCGGCGAAAATAACATCGCATTAATGATCGAGAACCGGCCGGTGGTGGCCCGGTTGCAATTGATCGAGGACCCCCACCCCTAAGCGGCACCCATGGCGAAAATCAAAGTCCTCATTGTCGATGACTCCGCAATTGTCCGGCAGGTGTTTTCGACCGAGCTGGGACGCGAGCCCGACATTGAAGTCGTCGGCGTCGCGCCGGACCCGTACGTCGCGCGCGACAAGGTCGTGGAACTGACCCCGGACGTGCTGGTGGTGGACGTGGAAATGCCGCGGATGGACGGCATCGCCTTTCTGCGCAAGCTGATGGCTTATCATCCCGTTCCCGTCATCATCGTTTCCTCGTTGACCCCCAAGGGCGGGGCCATGGCGATCGAGGCGATGGAGGCCGGCGCCATCGAAGTCATGTGCAAACCCGGTGCGGCATACACCGTCGGGGACATGACAACGGCACTGGCCGACAAGATCCGGGCGGCGGCGACCGCCAAGTGCCGGCTCAAAGGCCGGACAGCGGATACACAACCGCCGGAACAGACGGAGCGGCTCGCGCTGACGAGAACCACGAACAAGATCATTGCCATCGGCGCCTCGACTGGCGGGACACAGGCCATTGAAAAGGTGATCACGCGCTTTCCCCACAACGCTCCGGGAACGTTGATTGTGCAACACATGCCGGAACGGTTTACGGCCTCGTTCGCCGAGCGGCTCGACGGCATCTGCGAAATCGAGGTGCGCGAGGCCCGAGACAACGACTCGGTCGTTCCCGGCGTGGCCCTGATCGCCCCGGGCAACTATCACATGGTGTTGCGCCGAAGCGGCGCCCGGTATTACGTCGAAGTCAAGAGCGGACCGATGGTCTGCCGCCAGCGTCCCAGCGTGGAGGTGTTGTTCCTGTCGGTCGCCAAATACGCCGGCGACAACGCCACCGGAGCCATCCTGACCGGGATGGGTGCTGACGGTGCAAAAGGGCTTCTGGAAATGCGCCAAGCGGGTGCGTTCACCATGGCCCAGGACGAAGCGACCTCCGTGGTGTACGGCATGCCCCGCGAGGCCGTGGCCTGTGGCGCCGCATGTGAAACCGTCCCTTTGGAGCGAATTGCCGAAGAACTCTTGCGACATGCCTGAGCGCGACGCGACAACCGTGGAAGCTACCCGTAACAAGCGAGGAGAGACCGAATGAATGTAAATGCCCTGGTGATTGACGATTCCGGAATCATGCGGAAACTGGTGATGAAGAGCTTGGGGGAAACCCGTCTCGCCGTGTTCACCTTCCAAGAGGCCAAGGACGGACTCGAAGCTCTGGCCCTGTTCAAAGCCGGCAAGTTCGACATGCTGTTCTGCGATTGGAACATGCCGAACATGAATGGGCTTGACCTCATCAAACGCATCCGTTACGAACTTAAAAGCAAAGTGCCGATCGTGATGATTACCACGGAAGGCACGATGGATAAACTCGAGGAGGCACTCAACACCGGTCAGGTGGACAGCTATATCGTCAAGCCGTTTACCGCCGAAGGCGTCGGCAACAAGATCGCGCCCCTGCTTCAGAAGATGTCGGAACTCAAAAAGAACCCGCCCAGCGTATTCGCTAGGCTCGCCGCCAAGGTCAAATGACCATGACAAAGAGCACGAATACTCTCGGTACAGAAGCCCAAATGGACGCCGCCGGCAAATCCTTAACCGAGGCCGTTGTCTCCGTCATTTCCGCCGTCTGCCGGGTTCAGGCGGAACTATCCGCCCCACAACCAGACGTCAATGGCGCGGGTGAAAAAATCATTGGGATCGTATCGTTGATGGGGGATATGGACATGACCGTCTTCCTCGGCATCCCGCCGGCCACGGCCGTGGTTTTTGCCGCAAAGTTTGCCGGGTTCGCGGTTCCCTTTGAAAGCCCCGATATGGCGGATGCTGTCGGAGAATTGACCAATATGATCGCCGGCGACTTGAAAATCAGGCTCGACCGGTGCCGGATCAAAGTAAACATCTCCATTCCCACCGTATTTCGAGGACAAGATCTCATCGCCACCACTCCCAGTTGGGAACTGATTAATGAACTCGGCTTCAAGACCGAGTACGGTCACTTCACGGCCGGCCTGTGTGCGAAAAAGAAAAAGCCGTAATCCCCGACGGATGCCGTGCGCAAACTCGCCTTGGTGGAATCGCTAACGAACCGATGCGGGCGATCGCCAGGGCCGTCGGAAACAACTGACATCCCCTCGTAGGTAACAAGCCCGTCCACATCTTGGCATCGGTGCCTTCGGGTTGACCGCAAGTCATCCCTGTCCGCTCGGCCACCGCTCCCTGCCCCCTCCTCAACCGCGCCATGGCCGGGTTGCCGTCGCGCCGCCCGCGCCAACTTGAAATTCTCCCCGGAAGAACTGCAAGACATCGACCGCATCCTCGCAGCCTAACTCTTCCGCGCCACCGCAATGAGGCGCTGAGCCTCGGGGCCATAGGGGGCGCCGTCGAGGTTGCCAAAGAGTTTGACCTCGGCAAATTTCGCGGCTCGGAGCAAGTCTTTGAGTTCCTGACCGGAATAAATCGTGTGATGGAACTTGAATGATCGGACCTTGTTGCCCTTGACCAGAATCCACTCATTGCGAATGCGCGTCCAATCATCGAAAATCTCATGGAACCGGACCAGCAGGCTGCCGTCGGGGTGCCGTTCCGCAAGGGTCGACTGCATGATTCTGGCCAGGCGTTCCTTGCCCATCACATCGATGACGCACACGCCACCGGGCTCGAGGCTCTCGAAGATGTTCCGCACCGCCCGTCGATCATCATCCTTCTTGTCGAAGTAGCCGAACGACGTAAACAGATTGAGCGCGAGCCGAAAGGCATTGGGTCGCACGAAGTCGCGCATGTCGGAGTGTACGAAGTCGACTTTTTCCCGGGCGAATTGGGCGCGGTGACGCGCCTTGTTCAGCAAAAACCTCGTGCGATCCACACCCGTCACCCGAAAACCGCGCTTGGCCAACGCCACGGAATGCCGTCCGGGACCGCAGCACAAATCAAGCACTGCGCCGCGCCGAATGCCGGTCAATTTGATGATCTTCCGCACCTGTTCGTCTGCCGCAGCGAACCCCTGCTCATCGAACATGTACGGATACATCTCCCGCCAGAAATCCTCGTTCTCAAACCATTCGTGCATGATCTCACTCTCTCGCGCCAGATTCTGCCACAAGTGGCACCTGCATGCAGCAATTCATCGCGGGAACGACTTCATCAAACACGCCACACATGGCTTTCACGAGTTCGTAGCCGGAGCACGCGCGCACTTCACGCTCGGGTATCGGATAGTAGAGCTGGAACCCAGCCCACTCTTTGCGTTTCGGGTATTTCTTCGCGGCGTCGCGAATCTGTCGGGCCGATGTAAAATTCCTCTTCGTAAACACGGCGTTCGCTTTCCAATCGCCGACCTCCACCACGAAACCTTCGCGCCTCACCAGCCGTTGGAGTTCCCCGTCGAGTTCGGAATCCGCCACACTTTGTTTGATGAGCCGATGCCAGTCCCAATCGTCTTTCAGCAAACACCCCGGATACGGTTCGGGTCCTTGCACGTACCCGCGCTCGATTTGCAAGCCGCTCTTGAACACCTTTGTGTCCCGTTCCGCCGTGATGAACAGCTTGGCGCACCCAAAACTGATCTTGTTAGAGATCGGCTTGGCCTCGCGATTGGCGCGCGGGATCCAACAAATCCATTGCCAGTACACGCCGCGTCCCCAACGATCGGTCACGAACGCCGTGCGATACCGCTGTTCGAGGTGGAACTTCAGGATTTGCGTGATGCGCTCGTGCGGCTCGATGTTGCCGACGCGGATCCCGCGCGCGAAATCGATCCACTCGCTCCGGAACGCCTCGCCCGTCGGCAACTCCGCGCCGCCCTCGCCCCGCTTCGCCAGCGGCAGCCAGTCTTTAGCCGACGCTGGCCGTTTCATGATGCGTCGCCCTACTGGATTGGAGTATCGACTCAAAAACCACCCGTCCGTCGTCGCTGCCGAGCAGTTTTTCGCTGGCGCGCTCGGGATGCGGCATCAAGCCGAAGACGTTCCTCGTCTCGTTGCAAATGCCGGCGATGTTGTCGAGCGAGCCGTTCGGGTTGGCGGCATCGGTAACCTTCCCCTCTTTGTCGCAGTAACGAACAAGGATGCGGTCCTCGCGCTGGAGTTGCTCGATGACCTGCGACTCGGCAAAATAACTGCCCTCGCCATGGGCGATCGGGATGCGCAACACTTGCCCCTTCTTGCCGGCGTTGGTGAACGGCGAGTCGACCGTCTCGACGCGCACATGGATCTGATCGCAAATAAATTTCAGTCCCCGATTCCGGATCAGCGCGCCGGGCAACAGGTGCGCCTCGCACAGAATCTGGAACCCGTTGCAAATGCCGAGGACCAGTCCGCCCGCCTTGGCGTGCGCGATGACCGTCTTCATCGCCGGCGCGAACCGCGCAATCGCGCCCGTCCGCAGGTAATCGCCGTAACTGAATCCACCCGGCACAACGACGCAATCCACGTCGCCCAGCGCGACGTCTTTGTGCCAGATGTAGCGCGTCGGCTGGTGCAATATACCCGCCAGCGCGTGGTACGCGTCCTGGTCACAATTGCTGCCGGGGAATTGGATGACGCCGAACTTCATTCGATCTCAAAACTATATTCTTCGATCACCGGATTGCTGAGCAGTTTGTGGCAGGCTTCGTCGATCTTCTTCTGCAACTCGGCCTTGTTTCCGCCCTCCAGCTCGATGTCCATGAACTTCCCGATTCGCACGTCCTTGATTCCGGTAAAACCCATCGACTCCAACGCGTGTTTGACGGTCTTCCCCTGCGGGTCGAGAACCGTCCTCTTGGGCATCACGATAATCTTGGCTTTCATCACTGGATTCCAACTTTCTTGAAGATATTGTCCACCTCGCGCAAGTGAAGGTTGAGGTCGAAGAGCGCGTCCACTTCGCGTCGGGTGAGATGACGCATGACGTCGGCGTCCAGCAGGAGAAATTCCCGAAAATTCCTGGTCCCCGCCCACTCCTTCATCGCGTTGCGCTGGACGAGCGCGTACGCCTTCTCGCGGGTCATGCCTTTCTTCGTGAGCGCCAGCAACACCGCCTGCGAACAAATCAATCCCTTGCTCGATTCGAGATTGGCCTTCATCCGCTGGGGATAAACCAACAACTTGTCCACGACATCCGCCAGCGTAACGAGCATGTAATCGAGCAGAGTTGTCGAATCCGGCAAAATGATGCGTTCGACGCTGCTATGCGAGATGTCGCGTTCATGCCACAATGCGACGTTTTCCATGGCCGCGACCGCGTTCCCGCGCAACACCCGTGCCAGGCCGCAGAGCCGTTCGCAGGTGATCGGGTTGCGCTTGTGCGGCATCGCGCTACTGCCCTTTTGTCCCGCCGCGAAGAATTCCTCCGCTTCGAGCACTTCGGTCCGTTGCAGATGCCGAAACTCCAGCGCCCAACGGTCAATCGAACACCCCACGAGCGCGAGGGCGCTCATGAATTCGGCGTGACGGTCGCGCTGGACGATTTGCGTGGAAATCCGGTCCGCTTGGAGCCCGAGCTTCTTACAGACGTAGGCCTCGACGCGCGGGTTCATGTGCGCGTACGTGCCGACCGCCCCGGAAATCTTGCCCACGGCGATGATGTCCCGGGCCAGCACGAGCCGTTCGAGCGCCCGGCCAAACTCGTCGCACATCAGCGCCATTTTCAACCCGAACGTGATCGGCTCGGCGTGGACGCCGTGGGTCCGGCCGATCATCGGCGTCAGCTTGTATTTCTTCGCCTTCTTAGCGACGACCTCGCGCAAGTTCTTCACGTCGTCGATGAGAATATCCGCCGATTGCACCATCTGCACGGCCAACGCCGTATCGACCACGTCCGACGACGTGAGCCCTTCGTGGATGTGGCGTGATGCCGGGCCGACGTTTTCGGCGACGTTGGTGAGGAACGCGATCACGTCGTGGTTGGTCGTGCGCTCGATTTCGCAGATTCGTTGGATGTCGAATTTCGCGCGCCGCTTGATTGTCGCCAAATCTTTCGCGGGAATCCTGCGCGCCTCGCACGCCAGAATCTCGATCTGCAGCCAGATGGAGAACTTGTTCTCATCCGTCCAGATCTGGCGCATCACTTCGCGGCTGTACCGGCGAATCATAACCCGCCGAAGCTAGCGGAGCGGCATGGTGTTGTCAACGCGTGGTCTCGTGTGTGTGCGTAGCAAGGGATATTATTGCATGTCTACGGTTGCGCTAGCACGGACAACGCGTTGACAATGTGGACTAAGTGGACTAAGCTGTGTCGCATTATGAAGACTGTCAACGTCCACGAGGCCAAGACCCATTTCTCACGTCTGCTCGCGAAGGTGGAGGACGACAGCGAGGCAATCGTGATTTGCCGAAACGGGGAACCCGTGGCCGACTTGGTCCCGCACAAGCGGCCGAGCCGAATCAAACCTCACCCCCGCCTGAAACGAGTACGCATTGGTTATGATCCGACCGAACCCTTGTCCGCCGACGAGTGGCCGGGGTCCGCGCGATGATCCTGGATACGTGCGCCTTGCTCTGGCTCGCCGCCGGCGGCAAGAAACTCGGGCGCAAGACGCTCAAGGAAATCAACGAGTCGCCCGCGGTTTATGTCTCCGCCATCAGCTGCTTCGAGGTCGCCATCAAGTCGGCACGGGGGAAATTGAAACTCCCCCATCCGCCCCGGGAATGGTTCGACAAGGTCGTCGAGCACCACGGCCTGACGGTCCTGCCACTCGACGTCGGTGTTTGCGTCGGCGCGGCCGAGCTTCCACCGATTCACGACGACCCGTGCGACCGCTTCATCATCGCCACGGCCAAGTTGAACGACCTCACTGTCGTCACCGCCGATGACCGGTTTGCGAAATATGGCGTGACTGTCTTGGGTTGAGGCATCGCGCGAGCCACTAGCGAAGTTGTCAACGCGCTGCCGACTGGTATCATGGCCCCATGAGCGCGAAGGCATCCCGCCGTCTGCGAACCCAGCTGATTGTCGTGCTCATCCTCCCCGCCCTCTACACCGCCTACCGCTACACGCTCCATCGCATGGTCGAATCCAAACTCGACGCAATCCGCCAGCAAGGTTACCCCGTCACCCTCGCCGAACTGGACAAATGGTACCCGCAACCGCCGCCCGGCGAGAACGCCGTGGAGGTGTATCAGGAGGCGTTTGCTCACAATGTTAAACTTGGAGACGAGGAACTGCTTTTACCCGTCGTGGGTCACGCCAAGTTGCCACCTCGCGGTGAGCCGCTATCTCAGGGGATGCGGGAATCAATCGCGCAGTATTTGAAGACGAATCAAGAGTCCATCGCATTGCTACATAAAGCGACAGCGATGCCATATTGCCGGGTCGTGTCGCACCTCAGTATCTCAAAGACTTCGATTGTACCTGGTGCCAGTGATCGGTGGCTTGCGGCACACCAACTGGAGTTGGAAGCCATTTACGCCGCGGACTCGGGTGACGGTGGTTCGGCGGCAGCGGCCCTCGTTGCTTCCTTGGGCCTGGTGCGACAGTTTTCCAAGGAACCCCTGGCCGATCCCTGGTTCGCGCAACAACCGTACTTTGGCTTGGCATCCTTTGCACTCGAGCGTGCCCTGAGTAGAACCCAGCTTGACTCCAATCAATTAGCCAGCGTGTCGTCAGCCCTCGCCGCGACGGAATCTTCAGTGGCTATCGACCATGTCCTGCTTGGAGAATTCGCGTGGAATAACGACGTGTTTTCCGAAATACGCCAAGGGAGGGAACCAGCCGGACCGCTCCTAACGATGGATTTTAAAGGAGATTCCCACAATCCGGGTTGGCGTGGGCTGCTTCTGGCCATTGTGTATCGACTTGCGGGTATCGAGGATTTTGATCAATTGAACTACCTGCATCTTGAGTCTATAGCGATTCTCATTGCGCGCGAGCCACTCGCACAACGCATCACAACATTGAATGCTTTCGAGCAGCAAGTCCGTGGAACGTCCGCGCAGCTTCCACTATCACGACTCGACTCCTACGTGACTTGCCAATATTTGAGGTTGGATGCAAAATACATTGCACGTCTCCGAGTCGCGCAGGCCGGGCTTTCTGTGGAATCCTACCGCAGCGAGCATGGTCAACTGCCAGATGCACCCCCTTCAAATCTCACCGACCCCTTCGACGGCCAACCGCTCCGATACAAGAAGCTGGCGAAGGGGTACGTCGTGTACAGCGTCGGCGAGGATGGCAAGGATGACGGTGGCGACGAGAAGAAGGACATCACCTTCACCGTCGAGCGGTGAACGGCGGCCCTTCGATTTGACCCGGCGCCGAGCTTCATAGAGCGCCGCTACAGGGCGAAGTTGACTATCCAATCAGGATAATTTGTCTAGACATTTGCCGATGGAGAGGTAAACTCGGGGTGAGATGTTTGACATAGGGACGTCAACGGGCGGCGCAAGGCCGTCGGCGTTGGGCTATCGGCTTTCCGTTTTTGGGGTACCGGTAGCTGGCTCCCGGGGGACAACGAGAGCCCGGGGGGGGAGGGGTTGCAAAACGAACCCAATTTCGTTCAAGCCGGCGTGGAAAAGTTACCAGAACAAAGCCAATAACGAACCCAATTGGCTTCGCTCAGGCCCTTCGCTACGCCCTGTGGGCGTCGAAACACCACGACGCCATCTCGGCGCGACCCTTGCGCCTCGGTTTCGTCCAAGCCGGCGTGGAAATCTGTCCGGCGGAAAGCCAAAAACGAACCTAAGTTTGGGAGGGGTAAGACAGGGTTTTTGGGACGATTCGACCCCCAAAATGCGTCAAAAACGGGTTGTTCGAACAGGCAGGTTAACCCGCCGCAGGCGGGTGAATCTCGTGGCCGAGCTTCTGGAAGTGCTGGAGCTTGTAGAGGAGGGCGCGGCGGCTGATGCCGAGGGCTTTGGCGGTTTCGGTGCGGTTGAAGTTGTGGTTCCGAAGCGCCTGGAGGATGGCTTCGCGCTCGACTTCTTCGAGGTGCTCGGCGTTGGCGGATGTGGTGGTGCCCGGACGGCCGGCGGCATCGCGGACGCGGGCGGGAAGATGTTCGGGCAGGATGAGTTCGCTGCGGGACAGGAGCACGGCCCGCTCCATGGCGTTGCGGAGTTCGCGGACGTTGCCCGGCCAGGAATAGCCTTCGAGGCAGGCGGTGACGGTTTCCGAGAATCGGGCGCGACCCTTGGCGAATTCCGTGATGAACAAACTGGCCAGGGGGAGGATGTCCTCGCGGCGCTCGCGCAGGGGCGGAACGTTGAGCTCGACCACGTTGAGGCGATAGAACAGGTCTTCGCGGAACCGGTTGTTTTTGACCTCCTCGTCGAGGTTGTGATTGCTGGCGGCGAGGATGCGGGCGTTGGTGCGGATCTCGCGATTGGAACCAACGCGCTGGAACCGTCCGTCCTGGGTCACTCGCAGGAGTTTGGCTTGGAGCTGCTGGGTCATCTCGGCGATTTCGTCGAGAAAGATCGTGCCGCCGTTGGCTTCCTCGAACCGGCCGATGCGTTGGGCGTGCGCGCCCGTGAACGAACCGCGTTCGTGCCCGAACAACTCGCTTTCGAGAAGGGATTCGGGGATCGCGGCGCAATTGACCTTCACGAGCGGCCCGGCGGCGCGGGTGCTCCATGCATGAATGACATCGGCCAACACTTCCTTGCCGACACCGCTTTCGCCGGTAATCAGCACGCGCGTGTCGGACGGCGCGACCAGCGACACATCGCGAAAGACGGCCTGCATCAGCGGGCTTTTGGCGACGACGTGCGCGGGCAATTGCCGGTCCTCATCGTAGCGGAGCGGGGTGGATTTGGAGATGCCGGTGGCCTGTTGGACGGAGGCGAGCAGTTCATCGAGATCGATGGGTTTGGCGAGATAATTCACCGCGCCATCGCGCATGGCGCCGACGGCTTCGCGAATGTCGGCGTAGGCGGTCACGAGCAGGACGGGCAGGGTGGTGTTGATCTGGCGGGCGCGGCGCAGGGTTTCGAGGCCGGTCAGGCCCGGCATGCGCACGTCGGACACCATCATGGCGATGTTGCCGTCGCGCAACGTTTCCAAGGCGCGTTCGCCGGATTCCACCACGGTGGTTTGAAACCCCTGGCTCCGCAAAAAGGTATCGAGCAGGCTGCGCTGGCCTGCATCGTCGTCCACAATCAGGATCCGCACCGATGATTCAGTGCCCGAGGCCGGTGTTTTCAATTCTTTCCCGCGAGTTTTACGTGTGCCAGACGAAAGATAGCACCTTTCGGCTCGTTGGGAAAACATTCGATTTCCCACCCGTGGGCGTGCACGATCTGCTGGACGACCGTCAGTCCCAGCCCGGTTCCCTTGGGCTGGGTGGTGAAATAGGGTTTGAAGATTTCCTTGCGGCGGTCGGCCGGCACGCCCGGGCCGTTGTCGCGGATTTCCAGCACGGCTTCCGAGGCGTTCTGATGCGCCATGACGATTTGAATGACGCCGCCGGGGTCGACGGCCTGGATGGCGTTGAGGATCAGATTGAACAGCGCTTGGCGCAGCAATTGTTCGTCCGCCTCGATCGAAAGCGGCTCGCCCTTGATTTCGACCTGAACCCGTTTCTCCTCGATATCGTATCCCAACGCGCGGACCACTTCACTGACCGCCGACGAGAGCGCCAGGATGGAGCGCCGCATTTCGCGGGGCCGGGAATAATTGATGAATTCATTGAGCTGCACCGTGACCTTGTCGGTTTCGTCCACGATGGCGCGGGATTTCTCGCGGATTTCCGCTGGTGCGTCGGCTTGTCTGGAAATCATCTGCGCCAGTCCGCGGATGATGTTGAGCGGGTTGCGCGTTTCATGAGCGAGGCCGGCCGCGGCCAGGTTCATTTCCTTGAGATGGGCGGTCAATTCACTGGCGCGCACCAGCCGGAGCTGGAGATCGGAAGACGTGGTGAGATTACGCCAAGCCAGTCCCGAGCCGACAACCGAGACGCTGGCCAGCAACCCAATGATGCATCGCAGCCAGAGATCCTGACGGCTCGCGGCCAGCACGGGTTGGGTGGACATGACAATGACAAAGCTGCGCACACCTTGTTTTTGAAGCATTGCATTATAGACTTCCTCACTCATCCAGGGAGGGCGACCAGGCCGTGGTCGGCCCGAACCGCCGCGGAACCACGGCTGATTCGTGGAAGAACCCGATGGCGGCGGTTCCGCAGCCTCGTTCGTCGCTGTCGCAGGACGGGTTGACACCTCTTCCGACGGCGGAGGACCCGGCGGCGGCTCCGGCGACCGATCGCCCGCGAACCGGTTGGTATCGGACGGCCGGAAGAATTCATCGCGTGTTAGAACAATCGGCGGCCGGTTACTCTCAATGTCCCGGGTCACGTTGGTGCCCAGGTCCACGAGGTTCATCAACGTGACCGTTTGGTTGTCCCAGCGCTCGGCGGGGGCCTCGACCCCTTTGGTTTGGAAATCGGCGAGCATGCCGGCCGAGGCCACGACGTCTCCGGCGGCATTGAGGAGGGCGATCCCGTTCAGTTCACCGGGCCGGACCAGATCGTGCAGGGCGGATTCCAATCGTTCCTTGGAAAGAACCCCGAACCGACGCTGCGACCGAAGCACAATGCCGAGCGTGGTGGAAATGTCCTGGGCCCGGTAGATCAACTGCGCCCGCGCGGCGCGGCGCACACGGAAATGCTCGGCCGTCTGCCACGCCAACACCAAGACCCATGCGGCCAGCAGTAATCCATAGATCAGCGTGCTGCGGCGGCCTATATCCATGCGCGGCGTTCCATGTTGACTGGTTATTGAACGGTGGCGGAGGAGCCCGACTTTCCGCCTTTTGATTGTTTTGTCGGCATCTTGTCGAGGAATCTATCCAATTCCTGCTCGGAATACGACTTGGGAGTCAATGAGCGCGCCCGTTCACTGGCGGTGAGCGCCGCCAATTGCGTTGGCGCCTGGATCACGTACGGCGTCAGAAAAATCAAAAGTTCCTCACGGGAGTTGCTGGCGACCCTCCGCTTGAAAACATTCCCGAGAAAGGGAATATCCCCCAAGATGGGAATTTTCTGCTCGGTGGAAGACTTGTCACGCTGCATCAGGCCGCCGATGACAACAGTTTGCCCGTTGGGCGTGATGGCCACGGTGTTGGCCGCAACCGTGTCGATGACCGGCGCGTTCACGCCTGAGGCGATGGGAACCGTCAGGGTCGGATCAATGGATGAGGTCTGCGGCGCCACGATCATCTCGACCATGCCGTCACTTGTAATATAAGGCGTCACCGTCAGGATAATTCCCACGTCTGTGTATGTCACGGAATTGATCGGCGCGCCGGAGATCGAGTTATAGCTCACGCTGGTGATCAACGGGACATATTGCCCCACAACGACGCTCGCCGGCTGGTTGTTCCGGGCCAGAATGGAGGGACGCGAAAGCACCTCGGCTTTTCCCGCCTGCGCAATCGCGCGCAGTGTCGCCTGAAAATCGTTCCCCAAAATCTGATACATCCCCGCGCCGGCTCCCGCCGTGTACGGTGCAATGGCCGAAAAACTCGAGATTGGCATCCCATAGATATTCGCCACGGATGCGTTGGACCCGGTGCCGGAACCGAGCCCGGACAGGCCGAACGAATTGGCCACGGCTCCTGTCATCGACGCGCCGATCCCCCTCATCCAGCCGCCTTCCACGCCGATGTCCGTGGCGTCGCTGTGCGTGACCTGCATGAACACGACTTTAATCAGGACCTGGGGTTGCGGCCGGTCAAGGTTGGAAATGACAGCGCTGATATTTCGGGTGGTATCGTCGTCGGCCATGATCGTAATGTTGTGCGTATCCGGGTCGTAGGAAATCGTGGCGTTGCCCACCGCGCCATTGGCGTTGTATTGCTGGCTACCGGTAGTGGTCGAACCGCCACGATTGGCGTTTCCGCCTCCGCCACCAAAGCCACCGAACCCGCCTCCGCCGGCGGTACGCTGCGCCTGCTGTTGGGCGTGAACACCGTTCGGTGCACACAGACAAAGGCCAAGAACGACCGCGAGCCACCATGTCGAATTCAAGAATTTGGTATTCATAGGTTCCTTGCGATTACACGCTTGGGATTGCACGTTCTTCAAAACGAAGTTCCTCCGAGCCCGCCGCGCGACGACGATCCCAGGCCCGAGCTTCCCAGTCCCGAGCTGGTGGTCGTGGTGCCGGCATTCTGTTGAATTCGGGTCTGCAGCGGACTCTGCTGTGTCTGGCTGCTCCGCGAGGTCTGGCTGCTCTGGAACATGTCTTGCAGCACCTGTTCCACTTGCTGCGGATCGGCGTTTTCCAGATGAACAACGCTCACGTGGGGCACCCTCGGCGAATCCTGATCGAGTTGCTCAACCATACTCGCGATTTGTTCCATCATATCCTTTGACGCGGTGACCGCCACGGAGGACGTGCGTGGATCGGCAACGGCAACGACCTCCTGCCGCTTCTTGATCCGTGCCGCCTGACCGTTGGCGGGAGTACTGGCTGCTGCACTGGCCGCCGCACGTGCGGCCATCGCACCAAAGAAGCCACCGCCGGGGCCGCCAAAGCCGCCGCCTGGACCGCCGAACCGAATCGGAGTCTGGCTGCCGCTGGTATTGCTCTGTCCGGAAAACAGTCCTGTTAACAGGTTCGCTATCTCGGTTGGGTCGTGGTGTTTCAAATGAAACACACGCAATTCCGTCTCGTCTTCGGCGCTCAAATCGATCGCCTTGATAATTTCCACCAGATGCCGAATATTGGCTTGGGTATCGGTCACGGCGATGGAGTTGCCCGCTTCATTGGCGACAATGGTCGCATGCGAGGACACCATCGGCGATAGGTCCTTTACCAGTTGCTCGGCTTCCACGAACCGGATGGGAATGATTTGCGTGACGATTTCGTCATTTTTCGGAATCGCATCCGGGTTGTTGCCGGTTTTCACCGGGATATCACCATGGATCGCCTCGTCCTTGCTCACAATGGTCAACGTTCGCCCGTTTCGAATAGCGGCGTATCCATTCTTGTTGAGCATGGAATTCAACAAATCTACCGCCTCATCCTTCGTCACGGGATGCGTACTCCACACGTCCACCTTGCCCTTTACAGGGGTATCCACTTCGATAATGAAGCCTGCGGCGTCGCTGAGATAACTCAACACCAGATCGATTGGCGCGTTGTGAAAATTCAGGTACAAGCCCTTGCCAACGTCTGTGTTCTCCGGCGTGGATGCGGCTGAAGCCGTGGCCTGCTCACCGGCGGCGCCGGGTTCCGCAGCGGTAGATGAATTCCCCGTCGCGGGTTCGGGTTGGACGGACGACGGGGAAGTCGCCATGCCCTGGTCCGCCTCAGGGGCTTGTGTTTCCTCTGGTTGCGGCGCGGCGGCCGAGGGTTCCGCTTGTGCGGGCACGTTGTTGCTCACGCTCTCGGGCGGCTGTGGTTCGAGAGCTGGTGATTGCCCGGTTTGCGCGTGCGTTGCCAGCACAACCCCCCAAACACAACCGGCGGCCAGAATTCGAAAAACGGTGGTTCTCATTGTAACTCCTGTTCTCTCTGTTTCATCAGCCGTTTGAGGACATCGTTGCCCCCACTGTCGGAATCGCTGGCGGACGGCTCGGCTGGCGCCGCATCCGCGTTTTCCGTCGTCTCGACTGGCAATTCACTTGTGGCTGCCAACTGCCAGGACCCTTTTTCTTCGCGCCGCATTTGTGTCCCGACCTTCATCACCAACTGCTTGTCGCCATTGGCCAGTTTCACGGCGCTTGGCGTGATGTCGGTCACCTTGTAACCGGCAATCGCGTCGGCGTTTGTTACGACCTTTCGGTATTCGGAACTCGTGCCGTCAAAAAACGCGAATGTACCCTTGGCGTAGCTCATCGTGCCGACCAGGGAAAACGCATCCGCCACCGGTTGCGGCCGGTTCCCACGCCGATGTCGTGCGGTCCGGTTCGGATTGAAGATGTTCCTCTCGCTAATGACCTGGAAATTGGAGAAGTCCGCCTCACCCGCGCGGTTCGTCTGCTGGGCCCGGGCAGTGAAGCCTCCGGTCATCACCAGCGCCGTGATCGCCAGAATCTTCCACGGGCGGAGCGTGTTACCGATAATTGTTGGTTTCCGGTTCATTGGGTTTGTGGTGTCAGGACGAGGCCGCTGACTTCCAGTGCCAGGCTCAACTGCTGGCCGATGGTGTCGTGCGAACTCAACTCTGCCGATACCACCTTCAGGGCCATCGGCCCCTTTTCGACCGCGTACAGAAATTGCGCCAACGTCGCCATGTCCCCCGCGACATCCACCCGACATTCCAGCGTCATGTAGTCATCCGCATCGTGTTTCCATTGAGGTGTGATCGACGTAACACTCACGCGGCTCTGCTGGGACCACGTATCCACCGCCTTGAGCATCTGCTGCTCGGCCAGCGAGGCGTTGTTCGTCAGCGTGTTGGTTCGCATGTCCGCCCACCGATGGCGAATGAGCTGTTCCCGCTGCAGTAACGACGAGCCCTGGGCAATCTCCTGACGGAGTTCGCCAATTTTTTTGGAGCGCGCCTGCCACAGATGCGTCAGCGGCGTAAACACAAACCAGTCGGAAATCAGGAGCCCAAGACCGGAAATGGCGAGGATGGCCAGGAGTCGTTGGCGCTGGTTAATTTGCACTGTTGCCTCCTTCGCCCCACTGAAAATCGAACGTGAATTGCATCGGGGATTTGCCGCGGATCTGGTCCACTTTCAGGGCGGTTACCCCGCTCGTGGAGCGCAACTGGGTCAGCGTCCTCAATAGCACGGCGTTGTCCCGCGCCGTACCCGAACAGGTCACGGTGTTGGCATCACGGATTTCCACGGTCTTGGCTGAGACGACCCCGTCCTCGGGAAACGCCAGCGTCAACTCCCGCAACACGCTCAAACTGGGGAAGGACCGGTCAAACCACGGGCGATACTGCCGGATTTGTTGTTGCAAGCCATCGAGCTCTTCCACCTTCTGTGACATCGCCCCCCAGCGTGAGCGCAACCAGGTGAGTTGCCATTGTTGAATCGAAAACAGTCCTGCCACCAGAAACGCGACCGCGACCGCGGTGGCTCCCGCCATGCGAAGCCGGCTGGAAGAATAGCGTGCCGCCAATTGCTGCCACGGCGCAATTTTGGGCGGCAGAAACTCAAATGGCGCTGCCTGGCGCGCCAGGTGGCGCGCCCCGAAACTGAACGCGCGGGAAACCCTTGCCCCTGCGGGAAGCTCGACACCAAATTCTCCCGGTGAATACCCTGTGATCAATTCCACGGTCAGTCCCATCGCGGCCAGTGGCGCCTCGATTTCGTTGGCCAGTTCCCCGGCCAGGTCGGCCGGGCCGAAGATGCCGACGCTGCGGACGGATTCGCGGAATTCCGACGGCAGTTGCCCGAGGGTGATGCGCACTTCGCGCGCCACGACGTCGGAATGGAGAAACTTGCGAGTACCTTCGATTTCCAGCGCGCCTTCCAACGCCCGCAATGCGCCCACGCCTCCGCCGCAGGTGATTTGCAAATCAATGTCGTCTTCTCCAATGGCCAGTGTTACCGCGCCGTCGGCAGACCCGACGTTGGGTGGTCGGAGGGCGGCGATACCAAGAGAGAAACTGACCGCCTTTAATCTGGCGCCCTGAAGGACCCGCTCCAGCAGGGCAAGGTGATTTTCGGGAATCCCAATCAGCATCGCGTACCGCTTTCCGGACGGGGCCTGCCACCGCGACGTGGCCAACCGCAACGTGGCGACATCGCACGGGAATCCGCGCTCCGCCTCGATTTGCAGAAAGCTGGCCACATCCGCCTCCGGCAATTCGGGCAATTCCACCTGCACGACCAGCGCCCACTTCAGCGGCACACAGACAACGCAATGCCGCTCGCGCACGCCAGCCGCGTCCAGATGATTCCGAATTTCTCGGCTCACGAGTTCGGTGTCCGCCGTCAATGGATCGAGCGATAAGGCTTCGGAAAATGACTGCCGCGCTTGCAGCGAGCCGTTGGTGCGATGCAAGACAACCCCCTCCAGACGACCCCCGTCCAGCGACAAAGCCAACGCGGAGGAATGGCCCTGCCGCTTCCATGACTTCCAATCCAACCAATCCATTATGACGCCTCCTTGCCCAACATCGTCTGGCGGACATCCTGACCGAGGGCCCAGCCGAGACGAGTGAGGTCCTGTCGATAAAGGATCCTTGCCGTGCCGTCACTGATGTCGAATATGAATTTGACCCGACGATAACCGCGTCCATACGGGCCCACCGCTGCGATGTCGGCCGCAAATTGAAAGCTTCGCGTGGTGATGTAATCGCCCCCTTCGAGACCCTGAATCGCCGCGCTGCCTCTTCCCAGCGCATCCACGATCCAGGCGATCGTCCCAAGATTGTTGGGATTGGACTGCCGATAACTGACCACTTGCTGCGCGCTACCCTGATCCATTCCAGGAAGGCAGGACAACACGGTCACATCGGCGGTGTTGATGTTCACGCGTCCGGGCGCGTAGGGAGTCGTCCCGACGGTAATATCGGGATAGATTTCCGCAAACTCGGTTTCACTCAGCCCACTGCGTATGTAAAACTGCAGTAATCCGTTCAAGGGGACGGTAGGCCTTATCGTGGAGGTGGTCCCCGTCGCGGGGGTGTTCGTCCTTGTCCCTGTTCCTCCGGCGGTCGGGAATAGTCGGCTGATAATTGAATTGGCGCGTCCGCCCCCAAAATTACTCCGCAACAAGGTTTGGAGCTGCGTACGGTTGTTGATATTGACAAGCGCGGTGCCGTCGCTGTGAGCGTTCGGCTCGCGGCTATACACCGTGAGATATTCGATAATCCCCGGGTCAACCTGACCGTTGCCGTCTTCGTCCGGTTCGCTCGAGTCCAGCACCCCGTTGCGATTCAGGTCGTCGCCGACAAGGATGTCCATCGTCGTTCCATACACCAGCCGCAGTTCGTCAACGGTCTCAAACGGGGCGCCCTTGCGCTGATAGGGCGGTTGGGCCATCGCGTAGTAGAGTTCGGTTCCGCCATTGCTGTTCGGGTTGCGCCAGTCGAGGATTCCGTTGACCACGTCCGATGTCATCCGCGGCAGCATCCCAAGAGTATTGGTCGAGGCCGTGTTGAGATTCAACTTCGATGACTCGTCCACCAGACCGAAGGCCACCTGATCGGGGTGGGCCACGGGATAGCTGTTGTCCCGTCCGATGATCCAGAAGTGCGCGTTCCCCACCGGCACGGCTTGCGCCTGATACTCGGTGAGGTCGGGCATGACCCCGTTCGTGGCGTAGTTGGTGAGGACATACTCGACATACCGCGCCGCGCCTTCAATAGCTTGGTCAGCCGCGACCGCGCTCGCGCGATTGTCCGACGCCCGCAACTCCATGGCCATCGAGTGCGCGAAATACAGCGCGATGCTGACCAATCCAAGCGTGACCCAAAGGACGATGACCAGCACCGAGCCTCCGCGAGAATTGGCGGCTTGCATTTGACCAACGTGTTGTGGGCAGCAACGCTTCATGTCATTCAGCTTCCGGCGGTCGGCACTTGATTGGTGCGCGACTGGGAATCAATCGGCACCGTCAGAACGATCGGTTCCCGGGCGCGCGGGTCGCCGGGGCCTTCTCCCGCCAACTGGATGGTGACGCGGACGGCAATTGGCAAATTGGTGTCGGACACGGTCGTGTCCCAGGAATTGCGCCATTGTGTGCCGTCGTAACAATCGAACGTCAGGCTTTGCACGTGGCCCAGCATCCACTGGTCTTCGGGCACCGGAGTGATCGTCGCGAGGAGATTCCGTGTGACGCTGCGGACCAAATCCTGGCCCTGGTTTCCGGCACCGCCCGTCGATGGCCGGAGCTCATACGTAACGCACTGGACATCCCCCCACGGCTCGTTTTCATGGAGCGCGCCGGTGGTGGTGTACAGCTCGATGGACACATTCTGATTCATGCCGGCGCTGGTGATGTCCCCCACCCGAAAATCGCCCGTCATCACGCCGTTGGTTGTCGGCGACATCGCCGACTGCAAATCACTGCGCATCGTGGTCAGCGCCAGTTGCGCGGGCTCCGATTCATCCACCGCCCGAATCGTGGCTTCGCGCAGACGCAACGCGCCAAAAAACACGCCGTTGATCGCCGCCAGGACGATGGCGCAAACGCCCATCGCCAACATCAACTCCATCAGGGTAAATCCCCCCTGGTGGACAGGTCGGCGGCGATTCGGTTGTGCTGGACGGTTCGTTTTCATTGCTGCGGCAAATTCACCAATGTGCTCAGGCGCGTCGCATACGCCCGGTCGCGCGAGGTAAAAGTCACTTCCATGGTCAGGAGTTGCATCGAATCCTGCGGCCAAAGCTCGCTGTGCAACTTCCACTGGTAGTCGTGTCCACCCTCTCGAACGGTCCCGTTCTGGGCGGTGACCCCCCCGACGGTCGTTGCCACGGCGATCTCGTTCAACTCGCGTTCGGCCACTCGCGCGGCTTCGGCCTTGTGCACGGCGAGTTCGCCCGCCGCGCTGGCGATGCGCAAGCCATCGACAGCCACCGGAATTACGATGGCCATGAACGCCAGCGCCGCCAACACCTCGGCGAGCGTGAAGCCGGCCTCCGCGCACCGTTGGGATGGCTCCCTAGCGATTGATGTTCTGAATGGCATAGGTCATGTGATTGGTTTGTTCAACCAACCATAAAAGTGTTTCATCCGCCCCCGCGAGACGCAGGGTTGATGGACTGGACTCGTCAATCGTCCCGTCGGGCAAAAACCGGACTGCGGGCAATTTCCGTCCCCCTACCGAAATCGGCGCGGCATTGACCGCGTCCACCCGCAGGCCATCGGCAACGGTAAAATCTTCGGCCCGGGGATCGCCCGTGCGGGACGCATTCTCCAATTCCAATCCGTATGCGTTCTGTGACGAATCGATCCACAACAGCGCGGGGGCTCCCTCGGAGACCGCCCGGCTTTGTCCCGCGCGCGTCAGGGACAACAACCGTCGCGCCTCCGAATCCAACGTGCGACCCCGGAAAAACCGGGACAGCACCGGTGCCGTCACGGAAATCGCGACGACCAGCAGCGCCATGACAAGGACCAGTTCAATCAAGGTAAACCCGCCGCGGCGGGTAAATGCCGGTTGAAGGCTTGGGGTGTCACGTTGTTTGATCCACAGGCTCATCTTCGGAGTGTCCAATTGCAGATGTCGTCGTCGGTGCCGAACCGACCGTCCGGTCCCGCGGACGATATATCGTAGAAACTGGGGTTATGCTTACCGGGGCACTCATACAGGTAATCGTTGCCCCACGGGTCTTTGGGAATCGCGTCGCTTTGAAGGTACGGCCCGTGCCAGTTGGCGCCGTCGCGCGGTTGCTGGATCAGATCCACCAACCCGTTTCGGCCTTTCGGGTAATACCCCATGTCCACTTCAAATGCGTCGAGGGCCGTCTTGAACGTGGAAATCTGCGTGGCCGCCGCCGTCACCCGGCCGCGCTGGGACACGCCGGAGAATTTCGGCAGAACGATGGCCGCCAAGGTGCCGAGAATGACCAGCACGAGCAGCAATTCGACCAAGGTAAACGCGCGTTGCTCCCGGCGAACGCGAGTGAATGCACGAGAGATGTTTTTCATAATAGTTGTGGGGGTTATTTGATGTATTGTTGCAGGGTGAAGATTGGCAGCAGCATCCCGATGAAGATGGTGCCGATGAATCCCGCGATGAGAAACAGCATCAGCGGTTCCGCGAAGGCAACCGCGGTTTTCAACTGCCGGTCGAGATCGCCCTCGGTCACGTTGGCGACCCGGATCAATTCCGTGTCCAACCGTCCGCTTTCCTCGGCGACGGAAACCATTTCCAGCACGGAACCGGGAAACAACCCGTGACACTCCGCCAGGCTTTGCCCGAGGCGCTCGCCTTCCTGTACGCGCTCGATGGACGTGGAAACCGCGTCGACAAGAATCTGGTTGCCGATGGATTTCCGCGCGACGTTCAGTGCCTGCACGAGCGGCACGCCGGCACCAAGCAACGTGCCCAGCATCCGGCAAAAGCGCGCCATGGCAAATTCCGCGACCAGCGGCCCCACCAGTGGCAGGCGCAGGATCGTTCCCTCCCAGACACGCCGCCCCTTTTCCGAGGCAAACCAGTTGCGGACCATGAACCCGGCCGTGGCGAGGCCCGCGAGAACGAACAGTCCATACGAGCGCACGATGTGACTGGCGGCAATAATCATCTGCGTCAGCACTGGGAGCGAACCACCGAATCCCTGGAACAGTTTTTGGAAATTGGGAATGAAGTACACGAGGAGAAACGTCAACACACCCAGCGCGAGCACGAGGAGGATGGTCGGATACAACATGGCGCTGGTCACCTTCGAGCGCAGTTCCTTTTCGCGTGATTGAAAATCGGCGATTTGCGCCAGCACCACGTCCAGAAAGCCACCCGTCTCGCCAGCTTGCACCATGGCCACATACACGCGCGGGAAAACGTCCGGCGACTTGGCCATCGCTTCCGCCAGCGGCATGCCGTCAATCACCAGATCGTGAACCTCCCTCCATTTCGCCGCCGCGGCCGGCGTGGAGGCTTCCGAGTACAGGATGACAAGCGCCCGGCTCAACGACACGCCGGCCGCCAGCAAACTGGAGAGCAATCGCGTGAAGTTTTCCAATGCCTTGGCGGAAACGCGCTGGGACTGAAACTTGAACGAAATATCCCCGAGGTTCCCGAGGCTCGGCCCGTCCTTCTTCTCTGTCGCCGCGCCTTCCGAGAGACTGACCGGGCGCAGCCCAAGCACTTCCATCTGGCGAAACGCGTCGGGGCGTCCGGATGCCTCCAACTGGCCTTCGGCGACGGCGCCATCGGTCTGCAATGCCTTGTAATGAAACGTGGGCATGTTTGGGAATTACCCTGCGGCCGGACTCACCGCCGGAGCCGGGTTCGGTGATTCCTGTCTGGTTGTGCGGGCCACTTCCTTGGCGGTGGTCACGCTCAACACTTCCTCGACGGTCGTGATCCCTCGCGCCACCAGGCGCCAGCCGTCTTCCGCCAGCGTGCGCATTCCGGCGCGCCGGGCGGCGTCACGGATCTGGTCCGTGGACGCGCTCTTGAGGATCATCTGCCGGATGTTCTCGTCGGTGTCCATCCATTCAAAAATCCCGTGGCGACCGTGGAAGCCGGTGTTACGACATTCGCGGCAGCCAACCGAGCGATAAATGGTTACGTTGGCGGGAATCCCGAGGCTGGCCTTGAACGCCTGCGCTGTGGGCGAATGGTCTTCCTGTTTGCAACGGGTACACAGGACGCGTACGAGACGTTGCGCGAGTACCGCTTCCAGCGACGAGGCGACGAGATACGGCTCAACCCCCATATCCACGAGGCGGGTCAACGCCCCGGGGGCATCGTTGGTATGCAGCGTGGAAAACACCAGGTGGCCGGTCAACGACGCTTGCACGGCGATTTGGGCCGTCTCCTGATCGCGGATTTCGCCAATGAGAATGACGTCGGGATCGTGACGGAGAATCGAACGCAGGCCGCGGGCAAAGGTCAAGCCCGCCTTTTCGGAAACCTGGATTTGGTTGACCCCTTTGAGCTGGTATTCGATCGGGTCTTCAATGGTGATGATTTTACGCAGGGCGTCATTGATTTCATTCAGCGCGGTGTACAGCGTCGAGGTCTTGCCGCTGCCGGTCGGGCCTGTGACCAGAATGATTCCGTGCGGCAACTGGAGGATTCGGCGAAAGCTCTTCAGTTCACGTTCTTCCATGTCCAGTTCGCCCATTCCGCGCAGGGTCGCGTTCTGGCGGAGCAACCGCATGACGACCGCTTCGCCATGCAGCATCGGGATGACGGAGACGCGGATGTCCACTTCGCTTTCGTCGATGCGGATCTTGATGCGGCCGTCCTGGGGCAGCCGTTTTTCGGCGATGTTGAGATGGCTCAGGATTTTGACGCGCGAGACGATGGCGGGCTGGAAACGTTTGAGCTGCGCGGGGACAGGGATTTCCTGCAACACGCCGTCGATGCGGTACCGAATGCGAAATTCGTCCTCGAACGGTTCGAGATGGATGTCCGAGGCCCGCAAATCGATGGCGTCGCGCAACACCTGATTGACAAAGTGAATAATGGAAGCTTCGTCTTCGGCGGCGGCATCGAGATTGGTGTCGTCCATGTCGTCATCGACGACCTGAAACGACTTCTCTTCGTGCAACGTGTCGATGGTGTCGGCGCCGACGCCGAGATGCTTCTTGATTTCGCGCTGGATCGCTTCCATCGACGCGAGAACGGGTTTGAGACTCAGGCCCGTGAGCGTCTTCAGCGAGTCGAGTCCCTGGGTGGCGAACAGCCGGCTGGTGGCAACCTCGGCGGAGCCGTTCAAGCGCCGCAGGGGAAGCAGTTGCTCCTTGAGCAGGATACGGGCGGGAAACAGTGAGAGAAGCTGGCGGTCCGGTTCGATGTTTTCCAATGTGGTATACGAGAGGCCGTATTCCTTGGCCAACCACTGCAAAACATCTTCCTCACTCTGCACAGCATGCTTCGCGCGAACCAGAGCGTCCGCATCCGTAGCGGACAGTTGCTTTTCGGATACCATCCGCTCCAGCAACGGCTTCGGGGGCGAGTCTTGGGTGAACGTTTCGCTCATGGCACAAACCGCCAGCTTCTCTCCGGACCGATCGTTTAGTTCAGTAATCCCAACAGGGCGGCTTGCGCCTCTTGTCGGGCCGTAAGCACTTTACGAAGGTCTTCCTGCGCCTGCGCGAGCTTGGTTTCCTTGTCTTTGCGCGCCGCGCGGTATTTCTCAAGCATGGCCTTCACTTGCGCGGCTGGGGCGTTGTCGTCGATCGCCTTCTGCAACGCCTCGGCCTCCGGACTGGGCGCACCGAAGAACCCGCCGCGGCGACCGCCTTGGGCATTGGCTCCCCCGCCGCCACCCCGTCGCATCATATTCATGCCGGGGATACCCACCTCGCGACGCGCATCGAATACCTTCTGCACGAGGGGTTGGACTGCCGCCCAGTCGGTGTCATTGGTGAACGCGAGCCGCTCCCGGGCGTTGTCCAACATGCGCTGTTGGAATTGCGCGGGGTCGAAGTTGCCACCACCGCCACGACGACCCTGGCCTCCGCCACCATTTGCATTTGAATTGCTGTTATCCTGCGCCAAAAGCGTGCCGGCGCTCAAACAGAGGGCTGCGGTGAACCCGCAGATTCCCAAGATTGTTCCGAGCTTCATTCTCCGAATCTCCTTCTGCAGCCATAAGTTGTTTTGGTTCACGTCGAATCGATTGCCGGGCGGCCTCGATGATGCTGCCCGCAAGCTGCGGCTTACGCTATTGCACGGAACGTGCCATTGCAAAAAAGCCAATGAAACCAAGGAAAAGAGATCGAGGTGCTGCGCAAACTGTGCTCAACCACAACTGAGGCGCGCAGATTCTGCGCAGACCGGCCTCATGAATCCGCGAACGCCGGCATCTGTGTTGATGTTGACCCAGAGACTCATCCTGATATCCCGCTATCCAATGGTGATGATTGTCACTAGTCATATCAACGCCGGGTGTGAATTGGCTAGCTGACCGCGCATGAAAACACTTTTCTCATGGAAACAATCGTAGTAGCATTACCTCTCACGATGTCTGTAGCTATTATCATGTGTCTATGAATGCTATTCAGAAGGCCTTACATCTGCCGCCACTGGGGCGTCCTCGATGGGTTTGTCCAGAGAGCGCGCAACTGGATCTGCTGTATCTGGCATGGGGGCACCGCCTCTACGGCCAGCATCCAATTCCGGTCTCCCGCCATCCTGGATGGCATTATGTGTTGGTAAAGCGAGGTAAACCAACTTTGGTGTCGGAGCATCAACGGAAAGTTTTGAATCCGGGTGATTTCCTGGTGGTCGACCCGGACTGTGCAAGCGGTTGGCTGGATCGACCGGATGGTGTCTCGGATCTTCTGGTGTGGATTTGGCGCACCGGGCCGCGCTGCTGGGACTTGACCGTAGGCCCCGGTAAGTATCGACAGTGGACGATAGGCGCTCGCCTCCGGCGAGAGCTGGAGAATTTCCATGCGCAATGTCGGGAGGAAGTCGAGCGACCGGACGAGTTGACGAATCTCGCGATCAAGCAGTTGCACCTGGCGATTGACATCACCGTGGCGCGGCTTGTCCGCCACAAGACTCAGCCACCCGAACCATCGGTGAGGATGGAACTGGCCCTCCGTTGGATGGCCCAGAACCTCATGGAGCACAACCTGACCAGCGCCCTCTGCGAGTATCTACAAATATCTCCGACGACCCTCACTCGTATGTTTCAGAGGCAACACGGAGAATCACCCTTTGTTCATCATCAGCGTCTGAAGGTGGAGAAAGCGCGCGAGTTGTTGAAGACCGATCAATTGTCGGTCAGCGAGGTTGCTTCCGCGCTGGGTTTCAAACACCCAAACGACTTTCGCCGCGCATTCAGGCGATTCGCAGGCAAGAACCCGAGGCCTGTCAGCAGAGTTATCAGTCGCTGACGTTGTCACGGTTCGTAACCATCCATTGCCAGCGTTGGCCTGACCGCCTCGCACGGCGGGATTTGCCCATTCTGCCCCAAAAAACGTCATTGAGAAACCTCATGGCTCCGTCTAGACTTGTCTGTACAATGAATCAGGCTCGGCCGGTACGCCCGAGTTATCACGCGCTGCTGCAGACCATGGCCGCGATGGATTTATTGCCGCGCCGATTCGGCGAATGCGTCGCACTCGCGGAATTCAAGCAGGAAATCCTGGCGATGATCTTCAAGCTGCGTCGCCAAGGCCGCCTGCGCCAGACGTTGAACCAACTCCGCCGCTTCGCCTCCATCGTGCGCGACCGATTGTCGGTTGACGCGCGGCGCATCCTGAACCAGCTTCACCATGGCGTGCGGACACCCAACGCGCGGGTGCAGCTGGATGCCGCGCTGGCGTTGCTGAACCACACCATCATGGAGATGGCAAACATGACGCGGGGAAACGGATGGCGGTTCCTCGATATCGGACGACAACTGGAGCAGTCGGTCAACTTGGTGCGCGCGGCGTTGTCGACTACGGGCGCCAGCGACGCCCTGTTGGAACCACTGCTCGAGATTGCCGACAGCTCGATGACCTGTCGATGCCGCTACTATACCCAGGCCCATCTCGCGCCGGTTCTCCATCTGTTGCTGGCTGACGATGGCGACCCACGCTTCCTGGCCTTCCAGGTGAATGCCATGGACGGCCATATCGACCGTTTGCCGCGCCCCCCACACGCGTGGGTGTCGGTATACAGCCCGGGCACGGGTTGGATCGACGTGGATCCCACGAACAACCTGGTGCCGGCCAATCGACACATCACACAGGCATGGGGACGCGATTTTAATGACGTGAGCCCCGTTCGCGGCGTGATCCTCGGAGGCGGTGATCATGTGGTGAGAATGGCGGTGCACGTGGTGACGTCGGGAGGCGAATCATGAATCTAGAAAAATCCGTAGGGTTGGGCCGGACGTCTGGTGATGTCTGGGACAAGAAGACCATGCTGTACATCAACCTGAAACTGGCGTTGATGGGGTGTCCCACGGTGGCGTCGGACTCGGACCCCGAGTTGGCAGAACTGACCGACACCCTGCTGCTTCACCAACGGGAAACGGACCGCCTGCTGGCGGATTATCTCTGCCCCGCAGACCAGCGCATTCAGGATTTCCTAAACGACCATCTTCGAGACACGGCCACGACGGTCCGCCTGCCTTCGCGGGCCTTCGTCCTCGATCGTTATGGCCTCGCCCGCGCGCTCTCGTTGCCGCCGGACCGTGACGAGTTTGTTTCGGACCTCGTCCAATCCTATCGGGTCAAGCAGGGCGTCCTTCACAATCCCCGGAGTGACCGGCGCACCACGCAGGGTATTTTTCACATTGCCGAAGGCGGCCTGCCGATCCCCGACGACAAACGCGCCGTGCCGAAGGCTGCGTTCGCGAACCTCCTGCGGCGGGCGCTGTCGCCGCCACGAGAAATGTTGCAGTTGCCCTTCACAAGTTCTCAGCCGGACCAGGCGGAGTGTTTCGTCTCGCTGCTGTTGCGACCGATCGTCTGCCCGCGTGTCGATGGATTTTCGCCGGAAAAATCGATGGAGATCCGCTTCTTTGTGCCGGGCACCTTGGTCAGTAACCTTGATTTTGTGGAGAGCATCTTCGGAAACGCGGGGGACCCGTTCTTGCCGGAGAACGATGCCGCGCTGGATGTTGAACACTGGACGGGGCACACGGGCTGCGTGATCCTCGCGCCGCACCTGGTCAAAGTGACCAAGAAGGAGATTGGGCTTCCTTCGTGGGACGAAGCCACGGAGCGACAGCGTCGCGACGGCATGTGCTGGCGGTCGGACGCAGAACCATACAATGATGGAGCCGCGTTCAAGGTGACCTGTCGCGATGCGCGGGGTGTGATGGTCACGATCATTGCTGACAACTATTTTGGGTACTGCAAGAAAGAGGTGAAAACGCAGATCAGCTATTCAGCAAACCTCTACGGGATGTGCGAGGAGGAACACGCGGGCGGGTGCCTCGTCTATACGAGCTACGACCTGGGAGAGGAATTCAGCGGCCACCTGCACGTGCCGCGTCTGGACCACAATTACCCGCAGATGATCTCCCTGTTTGGGGAGATTATGGATGTAAAGCCGGAGGGGTACGCGATCGACAAACGTTTTCCCGACATTGTCTATGTGTCGGAAGACGTGCTCTTCGACCTGCACAAGCAAACTGTCAATTGGACGTACGAGGGCGAACCGCAACACATCAAGCTCCTCTACGGCAAGACCTACGTTCGTCCTTCCGGTTACAAGGTGCATCTGGAAAAACCGCCTGGCGGACGTTCCTGGCGACTCATTGGAACGGTGGCCGAACCCACGTTTTGCCACAAACCGTCCACCGTCTCGGGCGGGGGCAAGTCCGAGATTTCCAAATCCATCTCCGATGCCATCATTCAGGGGCCGGTGTTCGTGGCTGATTTCCATCGCGAGTTTGAGCTTGTCAACAAACTCATCAAACGCGACTACTCGGACCGGTTCCGCGAGAAGTCCGCGCAGCCGAGAGACAGCCGGCCGGTCCTCAGCCCCGGACGCTCCCTCGGCTCGGTGATCAAGCTGCTCACCCCGTCGCAGGAATTCACTGACGAGTACAACGCATGGTTGGCGTCCATCCCCCAATACGTCAAGGAGCTTGTGTTCGTCGTGAAACGCTACTACAAGCCCGAGATGGGCGACGGCTGGCCCGAACTCTTCAGCGTGGACATCATCAACGGCACGCCCGGCAACGAACTGAAATTCCAGAACCACAAGCTGGTGGCCAACTACGCGCGCGTGGGCTACGAGCCGGATGGTTCGTGGCGGACATTCGGGTTGCGGAAAGATTTTCATCCAGCTGCCAAGTTGTCGATGGAAGACGACATCACCGCATCGATGATCGTGCCCGCGGACCGGCTGGCGGGTCTCAACCCGCAGTATCAAAACCCGTCCGTCAAATTCACGGCGAATTGCGAGTATCGGTTGTTCCAGCGGCCGGACGATGCCATTCACCGGGGCTACGACAAGCAAACGGAACAGGATTTCGCTGCGCCTGGCAATTTCTTCTCGAATTACGAGCCGCTGTCCGTCGCACAGGCCCGCGAACTCATCGACGACTCCATCGGGTTCGACAAGTTCACCGTGCCGATGCAGCAATTGATCCGGGAGTTTGTTGAGGAGGGTCATCCGCGTTACCTCGTGTCGTCGGCGCATCCGCGTCTCGTGGATGGCAAGCCTTCCAAGAATCCGCGTTACCTCCAGACACGACGCGACCTCGTGAATCCGCGTGACGCCTATCTGGCGGAGATGGCGACGCGTCTTTATCGGCGGATTCCGTTGGGGCAACCCGTTCATACCCCCGTGAACGCCGTCCTGCCCGGCCGCCGCAACAATCCGCCGGAACCGGTGGCGCACATTCGTTCCCTGGCGGTCTACAATCCGATCCACTACATGGAATTGCCCGAGTTGTTCATGGAATTCATCTGCAGCATGACGGGCAAATCTCCGTCCACGACGGGCGCCGGCTCGGAGGGCGCGCTCACGAAGGGGCCGTTCAACGCGCTCCCGCCGATCATCGATCTCAACAATGCCCTGGTGTCGTTCTTGTTGACAGGCTACCACGCGTTCATCACGGCGGCCGGCTACATCGGCCCGTATGTCCGGGTCGATCACGACATCAGCTTGCTCGTTCCCGAAGTCTGGTGTCGTATGAGCGTGGAGGAACGCGACCCGCAATTCCTGATCCGCAACGGCTTTCTGGAGAAGTGCCGCGACCTTGAGCACGATGACAAGAGGGTGCTGGCCAGCCGTCTTGGTTATCGTATCACGATGAAATTTGTGCATTCGTTCTTTGGGCGCGTGTTCAGCCATCCGCACGCCGTTTTCACGGAGAAGATGCTCCGCCCCGAAATGCAGGACTACGATATTTTTGCCGACGGCATGGACAATATCGTCGAAACCCAACGGCGGGTGGCCAGGGCCTATTTTGATGACCAGAGCATTCAGGACGCCTGTCCGCCGCTTCGCGTGCTGCTGCACATCATGGTTCACGATCATTGTGACGGTAAGGACCTGAACCATCCCGATGTCCGCCACCTGTTCACGCGAGAGTATCTACTGGCCAGTGATTGGTACGCCGAGCGCCTTTCCGCCAAGCAGGCCTCCGAGTCCCGCCTGTGCCAGCGACACGTCCGCAATCTCGAACAATTCCTGGGGAAATCCAACTACGCGGATGAAGCACGCCGCTTGGGGGTCGCGGACCGTTTGGTGCAGGCGCGGCGCCATTTGACGTGGGTCGAATCGTACGATTTTCTCAAGTTCCTCAACGGCTCGCTCGGCTTGCATCCAATCGAACCGGGCGCTTCCTTGGAAGAAAATCAGAAACCGCGCTTGTAAAAGAGATACGGGATCAGCGCCATCTCCGCCAAGCCCGGCACCGGGTCCTTCCTTGAAGGCGGTGCCAAACCCCGCAAACGAAGCCATGTGACAAAATGGCGCACCCGGACTTCTAACGTATTGTCCCTCAAGCCAATCCACAACCCACAACACCCCAAAACATTGGCTTCGTTTTTGGCTTCGATTCCCACACTTTTCCACACCGGCTTGGACGACACCGAGGCGCAAGGGTCGCTCCGAGATGGCGTCGTGCTGTCTCGACGCCCGCAGGGCGTAGCGAAGGGCCTGAGCGAAGCCAATTGGGTTCGTTTCGCAACCCCTCCCCGTGCGCCTCCCTTGTAGCGTCGCCTGTCCCAGGCGAAACGCCGTGCCGTGGTTGTAGCCGCGTCGCTTCCTTCCCCTCTACCACTTCAAAGATCAATTACCATCTCTTCCAATCGGAATGCCGATATCACAACATGATAATCATGTCAACCGCAAAGCCGAGCGGCGAGGGTAGCCGCGGGGCCGAGTCCGACGAGACGCGGCCACGTCGTATCCCGGGCCGCAAACAAGCCGCGTCGTTTCGAGGCCCGCAGGGCGACGCGAAGGGGGCTGAGCGGAAGCCAACCGACCTGCGACAGCGGTGAGGCGCGGCCTCGTCGTATCCGTGACTGCAATCGCCCGCCGATTCCACCCCGGGCCACAGAGATGAACCGCATTCCCGCACGCCATCGCCATCCTTAACCCCCACTTCACCAATGTATCCGGAAGGATTCTCGTGTGCCATTCTCGGCGGTTACGGTGCTCAATTATGCCAAGCACACCTGACTTCCGCGGTTTGCTGCAACGGCAGGTCTCAGACGTAGAAGGACTGCTGACACAAGAGCAGTATGTTCCTCGTGCCTTCTTCGTGTCCTTCGCGTCTTCGTGGTGAGGAATTGCCGGTTGCCCCAACGATGCCGTGAGACCGAAAATGACCCGGGGATTTCGCTTTCGCGAGGAGCGCGACGCGGTTATAGTGGCCCTGCGCGCATCCATGGCACATGAAACCGGCAGCGGCATTCTCGATCGGATTATGGACGGGGGCGGCGGTCATCGCGGCCGTCGGCCTGTTTACCATACAGCAATTCCAGCGGGCGCGTAGCAGCGCGGCATCCGCCACGGACTCCAATCTCGTCGCCGCCAGCGAACAGGTCCAACTTCTGGAACAGGATAATGCCCGGCTCAACGCGGAAGTGCAGCGTCTCAAAGAGACGGCGGCGGCGCTGAAGAGCAACATGCAAGAAAAAGCCGCGTTGGAAACCCGCCGCCGCATTCCGTTCCGAATCCCGTCCCCGGAGGCCGAGCTTCCGGCTCCCCCGCCGGGTGCCTCCAGCAATTGGATGGAACAAGCCGTGGCCTCTGCCGATGTCGATGCGTTGCCCGAATTGGAGAAAGCCGCGGGTCGAAACAATCACCGCGCCCTGGAAGCCATCGCCCTGCTGGCCGACCGCGACCAGTCGGCCACGCTCACCCGCGTGTGGCGTTCGGGCGCGCTGACGCTGCCCAATCAGGTGGATGCGACACGCTACCTCGCCGCCACGATGGAGGTCAACCCCGACGCCGAGCAACTGCTGCGCGCACTGGCCAACTACCCCAATACGGATTCGCGCCTGCTCTACGCCGCTGTCGACGGCCTGGCCAACCCCGGTTTTCCGGTGAACTTTGGACGCGAACTGCCGGTTCCCGCGCCGCCGCATTTCAAACCGGATTACGCCGCGCGGATACGACTGTTGGAAAGCCTGCGATCGTTCTTCACCGACGACAGTCTGCGCGCGTATGCCGACCAGGCGAAGGCCGAACTGCAAGCGCGGTGGGCGGAGACAAATCCGGCGTCACCGTGATGCGCCGTCGCCCGAATAAGGGATTGCGCGGACGCGGCGAGATGTGTGACGATTTGGATTCAGCAAACAACGGAGGTCCGAGCCAGGTGCCGCGCCCCATTTTTTGGCGCATCCCGAAGACGTTGAGAGGCCGGGACGGCATGGCGCTGTTGGGACCCTGAATCGGATGGTGCCAGGCCCGTGAATCGACGCATGCAAAAGCTGGTGGCCGTGATTGCCCTGGTGGTCATTGGGGTGAGTTTTGGCGTGCTGGCGTTGCTGCGGGTTCGGGAGGCGAAGGAGTTCCGCCGTCCGCATCCCGTGCAGACCTATGGCGGGACGAACTATGTCGTGCAGTTGACGGAAGTCGTTGTGGGCAAGACCGAGACCGGTTGCGTGCTGATCGTGTACCTGCGGTTGGAAAATCCGAATCCGTACGACGTGACCTTGAGCCGCAACTGGTTTGTTCTCATGGACCACGCCAAGGATTACTATCTGCCGTCAACCACCGGCACGCAGACAGAATTGATCCAATTGCCCGCCAACGGTATCCTCGATCGAGAGATGCTTAGTTTCACGGTCGCCGACGACACGTTTGCCGGCGCCGTGGCGCTCCTGGTGGGCCGGGAGTATATGGTTTTATTGAAGGACGAGGAACCATTCAAGGCGCAACTGCGTAACGGAGAGTTCCGCTCGTTCCAGCGGCGCCACTGGTAGACTTGGTAGACGTCGAGGCTCGAAACGCTCATGTGGAAAACAATCAAGTTCTACACGGTCAGCGCGATCATCCTCGCGCTGGGCGGCGCCTGTCTCTACCTCTACTACTTCGGCGGTCGACAGACAGTCATCCGCCGTGTGGTGGACGCGCCGGCGGTCGTCCGGGAAATCCAGCAACTGAGCGAACTGGTCACGGTCAGATACAGCATCCAGAAAGTTGTCGGCTTGGAAGAAGATAAAGTGCCGTTCGGATCCGAGAAGATCCTGCTGTTGGTGCAGGGGAATGTTCTCGGGGGGGTGGACCTGTCGTTGTTGTCCACGAACGATGTTCAAGTGTCGGCCGATGGCGTGGTCACCGCCCGGCTTCCGCAACCGAAGGTCATGCATGTGTATCTGGACGAGAAGCAGACCCGGGTGTGGGACCGCTCCAAGACATGGTGGACACCCTGGGAGCCCTATGATCCCGAACTGGAGCAAAAAGCCCGTTTGGCGGCGCTGGAAGCGATCCAGGCCGCCGCAGTGCAGATGGGAATTCTGAGCAATGCGCAGGACAACGCCGAGAACACTGTCCGAAAGCTGCTCCACACCGGAGGCGTCGAGTCGGTGCGGTTCGTGAACGCGGGGAACGGTGTTGCGCTTGCGCCATAGGACTGTGTTTTACAGACGGGACATGTGACGCCGTTTGTTGTAACCTTTGGGCTGGCGTCCGCGTCTGATACTTGAATACGCTTCGACGAAAATCACAAACGGTGGAATCTAACGATGGCGAATACGATCAAACGACGTTCTTGGAAGCGATGGCTGCTGATTGTCGGGGCGATTGCGTTAATCGGGCTCGGTGCTTGGTACATTAAATTCCGCAAGGACAGCGCGCCGCAATACCTGACCGCCCCGGTCACGCGCGGCGACCTGACACAACTGGTCACGGCCGCTGGCCAGCTCAACCCGGTCACCAATGTTCAGGTTGGGTGTCAGGTTTCGGGAACAATCGCCAAGCTGTTCGCGGATTTTAATTCGCCGGTGACCAATGGACAGGTGGTCACCCAGCTTGATCCGTCGATCTATCTGGCCAACCTTCATTCGGCCGAGGGTGACCTCGCCAATTCGGAAGCGGCCCTGGAACTGGCGAGTGTGAACGCGCGTCGCTCCAAGGAATTGTTGGCCAACCGGCTCATTCCCCAATCGGACGACGACCAGGCCGTGGCCACCCTTCATCAGGCGGAGGCGACCGTGCAGATCAAACGCGCGGCCGTGGAACTGGCGAGGGTGAATCTGCAATATTGCACGATTTATTCGCCAGTGGACGGCATGGTGATTTCTCGCAACGTCGACGTCGGGCAGACGGTGGCGGCGAGCCTGAATGCGCCCACGCTGTTCGTGATCGCCAACGATTTGACCAAAATGCAGATCGATACCAATGTCGGCGAGTCGGATATCGGTGGGGTGGAGGAAAAGCAGAAGGTGGATTTTACGGTGGACGCATTTCCGAATCGAACGTTTCACGGCATCGTCTTGCAAGTTCGGAACTCGCCGACCAACGTCCAGAATGTCGTCAGCTATGACACCGTCATCGGGGTCAATAACGCGGATTTGAAACTCAAGCCCGGCATGACGGCCAACGTTTCGATTATCGTGGCCGAGCGCAGCAACGTATTGCGAATCCCCAACGCGGCGCTGCGCTTCCGGCCTCCGGAATCGACAACGAACGCGCCGCCGGCTGGGGCGGTCGCCGGCGGTGGCCCACCCGCGGGCAACGCTCCCTCCGGCCAGCATCCGAAGGGGGAACATCGCCCCACGCGGCCTGTTTACGTTCTGAAGGGCGGCAAACTCGAGCCGGTTCAAGTCAAGATCGGCATCACCGATGGGGTCTACACCGAGATCACCGACGGCCTGAGCGAAAGCAACAACGTGGTCACGTTTGCCTCATTCAAGCAGGGCAGCACTTCGGCGCAGGCGAACAATCCATTCGGCATGCGGCGATTCTGAGGAAGCGAGGCGTGTGACAGCGGTCATCAAACTCGAGAATGTGCATAAGACCTATCACACCGGCGAAGTGGACGTGTTGGCCGTGCGGGGGGTCACCCTGGAGATTGCCTCGGGCGAATTCGTGGCCATCATGGGTGCCAGCGGTTCGGGCAAGTCCACGATGATGAACATCATTGGCTGTCTCGACCGGCCCACGGAGGGCTCGTATTTTTTGGATGGCGTCGACGTCTCTCATCTGGATCGTGACGAACTGGCCGCCATCCGCAACAAGAAACTGGGTTTTGTCTTTCAGGGGTTCAACCTGTTGTCGCGCACGTCGGCGCTGGAAAACGTCGAGCTCCCAATGTTGTACACACACGACCGCCTCAGCTCCGCGGTGCAGCGCGAGCACGCGATCCACGCGCTGCAAATCGTCGGTCTGGCCGACCGCGCGGATCATTATCCCAATCAACTCTCCGGCGGCCAACAGCAGCGGGTCGCGATTGCCCGGGGGCTGGTCAACCATCCCGCGGTATTGCTGGCCGATGAACCGACGGGTAATCTGGATACGCGCACGAGCGTGGAAGTCATGGGGGTATTCCAAAAACTTAACGAGGCGGGCATCACCATTGTCATGGTAACGCACGAACTCGATATCGCGGCGTTTACGAAGCGCAACGTGATCATGCGCGACGGCTTGGTGGTCAACGACACGCCGGTCGAGCGACGGTCGGTTGCCGAAGTTGAACTCCGCCGCCTGGAGCAGGCGCAGCAAGCCGTGAAACTTTCCGCATGAGAATCACCGCCACACTGCGAATGGCCCTGCGCGCGCTCCGACGCAACAAGATGCGCTCGACGCTGACCGCGCTGGGCATCATCATCGGCGTCGGCGCGGTCATTGCCATGGTCGGTATCGGCAATGGCGCGAAGTCACAGGTCGAAACACAGATCGCCAGCCTGGGGCAGAACGTCGTTCTCGTGTTTGCGGGGAATTGGTCCAGCAGCGGGGTGCGGAGCGGCTGGGGCGGCGCCGGCACAATGACCGTCGACGATGCGCTGGCGATCGCCCGCGAAGTGCCGGGAGTCATCAGCGTCAGCCCGGAGGTGCGCGACCATCAGCAGATTCTCGCCGAAGGGCAGAACTGGTACACGACGATCCTCGGGGAGGGACCTGACTATCTGGATATCCGCCAGTGGCCGCTGCAGGACGGCGCGATGTTTACCGACCAGGACGTGCGCGGAACCACCAAGGTCTGCATCATTGGAAAGACCATTGTCACCCAGCTCTTCCCCGGCGAGAATCCGGTTGGCAAGACGCTGCGCATCCGCGACATCCCCTTCAAGGTACTTGGTGTCCTGTCTCCCAAGGGGCTTTCGGTCATGGGCACGGATCAGGATGATGTCGTGATTATCCCGTATACCAGCGAGATGAAGCGTGTCTCCAAACGCACCAACCTGGGTTCGATCAATGTGCAGTCCGCCTCACCCGATTTCTCCGACAGCGTGCAAAAGAGCATTGCGGACCTGCTCCGGCAACGTCATCGCCTCGGTCAGGGCCGCGACGATGATTTCACGATCCGTGGTCAACAGGAGATCGCGGACGCCGCAACGGCAACCACCCGCATTATGACCGTGCTGCTCGGGGCCATTGCCAGCGTATCGCTCATTGTCGGCGGGATCGGCATTATGAACATCATGCTCGTCAGCGTCACCGAACGCACGCGGGAGATTGGCATCCGCATGGCGGTTGGCGCCCATGGTCGCGACATCCTGTTGCAATTTCTCATCGAAGCGATCACGCTCAGTTCGTTGGGCGGAGTGATCGGGATTGCCATGGGAATCGGTTCGGCGAAGTTGTTGTCCGCCATCGCGGGGTGGCCCACGCTGGTCTCGGTGAGTTCGGTGGTGCTGGCGTTCCTGTTCAGCGCCGCCGTCGGCGTGTTTTTTGGTTATTACCCGGCCCAAAAGGCTTCTCGTCTCGACCCAATCGACGCCCTACGCTATGAATAGATCCATGAACTCCTACCTTCGGCTGAAATTTATGAAACCGCGTCTGGTCGGGATGGCACTGCTGTTGGTCGCGTGCGTTGCCCGGGGACAGGTCACCAACCAGGCGAAGTCATTGACGCTGCAGGAATGCATCGAGCGCGCGTTGGAAAACAATCTGGAGATCAGGTTTCAGCGCATCACTCCCACCATCCAAACCTGGGGCGTCATGGGCGCGCAGGGCGTGTACGACCCGGTGCTCTCGGGCGGCATCAACAACCAGTCTACCACCACGTGGCTGTCGTCCCCGGACGCTGCCGGGCTCGGGTTGCCTTCCGGAACGGAACGGACCAAGAGTTGGTTGACGAGCGCCGACCTCAGCGGGAAACTGCCGAGCGGCGCGACCTACGATTTTTCGGCGGCCGCCGATCATAGCTATGGCAGTACGTTCACCAACACATTCAACACATTCAGCGGCGACACCGGTGTGACCCTGACACAGCCGTTGTTGAAGAATTTCGGGTTCGGGGTCAACGCGGCCACCATCCGTATTGCGCGGGAGAACAGGACGATCGCCATCCAAAATTTCGTCCAATTTGTGATGAACACGGTCAGCAACGTCGCCACCGCTTATTACGAGCTGGTGTATGCCATCGAGAATTACAAGGCCCAGGTGGAGAACCGCGAACTGGCCCGGGAATTACTCGATCAGAACCGCATTCAGGAACGCGTCGGCACGATGTCGCCGTTGGATGTGATACAGGCCGAGGCGGGCGTGGCCGAGAGTGAGCAAAGCGTGATCACCAGCGCCCGCGCCATCAAAGATAACGAGAACACGTTGAAACGGCTCATTTGCCAGCAGGTTTCGGAATTTGGGGGGATGTCGTTGGTGCCGGTGGATTACCCGCCGGTGGAAATGATCGCACTGGACGTGGCGGAGAGCACGCGCCGGGCCTTGGAGACGCGCGCCGATTACCAAAGCGCCTACCACGCGTTGGAATCACAGAACATCACGGTCCAGTTCAATCGCAACCAGCTCTGGCCGGAAGTGAACCTCACCGGCACGTACAACTTGAACGGTCTGGGCTACAACTTCAACAGCTTCGGCGACAACCTGACCAGCACCCGGAGCCCGTACTGGAATGTCGGTGTCGTTGTCTCGGTCCCGTTGGGCAATCGGCAGGCCCGAGCCAACTACCACATGGCGAAACTGGACGCGGACCAGGCGTTGCTCAGCCTCAAGTCCCTCGAACAAGACATCGTTGTGGCGGTCGATGACGCCGTCGGTCACGTGGAAACCAATTTGAAGAGCGTCGAGGCCACGCGCGCCGCGACGCGTCTTGCCGAGGAATCGCTGGATGCGGAAAAGAAGAAACTTCTGGCGGGCACTTCCACGACGTTTCTCGTGTTGCAGGCGCAGACGGTACTGGCCACCGCCCGATCGGCCCAGATCCGTGCGGAGGCGGATTACCACGAGTCCCTCGTGGCGTTGGACCTGGCCGAAGGCACCATTCTGGCGAAGAACAGCATCGTGCTCGACGAGAAGTATTAGGAAGCCGCTGTGCATCCCGAGTTTATCCGTCTCGGCCCGCTCGACATCCACACCTACGGCGTGTTTGTGGCCATCGGATTCATCGTCGGGCTGGCCGTGGCGTCCCGACGCGCCCGCCACGAAGGCATCGATCCGGAACGAATCACCGATTTGGGCGCGTGGCTGATCGTTTCCGGGATGCTGGGCGGCAAACTTTTTCACATGATCTTTTTCTGGGACGATTTTCTCTACGGCTGGCGCATGGAGGGAGTGCGTTCGTTGCGGGAGGGATTTGTTTTTTACGGCGGCCTCATTGTGGCGTCGCTCACCGCGGTCGCGTACACGACCGTAAAAAAACTGCCGTTCTTTCGAGTGGCCGATATCTTTGCGCCCTCGATCGCGCTGGGGCACGCCTTTGGCCGCCTGGGATGTTTCTTTAACGGTTGCTGTTACGGCAAACCCTGCTCGCTTCCATGGGCGGTGACATTTCCGCCGCCGCATGTCATGGCCGGCATCCCCGTGCATCCCACGGAGGTTTACGAGACGCTGGGAAATCTCGCGATCTTCGCCGGACTCAGCGCGGTCTATCGGCTCAAACGCGCTGACGGCCAGATTTGGTGGCTCTACATCTTGAGCTACGGCGTCCTGCGATTCGTGGTGGAATTCTTTCGGGGCGACTACACGACGCATTACTTCGGCGTTCTGACCCTGGGACATCTCGTGGCAATTTTGATGATCGCGGTGGCCTCGGTCGCCCTCGCCCTGCTTCCGCGGCGCGTCGAATGGCGCACCGCGTGACGGGTTAAGATTGGTGATACGATGCCGGTACACGTTGTTTCCGATGAAGCCGCGGGGTCGCGCCTCGACCAATTCCTGCGCCGGGAATTACCCGAGCATTCACGGGCGTTTCTGCAGAAGTTGATCGAGCAGGGCGACGTGCGGGTCAATGGCAAGCCGAGCAAGCCGAGTCATACGGTGCGCGCGGGTGATGAGATCGGCATTGAGATTCCGCCACCGCGTCCGCTCGAAGCGCGCCCCGAGGAAATCCCACTCGACGTTCTCTTTGAGGACAGCGACCTGATCGTGGTGAACAAGCCGGCGGGGTTGGTGGTGCATCCAGCGGCGGGAAATCAGGAACACACCCTGGTGAACGCGCTGTTGCATCATTGTCGCGGTCAACTTGCCGGCATTGGCGGCGTGGAACGGCCGGGCATCGTGCATCGACTCGACAAGGGCACGAGCGGGTGCATTGTCGTGGCCAAGACGGATTTTGCGCACCAGGCGTTGGTGGCGCAATTCAAGTCGCGCGGTGTGAAGAAGATTTATCGGGCGGTGTGCTGGGGCAAATTGGAACGGCCGAGCGGACGCATCGAAACGATGATTGGCCGCAGCGAGCGCGACCGCAAGAAAATGTCCGCGCGCGTGGCGCGGGGCCGGCAAGCTGTGACGGATTACCGCGTGCTGAAACAATTTCCGGACTTTGTCTTGGTGGAGTTGCACATTCACACGGGCCGGACGCACCAGATACGCGTGCACATGGCGCACGTCGGGCATCCCGTGGTCGGTGACGCGACGTACGGGCGCAAAATGGAGATTGGGAATGCGAAATCCAAAATCTCGGTTGCCCGGTTAATGTTGCACGCCTATAAACTGGGGTTCACGCACCCGCGGACGCAGCAGTTTGTCGAGTTTACCGCGCCGGTGCCGGAGGATATGGTGGAACTGTGTCAGACCTGAACAACATCATCGACGAAACCATCAAGGCGCTTGAAGACATGAAGCGTTCCGGTGTGACGCACGTTGCCGTGTCGCGCGAGACGCTGGAGGAATTGGGGAAAGCGCCGCGAGCAACGAGGTTGGAGGGCGAAGCTCCTGCTGAGCCGTCTCCCGCCGCGGCTCGCCCTCCAAATTCAGTCAGAGAAACGACGGCAGGCGGGCCGCCTGCCCTACAATCCGCTGATGTTGCCGCCGAACTCGCGGCAATCGAGGCGCGGGCGAAGGTGTGCGTGAAATGCGGCGAATTGTCGCGATGCCGGCACAGCGTCGTGTTCGGCGTCGGCAACCCGCGCGCGGAAATCATGTTTGTCGGTGAAGCGCCAGGACGCGACGAAGACATGCAGGGCGAACCGTTTGTCGGACGCGCCGGCGAGTTGCTCACCAAGATTATCGTGGCGATGGGGTTCAAACGCGAAGACGTGTACATCGCCAATGTAATCAAATGTCGCCCGCCGGAGAACCGTACGCCGTTGCCCGACGAGGTGACGAATTGTTTACCGTATTTGTTGTCCCAGATCGAACTCATCAAACCCAAGCTCATTGTGGCGCTCGGCGCGACGGCGGTGCGCGCCTTGCTCGATGTGCAACTCGGCATCACCAAAATGCGCGGTCATTGGTATACGTTCCGCGACATCCCCATCATGCCCACCTTCCATCCCGCCTATCTGCTGCGCAATCCCCCCGCAAAAAAGGAAGTCTGGGAGGATATGAAAGCCGTGCTGGAGAAGCTCGGACGGCCCGTGCCGAAGGCTCGGTGAGATGGATTTCTGCGGTCGCTTGGCAGTCCCTTGGAATCTCAGAGCAGCGCCAGACCTTCCTGGAGCGAGGGATAGGCCAGCTTTGGAAGCAGTTCGCGTTTCATGCGTGAGGTGTCGGCAACGCTGGAAACCATGCCGATCTTGATGAAGTCGCGCGTCAATGGCGACTTGGTCCCGAAAACGGACGCGAATTGTTCGCAGCTTGCGGCGGCCAGGGGAAACATCCAGCGCGGACAGCGCCACGGTTTCGGATAGCCCCAGTGAACGGCCAGGGTATCGAGGAATTCCTGTAACGTCACCGGTTGGTCGTCAGCGACATTGTAAATACCCGAAACGTGCGCGCCTTCAATGGCGACAGTCACAGCTTTCAGGAAGTCCGGCAAGGCGAGCAAATGTTCCCAAGTCGGCTCACGCCACACAGCCAGCAGCCGATGCTGCGACAGCCATCGCGCCGCCTCGATCATCAACACGCCCCGGCCGTAGATCATGCCGGCCCGGAGTGCCACGGGAACGGTCCCGGTATCCCGGCAGGTTTCGAACAGATACCGTTCGGCAGCCAACCGTGTCCGGGCGTGAACGGAATCTGGCTGACCGTCGAGTCGGTCCGTCGCCGGCCGGCTGGGAGACGTCTCGCCTTCGACGTGCGGGAAGCTAATCAAGATGAACTTGCCCACATGTGCGGCCTGAGCGGCAAGGACGAGATTTTTCACATAACCCAGGTTGGTTCGCGGAAGAAATTCTTCGGGATTCGGCGCGAACAGAACTCCGGCGAAATGAACGATGCAATCGATATCGCGGCAGACATCAGGCAGCGTTGCTGGATTGCCGAGGTCTCCACGGCAAACCGATGCGTTCGGGAAATCAGAGATGGAGAACGGTATTTCGCGTCTGTGAATGAGCAAGCGCAATTCATGCGGCCCAGAAAGCAATTCACGAGCAAGAAATGAACCCAAATTCCCAGCGGCGCCTGTTATCAAAACTTTCATTAAAGCAAGCTCACCCACCGAGCAAAGACTTCCCTGCCGATCTTCTGCAGGGCTGGCAGATAGGTGTGGGCGTTCAGTTTGATGGCGGTGCCGTTGAGGCCCGCAGATTGGAGTTCGTCGGCGAATGTTTCGACCATCGTGAGGACTTGTGGCAGGTTGACTTCCATGTGAAAGAGCAGGCCGTAGGCGTTTTGGCCGTAGCGGAAGGCTTGGTGGGCAGTGAGGGCGGAAGAAGCCAGCAGCATAGCGCCTCGGGGGAGATCGAAGATGTCGCCATGCCAGTGGAAAGCAGTGAGGGAACTAGGTTCCCCCAAAAAAAGCGCATCATTTGCGGCGAAATCGGTTAGGGAAATGCGATGCCACCCGATTTCCTTTTGCCTCCCGGGGTAGACATTTGCACCAAGCGTGGCGGCGAGGAGCTGGCTGCCGAGGCAGATGCTGAGAACGGGCCTGGTGTGCTTCAATGCGTCTTCGATGAGGCGCATCTCATCCCGGAGGAAGGGGAATTTATCCTGTTCGTAGACGCTTTGCGGGCCGCCCATGACGATGAGGCCAGCGGCATCGCCGATCTCTTTGGGCACGGATTGGCCTTCAAAGGAGCGGATGTAACGGGGGGAGATGGCAGCCCGGCTCAGGGTATCGGCAATAATACCGAGATCCTCGCAACTATGATGCTGGATAATGCTAACATGTTTGGATGGCTTTTCCATTGCCAAGGGGGTAGTCTACCATGCTGTGCAACGGGTATTGATCACCGGCGGGGCGGGATTCATCGGATCGCACCTGGCCGAGGCGTTGGTGACGGAGGGCAAGGAGGTCTTCGTCATCGACGACTTGAGCACGGGTTCGACCGTGAACATCGCCCACCTGCAGGACAATCCCAAATTCCATTTCACAAAGGGATCCATTCTCAACAGCGACATTCTGGAGCCGTTGGTCGATCAAGTTGATTTCATCTACCATCTGGCGGCGGCGGTCGGCGTGGAACTGGTGGTGCGCAGCCCGGTGTTCACCATCGAAAACAACGTCCGCGGCACGGAAAACGTGTTGACCGCGGCGGCGAAACGCAAGATCGGCTTGCTAGTGACTTCGACATCAGAGGTTTATGGCAAAAGCGTGCACGACCGCTTTCGAGAAGACGACGACCTATTGATCGGTCCGCCGACGTTTGCGCGCTGGAGTTACGCGTGTTCCAAGTTGCTGGATGAATTCTTGGTGCTGGCGTACTGGCGTGAGAAGATGATGCCCGTTTTCGTCGTTCGGCTGTTCAATACGGTCGGGCCGAGGCAAACGGGGCGATACGGGATGGTGGTGCCGCGGTTTGTGCAGGCCGCGCTGCACGACGAGCCCATACTGATTCATGGGGACGGCAAGCAGACGCGATGCTTTTGCCACGTGACGGACGTGGTGCGGGCATTGGCCGCGCTGCCCAATCAAATGCGGGCCATTGGGCAGGTTTACAACGTCGGCAGCACCGAGGAAGTCTCGATTTTGGAGCTGGCACAACGCATCAAACGACTGACAGAAAGTCGCTCGGAACTGCGCCTCATTCCCTACGAGCAGGCGTACGCGAAAGGCTTCGAAGACATGCGTCGGCGGGTGCCAAGTACTGACAAGTTGTACCAATTGATGGGGTGGCGACCGACGAAGTCGTTGGATGAGATTTTGCGGTTGATGATCGAGTTTCAGCGCGACGCAGACGCGCAAGTGGTTGAACGCCAAGGAAACTGAACCGTTGCTTTTGAAGATGCCGTGTGATATACAACCAGTATAGTACCGCAATGGTATAGGCTATGCTTCCGTATGAGAATGTGGCAAGAGAGTTTGCCCGTGAGTGATATGCGCGATATAACCGGCGACTCGAGAGAGATCGTGATGAACTCGGCGCTGTACCGGGAGTTTCTGGCCGAGCGCGATGAGATTCTGCGGCACAAGTGGCTGGAGAGCGAGAAGGCCGGGTACGACATCGGGTTCGAACGCGCACTGTTGGATTGGATCGTGAAACACCGGTCGAACTGGCGCAAGTCCCGGAAGCAATCGCACTCGTAATCAGGTAAAGACGTTCGATGCGCCTTTAAGTTGGCACTGAGAGGCCAACAAGGAGCGGAAATGAAAGACCAAGTTAATTTGATATGGCCGTTTGCCTCGACGAGGCAGACGGTTTTTTTTGTGCCGTGAGCGCCACGGTGCTCATGGACGGCGCGGCGCTGGAGCGGGCGCTAACGCGCATGGCCCACGAGATTGTCGAACACAATCCCGAGGCTGGCTCGCTGGCGTTTGTGGGCATTCGCACCCATGGCGTGCCGCTGGCGCGGCGGCTGGCGTTGAAGGTCGGCTCGATCCTCCACCGCGAATTCCCCGTGGGCGAACTCGATATCAACATGCACCGCGACGATCTGGCGTTGCGGGATTCGCTGCCGAAAGTGGGGCCATCGCAGATTGCGTTCGATGTGACCGGAAAATCGATCGTGCTCGTCGACGACGTGTTGTTTACCGGGCGCACGATTCGGGCGGCGATGGATGAGATCAGCGATTTCGGGCGGCCGCGGCGGATTCAACTGGCGAGCCTGGTGGACCGCGGCCACCGCGAGTTGCCGATTCGGCCGGACTACGTCGGCAAGAACGTGCCGACGTCCGCGGGCGAACGTGTGCGGGTCCATCTAACGGAAATCGATGGCAACGATGAGGTGGTGATCGAGCGATGACGGCGACCACGTGGACGCACAAAGATCTGCTCGGCATCCAGGAACTGACAGCGGACGAGATCACCCATCTGCTGGATGCCGCCGCGGCGTTCAAGGAAGTCGGCGAGCGAGCGGTCAAAAAGGTGCCGTCGTTGCGCGGCAAGACGATGGTGAATTTGTTCATCGAACCCTCGACGCGGACGCGGACGAGTTTCGAGCTGGCGGCAAAACGATTGTCGGCGGACGTGATCAACATCACGACGACGGCGTCGAGCCTCGTCAAGGGCGAGACACTGAAGGACACCGCATTGAACCTGCAGGCGCTGAACGCGGACATCATCGTCATCCGTCACTCCGCCGCCGGCGCGCCGCATTTTCTATCGCGATTCCTGAAGGCGAGCGTCATCAACGCGGGCGACGGCGCGCACGAACATCCGACGCAGGCGTTGCTCGACGCGTTTACGATCCGCGAGAAGAAGGGCCACATCGCGGGATTGAACGTCACGATCCTCGGCGACATTTTGTATTCGCGCGTGGCACGGTCGAACATCTGGCTGCTCACGAAACTCGGCGCGCGCGTCACGCTGGCGGGTCCGTCGACGCTGGTACCGCGTGTGTTTGAAGAGTTTGGATGCCGTGTAACGCACGATATCGAGGAGGCCATTCGCGATGCTGACGTGATTAATTTATTGCGCATTCAACACGAGCGCCAGCGCCAAACAATGTTTCCCGGCATTGGCGAGTATGCGGCGATGTTTGGGCTGAACAAGGAACGCTTCGCGCGGACCAAGCCCGACGCGATGATCATGCATCCGGGGCCAATCAATCGCGGCGTGGAGATCGATAGCGAAATTGCCGACTGCGGGCGCTCGGTGATCCTGGAACAGGTCACGAATGGCCTCGCGGTCCGCATGGCAGTGTTGTTCCTGTGCGCGGGCGGAAGAATTTCGGCAGAGGGCGCGGAGTGAACTCGCTGGTGATTAAGAACGGACGCGTGATTGATCCCGCCAATGGCGTGGATGAAGTGCGCGATATCTTTGTGGTGGACGGCAAGATTGCATCCACCGCGGCGATGGACGCAGAAGTGATCGATGCGACCGGGAAGGTCGTGACACCGGGGTTGATCGACATGCACGTGCACCTGCGCGAGCCCGGGCGAAGCGACAAGGAGACGATCGAGACGGGGACGCGGTGCGCGGCGCGCGGCGGGTTCACCTCGGTGGTGTGTATGCCAAACACGGCGCCGGCGGCGGACAATACAGGGACGATCGCATTCATCAAACAACGCGCGGCGGAGGCGGCCTGCGTGAATGTGTTCCCGACGGGCGCGATTACGAAGGAACTCAAGGGCGATGAGTTGGCGCCGATCGGGTCCCTGAAGAAAGCGGGCGTGGTGGCCATCACCGACGACGGTCGCTGCATTCAAAACAATGAATTGATGCGACGCGCCGTGGAATACTCGAAGATGTTCGACCTGCCCGTGCTCGACCATTGCCAGGATTACAATCTCGTCGCGGACGGCGTGATGAACGAAGGGCACTGGAGCGTGGCCCTCGGGTTGCGCGGCTGGCCCGCCATGGGCGAAGATGTGATCGTGGCCCGCAATATTTTGCTCGCCGAACAATTGGACTGGCACATTCATTGCCAGCACGTTTCCTCGGCGCGCGCGGTGCAACTCATCCGCGAAGCGAAGAAGCACGGCGTCAAGATTTCCGGCGAAGCGTGTCCGCATCACTTCACTTTGACAGACGAGTGCGTGAAAACGTACGACACGAACTTCAAGATGAATCCGCCCGTGCGCGCGGAACGCGATCGGGATGCAATTCTCGAAGGACTCGCCGACGGGACGCTGGAGATTATCGCGAGTGACCACGCGCCACACTGTACCTACGAGAAGGAAGTCGAATTTGATTTTGCGCCGTTTGGGATCATCGGATTGGAGACGGAGTTGGCGTTGTCGCTGGAGCTCGTGAAGAAGAAGGTGATCGATCTGCGGGCGCTGGTGGAAAAACTCACGGTGAACCCGGCGCGGCTGCTGCGGTTGAACAAAGGAACGCTCTCGATGGGCGCCGATGCGGATGTGACGGTCATTGACCTGAAACGCGAGTGGACTTACGATGTCGCGGCGTCGGCGAGCAAATCCCGCAACTCTCCGTTTCATGGCTGGAAGTTTTGCGGTCGAGCCGCGGCAACGGTGGTGAATGGCGAGATTGTCTGGCGCGAGAACGGACAAGGATGACATGGCGACAGAGCTGAACGGAGTGTTTGCACTGGAGGACGGCACGGTCTACCGCGGGGCAGGATTTGGCGCGGAGGCCACGGCTTGTGGCGAGGCGGTCTTCAACACCTCGATGACCGGCTATCAGGAAATTCTCACGGACCCGTCATACAAGGGCCAGATTGTGACGATGACGTATCCGGAGATCGGGAACTACGGGATCAATTCAACGGACGTGGAGAGTTGGCGGCCACATGTCACCGGGTTTTTGGTACGGGAAGTTTCCGGACTGTCCTCTAACTGGCGGTCGGAAATGTCTCTGGCGGAATATCTTGCAAAACACACGATCCCAGGAGTGGCTGGAATCGACACGCGGGCCCTTACAAAAGTCCTTCGCGTAAAAGGTGCGATGAAGTCGTGTATTTCAACGGAAGGCATCAGCGACCAGGAAGCGGTCAAACGCGCGCGCGACTGGCGTGGTATTGTGGGCGTGGACTACGTGAAAGAGGTCACGCATCCGAAAGCATTCGCTTGGGATCCGGAAGACAAATTGAGTCAGGGTTGGAGGATCGAACGCAAGGCTGATGGGCAAATGCAATACACAAGTGAACTTCCGGACGCTGATCTTCCGATCGTCGCGTTCGACTATGGAATCAAGTACAACATTTTGCGAAAACTTCGGCAGCGTGGTTTTCGCGTTCAGGTCGTGCCAGCTACCGCGACTGCCAACGAAGTCATGAGTTACAAGCCTGCGGGGGTGTTTCTATCGAACGGGCCGGGAGATCCCGAGGCCTTGGATTATGCACACAGCGCGGTTCGCGACCTGATCGGTGCCGTTCCGGTTTTCGGCATTTGCCTTGGTCACCAGATTCTCGGGTTTTCCTTTGGCGGAAGAACATTCAAATTGAGATTTGGCCATCGTGGCGCGAACCAGCCTGTGAAAGACCTGCCAAGCGGGAAAGTTTCCATCACATCACAGAACCACGGGTTTGCGGTCGATCCCAAGAGCCTCAAATCGAAAGAAGTGGAAATCACACAGATCAACTTGAACGACCAGACCGTTGAGGGAATGCGACATAAAAAGCTCCCAGTTTTTAGTGTTCAATATCACCCGGAAGCGTCTCCAGGGCCGCATGATGCAGATGGATTATTCGACAGCTTTAGAGCATTAATTATTGACAATTAGTAGTACTGTTCTTCTGGTTGAAGTGGCGTGCTAAGACTTACCAGATCGTTTCAGCCAGACGAGTAATATCGCGATATCCGCAGGGGTTACACCAGAAAGACGCGAGGCTTGCCCAATGGAGTCTGGGCGGAAGCGGGTCAACTTCTGACGGGACTCAAATCGCAGTGCTGAAATCTTCTCATAGTCTATCCAAGTTGGAATGATTTTATCTTCAAGCTTTCTGAAGCGGTCGATCTGCTCAACATCACGAGCGATGTAGCCTTCGTACTTGATTTGGATTTCAACTTCTTGCGTGACGTCATCGGGAAGACCTCTGTCGGCAATAGTTAACGACGCATACGTGATCTCCGGTCGGCGGAGGATTTCGGCATACGTATTCGATCCATCTCGAGTCTTTCGAAGTCGCTCAATTTCAGACTCAATTGATTTGTGCTTCCGCTGAAATAGCTGCCAGTGATTGTCATCAACCAAGCCAACCCGTCGCCCGAGCGGGGTAAGGCGTAGGTCAGCATTGTCCTGTCTAAGAAGAAGACGGTATTCGGCGCGCGAGGTGAACATCCGATAGGGTTCGTCAGTGCTTTTGGTGATCAGGTCATCTATCAGGACGCCAATGTAACTATCTGCGCGCGTGAGTATTAATGGTGGTGAACGTTTGGCTTTTGAGGCGGCATTTATTCCGGCGATGAGACCCTGGGCCCCGGCTTCCTCATACCCGGATGTTCCGTTGATTTGGCCGGCAAAGTAGAGATTCTCAATCCGCTTGGTTTCCATCGTCGGATGAAGCTGGTGAGGGAGACTGTAGTCGTATTCGACGGCGTACGCCGGGCGCATAATCTGGGCATTCTCGAGCCCCGTGATGGTATGGATCATTTGGAGTTGAACATCTTCTGGCAGGCTTGTGGACGCGCCGTTCACATAGAACTCGTCAGTGGCGCGCCCCTCTGGTTCCAGAAAAACTTGATGTCGCGGCTTTTCAGCAAATTTCACGAACTTGTCCTCGATGGATGGGCAGTACCGCGGGCCGACACCGTGGATTTGACCGGAATACATGGGTGAGCGGTGCAGGTTGGCTTGGATGACTTCCCGCGTCTTGTCAGTCGTGTAGGTCAGATAGCACGGTAATTGTTCCACGTGGAACGTTCGTGGTGTGCGGTATGAGAAGAACGGAATCGGGTCGTCCCCTGGCTGGACATCCATCTTGGAAAAGTCGATTGATCGTCGGTTCAATCGTGGGGGCGTACCTGTCTTCAGTCGTCCAAGCTCAAATCCAAGCCTCTTCAGGCAATCGGAAAGTGAATATGCGGCCGGCTCGCCCGCCCGCCCGGCCTCCATCTTGGATTCGCCAATGTGAATCAATCCTCGAAGGAATGTCCCTGTCGTGACAATCACGGCACCACAATCGTATCGAACCCCCATCTTGGTGACGACGCCGCACACCCTGTCGGCTTCAACCACCAAGTCGTCAATCATGGCCTGCTTCACATCGAGATTTGGCTGCTGCTCGACGACCCATTTCAGTCGGAATTGATAGGCCTTCTTATCGCACTGAGCACGTGGAGCCCAGACGGAAGGTCCCTTCTTCGTGTTGAGCATGCGGAACTGGATACCGGTGTGGTCCGTGTTGATTCCCATCTCTCCGCCGATCGCATCCACTTCCCTCGCAAGGTGGCCCTTGGCCAGTCCGCCGATGGCTGGATTACACGACATCTGGCCAATGGTATCGAGGTTGGTCGTGAGCAAGAGAGTCTGGCAGCCAATTCGTGCGCTCGCGAGTGCCGCTTCCGTGCCCGCGTGGCCAGCTCCAATCACGACGACATCGTACCGTCTTGGGTATGTGAACACGGTGCTCATTTGCCGATACAAAACGTGGCGAAAATTCGTTCAAGTATATCGTCCGTGCTTGTCTTGCCGATCACTTCACCCAGGCAGTCCAAGCCCCTCCGCAATTGCTGAGAGACGATCTCCAACGGCTCTGACTCACGGAAACAATGCACTGCTTCTGTCAAGTATTTATAAGATGCCTCAAGGGCGGCCTTGTGCCTTTCGTTAATGGCGACATCTACATGTGCGCTGCCGACGGCACCGGAGTACGCCATTTCAACTAGCCTCTTGCGTAGCGTGTCAAGGCCGTCACCCCGGGTGGCTGACAAGGCAATGCACTCCAGCTTGGTTCGAAGCGGCATCGGTAGACGGAACCGCTCCTTCAGATCTGCCTTGTTCAATACGAGAATTGCGCGCCTGTCGCGGCACGCGAATACAAGGTCAGCGTCGGCAGCGACAAATGGTCGAGATAGATCACACACATGTAGTAATATCTCACTTGTCTCCAATGCCTTACGGCTGCGATGTACGCCCATCCTCTCAGCGGTACCGCGTGTCCTACGAATACCGGCCGTGTCCGTGAAGCGGAACGGAATGCCACTGATACTGACTGTCTCGTCGATTGTGTCGCGAGTGGTTCCAGGGATCGGTGTGACGATGGAGCGATCACTACCGACGAGGGCGTTAAGGAGGCTCGACTTACCAACGTTAGGCCGTCCGATGATCGCGACGGAGATTCCGTCTCGCAGAATCTTGCCTTCACGTGCGGTTGCGAGCAGCGATTGGACGAAGCTGATGACCTCTTCTGTTCCGCGAACCAAGTCTTCACGCACTTCTGGGCCGATATCATCGTCGGGGAAATCGATGTGGGCCTCTATATGGGCCAGAATTGTCAAGAGTTTATTGCGAGCGGCATTAACCTTGGCAGAGAGATGCCCCTCAAGTTCGTGGATTGCTGCGGTATGGGCGCGGTCGGACTTGGCACGGATCAGGTCCATCACGGCTTCGGCCTGTGTCAGGTCGAGACGGCCATTGAGAAAGGCGCGTTTGGTGAATTCGCCAGGCTCGGCCAGACGCGCTCCGTTTTGCAGGCAGAGTGCGAGGATCTTTCGGGCAGTCAACACGCCACCATGGCAATTGATTTCGACAGTGTCTTCTTTCGTGTACGTGCGGGGCGCGCGCATGACCGCCAACATTACCTGATCGATGATTTCGCCGTCGTTGGCGATGGTTCCGAAATGCAGCGTGTGGGTGGGGAACTCAGATACCCTGCCGCGGCGCGAGTGGAAAATGCGTTCCGCGACACCAAACGCGCGCGGACCGGAGACGCGAATGATGGCGATCCCGCCTTCGCCAATCGGAGTGGAAATAGCCGCGATTGTGTCGTCCATGAACTCGTCCTCGCCCCGAAAGCATTCGGGCCAAACCCGCGAATAGCGTGGAGTATAGCAGGCACATGGCGAAATTCAACGGGGGGACGAAATTTGGTCGTGTTCCAATTCGCGATTGGGAATTGGGGTATGTGGGTGCCCGTTTGGCAGAGAGCTTACCGACATGCTTACGGCAGCGGCATTCTGCAATTGAGGGTGGTGGTGTCTCCACCGGCTTGCCAGACAGGACAAGTCATTCGTTGCTGGCGGGCGGATGGGGACGGGCAGACTTGCTGGCGGCCTCACGAGTGATCGCGTAGTAACGCGTGAAGCGCTCCACGGGATCCTCAATTGCCCGGCACGCGAGCATGGCCCGGATACGGATGAGCAAGTCGGTCAGATCGACGGGCTTGAACGCAAAGTCATCGGCGCCGGAGGTCCGCACCTCCTCAAGTTGCGAAGGCAAGAGAACCCCTGTAACCACGATGATGGGGATGTGCTGCGTCTTTGGGTTGGCACGAAGCACCTTGCAAACGGTCACACCGTCCTGAACCGGCATGCGAAGATCGAGCAGGATCAAATTGGGCTGGTGGATAAGGGCTTGGTTGATACCGTCCCGACTGGACGCAGTTGTGGAGACGTTGAAACCCTCGGGTACCAGGCGCTGCGTGAGGAAATCAAGCATTGCCGGATCGTCGTCAATGACCAGTATGGTCTCTGCCATAGCATCGCCTTCTCAGGTCCGTTGAGGACCTACATTGTTTGTTTCATTCTTACGCGAAAATCCGAAACTGAAACGACCCGCTTGCGCAGCCTCTCACATCTTGCGCAGCTCAAGCGCGAGAGCGACCCAGGCCCAGCCGTAAAACATCAAATCGATTCCGACGAAAAGGCCGATCGTCCACCGGTCTGAGACCGGCCATTGCGTCAAGATGAAAACCCCCAGCACAATCGTGATGATTCCGTCCAGCGTGTGCCAACCCCAGCCCGGCAAGTGAATCAACAGCAAGCTGACCAGTTGAAACAGCCCGGACATCAAGAAGAACATGGCCATCAACAGGGTCGCAACCTCGGCGCTGATCGCCGGCCTCCTCACAAACAGTGTGCCGGTTACCCCGAAGAGAACCGCGGCCAGCAAATGCAGGAAGACGCCTGCCCACTTGCCGACTAGGAACGCCTGCGCAGCCTCGATACCGGCCGCCATCACCATTAACCATCCGAAGAACAACATGGAGATGATTGTGGCTTTCACGGACCGAATAACGGCAGCGATGCCCAGCAGCACCAACCCGATGCCCAGCGCCAGGAACCACCCCCTGTTTTGAATCATTTCCGGGGGAATTCCGACCATCAGAACATCAACCGCGCTCATTACAATGTCTCGAGTACTTTGTGTTTGATACAGCGGAGTGCTCCGGCTCAGTGTCTCTTGTAAGATCTTTTTGGACCATCAGCTCCTTACGTTCCGTCTGCCACCGGTTTGAGTAGCATCCAGGAAAGATTCAGTTGCGGCGTAATCTGGCTGAACCGATGAAAGTCCACAGGTTTTACAATGCAAGCATTCGCGCCGAGAAGGCGACATTCCGGCACGTCCCGGTGGTGTTCGGAAGCCGTCAGCACGACCACTGGAATCATGCTCGTGCGTTCGTCACTCTTGATGCGGCGCAACACTTCCATGCCATCCACTTTCGGCAAGTTCAGATCCAGCAGCACCACGTTCGGCCGGTTTTCCAAACGGCGGTTGGCATACGCACCGGTACAGAACACAAATGCCAACGCCTCCGCCCCGTCACGGACCCAATGCACACGATTGCCGAGTTGCGCGCGTTTGAATGCACTGACCACCAGTTCCCCGTCGCCGCGATCATCCTCAACCAGCAATATGTCCACCAGCTCGTTGCCATCGTCATACGGCGTGCTAGCGCCATGTGTCGCGCCGGGACCGCTGGCCGGCGAAAACAGGCCGGCAATGGAAAGCTGAAGTCCTTTCGCAATCTTTTCAATGCTCTTAAGAGAGGGGTTACGCGCTCCACGCTCGATACCGGCGATGTAGGTGCGGTGCAAACCCGCTCGGTCCGCAAGTTCCTCTTGTGTAATCCTCAAGTGGTTTCGCCGCCTCCTTACGACTGAGCCGAAATATCCGGTCAAATCCGCGCTGTTCATCAACGTTGTCAATCCCTAACTACCATGCGAACGTGAACCCCAACAACAGACGATGAGTAACAAGTCCGCGACATGGAGCATTGTGAAATCTTTTTCGGAAAGCATGCGGTGGCTCTGTAATCGTGTTGTCATCACCCTGCCCCCGCGACTATTGCAAACTATTCCATTCTTTGCCGGCGGCCTCGCGGGTGATCTCGTAGTAGCGCGTGGAGCGCTCCGCGGGGTCGGCAATCGTCCGACACGCAAGCATGGCCCGGATCCGGATGAGCAGGTCGGTCAGATCGACGGGCTTGAACGTAAAGTCATCGGCGCCGGAGGTCCGCACCTCCTCAAGCTGCGAAGGCAGAAGAACCCCGGTAAGGACGATGACGGGGATGTGCTGCGTCTTTGGGTTGGCACGAAGCACTTTGCAAACGGTAATCTCGTCCTGAACCGGCATGCGAAGATCGAGCAGGATCAAATCAGGCCGGCGGATGATGGCCTGGTTGATACCGTCCTGGCCGGATGAAGCCGTGGAGACGGTGAAACCTTCCGGGCTCAGGCGCTGCGTGAGGAAATCAAGCATTGCCGGATCGTCGTCAATGACCAGTATGGTTTCTGCCATAAGTGCCACGGCCCCTAACTTGCGGCTTCTTGCGCGATGCGATCTGCCGCGTGCTTCGACCATCGCCGCGTTAACTTGAACACTTGGAATTCGGGATTCATCAGCCGTTAGATCGACCATTTGCCGCGCGGCTCGGGGCCGACCGCCATCTTGGCATCGACTTTGCCCGCCATCTTTGCGCTCAGGTAAATCTCCCCAGACAACACCTGCCGGATCGCAGGGAGAATCTCCTTTGTGGTTTCCTGTTTGGTGATGTAGCCGCGTGCGCCAGCGCGGATCGCACCCTTGGCAAACAACGATTCGTCGTGCACGGAAACAACCAATAGGAACAACTTGGGATATCGCAGTTGTATCTCCTTGATGAGATCGAGGCCGCCGTTAGAGCCCTTCAGTGACAGGTCAAGGATCGCCATATCTGGCTTTGCCGACTTGATGACGTCCAACGCGTGATAGCCATCCTCAGCCTCCCCGCAAACCCTGAGATCTTTTTCCGATTCGACCATCGCACGCAGCAGATTGCGTACGAGAGGGTGGTCATCCACGATCACAATCCTGGTCATTTTCCTCCCTTATGTTGGAGCGCCCCGGCCACGATCATTAACCCCAGCCCAAACGTAGAGTTCACAATGCCAGTCCTTCCCCGGTGAGTTCCCAAGCTCGGTACAGCCTGTCGACGCGCCGCTTGTACTCGGACCGTACTGCGGCGATACGCGCCTCCACCTTGGCCTTCGTGTCAGCCTGCGCTTTGGCCATCTGGTCCTCCAGGGACTTGATCTTCGCGTCCATCTCCCGCTTCGCCGCTTCCGACGCCGCTCTGGCCCGGTTCTGTGTGGCTTGCAGCCTGGCCTTGGCCGTGCCGATCTTCGCTTGGAGCTTCGCCTTTGCCTCCCTGTCCGCCCGAGCGTACTCGGCTTTCAGATCGGCAATCTCGGCCTTGAGTGCCGCAGCGTCCCTCGCGATCACGGAGTCCAGCACTTCCGCGCGTGCCCGGCGGAAGACGACGCCGCCCGCGGCTTCCATGCGGGTATCGAGTGGCATCACCCAGTCCTCACAAACTTCGGCGACCACGGCCACCTTGCCCGTCTGTAGGTATTGCCCGACTTCTGCCAGAAAGTCCTCACCGACTCCGACTTTTGCCAGATCGTATAGCACCCCCACAAACGTCACGTCCTCAGCCCAGACTGGCACACTCACAGGCCCACCGAGCAGGCCGATCAAACTCCCGGTGACCAAGCCGACACCCGTCCCGAGCGGGCCTTGGTCGGCCGCCTGTTTGACGGTCACCTTCTCATCGGTGTCCTTCGCAATCACGGCCCTCGCGTAGAGCGTGATCGTGCCCTCGGCATGCAACTCCTCGATGGCCTTGGAGCCCTCATAGGCCTTCTTCTCGTCATCGAATATTACGACGATCATCCTGTCGTCCATCGCTGCTCCCTCTTGGTTCGTGCACATCGATTTTTGTCACTGCTTCCACGGTGAGCTTCCAATAGTCAGTTCTCGTGCCAGGCCAGCGAAATTTTCGGAACCAATTGATATGAAGACTGTTGTGATGTTGCTTGGCGGCTAAAGCCCCCATACGAGATTTCGCAGATACGAAACTTCGTTGGGAATAATACGAATATTCGTTGCAAAGGCGGCGCGATTTCGTCTAGAATATTGGGCTGTGATATTTTTGGATTTCGACGAATCACAGTTTGCTGAGAAAAACCTCGTGGACATCCTTTTGGAACTCGCGGATGAACACTCGGTGAACTCGTTGCTGCAAAGGTTCATGCGTCATGCCTCGGAAAGGCCTCGCATTGCGCTGCTACGGATTTGGCTAATCGACAAGGGCGACATCTGTACCACGTGCCCCATGCGGTCGAGGTGCCCCGACCAGACGCGCTGCCTGCACGCGCTAGCCAGTGGTGGGAATTCAACCGCCGATCCTACCACTCAGTATTCCGGCATCGAGGAATGGCCGAATCGCATCCCTCTGGGAGTTGGGATGATCGGCAAGATCGCGGCGACGGGTCAAGGCATCGCCATTCAAGACCTGGCTGCCGAGACGGCCGCATTGGCGCAACATGATTTTGTTCGGCGCGAGCAGATTCGCGGAGTCAACGGAACGCCAATCGTTTTTAGGGGCGAGACCTTGGGGGTTATGGCCCTGCTGAGCCGATTGCCGATCCCGGACGCCGGGAGAGAGTGGCTTCGCATCTTCGCCGACCGGATAGCCGCGGCCATCGTCAACGCCCGTGCCTTCGAGGAGATCGCGCATCTCAAGGCGCAACTCGAATTGGAGAACGACTGCCTGCAACAGGAAGTGGCGGAAGCGAAGGCGTTCGGCGACATCATTGGCCCGAGCGCACCGATGCGATTGGTCGTCAGCAAGATTGACGTGGTCGCACCGATAGACGCCACGGTTCTCATCTTGGGCGAAACAGGGACCGGTAAGGAACTGGTCGCCCACGAAATCCATCACCGCAGTCGTCGCAAAGACAGGCCGATGATCCGCGTCAACTGTGCCTCCGTGCCGAGGGATCTGTATGAAAGTGAGTTCTTTGGTCACACCAGAGGCGCTTTTACCGGAGCAATCAAAGACCGTGCTGGCCGCTTCGAGGCGGCAGATGGTGGGACGCTGTTCCTCGACGAAATCGCCGAAGTTCCGTTGGACCTCCAAAGCAAACTTCTGCGCGTGCTGCAGGAGAAACGCTATGAACGCGTCGGTGAGGACAAAACCCGAAGCGTGGACGTGCGCATCATTGCCGCCACCAACCGGGACTTGAAGCAGGAAGTCGAAGCCGGGCGGTTTCGGGGGGACCTTTTTTACCGTCTGAACGTCTTCCCCATTCAGGTCTCTCCGCTCCGCGAGCGCCGGGAAGATATTCCCCTGCTGGCGCAGCATTTCATTGACTTGTCGGTGAAAGAACTGCAGTGTCCGCGACCGCGCCTGACCCGGTCGGGCGTCGTCAAGCTTCAGAACTACGACTGGCCCGGCAACGTGCGGGAATTGCGCAATGTGATCGACCGCGCCGTCATCCTCGCCCGAGGTCGCGCCCTTGAGTTCGACCTCCCGATTACCCACTCGTCACCAGCGACAATTCCTTCCATTCCGAAGGAAGACCCCGGAACCGAAACGCCGATCCTCACCGAACTGGAGTTGCGAAGCCGTGAGCGCGACAACCTGCTCGCCGCCCTTAACAAGACCGGCTGGAAAATCCAAGGTCCCGACGGTGCCGCCGAGCTTCTCGGCGTCAAGCCGACCACGCTGATTTCACGCATCAAAAAGATGGGCCTGAAACAGCCGAAGCAACCGTGAGTGGCCGGGCGAAGCGGGGTCGTGGTCCACGGATTGCCGCCTCGGGTTGGCCAAGGTAGCGCACCCCCATGTTCGCACACCTGTCAGAGGTCACGTGGTGGGCCAGTCGATCGCTTCTTCGGAGGTGAACGCTTGAACCTGAAGACGAGTTAGCGCGGGCTGGCGGGGCACCGTAGTTCACGCCGGGGATGGGTTCCTCGGAGATGGCCTGTTGGAGGGTGACCAACATGACCGCGAGCCGCAAGACAGCCCCGAAGACCATCCAAAGAAAGTCCTTGGTGCTTGGTCGGACGGTCATAATGAGCTCCTGACACCACGGGCATGGACTGTTGGCGCTACCATGGCTCATCGTTTCCTAGCACGAAGCGATTCCGAGTGCGTGCGCAATCAATGGGCGCAGTTCCGGCACGGGTCAACAGAAGCGGAAGCGGTCAGGCGTTGGCGAGGATGCGGCGGGATTCGTCGAGGAAGATGCCGCGGAAGTTCATCTTGAGGGCTTCGGGATTGGTGGCCTTGATGAGCGCTTCTTCTTCGGTGATCACCTTGGCTTTGACCAGTTTGAAGAGGGCTTGATTGAACGTCTGCATGCCTTCATCCGTGCCGGTCTCGATGGCCGCGGCGAGTTTGTCGAGCAGGTTCTGCTCGATGAATTTTCGCACGGTCGGCGAATTGATCATGATTTCAACCGCGGGGACGACACTGCCTGCAATGGACGGAACCAGGCGCTGACAAACGACCGCGCGCAGGTTGCCGGCGATCTGGCGGCGGATCTGGTCGCGTTCGTGCGCCGGGAAGAAATCGAGCGTGCGGCCGATGGCCGAGTACGCTGTCGTTGTATGCAGGGTCGTAATGACGAGGTGGCCGGTGTCCGCGGCCGCCAGCGCGGCCATGAACGATTGGCTGTCGCGCATCTCGCCGATCATGATGATGTCCGGATCCTGCCGCATGACGTGGACCAGCGCCCTCTCGAAACTCAGCGTGTCCAGCCCGACTTCGCGCTGTTCGATGACCGATTGCTTGTCATCGAAAATGTATTCGATCGGGTCTTCCAGTGTGATGATATGGCACTTTTCGTTTTCGTTGATGTACTGCACGATCGACGCGAGGGTGCTGGATTTGCCGCAGCCCGTCGGTCCCGTGACCAGGATGATCCCGCGCTCGGCTTTCGCGATGGTCGCCATCTGCTCGGGGAGATTCAGTTCTTTGAAGGATGGCACCTTCGTTTTCACGTAGCGCATTGCAAAACTCAGCAATCCGCGCTGGTAAAAGACATTGACGCGAAACCGGCCCAGCTTCGGTTCGATGTACGAAAAATCCGCTTCCTTCTCCCGCTCCAAGCGGGACTCGAGGTGTTTCGGCAGCATGATCTTGACGATTTCCTCGACCTGATCCTTTGTCAGGGGATCAACCTGCACGGGAAACAACTCGCCCGAGATACGGATCGTGGCATGATGTTCGGGCTTCACGTGAACGTCGGAGGCGCCCTGCTCGACGGCGAATTTCAAGAGGCCGTGAAGGTATTCCAGGTAATCCATAAAGTTAGCGTGAGATCGAGATGCTGAGGGGGGCGACGACGGAGGGAGCGACACTGAGCTGGGCTTGCGCCCGCTTCGGCAGGTCAAGGAACATCAATACGACCTTGAAACCCTTGCCCTGGCCGCGTCGTGCGCATTGCACGACCACGCCGCGACACCCGATATCCAGCCGCTGATCCCTGCGCGCTCCCGACTGGGGCAAACGCATCTCCACGCCAACTTCCATCCACTCGGGCAGGAACGTATCGGTCAAAAACGTGATGCCTTTGGGACTCAGATCAAAAACCTTGTCGAGAACGCCGGCCTTGCGCGAGCGCTTACGATTCAGCAGCTCCGCGTCAAACACCCCGGAAACATCTCTTTTGGTTGCACCCATCGTTTCTCACCAAGGTCGTTCATCAATCTAGCACCAGCCCGCCGCCCTGTCAACGAGGGGGAGTCTAGGTCACCACTGGATGACACACGAAGCCCAGGTCAGGCCGCTGCCGAACACGACCAACAGAATCAGGTCGCCGTGCTGGAATCGGCCTTCGCGGGCCGCTTCGTCCAGCGCAATGGCGACGGACGCGGCGGATATATTGCCGTAGCGATGGAGGTTCACATACACCTTGTCCATGGGCGCGCCGAGCCGCTCGGCGATCGCCTCCAAAATGCGGATATTGGCCTGGTGCGGAATCACGCACTTGATGTCGCTGATGGTCAGGTTGCAGCGACGGAGCGCCTCTTCCGCAGCCGTCTGCATGGCGATGACAGCGTTCTTGAACACCTCTTTGCCGGCCATTTTCAAATGATGCATTCCCGCGCTCACCGACTCCTTCGAAGCCGGATAGCGCGCCCCACCCGCTGGCATCATCAGAATATCCGCCTGGGAACCGTCCGCGCCCATGCATGTCGTCAATATCCCGTGTCCATGTTCCTCGCCGCGGCTGCGCAAAATGGCCGCGCCCGCGCCGTCGCCGAACAGGACGCACGTGCTGCGATCCTGCCAGTCGACGATGGTCGATAGTTTTTCCGCGCCGATGATTAGCACCGTGTTGTACGTCCCGGACGTGATGAATTGTTGACCGATTTCGAGTCCGTACAGGAATCCGGAGCAGGCCGCCTCGATGTCGAAGGCGGCGGCGCGCTTCGCGCCGAGCTTTTGCTGGATGAGACACGCCGTCGCGGGAAAAGGCATGTCGGGCGTGATCGTCGCGCAAACGATCAAATCGATTTCGTCCTCGCGCACGTTGGCTTGTTCCATCGCGCGGCGGGCGGCTTCGATGGCCATGTCGGACGTGCACATCCAATCGGGCGCAATGCGCCGCTCCTTGATGCCCGAGCGCGTCGTGATCCACTCGTCGGTGGTATCGACCAGCTTTTCCAGGTCGGCATTCGTGAGCACGCGATCCGGCACGTAGGAACCTGTGCCGACGATGTGCACGGGCCTAAGATGCTGCTTCGACCTGGGATTGCGCAAATGAGTTTTGCTGGACTTTGTCATGAAACTTTTTGATTTCCTCGACCATGTGCTCATTGAATCTGGACTCGACAAACTCCGTGGCCACACGGATGGCATTCTTGACCGCCTTCGGCGAACTGGCCCCGTGCGCCTTGATGCAGATGCCGTTGATGCCCAATAACACGGCTCCACCGTATTCGTCGGGATCGGCCTTGCGTTTCAGTGCCCGGAACGCGCCCGACGCGAGCAGGCCACCCAACATCCGCAACGGATTCCTGGTGATCTCATCCTTCAGCCAGCGGGCGACCAAACGCGCGGTGCTCTCGCAGGCTTTCAACACCGCATTGCCAACAAACGCGTCGGTCACGATCACGTCGGCATGATTGGAAAACAAGTCGTGGCCGTCAATGTTGCCGACGAAATTCAGATTGGTCTGTTTGAGCAGGCGATGCGCTTCCAGCGTCAATTCGTTACCCTTGATATCTTCGGTGCCGATGGAGAGCACCGCCACCCGTGGCCGTTCGTATCCGAGGATTTGTTTTGAAAACATGCTGCCCATGATGGCGTACTGGACGAGGTTGGAAGGAGCGGGTTCGAGGTTGGCGCCCGCGTCCATCAGCACGAACACGTTTTGGGGCGCGGGAAGAAGCACGGCCAGCCCGGCGCGATCGACGCCGTCGAGCGTACGCAGTTTGACCTGCGACGCCGTGAGGAGCGCACCAGTATTGCCGGCGGAAACGATGGCGTCCGCGTCTCCGCGCTTCACGATGTCGATGGCGCGATTCATCGAACTGTCCTTCTTGCGCCGGACGGCCTGCACCGGCGGATCATCCATCTCGATCACCTCGCTGGCGTGGATTATCTCGATGCGGTTATCGGAAACGCCGAGCTTGTGCAACTCGGCTTCGACGCGGGCCCGATCGCCAACCAGATACAGGTGGCCGATGTGGCTGTTGTCGCGGAGCGCCTCCACCGCCCCGGCAACGATGTTCTGGGGGGCAAAATCCCCACCCATCGCATCGATGGCGAGTTTCATGCGGGAAAACTAACCAGTGGTTACCGATACGACCTGGCGGCCCTTGTAATAGCCGCAGGACGGACACACGCGGTGGGGCCGTATCCGCGCGCCACACTGCGAACACTTCGACAACTGCGGTGGCGACTTCGGACGATTCGCCGCCTTGCGGGTGCGCAGGCGCATCTTGGACATTCTACGTTTCGGGACGCCCATGAAAAATGCTCTCCGTTACTTCAGTTTCAGTTTCAAGTTATCCAACGCGTGCCACCGCAAATCTCCCTCCGATGGCTTGCACCGGCACGAGCCCTTATTTAAATCCTTGCCACAATGCGGGCACAATCCCTTGCAACCTTCGGCACACAGCGCCCGTTGTGGAAGCTCCAAGATAATATCTTCACGCATATTGGCCGTCAAGTCCACGAAATCCTCGCCCTGGAGTTCCTGGTGAAACACAAACTGGTCCGCGCAGAGCGGTAAATCGAATACCTGCAGGCAGCGGCTGCAACGCAGGGTTGCCGGGGTGCTCAACCGACCCGTGACAAGCAGCGCATTCCCTTGGAGTTGCGCCAATAATTCGTACTTCACGTCGTGTTCGAATCGGGTATCAGGCTCTTCCAGGTCCATGATCGAGGAAGGGTCGCTACCGGACAACGTTTCCCCGTCGGGTGGAATGCGCTTTACGTTGATTATCATGATGCCCCTTTCGCCCCGGCGACCGGATCCTTGATCCGATCACCGTGAGCCAAACTTGCGTTTCATCGCACGTTCGACACCGCGCGGCACAAAACCGCTCACCTTCCCGCCCAATTCGCCGATTTCCTTGACCAAGCGGGAACTGATGAACATGTATTCGTCCTTCGTCATCAGAAAGATGGTTTCGATGCTGGGATCCAGTTTCCGGTTCATCAGCGCCAATTGGAACTCAAACTCAAAGTCCGAAACCGCCCGCAATCCGCGAACCACCGCCGTCGCCCGTTTGCGCCGGGCATATTGGATAAGCAATCCCTCAAATTGATCCACCGACACGTTTCGCAGTCCCTTGACGGCATCAGCGACCAACTGCCGACGCTCGTCTACGCTAAAGAGCGGTTTTTTTTCCGTGTTGATGGCCACCGCAACAATCACGCGGTCAAACATTTGGCCAGCGCGGCGGATAATGTCGAGATGACCATTGGTGATGGGATCGAAACTGCCGGGATAGACCGCAATCTTCACATGAACCTCCCTGCCCTTGGTAATGACGATAGTTTTCACGCCGTCATTTTGCAACCTTTTCTTTACGGCGGCACCCGAAGCGAGGAAACGCTTTCGATTTGTTCATGCGACTGTTAGAGTTTGGCCAGATGAGACACACCAAAATCACGTGCACGATCGGCCCGAGCACCGAATCGCCGGAAATGCTCGCCAAAATGATCCAGTCGGGAATGAACGTCGCCCGCCTGAATATGAGCCATGCAACGCACGACTGGACCCGGGAGGTCTTTCACCGCATTCGTACCGCTTCAGAGAAGGTGGGCATCCCTTGCGCCATCATGATGGATACACAGGGTCCCGCGATTCGCACGGGGGATCTTCCCATCCCCCTCGAACTGAAGCCGGGCGACATCTTCGAGTTCACCGTCAAGGGCGCGCAGAGTGAAGAGGAGAAGTCCGTTGACGTCAATTACCCCAACTTGGTCAACGACATCCATGAGGGGGATACCGTCTTGGTGGACAACGGGGTCATCCGTCTGCGCGTGCTGGAGAAGTTACATCGGCGCATGCGTTGCGAGGTGCTGACGGAGGGGGAACTGGGTTCCCGCCGCCACATTAACCTTCCTGGTGTGAAAATCAATATGCCGTCCATCACGGAAAAGGACCGCCACGATATTGAGCTGGGGATTTCATTGGGGGTCGACCTGATTGCGCTGTCCTTCGTCCGCGAACGCAAGGATGTGGAAGAGCTTCGAGGGATGCTTGCCGCGCGGGATTTCGATGCGAAGATCATTGCCAAGATCGAGGATCAGCAGGCGGTGACGAATCTTCACGACCTCATTGACGCGGCGGATGGAATCATGGTGGCCCGCGGGGACCTCGGAATCGAGTGCCCGTACGAGGAACTGCCCATCATCCAGCGACGGACGGTCAAGGCTTGCATCCGCTACGGGAAACCCGTGATCGTCGCCACCCACATGCTGGAGTCCATGATCGAAAACCCGATGCCCACGCGGGCGGAAGTGACCGATGTGGCGAACGCCGTCTTCGAGCAGGCGGATTCAGTCATGCTTTCGGGCGAAACGACCGTCGGGAAATATCCCCTCGAGTGCCTGGCAGTGCTCGATCGCATCGCGCAACGCATCGAACGGAGCGGCGGCGCTCGCTATGCCGAAAAAGTCGATCTTACCGAGGAACGCCAGAAGATCGTCCGCTCCGCCGTGGTCATGGCCAATGAACTGAAGGCCAAGGGAATTCTGGTTTTCACGCGCTACGGTCACATGGCACAGTATACGTCCTGGCTGCGACCGGAGCCGTCTCCCATCTTCGCGTTTGCGAACTCCGAACGCCTCCGCAACCAGCTCAACCTCTATTGGGGCGTCACGCCCCAGGTCATCGAATTCAGCGCCGACCCCGAGATCACCATCCTACGGGCCGAACAATCCCTGCTGGAGAGAAGACTTCTGACCAAAGGTGACCAAGTGGTCATTATCTCCGACATTCTCGCGCGCGATAAGCTTATCAACGCCGTCCAGATGCGCCTGGTCGAGTGATCCACGATAACCGAGCGTCGTCTCGGGGATATCACTGAGTTCAACCGGTGGGGAACGGGGTGGCCCAGCGGCTGCTTCTAAGAACCTCGCAAGGTTCAAGATTTATGCAGCATCATCTCGCTAAGTGGTTGATACAACGCCAGCAACAAGCCGTCCTAAGCAAACCAGACCACCCAAAGGCATGGTCAAAACTCTATACGATTTGCACCCAGGAGAAAAAATCGACAGAGTTTCTGCAATTCTGCGAGGACATCATTCGAGTCCACCCCGGCAACCGGCACGCTTGGACTTTCCTCCAGCTCGCCAGCAAAGAGGAAACGTCGGTCGTTGATTTGCTGTCCCTCTCGAAGGAAATTGTCCGCCTTCATCCTGGCGACGAGCGTGCATGGTCGCGGCTCGACGCCGCATTCGAAAAGCAGGAGGACGATTTCGACCTGATTGATTTCTGTCTGGATATCATCAAACAGCACCCGGGTAATTCCAGTGCGCTGGTGCGCCTGTCTGTGGCCTACAAGAGACAGGGTAAATACACCGAATTGATTTCCACGTGTTTCGAACTCCTCACCACCCGCCCCGGCGATGCCCAAACCTGGTGCAATCTTGCCGATGCCTATGCGGCCCGCTGCAAATACGATGATGCCATCAGCGCGTACGAGAAAGCCATAGCCCTGAAACCGAACTTCGTCGTCGCCTGGAACAATCTCGGCAACGTCCACCACCTTCAGGCACAGTACGATCTCGCCGTGCAGGCCTACCTGAAAGCCATCTCGATCAACTCCGGCGACGCCACGCCATGGGTCTGGCTCTGTCTCGCCTACGCCGAGATGGGCAAAGCGAAGGAAGCACACGACGCGGTCAAGAGGGTGGAGAAACGGCTCCCGCTCGTCGCGAGCATGCTCAGCGAGGAGTTGGCCGAGAAATTCTCAGCCGTCGCGGCCGCCGTCGGTTGATGCGGCATTGACCCGCAGGAAATCCACGCGCGTGTCTCCGTAAACCGAACCGCGCACCGGCACCCACGGCTCGCCGACAATCAGCGCGTCGCGTTTTGCCGACTCGAGCACAAGAAGTCCGTCGCTCGCCAGCAACTGCGGCAAGCTCGCATCACGCAACAACTCCTGCGCCGCTTCACCGTACGGCGGGTCGGCGAATACGAGTTGGCAGGTTTCGCCATCCTCCACAAGTTCCCGAAGCTGGCCGGCAACAGGCGAGCGCGCCACCGCGAACGAGCAGGCCACTTCGCGGTTCCGTTGGAATGCCTGAATGTTCTTCTGCAGAGACTCCAGCGCGTCGCGCGCCTGTTCGACAAATGTCACCGACGTTGCCCCGCGGCTTGCCGCTTCCAAACCCAGCGCACCGGTCCCGGCGAACAAATCCAATACGCGCGCGCCGACCACGCGGTCACCCAAACTGGAAAAAATCGCCCCACGGATGCGATCCCCCGTGGGCCGCACACCCGTGCGCGGCACAACCAAGGTCACTCCTTTGGCAAGACCAGCGATGATGCGCATAAGTGTTTATTGAAGAGCTGGTGGAGCCCCTTTGAAAAGCTGTTGCAGACCGTTCTGCAGCAATTGCTGGCCGATGCGTTTTGTCAGGTCGGTTTTCGGCGAGTTGTAGGGCCCCCAAACCTTGAAATCCCGCGTGAGAGAACCGTCCGGTTGTTCGGCAAACAATTCGCGGATTCCCGGCAGCAGCGCGCCATCGAGCGCCCCTTTGGCAAGGGTGAGCCTCATATTGTGGTGCAACGTGTACTTGTCAAGCGATACGAAGCCTTTCCCGGTAATCTGCACCTGGGGTGACGTAAGGCGAAACACGGGTGTTTGCATCACGTTGTTGCTGATCGAATACTCCAACAAACACCGGTCGAAGCTCAAATTGCGGAGCGCATCTAATTGTAGAATCCCGGCTAACAAGCTCAGGATCGGAGTCTCCGTCAACTGGCCGTTGTCGATTTCCACCCGACCGTTGCCGACGATCGTCGGCACACCGCCCGTGCCCGCCAGTGAAGTCGCGACGTTGAGCTTTCCGCTGATCGTCGGTCTCGAGCTGGCATCCTGCAACAGCCGCGCCACATCGCTATTCGTCAATTGTACGCTCACGGCGTATGTCATTCCGGTGGCGTAGTTCACCGACACGCTCCCCGAGATTGTGCCGCCCGCCAGTTCGCCGCGCAAGGGTGACAGCGTCACATGGTCTGGTTCGAGTTGAACCTGGGTGCCGGCTTTCTCCACGAACAACTTGTCAGATAAGTTGATCTTGTCGATACCGGCTTTGCCGGTGCCCGAGAGCTTGTTATCGGTAAGGCTCACGGAACTGGAGAAGTCGATCCCGTCCACCTTCACGATGGGCTTGTTGCTATCGCTGACCATGGATAACGCGCCCTGCGTGATGGCCAGTTTGGACAGCACAACATCCAGCGGGACGGACTTCTCGGATTTCGGTGTCGCCGCCGGTGACGGAGTTGTCGACGGCGATGTTGTGGGCGTGGTTTGTGTTTCGGGTGGGCCAAGCTTCGCGTAGTTCCACTCGCCCCCGGCGTTTTGCGACAGGGTGATCACCGGTTTGTCGAGCGACAGTTCTTCGATCTCCACGCGCCGGCTCAACAGCGGGAGGAGCCGGTATCGCAACACGAAGGCCTCCGCCGTGACCAGATTGCCGGGAAAGCCGGGCGGATTTCCGATGGTCACCCCGCGGAGTTCCACGCCGCTGAAGATCGACACCTTCAAATCGTCGATCCGCACGTCCGCGCCCAGTTCCTTGTGCGCGGCCTGCAATGCCTGCTCCTTGAACGCCGGCGTTTGCAGGTAGCGATTGGTAATATAGATTCCGACGCCGACCACAATGATGGCCAACGCCATCACCACGGCGACGATAATCAGAATCACTTTAAGCGCTTTCACCATTGGTCTCCACGAGTTCGTGTTTGGCTAAGTTGGAATTCTCGCCTACAATAGGCGCGTTTTTCAACCATGGACAAGCTCTTCGTTATTTTCAATCCAGCCGCGCGTGGCGAGAAATCGCGGCGCGTGCAACGGTTTCTGGAAACGAAGGCCGGTCCCTCGGTCACCTTGACGCCGACCCAGCGCGCCGGCGAAGCGCAATCGCTGGCGGCCCGAGCCGTCGCGGAGGGGTACAAGGTCATCGTCGCCGCGGGCGGCGACGGCACCATCAACGAGGTCATCAACGGCATCGGCACCTCCGGCGTGGCGCTCGGCGTGTTGCCCCTCGGTACGGTCAATGTCTTCGCGCACGAGCTTCGCATCCCCCGCAAACTCGAAATCGCGTGGGCTGTCATCCACGGCGGGCACACGCGGACGATCGATTTGGCGCGTGCTGAGGCCAACGGCTCGACCCGCTATTTCGTCCAACTCGCGGGTGTTGGATTCGACGCTCACGCGGTCCGCACCGCCAGTTGGGAGCTGAAGAAAAAAATCGGTCCTCTCAGCTACGTGTGGGCGGGACTCAAGGCGCTTTCGAAGCCGCACCCGCCCATCGAGGTTTCGGCGAACGGAAGCGGCCCGCTCGGCAGCGGCGTGGCCGTGCTCGTCGGAAACGGGCGCTTCTACGGCGGGCCCTTCGCGCTCTTCCCCAGAGCGCGCATGGACGACGGGCTCCTCGATATTTGTGTGTTTGAAAAAGTCGGTTATTGGGACGTGTTGCGCTACGGCCAGGGCATCCTCCGCGGCGCGCACATCGATCTGGGTGACGTGAAATACTTCCAGGCGGAGAACCTCATGTGCCGCACAACCGGTCCGACCCCGTTCGAGTTGGACGGGGAGGATGCGGGCGATGCGCCGGTGACGTTCTCGGTTGTGCCGCGCGTGTTGCGGGTGGTCGTGCCGAAATCGAACAGAGGAGACAAGCATGCTTGATGAATTCCTGCAATCCCCCGCGTATGTCATGGCCTGTCAGCAGTTCGACCGCGTTGCCGACTTCCTTGATATTGGCCAGAGCGAGCGGATCCGCACCAAAATGCCCAAGCGCGCCTTCATCGTGTCGATTCCCACGCGCATGGATGACGGACACACGGAGATGTTCACCGGCTACCGCGTCCAGCATCATCTGTCGGTCGGGCCGACCAAGGGCGGACTGCGCTATCACCCCGACGTGACGCTCGGCGAAGTCGCCGCGCTGGCGATGTGGATGAGTTGGAAATGTTCGCTGTGTGGATTGCCCTACGGTGGCGCCAAGGGCGGCGTCACGTGCGACCCGCGCAAGATGAGCCGCGGAGAGCTGGAACGCATGACCCGCCGATTCACCCAGGAGATGATCCCGTTCATCGGGCCACACGTCGATGTGATGGCCCCCGATCTCGGCACGAACGAACAAATCATGGCCTGGATGATGGACACGTACTCCATGCACGAGGGGAACCCGGTGCCCCAGATTGTGACCGGCAAACCTCTTTCCCTCGGCGGTTCCGCCGGGCGCAAGGAAGCGACCGGCCGCGGTGTCGCCTACCTCGTGAATCGCACGCTGGACAATCTGAATATGAAATCGGAAGGCACACGCGTCGTGGTCCAGGGATTCGGCAACGTCGGCTCGATCGCGGCGCAACAACTCTATCGGTTTGGCGCGAAGATCATCGGGGTCAGCGATTTTTCCGGCGGCATCCACAATGCGAATGGCCTCGATGTCAACAAACTCATCGACTACGCGACACAACACGGCAGCCTGGAGGGTTTGGGGGAAGGCGACCACATCACGAACGAGGAATTGCTGGAACTCGAATGCGACGTGCTCGTCCCGGCCGCGCTCGAACGCCAGATCACGGAGAAGAACATCGGCAAGATTCGCTGTCGTGTCCTGGCCGAAGCCGCGAACGGGCCGACGACCATCGAAGCCGACAATGTCCTGCGGCAGCGTGACGATATCTTTCTCATTCCCGATGTGCTCTGTAACGCGGGCGGCGTGATCGTCAGTTATTTCGAGTGGGTCCAGGATTTGCAGAGTTTCTTCTGGACCGAGGCGGAGGTGAACGACAAGCTGTATCGTCAACTGGAAGCCGCGTATCAGCAGGTCTTGCAGATGTCCCGAAAAAACAAGCTCTACATGCGCGACGCTGCGCTGGCGCTCGGCATCAGCCGCATCGCCCAGGCGAAACACTCGCGCGGGCTGTTCCCGTGACAAATGCGCGTGGATGCAACACCTTGACTTTGCGCGGTTTTGCGTTCAGATTCAGGTTGTCTGATGAAAAAGCGGGTGATCACCATAGTGGTTTGCCAGTTCTATGTCATGGTCGTGATGGCTTTTGGTATCGTCCACCATCACGAACGGATATGGGATCCCACGCACCGGCAGGACAATTGCGCGGCTTGCGCGTGGCAACTTTATGCGGTTACGGATGTTCCCAACGTCGCGCCGTTCATCTTCGGTTGCGTCCTGGAAAACCCGCTGCAGGTATTTCAGGCGATTTCGCATTCCAGTCCCACCTTTTCGTATTCCCCGAGTCGTGCCCCTCCTGCCGCCCTGGCATAGCTTCATTGGTTTCGTTCGATTGAGTGAAAAATCCGGACCGTCGTATCGGCCGGGAAAACCGTACTTTGGAAATAATTCACATGAAACAAATGTCTTTGCGGAGTCACAGGCAAACAACGGGCATCTGGCCGCTGCCACGGGAGAAGAAATGAGCGGCGTTCTGGAGCTTCGCGGCTTGCGCAAGAGCTTTCGCGGAACAGATGGCAATCTGATTGAAGTCGTTCGCGTGAAGCAGTTCGCGCTGGGCGCGGGCGAACAAACCGTGCTGGTTGGCCAGAGCGGCTCGGGCAAAAGCACGCTGTTGAATCTGATCGCGGGGATTCTGTTGCCGGACGAGGGCGAGATCCTCGTCAACGGCACCAATCCCACGCAGCTTAGCGAGGCGGCGCGCGACCGGTTCCGCGCGGCCAACATCGGGTACGTGTTTCAATCCTTCAACCTGCTCCAGGGGTTCACCGCGCTGGAAAACGTGTTGCTGGGGCAAATGTTTGGCGGCGGCAACGGCGGCCCGGACCGGGCGGTCCAATTGTTGAAGAACGTCGGCTTGGAACAACGTCTTCACCACAAACCACGGGCCCTGTCGGTCGGCGAGCAACAGCGCGTGGCCATCGCCCGCGCGTTGGTGAACGCGCCGCTGTTGGTATTGGCCGACGAACCCACCGGCAGTCTCGACTCGAAAAACGGGACGGCCGTGTTGGAGTTGCTTCGCCGCGTTTGCGCGGAAGGCAAGCACACCCTCCTGCTGGTCACGCACGACCCGCACGTGATGGAGAGGTTCGAGAAAGTGGTGCGCCTGGAGGACCTGCAATGAACCTGCTGAAAATTGTGATCAAGAACATGCGGCAGCGCGCGCTGGCCACATGGTTGACGGGCGCCTCGGTGATGTTGGGAGTGGCCCTGGCGGTGGCGATCCTGCTGATCAAACAGGGCGTCCAACAACGCTTCGAACAGGGCACGCTCGGTTACGAGATGGTCGTCGGCGCCAAGGGCAGCCCGCTGCAATTGGTGCTGAATGTGGTCTACAACCTCGACATTTCGCCCGGAAACATTTCGTGGAAGTTGTTCGAGAAATTGCGCGACGACAAGCGCGTGAAGCTCGCCGTGCCGTTCTCGGTCGGCGACAATTATCACGGCTTCCGCATCGTCGGCACGACCGACGCCTTCTTCAAGGACTTCGAGTTTGAACCGGGCCGGAAACCTGAACTGGCGGCCGGACGTATCTTCAACTTTTCTGAAGACGCTCTGAAGAGTGCGTTTCAGGAAGCCGCGGAACGGGCGCGTGAGCGCGAAGCCAAAGAACGCGGGGAAGAGGTCAAACCGGCCCCGGAACCCGCGCATGTGGAACACCCGTTTGAAGCTGTGGTCGGTTCGACGGTCGCCGGGGAAACGGGTTTGGCCGTCGGCCAGACGTTTATCGCGGCGCACGGCGTCCAACCGTCAGCCGAGGCCAAGGAGCACACCGAGAACCCGTGGACGGTGGTCGGCATTCTCCAACCGACGCACACGGCGGTTGACCGCGCGATCTATATCAATCTCGACAGTTTCTACCACATCGAGGGACACGAACTCCGTGGCGCAACCGCGCCGGAAAAACCGGAAGAAAAGGACAATGACCCGGACCCCGGACAGGTCTCCTCGATTGTGTTGAAGTTGCGCAGTCCAATTACCGCCTTTGGCCTGTATCGCGAACTCAATGATCGGGAGGACGCAATGGCGGCATTCCCGGCGGCGGAAATCCGCAAGTTGTTCGATATCGTCGGCAATATCGACCGCCTGCTCCTGGCCCAGTCGATCCTCATTTTGGTCGTGGCGGGCGTTGCCATTGCCGTGTCGATCTACAATTCGATGAGCGAACGGAGGCGGGAAATCGCCATCTTGCGCGCGCTGGGAGCGAGACGGGCCACGATCTTCTCCATCGTCCTGTTGGAGGCCGTGATTATCTGCCTCTTCGGCGCCGCGGCGGGTCTTGTGGGCGGGCACCTGGTTGTCGCCCTGGCCAATGGGGCCTTGTATAAGGCGTCCGGGTTCGTTATCCCGGCATTTCACATTCAGCCTCTGGAATGGTATATTCTGGGAGTGGCTGTTATATTGGGAGCAGTGGCTGGTCTCGGGCCGGCGTTTGGTGCGTACCGCACGGACGTGGCCAAAAACTTGGCCCCCACCAGTTAGGAACATCGGTTTATGGGCATCGCGATAACAAAGCAACAGGTGAAAACGTTCAGCACGGGCGCCATCGTCATCGGCCTCGTGTTGCTGCCGGGTCTGGCGAGTTTCATCCAGCAACAACTGATGCAGCGGAAAATGGCGAAGTTGAACATGGTGCAAAACGCGATGCCAAGCACTCCGGCGTCAGCCCCTGCGGCTGACCCGTCGGATTCCAAGTATGCGCGGCTGCAGTTTGACACGCTGAAGAGCTGGACATACATCGAGGGCAAGACGCCGATTCCCGACTTCATCCAGAAGCTCAATGGGCAGAACATCGAGATGGTCGGGTTTATGATGCCGTTGAGCGAGGTGAAAAACATCACGGAGTTCATCCTCGTGCCGTCGCTCTGGGGTTGCTGTTACGGCCAGCCGCCGGCGGTCAACCACGTCGTCGTGGTGAGGATGCCACCCGGACAAACGACAAAGTTCTTCAACGATGTCATCCGCGTGCGCGGAAAATTCAGCGTGGGCGAGACCAAACAGGATGGGTATACGGTGAGTCTCTACGTGCTGACGGTGGACAAGATCGACGGGCAATGACCGTGGACACAAAAATCGAGATCGCTCCACCAGCGGAGACCCTGCGGGCGCCGCTCCAGCCCTTCGGGCATGAGCATGTGGGGCATCACGCCCACGTAAAATTGGACCGGCTCGCGTTTTGGCTGTCTAGCGCTTGTGCCGTGCATTGCATGGTGATGCCCATCGTGTTGATTTTCTTTCCGGTGATGACCTGGATCCACTGGAGCCGGATGATGGACGTGATCGTGCTCAGCGTGGCGGCAGTGTTTGGATTGGGCGGCTGCATTCTCAGCCTGCGCTATCATCGGGATTTCGTGCCACTGTACCTGGTGGTCGCCGGCCTGACGTTGAATGCCACGGGACGATTTGCTTTCTCTTATCTCGGTCCGTTTCTCGCGCAGACATTGGTCGTTGGCGGGCCGTTGATGATGGCCTACGGATTGTGGAGAGACCGACGACTCTGCCGATGCAGTTGCCGCGGGCACTGATCGGCTGTCTCTTCGCGTGCGCCGCGAACTTCCCCAGCGTATAGTGGCGGCGTGAAAATCGTCGTCGCGATCGACAAATTCAAAGGCTGCCTCACCGCGCCGCGCGCCTGTGAGATCGTTCGCGGCGCTCTCTTGTCCATCCACCCAGATTGGCGCGTCGTCAGCAAGCCCATGGCCGACGGCGGTGATGGAACCGCCGAAGTATTTCATTCGGCTCTCGGTGGCGAGTGGGTTCAGCACAAGGTGACCGGGCCGCTGCCGAGAACGCTCGTGAACGCGAGATACCTGTGGCTGCCACAGGAACGCCTCGCGGTCGTCGAGATGGCGCAGGCCAGTGGACTGGTGTTGCTGAAACCCGAGCAACGCAATCCATTGCGAACCCATTCACACGGGACCGGTGAACTGCTTTGTTACGCAGCATCGCGGGGCGCGCAGCGGATTCTGCTGGCTGTTGGGGGCAGCGCGACCATTGACGGCGGCGTTGGTGCCGCGAGAGCGAAGGGCTGGCGGTTCGTCGGCGCGAACGGCAAGCAGGTCGAACTGGGTGGCGGCGAACTGGAGCGCATCTTAAAGATCGAAGATCCGAAATCGGACCCAGAACTGGACGAAGACGATTTCTTCAATTCGTCAGTGGAAGTCCTCTGCGACGTGAATAATCCGCTGTGCGGTGAGCACGGAGCGGCACACGAATTCGGCCCGCAAAAAGGTGCGACGCCGGAGATGGTTGAGCAGCTCGACGCCGGGTTGCGTCATCTCGCGGAATTGGTGAAGACACAACTCGGCAAGGATATCGCCAATGTGCCTGGCGCGGGCGCGGCGGGCGGACTGGCATTCGGCGCACTCGCGTTCATGGACGCGAAGTTGATTCCCGGAGTTGAAGCCGTCGCGGAGGCGATCGGTTTGGACGCCGAACTTTCCGATGCGGATTGGGTCATCACGGGCGAGGGGCGTTTCGATGAACAATCACTGCGGGGAAAAGTTGTGTCGGGTATCACCAAGCGCGCTCGAAAGCACGCGGTGAAGGTGGCGGTGATTGCGGGTCGCGTGCAGGTTCCCGAAATCGTCTGGCGTCGCGAAGGAATCGAGGTGGTGCTGTCCACGATGGACCCCGGAATGAAATTGGACGAGGCGATGGCGTCGGCGGAGAGACTTCTGGCTTCCTCGGCATGCCAGTTTGCTGCCAAGATTCTGAGCTAACCGACTTCTTCCAGTACCCAGTGGTTCGGACGCGCTTCGCGACGGGACAGCTTCTTCTCTTGCAGTGACGCACGAGCTTGTTCGGGCGTGGTGCCTTCGGGCGGCCAAATCACCCGTGGTGGTCTTGTCGTCGGGTCGATGGTCGGGACGGCCGACAACAGGGCCTTCGTGTAGGGATGGATCGGATCGCTGTAAATGTCCGTGGCGCTGGCTTCCTCGACGATCTTGCCATAATACATTACCAGGACGCGATTGCTGATGTGTTCCACCACCGCGAGATCGTGGGCGATAAACAGGTACGTCAGGTTAAACTTCTCCTGAAGTTCCTGTAGGAGATTGACGATCTGGGCCTGCACGCTCACGTCGAGCGCGCTCACGGGTTCGTCGCACACAATGAACCGTGGTTGGACGGCCAGTGCGCGCGCGATGCCGATACGCTGGCGTTGGCCGCCGCTGAACTCGTGCGGGTAACGCCGTCCGTGTTCCGGCGCGAGACCGACCGCGCGTAACAATTCCGCGACGCGATCACGTTCCTCCGCTTTGGTAGCGCAGAGTTTGTGGATGCGCAACGGCTCGGCAATGATGTTGCCGACAGTCATGCGAGGATTCAGTGAACCGTATGGGTCTTGAAAGATCATTTGCGCTTTACGGCGGAACGGCTTCGTATCCGCGCCATCGAGCTTGGTGATGTCTTGACCGTCAAACCGAATCTCTCCGGCAGTCGGTTCGATCAACCGCAGGATGGTCCGCCCAAGCGTGGTTTTGCCGCAGCCGCTCTCGCCGACGAGGCCGACCGTTTCACCTTCGTTGATTGCGAAGCTCACGCCATCGACCGCGCGCACCCAGCCGACGGGACGTTGCAGCACGCCGGCGCGGATCGGGAAGTGCGTTTTGAGGTTTTTGATTTCGAGAAGGCTCACGGGATGACTCTTTTCAAATCAGGTTTGTCCCAGTACGGGCAGCGGACGTGGCGCGTATTGTCGCCGGCTTCGGCCAGAGGCGGTTCGGGATCGAGCGCGCAATCGTTCTGGGCGCGGTCGCAACGCGCGGCAAACTTGCAGCCCGCCGGCAAGCGGGCGGGGTTTGGCACGGAACCGGGGATCGCCTGGAGTCGTTCGGTGTGCGCGCCGAGCAGGGGAATCGAGCGCATCAAGGCAGTGGTGTACGGATGCAACGGTCGTTTCAGGAGCGCGGCGGCCGGGGCGTATTCGACGATGCGACCCGCGTACATGACGGCGACGTTGTCGGCGAGATCGCCGACGATGCCGAGGTTGTGGGTGATCAACAGGATGCTCATCCCGATCTTCTTCTTGAGGCCCTTCAACAAATCCAGAATCTGCGCCTGGATCGTCACATCGAGGGCCGTGGTCGGTTCATCCGCGACGAGCAACGCGGGATTGCAGGCCAGCGCCATTGCGATCATCACGCGCTGTTGCATTCCCCCGCTGAGTTGGTGCGGGTAATCACGCATCCGACGCTCGGGATCCGAGATGTTCACGAGTTTGAGCAGGCGGGCGACTTCAGCATCCGTGGCGTCTTTCGGACGATGTAGTTGCAACACCTCTTTGATTTGATAGCCGATACGAAAGACAGGGTTCAGCGACGTTGCCGGCTCTTGAAAAATATAGGAAATCTTCGCGCCACGAATCGAGCGCAGCCGCTCCTTGTCCATCTTCAGCACGTCTTCGCCTTCGAGGAGGATTTCGCCCCCCTTGTAAACGCCCGGCGGGGTGGCAACCAGTTTTGCAAGCGAAAGCGCCGTGACACTTTTCCCGCAACCACTCTCGCCAACAAGCGCCAGCGTCTCCCCGCGCTGGATCGTGAAGCTCACGCCATCGACCGCATGCACTTCACCTTCGTCGGTGAAGAACGAAACGCGAAGATCGCGTACATCCAGCAGGGGCGTGTTGGTGGTCATGCTATTTTCGCCTCCGCGGTGCGGAGTTTGGGGTCGAGGGCATCTCTCAACGCGTCGCCGAAAAGATTCAGGGCCAGCACGAGAAAGAACATCGCGATGGTAGCGCCGGCGAGTTCCCACCAGTTGCCGAGCCAGAGGCGTTGTTTGGCGTCGTTGATGATCGCGCCCCAGCTCGGTTCGTTGGAGACGCCGACACCGAGGTAGCTGAGCACGGCTTCGGTGAGGATCAGACCGGGGAAGCGCAGCGAAAAGTTGATGATGACGAGATGTGAAACGTTGGGCAGGATGTGGCGGAACATGATCGAAGCGTCGCTGGCGCCGAGGGCGCGCGCGGCGAGGACGTACTGGCGTTCGCGGTGCTTGAGATACTCGGCGCGAATCAACCGGCACAATCCCACCCAGCCGGTGAATCCCATGCCGAAGCAGACGGCCAACAGACCGCTATCGATGTAACGTGTGATCCCTTGGAAGAATGGTGAGCGGTCGATGGCCCCGCGCACGACATACGCGATGGCCATGATCAACAGGATGTTCGGCACGGAGTCCACCACGGAGTACAGGTACACAATCACCGTATCCACCTTGCGACCAAAGTATCCTGCCAGCGCGCCAAGCACGAACCCCAGGGGAATGACGATGACGGACGTGAGTATCCCGATCTCGTAGGCGATGCGTGTGCCCTGGATGACCTGACCAAAGTTGTCGCGGCCGGCGAAGTTGGTGCCAAGCCAGTGGACCGGACTGGGCGGTTCATTGCGGACGTCGTAGTGGGAGACCTTGTAGGCGGGCGTCGTGCCGCGCAGATGAGCGTTCCAGAACACGCCTTCCGCGTACAACCAGACAACCGTATACACGCCGAGGATGGCGAGGCAGACCACAGCGAGGCGGTTGCGGCGCAACTGACGCCAGGCGATTTGCCACAGGCCGGTCGGCGACGTCGCCGCGTCCGTCGTCAGGGTCGAAGTCAGCGTGGTGGTGGTGGCGGTGGTCATTTCAATCGAATCCGCGGGTCGGCCCAGGTGTAGGCGATATCGGTGACCACGTTGGCAATGACGAAGAGGATGGAACCAATAAACACATCGGCGAAGATGACATCCTCATCGCCATTGAACAACGCGGTGACGGTCATGCGTCCGAGGCCGGGGATGCCAAAAAAATTCTCCAACAGCAACGCGCCTGTATAGAGGAACGGGATGGCGATGATGACATTGGTGAGGATGGGGATCATCGCATTGCGGAGCACGTGGCGGAAGAGGATGGTTTGCTGGGAAACGCCCTTGGCCCGCGCGGTGCGGACATATTCCTGGTACATCTCGTCGAGCATCACGGTGCGGTAGAAGCGGACGCTGCCGCCGACGCCGGCGATGACGCCGATCAATACGGGCAGGATGAGGTAACGCGGACCTTCGAAGCCCCAGACGGGAAACAGCCGCCATTCGCTGGCGAGCCAGTACTGGCCGACCATGATGTACACGAGCGCGCTGATGCTCATGCCCATGACGGAGACAATCACCAGGCTGCGATCCAGCCATGTGTCGCGAAAGTACGCGGCGAGCAGTGCGATGGTGATGGCCAGCACCAGTTCGATGACAAACATCGGCACGGTCACGCAGAGCGACGGGAGAAAGCCCTGACGCAACATGGTGCTGACCCGCTGCTTGGTGCTGAGCGACTCCCCCAGGTCGAAGTGCGCCAATTGCCCGCACAACCGCGGGAACTGCGCGTCGAACAGTTGGCGCGGGAAGTTCTGGAAGTTCAGGAAGAACGGCTTGTCGTAACCGCGTTCGTGGCTGATTTGCTGGATGCGGGCCGGCGTGGCATTCTTGCCGGCGATGCGGTAGGCAGGGTTGCCGCCGATGACGCGAAACAGGAAAAAGGTGATCAAGAGAACGCCGAGCGTGATGGGGATTACCGAAAGCAAGCGGCGTATGATGTAGGCGCCCATGGCTCGTTCTAGTGCGGCAGGACTTTGTAATATTTCCAGTTCGCGTAGGGAAACGCGTGCGGCTTGTAGTTCTGAAACCACGGCTGGAACAAACCATACGCCAGCGGGTAGCCGATCAACGCCCAGACACAATCGTCGTCCACCATATCGGCCATCTTCTCGTACAAGGCTGTACGCTCGGGTGATTCGGACATGGAGAGGATCTTCTCGTACAAGCGGTCGAACTCCGGGTTCTGGTAGTTGGTCCCGTTGACGCCGGGGGACTTGTTCGGGCCGTAGAACAGCTGGAGGAAATTCTGCGCATCGGGGTAATCGATGACCCATCCCGCCCAGAAAATCTGCGTTTCGCCATCGTGCTCCCGGCGCAGGTACTCGGCGAACGTCAGTAGCTGGACAGTGAAATCAATACCCAGCGGGCGCAATTGCTCGGTAAAGAAATCGGCCTCCTGACGGGCGTCCGTGCTGCCGGCGCCCGGCATAATCATCGTCAACCGCAGCGGATGGCCCTGCGCGTCGCGACCGTCCGGATAACCCGCCTCCGCCAGCAACTGTTTCGCGAGCGCCATGTTAAATTTGTACGGATATGGCTTTTTCGTGTGCCCGAGAACGCCGGGTGGGATGGGGGTGTTGCTGGCCAGAAAGCGATCGTTGGTGATGACCTCGATGAACTTCTGGACATCGACCGCGGTCGCGAAGGCCTGCCGCAATTTCCGATGACGGGTGTTTTCAATGGAATTGGTGGATTGGCCCAGCACGGGGTCGAGCATGTTGAAGCCGATGTAGTAGGTGGCCAGTTCCGGCACCTTGTACAAGCGGATGCCCTTTTTCTGGAGCGCATCGGAAAGTCCCAGTTGCGGCGTAATCACCTTTTCGAAGTAATCCTTGTTAATCGCCGAACTGTAGGTTTGTCCACCGAGGAACATTTGCCAAGCCGTGTAAAACTCGTTTACGTCGTACTCGATGATTCGATCCATCAAGGGGAGCGGTTTGCCGGCATCTTGTAATAAACCGGCGTCGCGGTCGACCGATTCGCCGGTGTCGGGATAGCGTTGGCCGGCAAACGTGGGATTACGTTCGTACTCGATGCGGTAGTTGCGCCGCCAGCTTTTCAGGCGAAAGGGCCCCGTGCCCACCGGATGATTGCGAAAATCGCCCCCGTAATACTCCACGGCTTCATGCGGAACGGCGAAGGCGTAGGACATCGTGAGCACCCAGAGGAGTTGTGGATAGGGCCGCGTCAATCGAATCTGTAGCGTCCGGTGATCGGGCGCCACAAATCCCGGCAACGGTTGCGAATAGTCGGTCGGTTGATTCTCGTCGGACGTCTTCTTCATCCAGTCATTGGCGCCGACCACAAAGTCGGAGAAGATCCAATACCCTTGCGACTGGAGTTTGGAGTCGAGCAGCCGCTTGAACGAGTAAACAAAATCGTCGGCCACCAACTCCCGTCCTTTGCCACCCGGAAAGCAGGGGTCGTCCTGGAATTGGATGCCTGGCTTGATCTTGAAAGTGTACGTAAGTCCATCCGCAGAAATGTCCGGCAGCGCTTCGGCAAGGCGCGGGATGGCGCGGTACGGCCGGTCGAGGTAGGCGTATTCCAGCAGGCCTTCGTACACGCGGTAAACCTGGTCGGCGGATTCCACGTCACCGGCATCGATCGGGTCGAAACCCTTAAAATCGCCGCCGATGCCGTAAAGGGTGGACCCCGGGCTGGTCGCGGCGAGACAAACGCTGGCGCCGAAAAGCGTCACCACCAGAAGGAATCTCCTCGCGTACTGGGCCAGCGCTGGACGTGGGAGCATCGTTCGTCAACCGAACGTTATGGAGTTTTTCCCGCTGGCGTGGACGACGGCGGGGCAGTCGGACTGGTAGCCGGTGCGGCCGGCGGTGGCTGAGAAGCCGCTGGTGTGGCCGGCGTGCCCGGTGTCGCGTTGGGTGTCGCGGATGCCGGTGGCTGAGACGCGAACGGGAATGCGGGCGACTCGGTCGCCGGGCCTGTGGGCGCGGCCGGCATCGTTGCCAGCGTACGGCGCATCAAGGAACCGCGCGTCTTCGTGCGGTGCGAATACAGCACCGCCAGGATCAACGTCGTGGCCAACAGCAGGCTGGCACACCAGATTGTCATGCGTACCAACGCGGTGGTCGTGCCCGCACCGAACACCGTTTCAGTCATGCCGCCGCCGAACGCCGCGCCGACGCCCTGCTCCGAAGATTTTTGCATCAGCACCAACAAAATCACAAACAGCGCGACCAATATGTGGACCGCTGTCAAGAGTCCAATCAGAATGCTCATCTCAATTACCTCAATTTCTTCTGTGCGATTGCTTCTCTACAACGCCGCCTTCACTATGCCTGCGAAACCTTTGGCTTCCAGACTCGCGCCACCGACCAGTGCACCATCAATGTCGGGTTGGCCCAGCAACTCTTTGGCGTTGGCCGGTTTGACGCTGCCGCCGTATTGAAGGCGAACCTTGTCGGCAACCGTCGAATCAAACATCGCCGCGAGCAACTCGCGGATGAACGCGTGCACTTCCTGCGCCTGTGCGGGTGTGGCTGTTTTGCCGGTCCCGATGGCCCAGACAGGTTCATACGCAACGACCGTACTGAGCATAGCATCTTTGGTGAAACCTGCAAGCGCGCCGGCTACATGGTCGCGCACAACGATTTCCGTGTGACCGGCTTCGCGTTGGGCGAGGGTTTCGCCGACGCAGACGATGGGGCGGATGCCATTGGCCAGAGCAGCTTTGGCGCGCTTATTGACGCCCTCGTTGGTTTCGCCGAAGTACTGACGTCGCTCGCTGTGGCCGACAATGGCGTATTGGACGCCCGATTCCTTCAGCATCGGACCGGCAATTTCGCCCGTAAACGCGCCCTCTTTCTCCCAGTGGACATTCTGTGCGCCGAGCTTGATGTTCTCGCCTTGAAGCATGGTTGCTACAACATACAGAGCGGTAAAGGGCGGACAGACAACAACTTCGACATCTGTGTCCTTCACGCCAACAAGCTCGTTTTTCAATTCGGAAACCAACGCCAAGGCGTCAGCCGCCGTCTTATACATCTTCCAATTGCCCGCGATGATAGGTTTGCGATTCGGATTCATGTTCACTTGTCGCTGAGCGCGGCGACGCCCGGCAACTCCCTTCCTTCCAGGAATTCGAGCGACGCACCGCCGCCCGTACTGACGAATGTGACCTGCTTGTCGACACCGGCCTTTTTCACAGCTTTCGCGCTATCACCGCCGCCAATGATCGAGATCGCCGACTTGTTGGCAGCGACGGCCTTGGCCACCTCGAACGTGCCCTTCGAGAACTCCGGTACCTCGAAAATGCCCATCGGCCCATTCCACACGATGGTCTTGGCTGCTGCAATCTCTTTGTCATATCGCGCGATCGTTTCCGGCCCGATATCCACGCCGTACCAACCGTCCTCGATGCTGGGGCCATCGGTGATGCGGGTCGTCGCACCGGCTCCCGGCTTGGTTGCCTGCAGATGATCACTCGGCAATAGAAACTTCTTCCCCTTGGCCTTTTCCAGCAACGACTTGGCCAGATCGAGCTTGTCGTTCTCCACGAGGGATTTCCCGACGCCGAATCCCTGGGTTTTCAGGAATGTGTACGCCATCGCGCCGCCGATGAGTATGGCATCGGCCTGGGTGAGAAGATGCTCGATGACAGCAATCTTGTCGGAAACCTTGGCTCCTCCGAGGATGCAAACAAAGGGCCGAACTGGGGAACTGAGTGCCCCACCCAGGTACTTCAATTCTTTTTCCATCAGGAAGCCGGCGACGCATTTGCCGCCGCGTTTCTTGATAATCTGCGCCGCGCCTTCGGTCGAGGCATGGGCGCGATGGGCCGAACCAAAGGCGTCATTCACGTACAAATCGGCATTCCTGGCAAGTTTCGCCGCGAATGCGGGATCGTTCTTCTCTTCCTCGGCGTAAAAGCGGAGGTTTTCGAGCAGCACGACATCTCCGGGCTGCATGATGCTGATGGTTTGGTCGACCTTTTCACCGATGCAGTCGTCGACGAATGCGACGGGTCGGCCAAGTATCTCCGCGAGGCGCTGCGCGACGGGACGAAGGCTCTGTTTCGGGTCGCGTTTGCCTTTGGGGCGGCCCAGATGCGAGCAGAGGATGATTTTCGCGCCGCCTTTGACCAGATAATCGAGGGTCGGCACGGTCGCCTTGATGCGTTTGTCGTCGGTGATCGCGCCGGTTTCGTCGAGTGGCACGTTGTAATCCACACGCACCAGAACGCGCTGGTTGCGGAAGTCTTTCAAATCGGTAATAGAAAGTTTCGACATTGTTTTCGAGTCTCCGTAGAACGAACTCTCACGGGGCGGAAGCAGAGTAACGAATCATGGCGGCGAGTCAAATCCAAAAGGCGAGCGACTCTCGACTATTGTGGCGACCGAATGCGATAATACCGAGCCGGTCCATTTGTCCGTGCGCCCACGTCCCAAAAATTGGTTGTGGTGGTCGTGACGACGATATCGGTCACGTCCGTGAAGCTGTTGGTCGAGTAGCTGCCATTTGTTCCTGCGCTGATCTGAACCACGTTGCTCACGCCTGTGGTATTCCACGCGATGAGGAGGTCGTTGAAATTAGTTTGCACGATCGACGTGATCTGAAATGCCAAGTCATCGTACAGTTCGGCACTGGCCAGATAGGGGGCGATATCGTTGAGGCCACCTGCGACCAGCAGCGTCCCGTTGGGCAACAGCGTCGCTGTTTGATCATAGCGCGCGGCGTTGAGCGAGCCGGTTGGGGTCCACATCCCGTTGGAGGGGTTGTACAGCTCGGCACTGGCTAGGGCGATATTGCTGGTGACGACCCCTCCCGCAACCAGCACTGTGCTATCGGGCAGTAGCGTTGCTGTGTGCAGCTCGCGCGCGGCGTTCAAAGAATTGATGGTCGTCCAGGTTCCGCCGATCGGATCGTAGAGCTCGGCGCTCGCCAGAATCTGACCGGGAGCGCCCACGCCTCCTGCGACCAGCACCGTGCCATTGGGCAGCAGCGTCGCCGTATGATTAAAGCGTGCAGAGTTCAACGGGGTGATAGTCGTCCAAGTCCCGCTGGTCGGATCGTAGAGCTCGGCGCTCTCCAGAGACCAACTCATGTAATTATGGCCTGCTGCGACCAATACCTGGCCATTGGGAAGCAGTGTCGCGGTGTGTTCACAGCGCGCGGTGTTGAGCGACCCAGTATTCGTCCAAGTACCGCTGGTCGGGTCATAGAGCTCGGCCGTGGCCAAAGTGTTGCTGGCACCGATACCCCCTGCGACCAGCACTTTGCCGTTGGGAAGCAGTGTCGCCGTGTGGAGACAACGTGCGGTCTTCAACGGCTCGGTTGTCGTCCATGTCCCGCTCGGCGGGTCGTAGATCTCGGCGCTGGCCAGAAAGCTCGCGGCATAGCCCTGGCCCGCTGCGGCTAGGACCTTGCCATTGGGCAGCAGCGTGGCCGTGTGAAGGCAACGCGCGCAGTTCATGGGGTTGATGGTCGTCCAACTTCCTCTCGCCGGATCGTAGAGTTCAGCGTTGGCCAGATAGCTCCCGTTGTTATAGCCCCCCGCGACCACTACTTGGCCATTGGTTAGCAGCGTCGCCGTGTGCGCTTGGCGTCCGGTGCTCATCGACGACGTGTTGATCCAGGAGTTACCAATCTGGGCCGTCACAACGGCCGGCAAACCAATCACCAGCGCGGCGACGGCGAATACAAGTTGGACAAGGCTTATTCGATGCGTGCCCATGGGAATTCCTTACGTGGCGATAGACGACCGTCCAATCCGAAGCTCGGAGTTGTGCCGAATGAGGGAACAGACGGTAAAACAGAGTACACCTTCGGAGTTGTCGCGTGGATGTGGCGCGAGCGGCTCGCAACGCTTTCTGCTGTCAGACTCACCTAACGGTCTCCGTGCGACCCGAAGCCACCCTTGCGCGGAACACGTGCGCTTAACAACGCTATTCTGAGGCTGCGCTGCGACGCTTGTCAAGCCAACAGATTCTTGGCTTTTGGGGCCAAGAGCGCACCCACTTGATTTAGCTTCCTCCCGTAAGGCGTTTCAGGTATCAGCACTAGCAAAGAGATCATTCCGAAGCGGTGAAGAACTTGTTCGCTCTCGTTTTGACCGGTCTCGCCGTGATGTTGTGTGTGCGACGGTGCATTGCGCAAACGAATCACGATATGCCAACTACGGTGACCATTCGACAAGCCAAGGCGGACCTGCTGGCAGGCCTTCCGAAAGGAGTGGCGTATTCGGGTTTCCGACATGGCCAACATCCGGATCGGGGCGACGGCGCGGTGAACCCCAGCGACGCGGAAATCCTCGAGGACCTGAGAATTCTCGCGCGAGATCACAATTTCGGGCTGATTCGGCTCTACGACTCCCAAGCGAACTCCGAAGCGGCACTGCGATTGATCCAGGCCAACAAGATCCCATTGAAAGTGATGCTTGGCGCGTGGCTTTCCGCGGAGGTCAGCAATGCACATTGCCCCTGGCTCACAACGCCGATTCCGCAGGCGACGCTCGACGCCAACAAGATCAAGAACCAACAGGAAATTGAAAGCGCGATTCGGTTGGCGAAGGAATACCCGGGCATTGTCGCCGCGGTCAATGTCGGCAATGAAGCGCTGGTGGACTGGAACGACCACATGGTCGGACTGGAATCACTTATTTCCTACGTGCGCCAGGTGAAGCGCGCCATTCGGCAGCCGGTCACGGTCGCCGACAATTATGCGTGGTGGACGAAGCATGGCGCGCCCTTGGCGAAGGAGCTCGATTTCGTCACTGTGCACACGTATCCTGAGTGGGAGAACAAGGACATCGACGAGGCGTTGTCCTATTCCCTCGCAAACATCCAGGGCGTGCACGCGGCGCTTCCCCGAAGCCGTATCGTGATTGGTGAGGCCGGTTGGGCGACGGTGGCGAGCGAATTTGGCCAGCGGGCCAGCGAAGAGAATCAGAGGCGGTACGTCAGGGAATTGACGGCGTGGGCGGCCCGAAACAACATCACCACCTTCTTTTTTGAGGCATTCGATGAGGACTGGAAGGGCGATCCGTCCGACGCCATGGGGGCGGAAAAACATTGGGGCCTGTTCACGGTCGACCGCAAGGCGAAGCTGGCCATGCGCGAACGGTAGCCCGAGCTGAGGGCCGCTACTTAGATGCCATGTGCTTTTGGGCCTGCACCGAACGGACCGCAGATCAGTACGCGCAGCAACAGGCCCTGTTTAGGACGGAGTTTTTGCCTTCTTGAGCAGGGAGCGGATGCGGTCGTCGAGGGCTTTTTGGTCGGTGGCGAAGGAGTAGAGGGCGCTGAGATTCATCAGCGCGTCGAGCCCGACTTTGCCGGCGGCGAGGCGATCTTTCCAGGTCGCGTACACGGGAATCTTTCCATCTTTCAACGCGGTCTGAATATCGGCCGCGGACCAACGGGGCAGGAAATCGCCGAATCCAGCGTTCTCGAAGTGAGCCTGCAGGTCGTCAGGTTTCAGCGAGTCCAGATTCTCGCGTAACAGGCCGTCAACGGCATCCTTGAACTTCGACGGCACGGCCCAGAGCGTCTCGGCATTGAATTGGGCAACCGTAACGCCGGGGGCGAGCGGGACATCCGGATCGTTGGCGACCGCAGACGTTACTTTCGCCTTCGGATTGGCACGGTATTCTGCCGCCGCCTTGGTGGGCATGGTGAACACATCAACGCCGGCGAGGTCGCCGATTTGCGCCCCCGAACGAATACTGGCGGCGATGAGTTTCGTTTTCGTGCGGCCCGACTGGCGCAAGTCGAGCAAGGCGCGTTGCGTGGCGAGCGTGGCCTTCTCACCGACATTGCGGCCGTCGCCCAGCTTGTTGTCGGCCACGACAGAGTTCAGGCGTCCGAGGAACACGTTTACGAAGTCGGGCCTGGTCAGCAACGACGCGACGTAGTTCTGTCGGGCGGAGAAGCCGAGCGTGAAATTGAGCGGGATGCCGGCCTGCGCCAGCTTGCGCGCGCTCAAGTAACCGGCGGGTGTGAGCGGCACTTTGACGTAGAACCGTTCGGGACAAATCGCGAAGTAGCGTTTGCCGTAGGCGACCGTGCGTTCGACGTCGCCGGCCAGATCGGTGTGCAATTCGACGCTGACGTTGGCGTCGAACCGGTCGACGAGGCGCAGGGCATGGTGGGCGTTGAGGATGAACGCGATTTCCAATACCAAATCTTGCGGACTGATTTTCGGTGAAGCATCCAGCACGACGCGGGCAGCTTTCGCAACGAGATCGTCGTAGATGCCTTTTTGGATTTCCTTGTTGAGAAGGGTGTTGTTGGTCGTCAACGCATCGAACGAGGAGTTCCACAGCTTGCCGGCTTCGTCGATGTCGCCGGTGTCGAGCCACAGGCGGGTGCCGGTGTCGCGCACCTTGCGCCATTCGGGATCGTCTTTGACCGACGCGGAGGGTTTGCCGAACTGGTGGGTAAACCCGTCGCGGGCGAATGCCTGCACGCTGGATTCCAAACTCATCATGGCCAATGCCTCCGTAAAACCGAGAATGTTAAGTGACCCTTGAAAACGCCATTCCCTAGTTGTCGTCGGAATTTGCCTGCGCGTCAAGCCGCGAGGAATCGACCGGGATCTGACGGTGCGACCGGCAGGTGCACGCGATCGGCAAACAATGCGGTCTCAAACACCGTCGATTACGGGCTCGGTAGCGAGATCTGGATACGATAGAACTCGTTGGAGGGCCAGGGGTAGGGGTCGGTGGTGGTGAACTGATTGCTGCCGACGGCCTGCAGGGAGGTGTTGGATACGAGGGCGCTGTAGTTGACCAGATCCGGGCTGGACTGCACGGTGTAGGTGTCTGTGGAGTTGACGGGGCCGAAGGTCAGGTTGATGACCTGATTGGAAGCGGCGATCTGCACGGTAAAGGCCTGGGTCGGGTCGGTGGGATTGAGCCCGGCGACGTAGTCGAAGAAGTTGTTCTGGCCGGTGCCGTCGGAATCACAGGTGGCGCAGGAGGTGTTGTTGGTGGTGGAACTGGAGAGGAACCACTCCAGGCGCCACCAATCCGGGATGCCGTCGCCGACGATATCGATGTTGTAGAGTTGGGCAATCTGAGCGGGCGGCAGGGCGCTGCCGTAGATGCGCACGTCATCGATGTTGCCCTGGAAGAAATAATTCGGCGAGGAATTGCCGGGTTTGTTGCCGATGGCCAGCGGATCGGTGGTCACGGGCAGGGCGCCGCTGGCGGATTGTTGGGCGGCCAGTTGGCCGTCGATGTACAGGCTGATCGACGAGAAGCCGTCGTAGGTGGCGGCCAAGTGATGCCAGGCGCCCGAGGACGGCGGGCTGACGATGAGGGTGCCGTTGGAGACGCCGGCCAACAGGAATTCGAGTTGGTTGGACGGATTGGCGAAGAGAGCGTATTGATTGTCGGACTTGCCTTTCTCCAAGATGCGTTCATCGTCAAACCATCCGCCGCTGGCGTCATTGACCCAGGCGGCGATGGTGATGCCGTTGACGGGATTGAGTGACAAGGAATTGGAAACGGTCACCTGGGCAGACCCGCCATCAAAGAAGAGAGCACCGTTGACCATGCCGTTGGGGATCCAGGAGCCGGTGCCGCTGTTAAAGACCACGGAGCCGGTGTTGGTGTTTCCGGAAGAATCGTTGGCGACTGTGCCGCTGCCTTCGTCAAACTTCCAGTAGGCCAGTAAATTGGTGGCACCGGTGGCCGGCAGTGTTGTGGCACAGGCCGGGGTGGAATAGGAGGAAACACCGCCAGAGTTGTTGGTGGCGGCGACGGTGTAGCAGTAGGTTACGTCCACGGCCAATCCGGTGTCGGTATAACAGGTGGCGCTGGTGGTGGCGATTGGGGAGCTGTTGCGCTTAACGATGTAACCGGTGGCGGCGCTGGAGACATTCCAACAGATCGTAATCTGGTTGGTGGCAACGCCGGTGACCGTGAGGTCCTGTGGTGTGGGCGGCGCACCGGGGATGTTCTGCGACAGGACCAACAGGCTGTAGGGGGCGATGGAGAACGTGCCCGTGCCCCCGCTTACGGTGATACTGCCGCTGCTGCCGTAATTGGCGTAGTCGGGACTATACTTGGTCCAGTCGCTGTTCAGTTGCACGTACCAGGTGCCGTTATGGGGGAACCCACTGATACTGTAGGCGGGCCAGTTCGTGTTGGCGAAATTGCAGATGACAATGACGTCGTCTCCGACGTTGCCCGTGTTCCATCGGTGGTAGGCAATCATCGGGGTGTTGGCGCGGTTATCCTCCCAAATGGTACCGGTATTTAGACCGGTCAAACCCGAAGATCGGCCATCGAGGTTCCGGCGCAGGCGGATCATGTCGGTGTAGAACGAGAGGATGCTGCTGTACGGGACTGTGTTCGTTTGCGACCAGTTGAGCGGTATGTTGGCAACGAACGCATTGGTGGTCAGCATTTCCTGGCCCGACAACAACATGGGGATCCCCTCCGCGGTCAAAACGAGGGCCGCGCCGAGCGTGGAGCGTTTGCGCGCGTAGTAGCCCGTCGGGTCAGCACTGTCAATTTGCACCGGCATGCGTTGGGCCGCACCACAGGGAGGGCTTACGCATCCGCACTGGTCGTGGTCCTCTGTAAAGACAATGTTCCCCCACCCACCCGGCGCCTGGCCCCCGTAGCCATTGTTGCCGATGTTGACCGCGGTGCTGATCGAGCCCATGTTCCGGCTGGAATCACCCGAAGCGGTCAAATTCGCCTGCACGAGGCCGTAAAAGCTGTTCTGATTCCACGTAGCGTCGAATCCGTAGTATCCGTACTCTCCGTTCGGATCATCCTCCCCGATGTTGATCTTGTTTCCCGCGGCGGAGTGGATGATCGCGGCGCAGTTCGTGACCAGGGATACACCGTCAGGGTTGGTGTAACTGCCATTGCATGTTGCGCTGCCGGGGATGTAGTCTCCCTCGATTTCCCCGACCGAGTCCCAACGGAAGCCGTCCACATGGCATTCATTCATCCACATCGTGATATCGTCCACGATGTACTGGTAGACCTGCGGCGTGCCGTAATCAGGCCTCGGCCCCCACGTATACGCGATGGGCAAGCAGGGCGGCGTCTGGTAGAAGTAGATTCCGCCATAATTGGTGCCACCCGAACTGGAATAGGAGCCGTCAAATTCCCACGTGGCATAACACAAATCTCCGTAGCACGGAGCGTCGGTGCCGCCCCAGTGGTTCTGAACCGTATCGAGGATCACCGCAATACCGTATTGATGGGCGGTCTTGACGAAGGTCTTGAACGCATCCGGACCACCGTAGCTGCTCGCCACGGCGAACGGGTCGGCGGGGTTGTAGCCCCAACTGAAACTGCCGGGAAAATTCGCGACAGGCATGACTTCCACGACGTTGACTCCGACCTGTTGCAGAAAAGCCAACAGGTTGGTCGCCGTATAGAAGGTGCCAGGATTATTCGGCGCACCCGGGTCGTTAAACGAGGAAATGTCCAACTCGTATATCACCGCGTTGCTCAGACCGGGGGCGGTGAAGTTGTCGCCCGCCCAGTTGAATTTGGTTGTATTATAAATGTAGCTAACGCTGCCGGAATTGGCCACACTGCGGCTTCGTGGATCCTGTTTGAAGACGTTGGTGCCGACAGTGGAATTGGAGATGTAGTACTCGTATCCGTCCCCGCTAGGCGCCGGAGTCACATCGGCGGACCAATTGCCGTTGCCCTCCGAGTACAGCGGTGTGGCGGAGGTGGAGAAGCCGTTCCACTGTCCCCAGACGTGCACGGCGGTCGCATTCGGCGCCCAGACGCGGAAGGTGGTGCCGGCCGTGTTGTAAGCGGCGTTGGAGGCGGTGTCGCTGGCGGCGCCACCGGAGATGCTCAGGTTGTTGAAATAGGCAGTGTAATTCGTGCCAGCTCCGGCTTGATAATTGAACAGCCTCACGCTGGTAATCGACTGGCCGCCGCTCGGGTTCAGCAGGGTGCCGGTATAGTTGTACGTGGTTCCCGCCCCCGCCGCGCCGCCGGGAGCGTACGCGAGTACAGTGAACGAATACGAAGTGGACGATGTCAGCGTAAACGTCGTGTGCATGCCGACATCGGTAAAGTTCGGAAGGGCCGAGCCGCTCACGCTCCCGGCGCTAATGGTGTAGGTGTTGGACCCGCCGGTGAAATAGTATTCCCAAACGGCGTTGCCGGAGCTGTTTTGGAGGGCGAAACCGACGCTGCCGCCGGAATTGATATAGCCGTTGTCCATGTCGACTTGGAACGACTGGCCGCTGGTCAAGTTGGTCGGGAATGGACGCGTCGCGGAAGCCAGGGCGCCATTCGAAGCCGAAAGACCCCAGGCGACTCCGGCGGTATTGATGTCGTTACTGCCATTTCCTGGTGCGGCACCGTTGTCGGTGGATGTGGAGCTGCCAACAAAGAAGAAGACAGTAGAGCTGTTGGTCGTCGGACTAAGCTGCCACGCGCCGAACCCACTCCCCGCCTGGCTGCCATTGGACCAGATGCCACTGTACGGAATCGATCCCAAGCCGACCTGTGTCGATGGAGCGGCGACCGAGGAAAGCGGTTTACCAACGAGTGCAAAAAAAATCAGCCAAGCAATTGTTGCCTGAGGGATTCTTCCCCAACTGGAAAATTTTATCATGTGATGCGTCAACTACCTGGCCAACCGAACGTCTTCGAGTGGTTTGTCTCCCGCACTGCTTCCCCACCACAATACGAGCGTTACAACCCCTCCTCAGCGGACGCGGCCAAGGTACCTTTCCTAGACTAAGTGTAGCGGTGTCTTGCCGAAATTCAAGTCAGAAATTGCTAAATCCGGCTCTTTCCGGGCAAAAGCGGCCCGGTTCGATGCCGGTATCGCAAATACGGGCCTCGATGGGACAAGGGAGCCACAGCGCGAATGATGTTATCGGCAACTGGTCGGCGTGATTCAGGGCAGTGAGATCTGGACGCGATAGAACTCGTTGGAGGGCCAGGGGGCAAGGTCGGAGATGGCGACCTGGCTGCCATTGGTCTGCGGCGCGGTGCTGGAGGCGAGGCCGGTGTAGTTGACCAGATCGGGGCTGGACTGCACGGTATAGGTGAGCCCGTCATTGATGGGGCCGAAGGTCAGGTTCATGACCTGATTGGAGGCCGCGATCTGCACGGTAAAGATCTGGGTCGGGTCGGT